>Ga0307406_10002404_pt1 | contig 10172 bp, 7 predicted proteins | sample 322Cmetagenome_3_FD_203706 | JGI IMG/M metagenome (GOLD analysis project Ga0307406, IMG submission 203706) | Maize rhizosphere microbial communities from greenhouse at UC Davis, California, United States - 322HYB-C-2 | ecosystem: Host-associated > Plants > Roots > Rhizosphere > Soil | place... | reverse complement strand
TCTTGGTAGTCATCGTTGCTTACTGGGAAGAAACCGGCGTAGACGAATGGCTTCACGAGCTTATAGCCAGGCAGCCCTTCGGTTGCGGCGTTACGGCGAACCGTCACCGTATCACCAACACGTGCATCGCGTGTTGTTCGGAGGTTAGTGACAATATAGCCAATTTCACCGGTTGAAAGTTCTGTCTTTGGGCTCATTGATGGGTTCAGCGCACCAACTTCAAGCGCAAGCCCATCGGCTCCCGTTGCAAGCATGTCGATTGTATCGGCTTTTTTAATACTTCCATCAATCACACGAACGTACAGAATAACGCCACGGTAGTCGTCGTAGTAGCTGTCAAAAATGAGTGCACGAGTTGGCGCTTCTTGAACACCCTTCGGTGATGCAATACCTTCAACAACCGCATCAAGAACATCAGTAACACCCTCGCCCGTCTTGGCGCTAATCTTAATAATGTCTTCTTCATTACAGCCAAGTAGGTTAATAACTTCTGCAGTTACCTTTGGAACATCTGCTGCGGGGAGGTCAATTTTGTTAAGCACTGGAATAATTTTTAGGTCTGCTGCCATTGCAAGGTATACGTTGGCAAGCGTTTGTGCCTGAATACCCTGCGATGCATCAACTACCAAAATAGCGCCTTCACAGGCCTGAAGGCTCCTCGAAACTTCATAACTAAAGTCAACGTGGCCAGGTGTATCAATAAGGTTTAGCTCGTACCCCTTGTACTGCATACGCACTGGTGCAAGCTTAATAGTAATACCTTTTTCACGCTCAAGGTCCATACTATCGAGCAGTTGCGATTTCATGTCGCGCTTCTGAACAGTACCCGTTAGTTCGAGCATGCGATCAGCAAGTGTCGACTTGCCGTGGTCGATGTGGGCGATAATACAGAAATTACGAATGTGGTCTTGGGTCATGAATTCACTTTTGGTTGTTTAAACAATATATTGCGTGCCCTACGAATGATCGGGTTCACTTCTTTTATCTTAAAGATCCGACATACTATTATATACGTAACTGCACTAATAGAAACGATAAGCACGAACTTGGCAAACGCCGAGAAGAATACATCTTCTGCACCGAGTGGCATGAATGCAACGAGAATGTATGTAACAATTGACGTAAATCCGGCCGAACTAACCATGCGCCACGTTGCGTGAACGAACGGTCCGTCAAATAATCCCTGGATACGGCGCGACATAAGGAAGAAGAGGATCGCTACCTCGACAGCAGAAACAATTACCGCCGCAAGCGCTAGTCCATATACTCCTAGGCCAAGACCCATTGAAAGCCAGATAGCAAGAATAATGTTAAGGCTAATCGTAAAGAGTGAAATGTAGAGTGGTGTCTTTGTGTCTTGCTGTGCATAGAAACTTCGAGCTGAGATGAAGTAAATTGAGCGGAAGAGAATTGAGAGCGCAAGAATACCCAAGATACCCGCCATGTAAGGATCTCCACCCGGCTTAATAAAGTGCACCAAATAACCACGACAGAAATACGCAATGACGGTTACTGGAAGTGTTAACCAAATAATCACACGAAGTACCGATTGAAGCTCTTTCTTAAATAGGTCCGGCCGCCCTTGGCCAAGCCGTTCGGTCATCTTAGGGAATGCCGCCGTACTAATTGCCACACCAATGAGGTTAATCGGAACGTAGGAAAGCGCAGTTGCCTGCTGGTACGCACGGACACTACCCGCCGCCATACGCGAGGCAAGGTTTGTTTCAACGAGCCCATTCACATAATCAATTCCTTGGTCAAGGGAACGAGGTGGCAATAGGCGAAGCACCTGATGGAATCCCTTGTTCTTCCAGAAGATCTTAAATCGATAATCAAAGCCCATGCCATATAGACCCAAACTACTGACCAGCAACTGCATAACAGAGCCCAGTACGACACCGAGCGCGACACCCATAATACCGCCTTCAAATAGCTGAATGCCAAAAATATTGATACCGTTTGTAAAGAACAGCGCACCGATAATAATACCGATGTTATAGAGCACTGGCGCAAGCGCGAAGAACGCAAATCGACCCACTGCCTGTTGCATACTGGCAAATACCGCCGCAATCGCAAACAGGAATGGGTTAATAGCGATAACGCGCATCATGCTGACCGCCAGCGCCTGGCCAGATTCCGGGAGACCCGGCCCTACGACGAAACGCACCAAAGGGTCAGCAAAAATGATAATTAGCACACCAGTGAGAAGGCTAGCTATTGCAAGAAGGTTAAGTAAACTCGTTGAGAGTTCCCAAGCAGACTTCTTGTTTCCTGTAGCGAGACGCTGGTTAAACACTGGAATAAATGTCACGCTCAGCGCACCCGACACAAGAATAAAGAACATGAAGTCAGGGATTGTAAATGCTACCGTATAGGCGTCGAGACCCATCTTGTAGGTGTCATAGTACATACCATTTAAGAGGCGGTCACGAAACAAGCCCAGAAGGCTTGCGATCAGCGATGCACCAGCTAGCAAGGTCGCCGCTAGTTTTAGCGGCAACCTTCTATTCGCTTTCGAGATAGTAGCGCGAAAATTTATCATGCAAACCTTCGTCCGCGTCTAGGTTTAGTAGAGTGCGGCCTCCTTAGGCAGTTTCGCGTCCTTCAAGATTTCATCCACCTCTTTTTCTTCGATTGTTTCTTTCTTTACAAGTTCCTGTGCAAGCTTGTCGAGACTCGCGCGGTTTGAAGTAATGATCACCTCAGCACGCTTACCCGCTTCTTTAATAAGCTCAGCAACTTCTGTATCAATTTCACGAGCAGTATCGTCACTGTATGGACGTTCGTGAGTAATCTTATCAAATACCATTCCACCATTGTCTTCATGGAATACTTGGTCACGAAGCTTCGTTCCCATTCCCTGTTCAATGACCATGTCGCGGGCAATTTCCGTTGCTTTGCGAAGGTCGGAACCAGCACCAGTTGTAACGCGGTCTTCACCGTAAATGATCTTTTCAGCAATACGTCCGCCAAGTGCACGAGCAAGGATATCCTTGAATTCAATCACACTTGTGTAGTTACGATCTTCAGGAGGAAGGAACCATGTCACACCACCGGTACCGCCACGAGGAATGATAGTTACCTTGTGAACCGGATCGCTGTCAGGTGCAACGTGACCAACAAGCGCGTGTCCAGCTTCGTGGTAAGCGGTCATGAGCTTTTCTTCTTCGTTCATAACCTTAGTCTTTCGCTCTGGACCAATCGCTACCTTTTCAAATGCCTCAGTAATATCAGCGTTTGAAATCTTCTTGCTACTTCGGCGAGCCGCAATAATTGCTGCTTCATTCGCAATGTTTGCAAGGTCCGCACCAGATGAACCAGCGGTCTTAGCTGCAAGCGCATCAATGTTTACTCCGTCATCAGTCGGTTTATTCTTGAAGTGCACTTTCAAAATTGCTTCACGGTCCTTACGCTCTGGAAGCATAATATTCGTACGTCGGTCGAAACGTCCCGGACGAAGAAGTGCTGGGTCGAGTACATCAGAACGGTTTGTTGCCGCGAGGACAATCACGTTCGTACCTGTTTCAAATCCGTCCATTTCAACAAGAATCTGGTTAAGGGTTTGCTCACGTTCGTCGTGACCACCACCCATGCCACTTCCGCGGCGACGGCCAACAGCGTCAATTTCGTCGATGAAGATGATAGCAGGAGAGTTCTTCTTCGCCTTTGCAAAGAGGTCGCGTACACGAGACGCACCGACACCAACAAACATTTCAACGAATTCAGAACCACTAATACTAAAGAATGGAACGTTTGCTTCTCCCGCGACAGCACGTGCAAGCATTGTTTTACCAGTACCCGGGCTACCAACAAGAAGTACACCTTTAGGAATCTTAGCGCCAAGTGTTTCGTACTTCTTAGGGTGCTTCAAGAAGTCAACAACTTCTTCAAGGTCTTGCTTCGCAGAATCGTTACCGGCAATATCTGAGAAAACAACTTTCTTCTTGTCATCACCGTAAAGGATTGCTTTTGACTTACCGAAGCCGAGCGCTTGGTTGTTCTGCCCCTGTGCTTGTCGCATCATGAACAGGAAGAATACCGCGATAAGCACCACTGGAACAATGATGATCGCGAGGTTCCAGAGAATATCTGCAGTTGCAGATGGTGTCTTGTACTCAACAACCGTTCCGGAATCTGCTTCGAGACCCTGTTCTTGTAATGAGCTTGACCCATCTTTTACAGATGTCTCCGTTGGCTTGTCGCTTCCCTTTGGAGTCACGGTAAGTGTGTTGCCTTCAACGACAATCTTTGAGATTTCGCCGTTGTTTGCACGGGTAATCACATCAGAAATTGGAACTGACTTGAGATTATCTTGTCCGCCAGTGAGGGCGTACACAAGTAGTGCGCCAAACACAACAACAGCCCAGAAGAGGGTTATGCGGAGGATGGTACTTGGTTTTTTCTTTGGTGAAGGTGCGGTTGATGCCATAAAAAACTATCATTTCCTTTCGGGCGTTCTAAGAAACCTAGGTATATCTCTATAATTTTAACAGTTAGAGGCTGAATTGGCGAGTACTGAAATGTGGTCGAATGCCCTCACCTGCCTCAAAAGTTGTGTTTGGCCGTGCAACCTTAATCGCATGAAGAAGCCGTGCGAGCTGGGGTCGTGTCAATTTACCCTTAGTGAGCTCGCGAAGACACTCGAGAGCAACTGCCGGAGGCACCTGTGTAAAGAAGTACCGACTGTAAGATGGCCCTTCACCTACAAGTCGATGTGCCTCATCACGAATTTCGCGCCGAATGGCTTTCTGATGCGCATGGAGCGCCCTAAGCTCTCGTTTCGTTTCCTCGGAAAGGGCCGACGCTTGCTTTCTAATACGGTTTCGTAAGTACGCATCGCTACTGTTCGTGCTGTCATCGCGCCAGGAAATGCCGTTCTTTTGCGCATACGAGATCAGCGCCGCCTTATCAGTGTCGATGAGCGGCCGTGATACATCCGAATCAAGAACCGATAGCCCTCGCCAGCCCGTTCCTCTGGTCATATTAATCGCAACTGTTTCAACCAAATCATCAAGATGATGTGCGGTCACAATTTTTGCATCATGTTTCTTCGCAAGACCTCGAAGAAATACATAGCGGCGCTCTCGTGCAATCGTCTCACCCGCCCCTACACCGAGCTCTTCGCGGTGGGTTTCAAATGCAAGACCATACCGTTCAGCGGTCGCCTTAACGTGCTGAGCATCGAGGTGTGAATCAGGACGAATACCGTGGTCAAAATGCGCCACAATCAGCTCATGCCCACCTGCTCGCACCATCATATCAAGAAGGACCATTGAGTCTACACCACCGCTGACTGCAACGATATATTTCATGCTGCCTGGAGTACTTTAAGGTCGGCAATGACGCCTTCGCCGTGACCAAGTGGCGTAACCCGTCCGTAAACTTTCACAACTTGTCCTTCGGGATTAATAATAAATGTCTTTCGGAGAATACCTTCGTGGCCGAACATTTTCTTGCCCCAAGCACCGTATGCATTAATTGCTTGAGCCTCAGAATCAGTCAGAAGCGTGAAGTTCAGTGAATATTTTTCTTTAAATTTCTCGTGGCTATTTGGCTCGTCTCGGCTAATACCAATAATTTCTGCACCCATCTCTGCTAATGTATCGCGGGCGTCACGTAAGCTACATGCCTCAACCGTGCAGCCAGGGGTGTCATCGGCAGGGTAAAAATAAAGAACCACCCACTTTCCTGCGTAGTCTTTCAGCGCATGGACTGCACCACTACTGTCTTTGAGTGAAAAATCTGGTGCTGTATACGGAGTTTCTTTCATCTCTTCAGTATAAGCTACTTTTGAAGTTGGTATAATAGCTAACGATGTCCGAGTTCTCTAAAGCAGTAAAGAAAGAAAAATCCGAACGAATCTTAACGTTCGACCTGATGCGAGGGTACTTCCTCTGTGTCATTCTCTTTAACCACCTGCAATATTACCCAAGCGGGCTCGATTTTTTTACAGGCCGTGGGCTACTCTACGCTTCAACCGCCGAAGGATTCTTTGTTGTATCGGGAATTGTTCTGGGAATTGTTCGCGGACGCAAGCTTTTGCATCAACCGTTTAAGGTAGCGGCGAAGCTCCTCTGGAAACGGTCGCTTCAACTCTACATTACGAGTATTATTCTCACGTTCATCTTCACGCTTGTTGGACAACTATTCATCGGTAACCCTGGGCTTAAATATGGCATTTTCAACGAATGGTCAAACTGGTGGGAGCTCCTTTGGCACACCGTAACACTTAGCTACACCTACGGATGGGCCGACTTCCTCCGTATGTACGCCATCTTCATTTTCTTCGCACCGTTCGTTCTTTGGCTCCTACGAAAAGGCCTTTGGTACGTTGTTCTTATTGTGAGCGCCGGCATTTCCGCACTCTACCCGCTTCTACCAGAGAATCCAATTATCTCCCAACCATTTAGCTGGCAGTTTATTTTCTTCGCCGGCTTCGTCATTGGATTCTACTGGGAAACCATTGTCGCCAAGTGGCGCAGTTTTTCTGTAACCCTACGAAAAACAATCGGCTGGTCGACGGTTGCGGCCTTTGCCATAACAGCTATCACCTCTTTCCTCTTTGTCTTTGGGCACGAAATCCCAGGGGCAGTTGGTGCGCAACTTACCGCCCTGCACCATATTGCTGAAGTTCACTTCAATAAAGATCAGCTTGCTTTTGATCGAATTCTGCTTGGAACCATTTGGTTCTGGGGGCTTTTCTATCTTGTTCGCCGCTACGAATCGTGGATCTTAAAACACTTCGGCTGGTTCTTCCTAAACTTCGGCATGAATTCCCTGTATGTATATACCATTTCGGCATTTGTGGTGTTCTTTACGCACCTCATCATTGCACCTCCAGGTCTTGGGAACTTATTCCTCAACCTGCTCATTTCGCTCATAGCCCTTGGCCTTGTTCAGCTCGCCGTAAAGACAAAGTTCTTAATGAAAATTATTCCGCGCTAACCTTATATTCGGTAGCTCTAAATTCAGTCTTACCTGTAATATCGTCCTTTACAGTCACGGTCTTCAGTTTTTGCCATGAACTATCATAAGGGGCAACGTCTTCGCTCTCTGTAGTACCAAGATACCAAATGGTTGGGTGCTCTTTTTGAAAAGCAGATAGGTCTTTAATTTTGTGCTGATCATTATCTGCCAGCATTTTTAGTGACCCGAAAATATACTCGGTATTTTCATCAATGAAGTAAATCGGATGTTCATCGGTTGCGTACGGAATCGCTTCATAGAAAATCCAAGGAGAATTAGCGACAATTGGCGTTCCGGCAGGCGAAGATTTCTGAGCCTCTTCTACAATTTGCCGAGCAAGAATGTGCATATTCGTATTCTTGTTAAAGTTACCGTACTTATATACGTTGGTAATACCGACGATCATCATTCCAACGATGAGTAGAACTGGAAGCACTCGGAAGAACGGTTTCCAGCGGCGCGTACCCGCAATGAGCACAACGGCGAGGAAAATTGAAAGCGCGATAATTGAAGGGACAAGATAACGCTCAACAAACGACGAACGAAGTGGCGGAAGAGACGCGAGGAATAGGAGGATTGGAGGAACCCATGCGAGGGCGGCGATAAGTAAGAATGAAGCGCGTTCATTCGAAGTGAGCGCCTTATACGCTTTTGGAAGCGCAACAATCGTTACGATGATCGTTACGATAAGGGCAAATGCAAGCCAATTAAGTACATGGTTGTGTTCGAGGTAATAAAAGTAGTTCGATAGATAGTTCATTGGTGTATCGATACCAACTGCGCCAATCCAGAAGCCATTCCCCTGAACAACGCCGAGCTGAAGCGCCATAAATGGAAGCCACGGTAAGAACGCACCAACCGCTATGGCATAGGCAATAACCCACTGTCGAGTAAAGAACTTTTTCCAAAATACCTTAAAGTTATCACCTTTACGCCACACCTGCGTCGCACGCCATGCCCAGTGTGCAAGCCATGCAAGTGCTGTAAAGTAGTGCGTCCACATACCAAGCGCAACAAGCACGCCGTACCAAATCCAAAGACTTTTCTTTTTCGTTTCTTCGGCACGTACCAACACATAGGTTGCACTCATAACAATTAAAGCAGCGAGAGTGTACATACGTGCTTCATCGCTATACCGAATAAGCATTGGTGAAAGCACGATGAAGAGCAGCGCCAACCATGCCACTTTTCTGCCAAAGAGTTTACGAGACAAGAAGAATGCAACAACCGCAGTAGCCGCTCCAAGCACAATGCTCAGTGACCGATAGGCAAGTTCAGTAGTACCGAAAATACTTGACCATGCTTTCAAGAGCCAATAGTAAAATGGTGGGTGAACGTCTGCCGCTGTATAGCGTGCAATATCCCAGTAATTAAACTGGCTCAAGTACACACTAAATGCCTCGTCAAACCAAATTGAAGCGCGCGGCGCATTAAGCAGTGTAATCGTCAAAAACACTGCGATGCCTAAGAAAAGTATCACCAAATCTGTTTTTGGGTGACTTTTTATATACCTAACAACGGAATTAAAGGTCTTTTTCATAAATCCTATTCATCATAACTCGAATGACGACATTAGGGCAATCCTCTCACGGGGTACTGATTTTTGCCTTAAGAGGTGCCTAAGAGGCTAGCAATCTCTCCTATTTTGATGTATACTACCAAAGTTAAAACACCATCGGGGTGTGGCGCAGTTGATAGCGCGCTCGGTTTGGGACCGAGAGGTCGAAGGTTTGAGTCCTTTCACCCCGACCAACATGATTATGATGAAACCTTCGCTTTGACGCGGAGGTTTTTCTATTCCAGTTGCTACCGTATACTAAAAGTAATGCGGGTGATTAATCAAAGACGTGGGCTTAGTATTTGGCAGTGGCTTGCCCTTCTTCTTGCAGCCATGCTTTTAGTTGGTGGGCTTTACATCGCCGCACTTGTTATGGCTCCTGCCGTTGCGCCACGCTTTAGTGACCCGATTGATATTGCAAAGGTTGAACCAGCGTCCGTGGGCGACGACCGTATCATCATTCCTAAAATTGGGGTAAATATAGCCTACGGTACAAACGGTGAAGCCTCACTCGATGAGGGCGCATGGTGGCGCTACCCGGATCGTGGCAACCCTGCAGAGGGTGGTAACTTCATTATTGCTGCGCACCGCTTTACGCTTCATAACTCCATCACTGAAACGATTGAAAAGTCTCCGTTCTATAATGTTGGACAGCTCATGACGGGAGATCAAATATTTGTCGACTATGAAGGCAAACGGTACTTATACGAAGTTGATAAAACCTATACGGTACTGCCATCTCAAACCGAAATTGAAGCACCGAGCGAAACGGCGAAGCTGACGCTTTACACTTGCAGTCTTGGCGGCGAAAGCGATGGCCGAGTTGTTGTGAACGGCAAGCTTCTTGGCGAAGTGGCGAAAGTAACGTCGTCTCGTTACAACTGAATTTTAAATAGTCGATAAGACGCTCACAGCGTGCCGTAAGGACGCACCTGCGTGCGGTGCTGCTGTAAAAATCTACGAATAATCTTGTATTCATCAACGTCAAAATTCGGCTCGATCTCGTTAACCACTAGCTCACCCTCAGCGTTAAGTACCCCCTGAACTATCCAGTTTTCAACAACAATGCTTTCGCCTTCTTCGTTAATTGGAATAGCAACAGCTGAGGGATATTCCCACATTGCAACCTTACTGTGCTGCAGCGCAATTTCAACGCGGCGATTGTAAAGTTCCATTGATTCTTCACCTATACACGCACCCTTACAGCGGCCTAGCGAATAGGAGAAACAAGCGCCATTTGTTTTTTCAATTCCCATAAGCTTCGGGCAGAGACTAAATATACGAGTCACTTCTTCTACCTTCTTCTTCGCTTGGGTTCTGTTTTTAAAGATTCCGTAAATCTCAGATAAATTCGTATCAGCATCGATTTCGCCCATTCGTATTGATAGCTTTAGATACCCATCTTCATCATTTTTAATAAGTATCGCAAACAGCGATACACGCCGAAGCAGTCGGTTATAAATTGGCTGAAGCTCCTTAATAAGCTTTGACTCTAAAAGAAGTGCCGCAAGTTCACTTCCGGTTTGAATTGTTTCAACATGGTGTACCTGCTGACTAATTTTCAGCTCCTTCGATTCAGTACTTTGAAAATGAGACATTACCCGCTTCTTTAACGTCACACTCTTCCCTACGTAAATTGGAAGGCGAG
>Ga0307406_10002398_pt1 | contig 10188 bp, 9 predicted proteins | sample 322Cmetagenome_3_FD_203706 | JGI IMG/M metagenome (GOLD analysis project Ga0307406, IMG submission 203706) | Maize rhizosphere microbial communities from greenhouse at UC Davis, California, United States - 322HYB-C-2 | ecosystem: Host-associated > Plants > Roots > Rhizosphere > Soil | place... | reverse complement strand
TTCCTCTCAACACTCGACGACGTTGACGGCGAGTCCGCCCTGGGCCGTCTCTTTGTACTTGTCGCTCATGTCCGCGCCGGTGTCGCGCATCGTCGCGATCACCTGGTCGAGGGAGACGCGGTGCTCCCCGTCGCCCCACAGCGCCATTCGCGCGGCATTGATCGCTTTCGACGCAGCGATCGCGTTGCGTTCGATACAGGGGACCTGCACCAGCCCGCCGATCGGGTCGCAGGTGAGGCCGAGGTTGTGCTCCATGGCGATTTCGGCAGCGTTCTCCACCTGACGTGGCGTGCCGCCGAGGATCTCGGCTAGGCCTGCTGCGGCCATCGACGATGCCGACCCGACCTCGCCCTGGCAGCCGACCTCGGCGCCGGAGATCGAGGCGTTCGCCTTGTAGAGCGAGCCGACCGCGGCCGCAGTGAGCAGGAATCTCTCGATGATGTCCTCGCGCGCTCCTTCGCGGCTGGACGTGGCCGCGGGGGTGTAGTGCAAGGCGTAGTACAGCACCGCCGGAACGATGCCGGCCGCGCCGTTGGTCGGTGCCGTCACCACGCGTCCACCGCTCGCGTTCTCCTCGTTGACGGCGAGTGCGATGAGGTTCACGCGCTGCTGCCAGTGTTCGTGACCGTGGTCGGGATCCTCCGCGGCCAGACGCGCCGCCCAGGCGCCCGCCCGGCGCCGCACCTTCAGCCCGCCGGGGAGCACGCCGTCGCGCCCGACCGATGAGCGCACGCTCGACTCCATCACGTCCCAGATGTGCCGCAGGCCCGCATGGATCTCGTCGTCAGACCGCCGAGCGCGTTCGTTCTCGCGCATCACCTCGCTCACGGCGAGTCCTGCCTCCTCGCACCTGGCCAGGAGCTCGGCCCCTGAGGAGAACGGCAACGGGGGATCGCACCGTGTGGTCGGGGCCGAGGTCGCGTCCTCGTCCTCGTCCTCGTCCTCGCGGACGATGAACCCGCCGCCGACCGAGAAGTAGGTCTGTGTGGCGAGCTCGTCGCCGGCCGCATCGACGGCGGTGAACGACAGTGCGTTGGGGTGGCGGGGGTGAATGGTCAGCGGGCGCAGGATGAAGTCCTCGACCGCGCAGGGGACGGGATGCCGTCCGCCGAGCTCGACGGTTCCGGTACGGGTGATCTCGTCGAGCCGCGCCGTGACCTCGTCGGGAGTGATCTCGTCGGAGCGCGCTCCCGTCAGTCCCAGCAGTACAGCGGTGAAGGTGCCATGCCCCGCCCCGGTTGCAGCGAGGGAGCCGAAGATCTCGACGCGCACGGTCGACACACGCGGGAGCGCGTCCCGCGCCTCGAGCGACGCGGCGAAGTCCGCGGCGGCCTTCATCGGGCCGACGGTGTGAGAGCTCGAGGGACCGATCCCGACCGTGAAGAGGTCGAAGACTCCGACAATCGGCTGCGCATGCGTCATGGAACGTACGCTAGGCAGCGAGGACGTCAGGCGCGTCCAGTTGATGATTCCTTGCCGAACGAGCAGTCGTCGCGCAGTATCTAGGTCAGCATGGGAACCATGGTGTCGGTTGCGAGCCCCCCGGTCCGAAGGTATCGTCCCTCCTTCTTCAGGCTCTGCAACACCACCGATCGGTCGGCGATCGAGACGCCGGGAACCCCTTCCTCGATCGCTACCTCGAGTCGCTGCACGTCGGCGAGTGCCCGCATCCATACCGACAGCACGAGGTTGTATGGGCCGATCGTCGACGCCGCCATGCGGACTTCGCTGAGCCTCGTCATGGCGGAGCCCACGCGCTCGGCCACGGTCGCCGGAACGCGAAGGAAGTACCACGCGTGCACGGGCCAGCCCGAATGAGCGCGCGCAACCTCGGTGCGAACGACGAGGCGTCCCTGAGCTCTGAGTGTGGCGAGCGCCTCGCGGATGCGGCGTTGCCCCACCCCCAGCTCTCTGGCAATGCTCGTCACGGTGGCGCGCCCATCCTGCCCGAGCGTGTGCAGCAGCGCGTGCTCAAGCTGCGGTTCGACCTCGCCACGAGCCGCGGTCGGCGCATCGAGGGTGCGCTCGACTGCGGACGTCTCATCGGTCGACAAGGAGCGCAGGCGCCACTGCCCGGCGTCTGTGAACGGTGAGGACAGAAGGAGAGTACGCGTCGCACGCACGCCCGGGAGTCGACGCATTCTCCCCATGATGTATTCGCTCAGCGCGTCCAGGTCGCTCGCACCCACGATGGCCAGCAGGTCTCGTCCTCCCGCGGTGTGATCGATCGTGAACGCCTCGGGGTCGGCGGCGAGAGTCTGCGCGATCTCCAGAGTCGCGCCGGGCTCGGCTTCGATCTCGAGGATCGCCGATGGCCCCCGCGCACCGGCCCCGGGGTGCCCGGCCACCCACGCGAGTCCGTGATCGGACAACCGTTCCCAGCGGCGGGCCAGCGTGACCGAGTCGACGCCGATGATCGGCGCGAGGGAGGCCCACCGGGCGCGCGGGTTGATCTGGAGCGCTTGGATCAGTCTCTTGTCCGTCTCATCAAGACTCGCTAACTGCGCAGCAACGTCAGTCTTGTTCATAAAACTGCATTCTAGGTGCCCTCTTCGCACTCGCGGGTGAACATGTCCCATCGCATTGGAATCGACGGAGGAGCACGTCATGTCGCAGAGACTCTCCCGGGGGCGCTCAGCAATCGGTGTCGTCGGCTTTCTGGTCGTCATGGAGTTCGGCAGTGGTGCGCTGCAGGGCTGGTTCTCGCCGCTGCTCGCCGCGATCGGTCAGCAGTTCGGTGTCGGCGCCGGCGCGCTGAACTGGGTGAGCGCGATGTACATGCTCATGACCGTCGCCTGCGTCCCCATCCTGGCGAAGCTCGGCGACATGTTCGGGCACAAGCGACTCCTGGTCGTGGCGACCGCACTCGTCGCCGCGGGATCGCTGGTCGTCGCCTTCGCACCGACATTCGAGCTGTTCCTCCTCGGACGGGCGCTGCAGGCACCGCTCGCGGCGTTCCTGCCGTTGGAGTTCGCGATCGTCCGCGCCCGAGACGAGCGATCGGCGAGCCGAAGCATCGGAGTGCTCGTCGGCGCACTGACCCTCGGCGCCGCGATCGGCTCCCTCATGTCCGGGCTGCTCTTCGGCGCGACCGGCGACCTCACGATCGTCCTGTTGATCCCCGCGGTGTTCATCGCCCTGTGCGTGCCCGTCGTCGTGCTCCTCATACCCGAGACCGCTGTGCGAAAGCGAGGCCGTGTCGACATCGTCGGAGCGGTCCTGCTGACGATCGGCCTGCTCGCGATACTGACAGGTGTGTCGAACGCCGGCACATGGGGATGGGGAGATCCGCGCACCCTCGCCCTGACCCTGGGAGGAGCGGCGGTCCTGGCCCTGTGGGTGATTGTGGAGCGCAGGATCGCCGATCCACTGGTCGACCTCACGATGCTCACTCGCGGGGGGATCGGGCTGCCGATCGTCGCCTCGCTGCTTTTCGGCGCGCAGACCTACGGTGGCCAGACGGCGAGCTTCCTCTGGCTCCTCGGAAATAACTCACGAGACGGATACGGTCTCGGGATTCCACCCGCAGCCGCCGGCGCGATCATCGTGCTGTACGCGCTCGCGGCTTTCCTCGGCACGCTCCTCGGGGATCGCCTCGCATACCGGATCTCACCCCACCGAGCGATCGCGCTCGCCGGGGTGACAGCCGCCGCGAGCTTCGCTCTCATGATCGTCTCCGCCGGGGTGGCCGCGCTGTTCATCGCATCCATGGCGCTCGGCGGCATCTCTGCAGGAGTCCTGCTGGCGGTTCTTCCCGCGGTCGTGGTCCGCAATGCGCCAGCGGACTCGGTCGGTATCGCGTCAGCGCTCTTCAACACCGCTCGCACGGCGGCAGGAGCGGCCGCCGGGGCGGTATTCGCTCTCGTCATGACTCTGTTCGTCACCACGAGCGGCGACGGCGGCGCACCTGGGCCCCGCTCCACTCCCTCGTCTTTCGTCGCTGTCTGGGCGATCTGCCTGGCGATATCGCTGGTACTCGCCGTCGTCGGACTGCGCGTGCGCACCGCAGAACCGCTCCACGACACTTCCAATCCCCCCGCCGCCGCCGAACCAATCGAGGAACGATGACAACCGCCCCACCATCCCCGTCCCACGCCGTCGCCGCCGGAGTCCGCGACGCGGTGATCGCCTCCCGCGCGAGCTGGGAAGCAGAGGTGCTGGCGTTGAGCGTGGAGATCCACCAGCATCCGGAGCTCGCTTTCGCAGAACATCACGCGTCCTCACAGGTGGCCACAACGCTGCGCAACGCTGGATTCGCCGCGCGCACAGGGGCATACGGGCTCGACACCGCAGTGGAAGCCACGTTCGGCGAGGGCGACATCACCGTCGCGATCTGCGCAGAGTATGACGCGCTTCCCGGCCTCGGTCACGCCTGCGGACACAACATCATCGCGGCAGCCGGAGTCGGTGCGGCAATTGCACTGTCACGGGTCGCTGACGGCCTCGGGATCCGCGTGAAACTCCTCGGAACACCGGCGGAGGAACACGGTGGGGGAAAGATCCTCATGTTGGAAGCAGGCGCGTGGGACGACGTCGACTTCTCCCTCATGGTGCACGGAGGCCCGGGAGACGATCTGCGCTGCGGCGATGTGCGCACACAGGCCGTGGCCCGATTCGACATATCCTTCCAGGGCCACCCCGGCCATGCCGGTGCTCCGAGTCCTGACGGAGTGAACGCGGCGAACGCGGCGACGATCGGACTCGTCGCCATGGGACTCCTTCGACAGCACCTCCCAGACGGGGTGCGAACCAATGCCTTCATCGCTGAAGGCGGCGAGGCGACGAACATCATCCCGTCATCGACACGAGTGCGCGCCGAAGTGCGCGCTGACACGCTGGAGGCGGTGGAGGTCGCTCAGCGCCGAATCCTCGCCTGTTTCGAAGGCGGTGCGACCGCGACCGGCTGTTCCTGGACGTGGGAGCACGCCGAACCCACATATGCCGACGTCGTTCAGAATCCGGTGCTCGCCCGTGCCTGGGACCGCAACCTCGCCACTCTCGGGCGCTCGCCGCGCCCCCACGCAGGGGCGCCTGGCGGGTCGACCGACATGGGCAATGTGTCTCATGCCATTCCCTCGATTCATCCGCTCATCGCAATCGAGGGATGCTCTTCGGCCCCGCACACACGCGATTTCGCGGACGATGCGATCGGACCCGCTGCCGGAGCAGCGGTTGTCGATGGTGCACTCGCGATGGCGCTCACCGCTGTCGATGCGGTGACGCACTTGCGCGATGGGCAGAGGCTAGTCGACCCGGACACTGACGATGAAGAGGGGTACCACGGGCGGTAGTGGGGAGTACCGCAGGCAGATGTCCTGACGGCCGGCGAGAACCAACATTGAAGACATGATCACCAGTCAGAACCTCACGAAACGATACGGCGAAAAGACCGTCGTCGATGACCTCACCTTCACCGTGCGCCCGGGTGTCGTCACCGGATTCCTCGGACCGAACGGCGCAGGCAAGTCCACGACGATGCGCATGCTCGTCGGTCTCGACCGGCCCAGCGGCGGCGAGATCACGATCGGTGGGCGCCGATATCAGGATCTCCCCGATCCGGTGCGTCATCTCGGCGTCATGCTCGACGCGCGATCCGTGAACCCCGGCCGGACCGCTCTAAACCATCTTCTCGTCGTGGCCGAGACCCACGGCATCTCCCGCGCCCGAGCGGCGGAGGTGCTGGAGATGGTGGGCTTGGGCGCGGTAGCCGACAAGCGGGCGGGCGGCTTCTCGCTCGGAATGAGTCAACGGCTCGGTATCGCGACCGCGCTCCTGGGTGACCCGACCGCGCTCGTGCTCGACGAACCCGTCAACGGACTCGACCCGGACGGGGTGCTGTGGCTTCGACACCTTCTCGTGCGGCTCGCCGCCGAAGGGCGGACCGTGTTCCTCTCCTCGCACCTGATGAGCGAGCTGTCCTTGATCGCGGAGGACCTCGTCGTCATCGGGCAGGGTCGTCTGCTGGCGGCGGGCACCGTGGATGACGTCATCGAGTCGGTAGCCCCGCAGGCCACCCGCGTCGTGACGCCAGAGGCCCCACGCCTTGCCGATGCGATCCAGCACTCCGGCGTCGAGGTGCGGCGGGTGGATGACGGCACGCTGTTCGTCAGCGAGCTCAGCGCTCGTGAGGTCGGGATCATCGCCGCGGATCAAGGGGTCACGCTCTACGAACTCGCCACCGAGCGTGCATCGCTCGAGGAGGCGTTCATGCACATCACCCGCAACGCTGTCGAATACACGTCTCAAGAGGAGGCCGTCGCATGACCGCCGCATCTGTTGTCCCGGTCCTGATCGCACCGCGAGGTCGGGAACGCATCACCGGTGTCGGTCTCGTTCGTTCGGAGTGGCGCAAGCTCTGGACGATCCGCTCGCTGTGGATGACGTTGAGCGCCGCGTTCGCGCTCACGATCGGTCTCTGCACCTACATGATCATCGACGGCACCACACTGGGCGGCGGCGACGCCGGCCAGATACCGTTCGGCTGGACCGGCATCTATCCGGTCGGCATGCTGGTGCTCGTCGTCTTCGGCGTGCTGAGCGTGAGCACCGAGTATGCCAGCGGCTCGATCCGCACCAGCCTCACCGTGGCGCCTCGTCGTACGGGTGTGATGCTCGCAAAGGCGATGGTCGTCACGGGCGTCTCCGCAGTTCTAGCGGCTGTGACGACGGTTCTGCTGTACCTGCTGCTTCAGGCGATGGGTACGGTTCCGTCCGCGACCGGAATGTCCCTGTTCGCCCCCGACATGTTCTGGGGAGCGCTCGGCGGCACGCTCATGATGCCGTACGGTGCACTCTTTGGCGTACTGCTGGGGTGGCTGCTTCGCAATGCGGCCGGCGCGATCTGCCTGTACTTCGGCCTGTTCCAGATGGGGCCGCAGATCCTCCCGACGTTCCTCCCCGAATCTCTCGCCGGAGTGACGGACTACATGCCACTCGCGGCGATCAACATCATGCGATCGGGAGGGCTGAGCGCCGAACCGTACGGCGCCGTCACCGCCGGCATCATCTTGGTGGCGTGGTTGGCCGTGCTTGGTAGCTTGGCCTGGTGGCGGTTGAAGAAGTTCGACGGCTGAAGCGGGGCGGCGGGATGATGCGGCGAGGAGACCGGGTGAGGGTGTTCGACGCCGCCCACCCCCTCGTATGGGATGTCGTGCTCGCCTTCGTCGTCTTCCTCGCCTGCACCAGCGCTTCGGCCGGCCTCCGGACGGTCACAACGCCGGTCCTCCTGGTCACGTGCGGCATGGTCGTACTGCGCCGCCGGACTCCTCTGATCGCGCTCGTCATCGCAACCGTCGCGCTCAGCGCCGGCGTGGTGGCGAGCGCGCTGACCGGGGAAGACCCGCCGTGGGCATACCTTCCGATATGGATACTGCTGTTCCATGTGGGACTGCGCCGGAAGAGGGCGCTCGCAACCGCCGCGGCACTCGCCGGCGTCGTGGCACTCACAGCATTCGCTGGCGCAGGCAGGCTCGACACGCTTGCGCTCGAAGATCGCGCGGCAGTGCTCCTTCCAGTCGCAGCCATGAGCGCAGCGGCGCTCCTCGCCGGAGCGCAGTTGCGAGCATCTCGCGACGCACAACAGCAACAGCGCGACGAAGCGGCACGGGCAGCGGCAGCCGCTGAACGGTCACGGATCTCTCGCGAGATGCATGACCTGATCGGACATGACCTATCCGTCATCGCCTCGCTGTCCGCTGGCGGTCAGAACGTGGCGCGCTCCTCGCCAGAGGAAGCCGAACGCGCTTTCGCCGCGATCGGCGAGGTGAGCCGGGCGTCGGTCGGCCAGCTGAGGCAGGTGCTCCGTCTGCTCCGCTCCGCCGATGACGACGACGTCCTTCCACTCGCGCCGCAACCCGATCTGTCGCAGCTGGGTGATCTGATCCACGCGGTACGCGGTGCAGGACTCCGCATCGACGATCAGCGTCACGGCGACCTTCGCGAACTGCCGCCGGCCCACCAACTCACGGTGTACCGAATCGTCCAAGAAGCTCTCACCAACACGCTGCGTCATAGCAGGGTCGGGACCGCGGTCACGGTACGTGTCGTCGCGGATGTGCGTGACGTGATCGTCTCTGTGGCGGACCGCGGCTCCGTTTCCGGGGTGGAGCCGCCAGCGCCGTGGACGGAGGGACACGGCGTCATCGGCATGCGAGAGCGCGTCGCAGCGCTCGGCGGTACCCTCGAAGTCGGTCCGACCGCCGCCGGGTGGCTCGTCAGGGCAGTGATTCCAAGGCAAGGCGGTGCGTCCGATGAAAGTTCTCCTCGTCGATGATCAGGCCTTGCACCGGATGGGCATGCGCATGTTCCTGGCCGGACAGAACGGGATCGAAGTCGTGGGCGAGGCCGCGGACGGCGCTGAGGCCATCCAGCACTCGCTTCACCTTCGACCGGACGTCGTCGTCATGGACGTGCGGATGCCCGGTATCGACGGCATCGAGGCCACGCGGAGGATCGTCGCGGACGCTCCGAGCGTCAGGGTGCTGCTGCTGACGACCTTCGATCTCGACGAGTACGTGCTCGACGGCCTCGAAGCGGGAGCAAGTGGATTCCTCACGAAAGACGCCGAACCCGGCGACATCCTCTCCGCCATTCGCGCCGTCGCCGCCGGGGACGCGGTCATCGCGCCCAGCGCCACACGTCGTCTCCTCTCACGCTTGACCGCCCGGATGCCGAACCAGACCTCGTCGAGTTCGTCGGCACGAACCTCCGTCGCCCAACTCAGCCCCCGCGAGTACGAGATCTTCCGCGAGATCGCACGCGGGGCGACGAACGCCGAGATCGCTGCGACACTGCATCTTGCGGAATCGACCGTCAAGAACAACGTCGGGCGGATCTTCGCGAAGGTCGGCGCGCGTGACCGCGTGCATGCCGTCATCCTCGCGCATCAGGCGGGAGTGTCGTCAGGCCTCACCGGAGACTAACTCGAAGCCTCGCCGACGGTACTGCTCGGCAGTGTGAAAGGAAGGACGTGTCCATGTCATCCCACTCCGGTGACGCCCGGAAGCCTCGTCGATCCCTTGGGCGCGGTCGCCGCCACCCATCACCAGACATGCCCGTGGGAAAGGTGCGGGAATGGTTGTCGTCTTACGTCTACGGAAACATCACGGTCCTGAGCGCGGCGATCGCGGTGACGCCCGAGCAGATCCACCATGGTGCGGCGGTGTGGACGGTACTCGCCACGGGTTTCCTGACGTTCCTCGCCCACGTGCTCGCGCACGTAGTCGCGCACGGGTTCGGTCAGACTCCCGAGGAGCAGAAACCTACTGCGCACCGCGCGGCTCTGCGCGAGGTGCTCAGCACGGCTCGCCCGATCGCCACCTCAGCGCTGATACCGGCAGCACTCTTCGCAGCCGCGTGGCTCGGTTGGCTGCCGTCAGCATGGGGCCAGGCCGCCGCCGTCATCGTCCTTGCCGTGCGCATCGGCTTCGTCGGGGTCTTCACGCAGCGATTCAGTGGAAAAGCGCTCACACTGAGGGCGCTCTGGAGCGGCGTGGTACTCGCCTTGGTGGCGTTCGGGATCGGGATCGCGAAAGTGCTGCTCACCCATTGATCATTTATGCGGTTCGAGCGTCGCTCGGAGAGGGCTTCGGAGCGTTATGCAGCACCCGTTTGCAACTCCGTGATTCGGGCCCGTCGATTGTCAGTTCAGGAACCTGGTGGCAGATCTAGATTGCTCAATTTCGGCCTCCTCGTAGTCCTGAGACAAACCCTAGGGTCGGAGAAGAGCTCGATGAGGTCTAGGTATCCGGGAATTGAACCTCGTCGGCGCAAACCGGCCGTATATCTCAGCGATGCCGCCAGGAACGCGCCTAGCGCGGGGGACCAAACCGGGCCGAGACGACCGCCGACTCATATGGGTCTCACATGACGATGCGAGCTGCGCCGTCAGCTGCGAGAACCCGCTCAGGGCAGGAGCACGATGCGCCCGAACACCTCACCGGCATCCATGAGTCGGTGCGCCTCGGCGGCGGCGCTCAGCGGGAGGGCGTCGTGAACCACGGGGGAGAGGATGCCACGGACGGCGTCATCGAACATCTCGCCTCGTACCCGGGTGAGCTCGTCGCATGGCACGGTATCGAGGCTGAGCGTTCCGAAGGTGATCGATCGGCGGAAGCCGGCCAGAAGCGCCGTGCCGAAGTCAGCGGGCGGGAATCCGCCGACCACGCCTACGGCGATCAGGCGGCCGTT
>Ga0307406_10002397_pt1 | contig 10188 bp, 7 predicted proteins | sample 322Cmetagenome_3_FD_203706 | JGI IMG/M metagenome (GOLD analysis project Ga0307406, IMG submission 203706) | Maize rhizosphere microbial communities from greenhouse at UC Davis, California, United States - 322HYB-C-2 | ecosystem: Host-associated > Plants > Roots > Rhizosphere > Soil | place... | reverse complement strand
GGGCGGCTCTCGGCTCTCGGCTCCTGCCTCGGCCGAGAGCCGAGAGCCGCCCCTAGCCCGTGTTCCGCAATCCCTGCGCGATCCCGCTCAGCGTCGCGGCGAGGGCGTCGTCGAGGCGCTCGATCTCGGGCGCGTCGGCGGCCGTCGCGCGCTTGCGGCCGAGGAGGGCGATCTGGAGCAGCGAGAGCGGGTCCACGTACGGATTGCGGAGGGCGATCGCCGTGCGGAGCACGGGGGCACCCTCGAGGAGGTGGTCGGTGCCGCGGATGCGTCGCAGCCACTCCACCGTGCGCGCGAACTCCGCCTCCAGCCGCTCGAGCAACGTCCGGTCGCCGCCCAACCGCTCGACGTAGGCGCGCGCGATCTCGAGGTCGGCCTTCGCGCACACCATCTCGACCTTGGCGAGGAGGTCGTCGAAGAACGGCCACGCGGCGGCCATCCGGCCGAGCAGCGCGAGCCCGCCGGGCGCCGCGCCGACCTCGGCGAGCGCCGTACCGACGCCGAGCCAGCCGGGCAGCATGAGGCGGATCTGCGTCCAGCCGAACTGCCACGGGATCGCGCGGATCCCCTTCAGCCCCGCCTTCGCACCCGGCCGGTACGCGGGGCGCGACCCGAAGCGCGCCGACGCCAGCTCGGCGACCGGCGTCGCCTCGAGGAAGAGTGCGAACAGCACTTCGTCGTCGTGCACGACCTCGCGGTAAACGCCTAACGAGCGCGCGGCGAGGGCGTCCATCGTCGCCCGGAACCGCTCGGCCTCGGCCGGCTCCACCGCGGAGCGCCAGTCGCTGAACTCGTGGAGCAGCGTGCCGGCGACGGTCACCTCCAGCGTGCGCTCGGCGATCGGCGCGAGGCCGAACTGCTGCGAGATGATCTCCCCCTGCTCGGTGATCTTGAGCGAGCCCTCGGTGGTGCCGGGCGGCAGCGCGCCGAGCGCACGGTAGACGGGCGATCCGCCGCCGCGGCCGACGCTCCCGCCGCGGCCGTGGAAGAGGCGCAGCTCGACCCCCGCCTCGCGGCACACCTGGGCGAGCGCCTCCTGCCCTCGGTAGAGGGCCCACGACGAGGCGAGCATGCCGGCGTCCTTGCCCGAGTCGGAGTAGCCGATCATGACCTCCTGCCGACGCCCGCGCGCCGCGAGCTGCCGCGCGTAGGCGGCGTCGGCGAACAGCGCGCGCATCACCTCGGGCGCCCGCTCGAGGTCGGCCAGCGTCTCGAACAGCGGCACGACGTCCACCCGCGACAGCGGCGGCTCGGAGGCGAGGTCCACGAGCCCGACTTCGCGGGCGAGCAGGAGCACGCGCAGGAGGTCCTCCGGCGACGCGGCCATCGAGACGACGTACGTCTCGGCCGCCGCGGCCCCGGACTCGTCCTGCACCGTGCGCATGACGCGCAGCGTGTCGAGGACGCGGCGCGCCTCGTCGCCGAGCGCGAGGTGCGGGCCGACGATCGGGCGGCGGCCGGCGAGCTCACGGCGGAGGGCGTCGCCGTCGAGCGCGCCGAGGCCGACGCGCGCCGCGAGGTCGTCGAGCGCGGCGGCGTGGACGTCGGCGTGGTCGCGCACGTCCATCAGGAAGCCATGGAAGCCGTGCGCGCGGACGAGGGCGAGCAGCGGGTCGAACGCGGTGCGGCAGGCCTCGGTGGCGCCGGCGGCGAGCAGCGACTCGCGGACGAGCAGCAGGTCGCGCTCGAAGGCGGCTGCGTCGGCGTAGGCGGCGGGCTCGTGGGCGGGGCGGCCCGCGTCGCGGGAGGCGACGCGCCGGCGGGTGGCCTCGAGTCGCGCCGCGACGAAGGTGAGCTTGAGGCGCAGCGGCTCCTCGGCGTTCCGGCGGCGGTTCGCCTCCCACACGTCGGGGAGCACGGCGCGGTCGTCGTCGAGCGAGGCGACGAGGGCGTCGGACGGCGGCGCGAACTGCGAGGCGATGGAGAGCCGCTCGATTAGCGCGTCGGCGGCGCGGCGGTAGCGGCCGAGGATGACGTGGCTGGCGCGGCGCGCGGCGGCGAGCGTCGTCTCGGCCGTGACGTAGGGGTTCCCGTCGCGGTCCCCGCCGACCCACGTGCCGAAGCGGATCGGCACGGCGAGACGCATCGCGTCGGCGGTCGCCCCGAACTCCTCCTCGAAGGCGCGGAGGAGCGCGTCGTGGGCCCGCGCGCTGGCGTCGAGCAGCCGCGTCTCGAGGTACCAGAGCACGGTGCTCACCTCGTCGAGCACCGACGGCCGGTCGTTGCGCACCTCGGCGGTCAGCCAGAGCAGCTCGACCTCTCCGGTGAGCTCGTCCTCGAGCGCGTGCCGCTCGGCGGCGGGCACGCCCTCGCGGCGCAGCAGCAGGTCGGCGACGCGCGCTTGGAGCGCGAGGAGAGTGCGCCGCGTGGACTCGGTGGGGTGCGCGGTGAGCACCGGGCGCACGGCGAGCCGCCCGATCGCCGCCCGCACCTCGTCGGCCGAGCGGCCGTCGGCGCGCAGCTGGCGCATCGCCCACCGCACCGAGGCCGGCTGCGGCGAGTCGCCGCCGTCGCTCGCCCGGTAGTCGTTGCGGCGGCGGACGCGGTGCACCTGCTCGGCGGTGTTGATGAGCAGGAAGAAGAGCGTGAAGGCGCGCGCCGTGGTCGCGCACAGCTCGAGCGGCAGGGCGTCCACGCGCGCGAGGAGCGCGGCGAGGTCGGGCGCGCCCGGGTCGCCGCGGCGGCGGGCGCGGGCGGCGCGGCGCAGCGCTTCGACCGTCTCGAACGCCTCCTCCCCCTCGAGGCGGCGGATGACGCGGCCGAGCGCCGCGGCGAGCCAGCGCACGTCGTCGTGGAGCGGCTCGTCCTCCGGCCGCGTCGCCGGCGCGGAGGCGGGCGCCTCAGGCGTCGTCGTCACGCCGCGTCGGCCTCCCGCGCCGCGTCGCCGAGCGCGAACTCCTCGGCCACGAGCTCGTACGAGCGCCGCCGCGCCGCGTGGTCGTGGGTGATCGTCACCAGCATCACCTCGTCGGCCGCGTACTCGGCGGCGAGCGCCTCGATGCCGCGGCGGACCGTCGCCGGCGCGCCGACGAGGAGCCGGCGGCGCGGCGTCGGGATCACGGGCAGCCCCGACGCCGGCCGCGTCTCCTCGTCGGCGAGGAAGCGGAGCGCCGTCTCGACCGGCGGCACGGCGATCAGCTGGCCGCGGTAGAGCAGCGTGATCGCCATGCGGACGCTCGACGCCAGCCGCGACGCTTCCTCGTCCGACTCGGCGCAGACGACCGACGCGGCGACGAGCAGCCGCGGCGCCGCGAGGCGCGGCGACGGCGTGAACTCGGCGCGGTAGCGGGCGGCGACGTCGGCGCCGGCGGGGTTGATGAAGTCGGCGAAAGCGTACGGCAGGCCGAGCTGCGCCGCCCAGATCCCGCTCTGCGGCGAGGAGCCGAGGAGCCACGGCTCGGGGAGCTCGGGGCGTCCGGGGAGCGTGCGCGCGAGGCGGGCGAAGGGGTGGTCGGCGGGGAGGCCATCGTCGAGGTAGGCGAGCAGCTCGGCGAGCTGGTGCGGGAAGTCGTCGGGCGCGCCCTGGCGGCGGTCGCGCTGGAGGGCGAAGGCGGTCGTCGGGTCGGTGCCGGCGGCGCGGCCGAGCGCGAGGTCGATGCGCCCGGAAAAGAAGCCGCTGAGCGTGCTGAACGTCTCGGCGACCTTGAGCGGGCTGTAGTGCGGGAGCATGACGCCGCCGCTGCCGACGCGGATGCGTGACGTCGCCGCCGCGACGCGGCCGATGACGATCTCCGGGCTCGCGCCGGCGAGCATCGGGCTGCCGTGGTGCTCGGCGACCCAGTAGCGCTCGTAGCCGAGGGCGTCGGCGAGCCGCGCGAGGTCCACCGTGTCGTGGAGCGCCGCGGCGCCCGTCGAGCCCTCGGCGATCGGCGACTGGTCGAGGACGGCGAGCCGGAAGGGGGAAGGCGTGGACGACACGAGTGCCGCTCGGGGTGATGGTTCACGGTGGACAGTTGGCGGTTCATGGTTCGCGGTGCTCCTCGATCGGCGCCGTTACCGTCCACCGTGAACCACGAACCGTCGATCGTGCACTGCAGTAGCCGCGCGCCGCCTGCTTCAGGCTACTGCCCCGCCCAGCTTGTTGCCGATCGGGAGGGTGCGGATGCGGCGCTTGGTGGCGGCGAAGATCGCGTTGCAGAGGGCCGGCGCGACCGGGGGGACGCCGGGCTCGCCGACGCCCGTCGCCGGCGCAGTACTCGGCACGATGTGGACGTGGATCTCGCGCGGCGCGGCGTCCATCCGCATCACGCGGTAGTCGGTGAAGTTGGACTGCACGACGCGGCCGTTGCGGAAGGTGATCTCGCCGTAGAGCGCGTTGCCGAGCCCCATGATCGTCGCCCCCTCCATCTGGGCGCGCACGCGCTCGGGATGCACGATCATGCCGGCGTCCACGGCGACGTCCACGCGCGGGATCGTGAGCCGGCGGTCGCCGTCCACCGCGACCTCGATCACCGTCGCGACGTAGCTCAGGAAGCTGCGGTGCACGGCGACGCCGCGCCCGCGTCCCTCGGGGAGCGCCTTCGCCCACCCCGCCTTCTCGGTCGCCAGCTCGAGGACGCGGCGGTAGCGGCCGACGTCGATCGGGAACTCCTCGGGACTGCGGTCGTAGTTCCACAGCTTGCCGACCAGCCCGAGCTGCGTCGCGTCGAGGACGCGGGCCGGGCCGAGGAGCTCGAGGAGGAAGTCGCGCGTGTCCTTGCCGGCGGCGTGCGCCAGCTCGTCGACGAACGAGTGGATGGCGAAGGCGTGCGGGATGTTGATGACCGAGCGGTACCAGCCGATGCGCGTGTGCGCCGGCGCGGCGCCGCTCTCGGCGCGCAGGTTGGGGATCGCGAACGGCAGGTCGGTGACTCCCTGCCCCATCTCCGACGAGCTCTGGAAGAGAACGCCCGGCATGAACGTCGAGCCGATGGACGGCAGCACCGAGCGGTGGAGCCACGCCGTCACCTTCCCCTCGGCGTCGAGCCCGCCCTCCATGTGCTCGAGCGCGACCGTGTGGTAGTAGTCGTGGCGGATGTCGTCCTCGCGCGTCCAGATCACCTTCACCGGCGCGCCGACCTCGCGGGCCAGCACCGCCGCCTCGACGATGAAGTCGGCCTTCGACTTCCGCCCGAAGCCGCCGCCGAGGAGCGTGACGTTGACCTTCACCTTCTCCGCCGACATGCCGAGCGCCTTGGCGACCGTGTCGCGCGCGCTCTGCGGATTCTGGGTCGGCGCCCAGATCTCGCACCGGCCGTCCTCGACGACGGCGAGCGCGGCGGGCGGCTCCATCGGCGCGTGCGCGAGGTGCGGGGCGTAGTACTCCACCTCGAGGCGCTTCGCGGCGCGGGAGAGCGCGGTGCGCACGTCGCCCTGGTTGCGGACGATCCTCCCGGTCTGCGCGGCGCTGCGCTGGAGCGCTTCGCGGTAGCCCGTCGAGTCGTAGGCGGCGTTCGCGCCGTCGCGCCACGAGAGCCGGAGCCGCTCGCGCCCCTGCAGCGCCGCCCAGGTGTTGCGGGCGACGACGGCGACGCCGCCGAGCGGCATGAACGCCGACGGCGGCGGCGTGCCGTCGAGCCGGATCACCTTCTCCACGCCAGGCACCTTCTCGGCGTCGGCGGCGTCCAGCTTGTCGAGGCGGCCGCCGTAGACCGGCGGGCGCGCGATGACGGCGATCCGCATCCCGGCGCGGCGCGCGTCCATCCCGTACTCGGCGCGCCCCGTCGTCATGTCCCACGCGTCGATGCTCGGGATCTCCTTGCCGATGAAGCGGAACTGCGCCGGCGTCTTGAGGCGGATCGCCTCCTTCGCGGGGACCTCGAGCGCCTTCGCTGCCGGCACCAGGGTGGCGTACGACAGCCGCCGCCCGCTCGGGGTGTGGACGACCTGGTGCTGCCGGGCCTGCACCTCGCCGACCGGCACCTTCCAGCGGGCGGCGGCGGCCGCCTCGAGCATCATGCGCGTGGCGGCGCCGGCCTGCCGCAGCGCCGGCAGGAAGTCGCGCATGCTGCGCGAGCCGTCGGTGTTCTGGGAGCCGTAGGTCTTCTCGTCGCCCGGCGCCTGCTCGACGCGGACGCGCGACCAGTCGGCCTCGAGCTCGTCGGCGACGGCCATCGCGACCGAGGTCCGGACCCCCTGCCCCATCTCGGATCGGTGGCAAATGACGGTGACGGTGCCGGTGCCGTCGAGGCGGACGTAGGCCGCGGGACTGAACGAGGCGCGCGGGTCGCCGAGCTCGTCGTCGTCGTCCTCTCCCTTGAACGCCTCCTCGAGGCGGCGGCACGCCGTGCCCGAGACGGCGATCACGAGGCCGCTCGCGGCGAGCTTGCGGAGGAACTCGCGCCGCTCCATCGGGCGCTCGGGGGCCGTCACGAGGCCTGCTCCCCGGCCGCGGCCCGGATCGCCTCGCGGATGCGCATGTAGGTGCCGCAGCGGCAGATGTTGCCGGCCATCGCGCGGTCGATCTGCTCCTCGCTCGGCCGCGGCGTCTCGGCGAGGAGCGCGGCCGCCTGCATGATCTGCCCGCTCTGGCAGTAGCCGCACTGCGGCACGTTCTCGGCGCGCCAGGCGCGCTGCACGGGGTGGTTGCCGCGCGGGTCGAGCCCCTCGATCGTCGTCACCTTGCGGCCGGCGAGGGAGGCGACCGGCGTGACGCAGGCGCGCACGGCCCGGCCGTCCACGTGCACGGTGCAGGCGCCGCAGGCGGCGACGCCACAGCCGAACTTCGTCCCGGTGAGCGCGAGCTCGTCGCGCAGGTACCAGAGGAGCGGCATCGCGCCGTCGCCGTCGAACTGGCGCGTCCTGCCGTTCACGGTAATGCTGATCATCGCTTCTCTCTCTCGTCGGCACGAGGTGACGCGGAGCGCGTCGGCCAGGGGCCGCAGCGCTCCGGGCGGAACGGGGTGGCGTGCACGATCCTTGCCCGACCGGACGCGGGCCCGCCGGCCCCCGTTCGCAACCTAGCCCGGGGCCCTCCGCAAGCCCACCCACACGCCGACTCCCGATGCGCACCGCCGCCGTGCTGCTCCCGCTGTCGCTCGCCGCCGCGACGACCGTCTCCTGCGCGCGGCGAGACTCGGACCGCGACCACGAGTTCGCGCAGTGCGTGGACATCTACCGCACGACCTACGTCGCCGGTCAGGTGAGCGACTGCCTGACCCAGCGCTACGGCTGGTCGGTGGAAGACGCGCGGAAGGCCGAGCGCGAGCGCCTCGGCGCCCACCCCGACAGCGGGTCGCGGGCCGACAGCGGGCGATTGGGAGACAGCACGCGGTGACGGCGGTGGTGGACGGGCGACCGTTCACGGTTCTCGGCCGAGCCCCTGTGTGGACAGGATGAGCAGGATGGACAGGATGCCGAGGAAGCGGGGGACGGGCCGAGCTTGAACGATCCTGTCGATCCTGTCATCCTGTCGCGGTTCCCCGTACACTACGCGACCCCGACTCGCGGCCTCCCGGGGCCTGCGCGGTTGCCGTCTGCCGTGAACCGTCTACCGGAGGAGCCACCGTGCCGTCGCACCCGGCCGTTCACCTGGAGTATCCCGCGTGGGTCGACGAGGTCGTCGACTGGAGCCACCCGTACCGCAGCGACGAGGAGCGGATGCGGCTGGCGATCGCGGTCAGCCGCGAGAACGTCGTGCGCGACCGGAGCGGCCCGTTCGGGGCGGCGGTGTTCGAGCGCGAGAGCGGGCGCGTCGTCGCGGTCGGGATGAACAGCGTCGTGCGCCTCAACAACTGCACGCTGCACGGCGAGATGGTGGCCTTCATGATGGCCCAGGCGCGGAAGAAGTGCTTCACGCTGCACACCGCGGGCGGGCCGGTGCACGAGCTGGTGACGTCGTGCGAGCCGTGCGCGATGTGCCTCGGCGCCACCCTCTGGAGCGGCGTGCGCCGGGTCGTCTACGGCGCGGCGCGCGAGGACGCCTCGCGACTCGGCTTCGAAGAGGGGCCGGTGTTCCCCGAGTCCTACCGCTACCTCGAAGAGCGCGACATCGAGATCGTGCGCGGCGTGCTGCGCGATGAGGCGCGGGCGGTGCTCGAGCTGTACCGCGCGCAGCAGGGGCGGATTTACAATGGCTGACATGGCGCCCGCGACGAGCGCGTCCGCCGTCCCCCGCGCCACGCTCACCGCGGAGGAGTTGGCGCCGGTCGTCGCGCGGCTGCGGCCGGTGAACGCCGAGCTGGCGCGCCGCTACCCCGGGGAGTCGGGGCTCCGCCAGCCGGTGCACACCGTGTACGGTGGGGCGCAGCTCTTCACGGCGGAGACGGCGGTGAAGCTCGGCGAGGTGGCGCGGCAGGCGCTCGCCGAATACGCGCCCGACTTCGTCGCCCTGGCGCGCGCCGTCGGCCTGCCCGGCGCCGATCGGATCGCCGAGATCGGTGGGCTCGACGCGGCACTCGCCAGCGACCCCGAGCGCGTGCGACGCGAGCGGCCCGACGCGTGGCTGGCGCACGCCGTCTACGCGCGGGTGCGCGAGAAGCTGGCGCGCGAGCCGGTCGAGGACTTCCGGATAGACTACGAGGACGGCTACGGCGTGCGGCCCGACGCCGAGGAGGACGGCCACGCCGCGGCCGGCGCGCGCGAGGTGGCGCGCGGAATGCGCGAGGGCACGCTGCCGCCGTTCATCGGCATCCGGGTCAAGCCGCTCACCGCCGAGCTGCACGCGCGCAGCCTGCGCACGCTCGACATCTTCCTCACGACGCTCGTCGGCGAGGCGGGCGGGCTGCCGGATCGCTTCGTCCTCACCCTCCCCAAGATCGCCGCCGCCGAGCAGGCGACCGCGTTCGCCGAGGCGCTGGAGCGGCTCGAGCAGCGGCTCGGACTCGGCGCCGGCACCCTGCGCTTCGAGGCGATGGTGGAGACGCCGCAGCTCGTCGTGGACGGCTCGGGGCGCACCATCCTCCCGTCACTGGCCGACGCCGCGCGCGGCCGCCTCGTCGCTGCCCACATCGGCACCTACGACTACACGGCGTCGCTCAACATCACGGCGTCGTACCAGCGGATGCGCCACGTCGCGTGCGACTTCCTGCGCAGCATCGTGCAGCTCTCCTTCGCCGGCACCGGCGTCTGGATCTCGGACGGCTCGACGAACGTGATGCCGGTGCCGATCCACCGCGCCGGCGCCGACGGGGCGCCGCTCTCCGACCGTCAGGTGGCGCAGAACCGGGCGAGCGTGCACGGCGCCTGGCGGATGCACTACGAGGACGTGCGCCATTCCCTCGCCGCTGGGTTCTACCAGGGATGGGACCTCCACCCGGCGCAGCTCGTCAGTCGCTACGCCGCGGTCTACGCGTTCTTCCTCGCGGGGCTCGAGGCGCAGGGGGCGCGGCTCCGCAACTTCGTCGAGCGCGCCGCGCAGGCGACGCTCGTCGGCGACGTATTCGACGACGCCGCGACCGGCCAGGGACTGCTCAACTTCTTCTTCCGCGCCATCAACTGCGGCGCGCTCGGCGAGGAGGAGGCCGTCGCAATGACCGGCGTGACACGCGACGAGCTGCGGACGCGGTCGTTCGTGAAGATTCTCGAGAACCGGAGGCAGAAGTGAGCGTGGCGTGCGGCGCGCGGCCGTCATCGTCGTCCCGAGGGAGCGGGAGCGACCGAGGGATCGCTCGGACGTACGGCGATCCCTCGCTGGCGCTCTGGACGACGATGAAGCCCGCGCCCCGCTCCTACTCCGCGCGCGCCTTCGCGTCGGCCCGCACGAGTGCGGGGCCGGCGTTGCTGAAGTTGTAGGTCGCGACGTCGCGGAAGATCTTCTTGGCCTCACCGCCCCGGCCCACTCCCTCGAGGGCGAGCGCCCGGTGGTAGGCGACGTACATGTCGTTCGGGTCGGCCGCCTCGAAGTGCTTCACCGCCTCGGCGTACTGCTTCTGCCCGAGCGCGACGAAGCCGAGCAGCGCGTGCGCCGGCTCGTCTTTGCGCGGGTTCCCGTTCTCGGCGACGAGCCGCATCGCCTCCCTGGCCTTCGCCGTGGCCGCCGCGAAGTCGCCCTGCCGCAGGGCGAGCAGCCCGTCGTTGTAGGCGATGTCTGCCTCCTGGGTGCGCCGGAATTCGGCCGTCCCCACCTGATCGGCGAGCTTCCGCAGCACCGCCGTGCGGCGATCGAGCGCCCGGCGCGCCTCGTCGAAGGCGCCGACGTGACTCGCGATCAGGGCCTGGTCTGAGAGGGCGAACAGCCGCGCTCCATCCCGGTCCGGAATGGACATCGTG
>Ga0307406_10002394_pt1 | contig 10190 bp, 7 predicted proteins | sample 322Cmetagenome_3_FD_203706 | JGI IMG/M metagenome (GOLD analysis project Ga0307406, IMG submission 203706) | Maize rhizosphere microbial communities from greenhouse at UC Davis, California, United States - 322HYB-C-2 | ecosystem: Host-associated > Plants > Roots > Rhizosphere > Soil | place... | reverse complement strand
CGAGGCGAACGGTCGCCAGAAGGTTCAGGTTCAGTTCGGACAGCCAGTGCTCGTCCGTCAGGGCGACGAACCCGCCGCCCGGCGTGGTGGAACCGCCGAGCACATGGGCGAGGATGTCGACGCCGCCCAGGCGTTCCAGCGCCGCCTCGGCGAAGGCCTCGCCGCCCTCGGCCGTCGTCAGGTCCGCCTGGACGAACTCGACCCCATCCATCGGCTCCAGCGTCCCACGGGCGGACGTGATCACGCGCGCGCCGCCGGCCAGAAAGCGATCGACCGTGGCGCGGCCCAGACCCTTGGTGCCGCCGCTGACAAGGACGCGCTTGCCGGCGAACTCCTTCGAATCTGCCTGGATGCTCATGCCGTGATCTCCAGGGCCTTGATGAGGTCGCCGTCGAGATCGAAGCGGTAGGTGAAGCGGATCGGGCTGCCCTTGAAGTCGCCATGAGCCGGCCCTTCGACAACGATTTGACCGCCTTCTTGTCGGACTATGTCCGGGGTGAAGATCGCCTTGGCGCCAATCACGGCCTCTTCGATCAAGGTCCGAAGTTCGGCATGGCCTGTGTAGCGGGCCCCGTTGTCCAGAAGGACGGCGTCAGCCGCGAAGGGCTTCAGCATGCCGTCCACATTAAGTTGGGCGTTCGCGGCGACGTATGCGGCGATCGGGAATGGAAGGTCGAGCGACATTGTTTTGTCCTGCTTGTGCGGTCGCGGCCGGGGTGGCTGCAACGCCGTCCACGCCGAAGTAGTCGTGGACAGTTCGCGCGATAATCGGGACAATACGGGATGTCTCATCGCGAAAGTCAGGACAATGGTTCAGAGCAGCCTCACGGAATTGGACGCCGTCCTCATGGTCGCGCGCTGCGGCAAGTTTCGTACGGCCGCGCTTGAGCTCGGGATATCAACGACGGCGCTCAGCAATGCGGTCGGAAAGCTGGAGCGGACGCTCGGCGTCCGGCTTTTCAACCGGACGACGCGAAGCGTCTCCCTGACGGAAGCCGGCCAACAGTTCGTCGCCCAGATCGCGCCCGCCGTGCAGGATATCCGTGAGGCGATGGACGGCGTGCGTTCCCGACAGGCCACGCCATCGGGCACGCTGCGCATCAACGCCTTTCCGACGGCTGCGCGGGAGATTTTCACCTCTCTTGTGCTGCCGTTCCTGTGCGAGCACCCTCAGGTCCACATCGACATCGTCACAGAGGGACGCTTGGTGGACATCGTCGCGGGCGGCTTCGACTTCGGCGTCCGCAGCGCCGACCTCGTGCCTGTCGACATGATCGCCCTTCCCCTGGGATATACGCGCCGAAATGTGGTGGTGGGCTCGCCGAGCTATCTAAAAGCGCGGGGGACGCCCGTAGCGCCCCAGGATCTTCTCGAGCATTCCTGCCTCCGCGTCCGGCTTCCCAACGGCGCGATCCACCGCTGGCCCTTCGAGAAGGAGGGACGATCGCTCCACGTCGACGTCGAGGGGCCCCTCACCCTGGATGAAGCGAGCCTCGCACGCACCGCGGCCCTGACCTCGGTCGGTCTCACCCTGGCGATGGAGTCCGATGTACGAGAGGACATCCAGACAGGCCGTCTGGTGCGCGTGCTTGAGGATTGGACACCCAGGCGTCCCCCTCTGAGCCTCTACTATCCTAGCCGACGTAACCCGACTGCCGCATTCAAGGCGTTCATTGAATTCGCACGACGGCAAGGCGAAGTTGGCGATGGCGTCGGCCAATAGGCCGATCAGACGATGGAGCCCATCCTTTCGAAGTGGAACCTCGCGAGGCGATCCCGCATCAGCTTCCGCTAGTCATCGCGCCAGGACCGAAGACCCGATCGCACGTTCGACGGCGGCGCGCGCCAGAGGTGTCATGACAGCGTATCCGTCGGCGTCCGGGTGGACCCCGTCCCCGGTCAGCTCCGGCCGGAACTCGCCCTGCGGTCCTTCCATCGCCGCGGCGTAGTCGACAAACTGGACGCCCTGTTCCGCCGCATAGCCGCGAAGCCAGGCGTTGAGCTCCGCGATCTGCGGCGCCGGTTGAAGCTCGGGCTGCCAGTAGAAGCGCGCGCTCGGCGGGATCGAGCCCAGCACCACGGCGATATCGTGAACTTTGGCCAGTTCCACCATGGATCGGATGTTGTTCCCGAAATCCTCGGGCCGGCTGGGTCCCGTGTTGCCCGCAACATCGTTGGTACCGGCCATGATATGAACGACCCGTGGCTTGAGGCTGATCACGTCCTGATAGAAGCGCACCAGCATCTGGGGCGAGGTCTGGGCCCCGATGCCCCGGTTGACCACGCCGTCGGCGAACAGGTCCGGCGCCGCCGCGCCCCAGAACTCGGTGATGGAGTCTCCAATGAAGACCGCACGCACCGGTGCATCGCCGAGGGCGGCGTTGGCCGCCCGATGCCGGCACAGGCCCGGCCAGTCGCGACGGGCGCGTTCGATGGCCGCTTGGCGGGCGGCGGCGATCTCCGCTTCGGTGACAGGCGCCGTCGTGGACGGGACCGCCGCCGGACAAGGCTCGTCCACCATCCCGACAGGCGCCGCAGGCGGAGACGGGACACCCTGGGCCTGAACGGGCCCGGCGACGAGAGCGAAGCCTGCGCAGACGCAGGGGACAAGCCAGCCCCCTCGCCTGGCCGTAGCTGTAGTTAAGCTCGCCGCCTTGAGGTAAGTCTTTGTCATGGCTTCACGTCCCCCTGCTCCGCCGCCCACGGCGCCGTTGAAAATGACCGACATCGCCCGTCTGGCCGGCGTGTCGACATCGACGGTCTCGCGCGCGCTGGCCGAGAACCCCCTGATCCCGGTGGCCACCCGCAAGCAGATCCAGAAGATCGCGGCCGCCCACGGCTATGTCATCAACCAGGCCGCCCAGCGGCTGCGGTCGAGCCGAACCCGCACAATCGGCGTCGCCATTCCCCTGGGCCATGAAGCCGACCAGCCGATCTCCGACCCCTTCTTCCTGCACCTGCTCGGCCACATCGCCGACGAGGTGACCGCGCGGGATTGCGATGTCCTTCTGTCGCGTATCCCCTCGCCCAAGCCCGGCTGGCTGTCGCGCCACGTCCAGTCCCAGAAGGCGGATGGCTACATCATCGTCGGCCAGAGCGACCAGCATGAGGAGCTCAACAGCGCCGCCCGCGCCTTCCTGCCCCTTGTCGTCTGGGGCGCGCACCTGCCCGAGCAGGCCTATTGCTCCGTGGGGAGCGACAACGTCGGCGGCGGGCGCGTGGCGACCGACGCCCTCATCCAGGCCGGACGCAAGCGTATCGTCTTCCTTGGCGCGGCGCCTCTTCCCGAGGTCCAGATGCGGCAGCGCGGATATGAAACCGCCCTGGAACGCGCCGGCATCCCCCTCGATCCTGAGCTGGTCGTCCCGGCTCATTTCACGGGCGACACGGCCTTGGCGGCGGTCCAGGACCTGGTCGCACGTGGCGTCCGGTTCGACGCCGTCTTCGCCGCGTCCGACCTGATCGCCCTGGCCGCGCTCCGGGCACTGCAGGCCAGCGGCGTGTCGGTGCCCGGCGACGTGTCGGTGATCGGCTTCGATGACCTGGAAATCGCCGAGCACGCCCACCCCCGCCTCACGACGATCCGCCAGGACCTCAAGAGGGGCGCGGCGACCATCGTTGAATTCCTGTTCCGCCGCATGCACGGCGAGGAGACCCCCTCCGCGACCCTCCCGATCCAGATGATCGAGCGGGACTCGGTGGCGGCGCGGGTCTGACACCGCGCCGCGTCCCGGCCTAGCTTCGGCCGGCGGTCGGAGGAACCACCTCGACGCCTTCCATCAGATCAAGCAGGCCGTCGACGATGGCGCTTTCCGCACAGCCGGGCTTCAGCCGCGAGGACAGGACCTCGAAGGTGTACTGGCCGTAGGCGGCGTCGTTGGGGATATAGCCCGACCCTGCGGACCCGTTGGTGGTCGACGAGAAGATGGTGCGCTTGAGCGGCGACTCGTCCTTATAGCGCCGGGCGATCTGATTGAAGACCTCGCCGTTCACCCCACCGATGGCGACGTCGCCGATGAGCAGGAAGCTGAGGCGGATGTTGATCGGGTCGGCGTCGACATATTCGCCGGCGTAGCCGCCACGGCCCGTGTTGGTGCGCCGACGGCCGGGGCAGGACACCTCCTTCTGGGCGCCGTAGATCCCGTCGGAGGCCGTCGGCCGCTCCATGCCCTCCCGCGAGACGTGAAGCACCTCCTCGGCCAGCAGGGCTCCATAGCTGCGAGTCAGATTACGCTGTTGTTCCATGAGCAGGGCGACGCGGGGGTCGTTACGGTCGAGCCCGACCCCGCCCGGAGGCATGGAGTTGGAAATGTCCTCGCCGCGCGTGGCGTATGAGGCGATGCGGATGTCGCGCAGTTCGTAGGTCTGGTTGAAATAGACCGGGTTCTGATCGCCGCCGGCGCCGTTGGACCAAAGCGCCACAACATCATCGCCGAGGGTGGCCTCAAGGTAACGCGAGGCCTCTCCGGGAACGTCGCCGCTGACCATGTCGAGTTGGCCGTTAGTCACGGCGTGCATGGCGTAGTTGTAGAAGACCGCGATCGGCTTGCCGTCCGGCGTGCGGAACCGCACCACGGCGACGGTCTTGTCGGACACGCCCTCATAGTTCGGGCCTTCCCACCAGCGCCGGTTCTCCGGATCGATGATGTTGCGGTTGACGTTGACGTAGGAGACACCCGTCCCGAAATCCATGACGGCGGGCTGGAGCCGGCTGTCCGCCTCGGTGATGGCCTGGACGATCTTGTCCTCGAAGGCCCGACCGCTGAGCCGGGGCACGCTGTGGGTGTGGGTCGCGGTCAGGATCAGATGGGCCGTCGGTATGCCCAGCTCTTCCGCCCGCCGGGTCACATTGATCCAGGTCTCGGTGGACATGCCGCCGATGTCGACGGTGATCATCGCCGCCTTGGTCGCACCGTTGGCGACAACGATGGCGCGGGCGAAGACATTGTCGTTCACGCCGGTGTAGTTCTGCGGAAGCTCCGACGGCGCCGGGGTGATGTCGACCCGCGAGGCGCCCACCCTGAGGTTGGCGGCCGGTGCGGACGCGGACGGTCTTGCCTGGGCCTGGACGACCATGGGGACCGCCGTGATGGCGATGAGGGCGGCGGCGCAGGCCGCGAGCGTATGGCGCATCATGAGTCTGTTCTCCTGTCGGCCTAGAAGCTCTTGGTGACTTCGAACGACCAGATGCGGCCATACGGATTGGCCTGCTGGGTGTCGAAGGCGTTGGTGCCGGTCAGGACCACGTTGGGATCCTCGTCGGTCAGGTTCTGGACGGAGAGCGAGACCCGCAGGCCACGAGCCCAGACCATGGCTTCGTCCGGCGCGAACCAGGACAGGTTGGCGTCGAGCGTGGTCCAGTTGTCGATCTCCTCGACCGGTCGCCGCACCCCGTTGACCGTGATCGGCGCGGTGTTGGTGTAGCCGCCGACATAGTTGACGAACAGGTTGGCGCTGACGGAGTCCCGGCGCAGGCCCAGGTTGCCGCGGATGCGGGTGCTGACCGGATTGTTCAGGGTGTCGAGGACATCGATCAGGCCCGAGGTCGGCGACAGGGTTTGCTTCAGATTCAGGATTTCGGTCCAGGCGAACCCGGTCGTGACCTGGCCGAACGACGTGTCGAAGTCATAGCCGACGCTAAGGTCGATCCCGTCCTGCTCCACCGTACCCAGGTTCTGGGCCTGGCCGTTCAGATAGGCCACCAGCGAACAATAGGGGGTGGCGCTGAAGGGGATCGGATAGCCCCGGTTGATCAGGTCGCGATAGACCGGATTGTAGGTGGAGACATCGCCCTCGACACAGGTGCTCGGCTGAGGCGCCGGGACGATATAGGCGGCGAAGGCGGCCCGGTTGGCCGGGGTGGCCAGGAAGGTCGAGGCCTGGTCGCCGATGGTGACGATCTTACCCTTGTAGTCGATGTTGTAATAGGTGATCGAGACGCGCAGTCCGTCGAGCCAGGACGGATTGTAGTCCGCGCCGATCGAGAAGGTCGTGGCCTCTTCCGGCCCCAGGTTGTTGTTGCCGCCCTGGGTGCGGGCGAAGACGTTGGAGGTCCCGGTCAGGGGATTGCTGATCGGGATCAGCGGATCGCCAGAGCCGTTCGAATACTGCGCGAGACCGAACATGGTTACGACGTCCTCGTTGTTCTCCTGCAGGCTGGGCGCCCGGAAGGACTTGCCCCAAGTGCCCCGCACCACGAGGTCGTCAGTCGGCTCCCAGGTCAGCCCGACCTTGGGATTGGTGGTGTCGCCGAAGTCAGAATAGTGCTCGTAGCGAGCCGCCAGGCTCACATCGAGGCGACGCACGAACGGGATGTTGGAATCCTCGGCGACCAGAGGGATGAAGAGTTCGCCGAACAGGGCGCTCACGTCCCGCGTCTTGGCGCCGAAATAGGTCGTTCTGAACTGGTTATCGACGTTGGTCGTCGTGCCGGCGTTGCGATAAGTCCCGGCGAGCCTGACGAACTCGGCGCCCAGCGCGGCCCGGACCTCGCCCGAGGGCAGGTTGAACAGGGGGCCGTCCATCTTGACGACGATGTCGGTCAGGGCGGTGCGGTTGCGCAGATTGTTTTCACCGAAGACGCGCTGGCGGATGTAGTCGTTGACCGGCGTGTTTGCGAACGGATTGAAGTTGGGGTCGCCGGCCGCGATCAGGGCGTTCAGCGCCGCGGTGTTGTTGATCCCCGCGCTCGGCCCCTTTTCGCACTGACAGTTCTTGGCCAGCGCGTAGGTGGCGTAGGCGTCGATCTGCCAGTCCTGTCCGACATCCCAGGTCAGGCCGAGAGTCTGCGAATAACTCCGCTCGGTGGCGATAGTGTAGCGCCGGCCGAAGTCCTTGAACCAGGGGTAGCGGACGCTGAGCGATCCGCCGGGGGCGACGCCGGGAAGGCCGGCGATGTAGAAAGGGCTGGAGGCCGGTACGGTGACGGTGTCGACACGATAGCCGCGCGACGCGCTGTCCCGGCGGCTGAAGAAGCCCTGATAGTAGAGGCGGAGGGAATCGCTGAGATTCACGTTGGCGAAGGCGGTGAGCGAGTCCCGCTCGCGGCGCGGCAGATAGTCGGTGTAGTCGGCGGAATCGACCACGTCGGCGCCGGTGATCAACTGGGCCGCGGTCAACGGTCCGCCCGTATAGGTCTCCGGCACGCTGAAATAGCGGATCACGCCGCCGCCCTGGGTGACGATGACCGGCACGCGGGCCGTGACCGTGGCGCCGTTGATCCGGCCGTCGTTGCCGCCGAAGGGCCGCAGGTCCTGGCGCAGGAAGGGGCTGTCGCCGCGCAGCATGGCGCGACGGTCGTCGTGGTCGTAGGCGATGACGAAATTGCCCCAGTCCCAGGACCGGCCAAGCACGGCGGCCATGCCCCATTGATCGTAGCCGTCGGCCGCCGAATAACGGCCGGTGACTTCGGCGCCGTCATAGTTCTTGCGGATGATGAAGTTGACCACGCCGCCGACCGCGTCGGTGCCGTAGATCGCCGAGGCGCCGTCGGTGACCACCTCGACGCGCTCGAGCGCGGCGATCGGGATCTGGTTCGGGTCGCCGAAGGCGGAGGTGGTGCCGGAAGGCGCGATCCGCCGGCCATCCACCAGCATCAGGGTCGCGTTCGCGCCCAGGCCACGAAGGTTCAGCGAGGTGCCCCGGCTATGGTTGGTGCCCGCATCCTGGGAGCCGGAGTTGCGCGTCTCGTCGATGCCGAGGTTCTGCAATTGCGGCAAGGTCCGCACGACGTCGGCGGTCGAGGTCAATCCCGTCTGCTGGATGTCTTCCCGCGTCAGGGGCACGGTCGCCGAACCGACCGGCCGGATGCCGCGGATGCTGGTGCCCGTGACCACGACGTCGTCGAGGTCGGTCGCCTCTTCGTCGGGATCCTGCACGACCGGAAGGGTGGAGATGTCCGGAGACGGCGCGGGAAGCGGCGCGGTCTGGGCCACGGCGCTCGAACCGAAGGCGAGAGCCAGTCCGACCGCCGCGCCGGTCATGGCCAACGCACGCAGTGAGGGGTACGCCGGATGGCGGTGAGTGATGCGCATAACTTCCTCCCTTATCCCGTCCCCACGACGCGCAATCGGTTGCGTCACACGGCAGGCTTTCTATGTTGAGCAGATGATGATCACGCTACGCAAACGATTGCAAGATACCTCTTGAGTCGAGCGCCAAAGCCATGGCTCCGAACAGGCCCGAGTGAACGCCCAGACCGGGCGCGACCAGAAAACCCCCTGCGCGATCCGTCATCTGGGCGACGTAGCCGTTGAGCGCCCCCTCCAAGGCCGCGCGGGCGGACGCGAGCACGGCCGGGCGCCGCCCGACCCCGCCGCCGACCACGATTCGCTCGGGCGAGGCGACGAGACAGACCGAGGCGAGCACATCGCCCAGATAGAAACCCGCCGTCCGGAATACCTCATCATCGTCCGCTAGGTCGTCTGCCGGACGGCCCAGGCGGTCTGCGAGGGCCGGGCCTGAAATCAGGCCTTCAAGACAGTCTCCGTGCCAGTCGCAGCGGCCGACATAGGCATCCCCCTCGAGTCGTCGGGGGCGAAGGTGGCCGGCCTCCGGGTGGGACAGACCATGGACCGGACGGCCGTCGATCACGACGCCGACGCCGACGCCGGTGCCCACCGTGACATAGACGTGCGAGGCGCAACCCCGGGCCGCGCCCCAGCGCCCCTCCCCCATGGCCGCGCCGTTGACGTCGGTGTCGACGACGACGGGCAGGCCGAAGCGATCCTGAAGGAGGCCGGCGATGTCGGAGCCGGACCAGCCGGGCTTGGGCGTGGCGCCGATCCGGCCCCAGTCGGGGCGACCCGGCGCGACCCCCAAGGGGCCAAAACTGGCCACGCCAATGCGGTCGAACGTCTCTCCCGCGCGATACAGCGTCTCGAGCGCGTCGCCGATGCGCCGCAGGGTCTCATCCGGGGTGGTCGTCGACAGGGCCACGGGCGGCGCGCAGCGGTCGGGTGCCACGCCGACGGTGACCGCGGCCCTCGTGCCGCCCAGTTCGACCGCCGCGACGCCCGTCATCGGGCCGCCAGCCATTTGAGGTCATAGGGCGCAAGGACAAGGTCGCCCGGATCGCCGGTTTCACCCGTCAAGAGGTCGACCCAAGGCCGGTCGAGACCCACCCGCCCCTTGAAGGAACGATCCGAGAGATTGGCTAGGACCTGGACCGCCTCCCCGCCTCGCCCGCGCCGCAGACTGAGGACAGCCTCGGGCTGCTCGGCGTCCACCCTGGCGGAGCTCGTATCAGCGAAGGCCGGATGGCGGGCGCGTATCCGGGCGTACCGGACGAAGGCGCTGTGGAGGCGGGCCGACGGCCCGAGCCCCAGCACGGCGCCGTCCGCCAGCTCCCAATCCATGGCCGGCCGCTGCAGCCACCTCCCTTCGGTCGCCCGCTCGGGGTCCGTGCGGAACGACTCGTCGTTCTCCAGCCCGATCTCGTCGCCCATGTAGATGACCGGCGTGCCGTCCAGAGCGAAACACAAACCGTAGAGTAGTTTCAGGCGCGCCTCGCCATGGCCGTCCCCCTGCAGGCCGCACAGGGAGGCGGCCATGCCGTTCAGGCTGGGCACGCCGTCGAAGACCTGGAAGATCTCGCCCTGGCCGAAGCCGCCCGGGCCCTCTCCGATCAGGCGGGCGGTCGCTTCCCGCTGCTCGCCGGCCGAGACGTGAGGCGCGAGGCCCGAGAAGATGATGTCGTCGTGGCAGCGCACATAGTTGATCCAGGCGGCCTGGGGCGGACGCGCCGACGCGGCCTGGATCAGGGCGCGGACCGGCTTGGCCGATCCCAGCGCCAGGGCGGTCCATGCTCCGGCCATTACGCCGTTGGCGTAGGCCAGGTCGCACTCGGGCCGCCGCGGACTCCCGAAGAAGGGAAGCACCTCCTCGAGCCGGTCGATCGCCTCGGCCTTAAGCACCACACCCGGCGCCACGAGGGTCAGCAGAGCGCGCCAAACCGCGAGGATCTGGTGGACCTGCGGCAGGTTGCGGCAGGTCGTGCCCGCCTGCTTCCAGAGAAAGCCCGTCGAATCCAGGCGGAAACCGGAGACCCCCATGTTGGCGAGGTTCAGCAGGGTCGAGGTCATCGCCCGGAAGACGTCCGGGTTGGCGTAGTTGAGGTCCCATTGGTAGGGGTAGAAGCTCGTCCAAACCCAAGCGCCGACCTCGTCCGACCAGGTGAAGTTTCCGGGCGC
>Ga0307406_10002392_pt1 | contig 10196 bp, 7 predicted proteins | sample 322Cmetagenome_3_FD_203706 | JGI IMG/M metagenome (GOLD analysis project Ga0307406, IMG submission 203706) | Maize rhizosphere microbial communities from greenhouse at UC Davis, California, United States - 322HYB-C-2 | ecosystem: Host-associated > Plants > Roots > Rhizosphere > Soil | place... | reverse complement strand
TGATCGACCTCGACCAGTACACGCTGCGCCGGTGGCTCGACGCGCCGTTCATCGGCCTGCAGAACTTCACCGAGGCGTTCCAGTCGGGCCTGCCGAAATCCATCTGGATCAGCGTCTCGTTCGCGGTGCTTTCCACGATCGCGACCGTCCCGTTCGGCGTCGCCGCCGCGGTCGCCACCCAGAACCGCTACCGCGGCCGCGCCGCCGTGCGGGCGGCGTTTCTGATCCCGTACGTGCTGCCGTCGTTCGTGGTGGCCACGGTGTGGCGCACCATGCTGCAGCCGGACGGCATCGTCAACACCCTGCTGGCGAAGATCGGCATCGACGGCGCGCTGTGGCTGTCCGGACCGACGTCGTACTGGACGCTGATCCTGGTGGAGATCTGGGCGGCGTGGCCGTTCATCTACCTGATGGCGCTGGCCGGGCTGCAGAGCGTCGACGGCGAGGTGCACGAGGCGTCGGCGATCGACGGGGCGAACTGGTGGCCCAAGCTGGTCCACGTCGTTCTGCCGTACCTGCGCGGCCCGGTGCTGCTGGCGTGCCTGCTGGCCACGCTGAACCACATCAACAACTTCACCTTGCCGTTCGTGCTGTTCGGCGCACCGGCTCCGGACGACGTCAACGTGATGCCGATGATCGTCTACGTCACCAGCTTCCAGAGCCTGCGGTTCGGGCTCAGCGCGGCGATGGCCATCGTCTCGCTGCTGCTCGTCGCCATACCCCTGTTCGCGTATCTGCGTGTCCTGCGGCTGGACGTGCACGAGGAAGGAGGCCGCAAGTGAGCACGACGGCAAGCGCGCCGCGGGCCGAGGTCCGGTCGCGGCGCACCCGCACGGCCGCCGGCGAGGCGCACCGGCTGCTGCCCCGACCGCTGCTGGTCATCATCACGGTGGCACTGCTGGCCATGATCCTGATCCCGACCTCGTATATCGTTCTCGCGTCGTTGAACACCGACATCGGGGTGGCGGAGGGCCAGTTCTGGCCGAGCACCTTCTCCGTGGACAGCTACACGAAGATCTGGACCACGGCCAACCTGGCCACCGGCCTGCTCAACAGCATGGTGGTCTGCGCTCTGGTGGCCGTTGCTTCGGCGGTGCTCGGCACGGTCACCGCGTACGTCCTGGTGCGGTACACGTTCTTCGGGCGCCTGACCATCCTGCGCGGTTTGGTGGGCCTGCAGAGCATTCCCGGCACGCTGATGCTGCTGCCGGTGTTCGTGCTGTACTCCTCGGCGGGCAACTACCTCGGGGTGGCCGTAGTCGGCACGCGGTGGGGCCTGTTCGTCGCCTACCTCACGTTCGCGCTGCCGTTCTCCACCTGGGTGATGGTCACCTACCTGCGCGGCCTGCCCCGCGAGCTGGAGGAGGCCGGCCGGGTGGACGGCGCCTCCACGTTGAAGATCCTGTTCCGCATCATCGTCCCGCTCAGCGGGCCGGCGATCGTCGTGTCCGGCATCTTCGCGTTCCTGCTCGGCTGGAACGACGTGCTCTTCGCCTCCGTGCTGACCCGGCCGGAGACGCAGACCGCGGCGGTGGCGCTGTCCATCTTCGGGGCTACCCAGGAGGGCGGCGCCCTGCCGGTGTACTCCCAGGTGATGGCGGCCGCGCTGGTCACCGCGGCGCCGGTGGTGCTGCTCTACATGATCTTCCAGCGCTACCTGGTCGGCGGCCTCACCGCCGGCGGCGTCAAATGACCGGACACACCGCCGCGGTGGTCGGCTGCGGCGATGTGTCGGTCGTGCACCTGCAGGCTGTTCAGAAGCTCGACGGCATCGACCTCGTCGGGGTCTGCGACACCGACCCGGAGCGGGCCGCCACGGCGGCCGAGCGGTACGGCGTGCCCTCGTTCACCGACCACCGCGAGCTTCTGGACGCCGTGCGCCCCGACGTGGTGCACGTGTGCACGCCGCACGACCAGCACACCCCGGTGGCGACCGACTGCCTGGACGCCGGCGTCGCCGTTCTGCTCGAGAAGCCGGTCGCGCACACCGTGGCCGAGGCCGACCGGCTGATCGCCGCGGCGCGCCGGCAGCCGGCCGTGAAGATCGGGATCTGCCTGCAGAACCGGTACAACACCGCCGTCCGGGCCGCCCGCGACCTGCTCGACTCCGGCGAGCTCGGGCCGGTACGGGGCGGCTCGGCCACCGTACTCTGGCACCGGGACGCGGCGTACTACCAGGCGCGGCCCTGGCGCGGCCGCAAGGCCCGCAGCGGCGGCGGCGTCCTGATCAATCAGGCCATCCACACGCTGGACCTGATGGAGTGGTTGCTCGGCGACGTCGAGCGGGTGACCGGCCACGCCGGACGGTACGCCCTGGACGGCATCGACGTCGAGGACACCGCGAGCGTGCTCCTCCACCACGCCGGCGGCGCGCGCAGCGTCGTGTTCGCCACCGTGGGCAACGCCGTGGACTCGCCGGTGACGATCGAGATCGTCACCGAGCGGGCGGTGCTGCTGATCCGCGGCGACCTGACCGTCAGCCACGCCGACGGGCGCGTCGAGACGGTCGCCGAACCGGTGGTCAGCACCGGCGGCCGCGCCTATTGGGGCGCCTCGCACGAGCTGCTCATCGCCGACTTCTACCGGAACCTGGCCGGCCCGGACCCGTTCTGGATCTCGCCGCAGGAGGGCGCCCGCTCGCTGCGCTTGATCGACCGGATCTACCGCCGGAACGCCTGACCTATGAAAGGACCGCCGCCCATGTGGACCCTCTCCGGCTTCGTGGACGAGATCTCGCCCGACTTCACCGAGCAATGCCGGGTGGCGTCCGGCCTCGGCCTCACGCACGTGGAGCTGCGCAGCGCCTGGGACGTCAACATTCTCGACCTCGAGCCCGCACAGCTCACCACGATGAAGGACACGCTCGCCGACCACGGCCTCCAGGTGTCGAGCATCGGCTCACCGATCGGCAAGATCTTCATCGACGAGCCGTTCCCGCCGCACCTCGAGCGGATGCGGCACGCCGCCGAGGTGGCGCAGTTCTTCGATGCGCCGTACATCCGGATCTTCTCGTTCTTCCTGCGCCCGGGCGCCGATCCGGCCGCCCACCGGGACGAGGTGATCGACCGGATGCGCGCGCTGACCCGGGTCGCCGAGGAGGCGGACCTGGTGCTGCTGCACGAGAACGAGAAGGAGATCTACGGCGACGTCCCCGCCCGCTGCCTGGACATCGTGCGGTCCGTCGGCTCGCCGCACCTGCGGCTCGCCTGGGACCCGGCCAACTTCGTCCAGGTCGGCGTCCGGCCCTACACCGAGGGGTACGCCATCCTGCGGCCGCACGTCGCCTACATCCAGATCAAGGATGCCCGCGCGGCGGACGGCACCGTGGTGACCGCGGGCAACGGCGACGGCGAGGTCGCGGAGACCATGCGCGCCCTGCTGCACGACGGGTTCGACGGCTTCTTCTCCCTCGAACCGCACCTGAACACCGGCACGGCGATGGGCGGCTTCTCCGGACCGGAGCTGTTCCAGCGCGCCTGCCACGACTTCACCGACCTGCTGAAGACCGAGGGGATCGAGTACAAGTGAGCACCGTTCGCAGCATCGCACTGGTCGGCGCCGGAGTCATCGGCAAGCAGCACGGCCTGGTGATCAGCCAGCTGGCCGACCGCCTGCGGCTGGTCGCCGTGGCCGACCTCGAGATGGAGCGCGCCGAGCAGCTTGCCGCCGAGCGCGGCGGCCGGCCGTACCGGTCGCTGACCGAGGCGCTGGCGGCCGAGGACGTCGACATCGTCGCGGTGTGCACGCCGACCGGCCGGCACGCCGAGGTGGCGATCGAGGCGCTGGCCGCCGGCAAGCACGTCATCGTGGAGAAGCCGGCCGAGATCACGGTGCAGAAGACCGACGAGATCATCGACGCCCAGCAGAAGGCCGGCACGCTGGTCACGGTCATCTCGCAGCACCGCTTCGACCCGGCCACCGAAACCACGCTCGCGGCCATCGAGCGCGGCGAGTTGGGCCGGCTCACCTCCGGGATCGCGTCGATCGACTGGTGGCGGGGGCAGAGCTACTACGACTCCGGCGACTGGCGCGGCACCTGGGACCTGGACGGCGGCGGCGCGCTGATGAACCAGGGCGTGCACACGGTCGACCTGCTGGTCGCCGCGCTGGGCCGGCCGGTCGAGGTGTTCGCGTACACCGGGACGCTCGCGCACGAACGGATCGAGGTGGAGGACGTGGCGACCGGCGTGGTCCGGTTCGAGTCGGGCGCGCTCGGCGTGCTGCACGCCACCACGGCGGCGTATCCGGGGCTGTCCGCGCGGCTGCAGGTGCACGGCGACCGCGGTTCGGCGGTGATCGACGACGACGAGCTGGCGTTCTTCCACGCCACCCCGGCCGGCACCGAACCGGAGGAGCGGCTGATGGGCACCACCCAGTCGGTCTCCGGCGCGGCGGCCGGCGCCACCGCGAGCAGCAACCCCGGCCAGCTCTCCGACGCCCACCGGCTGCAGTACCTCAACTTCCTCGGCGCGCTGGACGGAACCGAGACGCTGCGGGTGGACCTGGAGACGAACCGGCAGTCGATCGGCGTCATCACCGGCGCGTACGAGTCGGCCCGGACCGGGAAGCCGGTGAAACTGTCGTGAGCAGAGCTGCCGAGGCGGCTTCGCCGCACTACATGAGGAAACCCGGGAGAATCGCTGCCAACCCGATCCCGTACTGGAGCCGGGCCGGCAAGACCCGGGAGGTGTTCGACGAGGCGTTCCGCGACTTCCAGGAGATCGGCTTCACCGCGGTCAAGGCCGACGTGCCCGACGGCATGAGCGCGTCCGACTATGCGGACTGGATCGGCGGGTACGGCCTGGCGCCGGCGCTGAGCCTGTTCAGCTCGCCGTTCGACGAGACGGTGGACATGGCGCAGGAGGTGGAGCGGGCGAAGCGATTCGCCGCGGATCAGGTGGCCCTGGGTCTCGACCGTACGATGATCTCGTCCATGGCCGTGCCCGCCCGGATGGCCCAACCCGCGGTCGGAGCCGGGTTCGACGCCGGCCGGCTGGACCGGGCGATCGACAACTGCGGCACGGTGTGCCGCGCGCTGCAGGCCGAAGGGCTGCGGCCGCTGCACCACTCGCACGTCGGCGGCGTCTTCGAGACCGAGGAGGAGATCGTGCGACTGCTCGACGACCTCGGCCCGGACGTCATCGGCTTCGGGCCGGACACCGGGCATCTGCGCTGGGCCGGGATCGAACCGGCGGCATTCATCCGCCGGTACGCCGATCGGATGGGCGGCATCCACATCAAGGACTGCTTCCCCGACTTTCTGGCGCCGGACAGCCGCGCCGGCATGAGTTACCACGAGGTGCAGCAGACCAAGCGGCTGTGGGCCGAGCCCGGCCGGGGCGCGATCGACCTCGACGCGGTGCTGGCCGCGGTCCCCGACGGCTACGACGGCGACTTCATGATCGAGGTGGACGAGCCGAGCGTGGAATCCAAACGCGAGTCGCACCGCATCTCGTACGAATGGGCCCAGCGCACCCTGGCGGGCCGAGCCTGACCCCCGACACTTATGCCGACAGCCGGCGTCGTCTGCGGTGTGCAGTCGACTGGCGGACCACCAGACGCACCGGCAGCACCAGCGGCGTGCTGCCGGGCCGGGCGCCGTGGGCCAGCGCGATGCAGTGCTGCACTCCGGTCAGGCCCATCCGGTACAGCGGGGCCGCGACGGTGGTCAGGGACGGCTCGACCAGCTCGTCGAAGATGATGTTGTCGAAGCCGACCACGCTCACCTGCTCGGGCACGGCGACGCCCAGCTTGCGCAGTCCCTTGAGCACGCCGATGGCGAGCGCGTCGTTGTACGCCACCACCGCCGTGGCCTCCACCTGCGCCACCCGGCGGGCCGCGCTCAGCCCGGCGAGCACCGTCGGCTCGTGCGGCCCGATGCGCCGCACGTCCAGCTCGAGCTCCGCCGCGGCCTCCCGCAACGCCCGCCACCGCATGCCATCGGACCAGCTGTTCTCCGGCCCGGCCACGTAGGTGAGCTGCTCGTGGCCCAGCGCGCCGAGGTGCTCGGCGGCCCGGCGGACCCCACGCTGCTGGTCGCTCACCACGCAGCTGGCCTCCGGCAGGATCCGGTTCAGCAGCACCATCGGCCGCTGCTTGGCCATCATCCGCAGCGCCGAGTCGGACATCCGGGAGCTGGCGATGACGATGCCGTCGACGTGGGCCAGCTCGTGCTCGATGGTCCGGCGCTCCTCCTCCGGGGACTCGTTGGTGTGCGAGAGGACCAGTTGGTACCCGGCCTCCCTCGAGGCCTCGTAGGCGCCCATGATGATCTCGCCGTAGAAGGGGTTGGTGACGTCGGCGATGACGAGCGCGATCGCCCCGCTGACGCTGCGGCCGTCGAGGTGGTGCCCACCGAGCCGGTCCGACCGGTAGCCCAGGCGCTCCGCCGCCTCGAAGATCCGGCGGGCCGTGTCGGTGTTGACCCGGCCCGGCCGCGCGTACGCCCGGGACACGGTGGACGCCGCCACGCCCGCCTCGCGCGCGACGTCGTAGATCGTGGGCCGTCGTCCCATTGCCTCATGCTAGTTGTCACCGGACGGCCCGGGAGAGCCTGATCACTTACGACAAAGGCCCCGCGGGTGCCCCTCGGCGCAGCCGGATCGGCGTTTGGTCATGGAACGCTGACCGGGTCGGTATGCCAGATCCTCTGGCAGTACTCGGTGACCGTGCGGTCGGCGGAGAAGAAGCCGCTGCGCGCGGTGTTCAGCACCGACATCCTGCTCCATTCGTCCGGATCCAGCCAGGCCTTGTTCACCAGGTCTTGAGTGTCGACATAGGACCGGTAATCGGCCAGGGTCAGGTAGTCGTCTCGGCCCAGCAACGTTGCAAGCAGGCCGGCGAAGGCTCCGGTGTCGCCGCGCGAGAAGGCGCCCGTCGCGATCGCGTCGATGGCCCCGTGTAGCTCGGCGTCTCGTTCGTAGTAGCCGCGAGGCTGGTAGTTGCCGTGCTGCAGCTCGGCCGCCTGCGCCGCGTCCAGGCCGAACAGGAAGAAGTTCTCGGCGCCCACCCGGTCGCGGATCTCGATGTTGGCGCCGTCCAGCGTGCCGATCGTTAACGCGCCGTTGAGCGTCAGCTTCATGTTGCCGGTGCCGGACGCCTCCTTGCCGGCGAGCGAGATCTGCTCGGACAAGTCGGCCGCCGGGATGATGAGCTCCGCCAGGGTCACGTTGTAGTCGGGCGGAAAGAGCACGGTCAGGTACGGCGCGACCAGCGGGTCCGCATTGACCACGCCGGCGACCGCGTTGATCAGCCGGATGACTTCCTTGGCCGCCCAGTAGCCGGGCGCCGCCTTGCCGCTGAAGACGACGGTGCGCGGCGGCTGCGTCACCCCGTCCCGGATCCGCTGGTACATGGTGATCACGTGCAGCAGCTTGAGCATCTGCCGCTTGTACTCGTGGAACCGCTTGATGATGACATCGGTGAGCGCGTCCGGGTCCGTACCCAGACGGGTCTTGTTGTGTCGCTTGATCTGCCGCCACCGCTCGCGGAACCCCGGGTCGTCGGCGAACGGCTCGAGACCCTTCAACTGCTCCAGATCGGTCAGCCAGGACTCACTGCCGAGCGCTTCGGTGATCAGGTCGGACAGCGACGGATTCGCGATCCGCAGGAAACGCCGCGGGGTGATGCCGTTGGTGACGTTGTGAAACTTCGCCGGCCACAGCTCGGCGAAATCCCGCAGCGTGGTCTCGGCGAGCAGCCGAGAATGCAACTCGGCGACGCCGTTGACGGCGTGCGCACCGACCACGGCCAGGTGCGCCATCCGGATCCGGCGCTCGGGCTCCTCCTGGATCAGCGACATGTGACGGACCCGGTCGGCGTCGCCGGGGTACCGCTGTTCCAGTTCGCGCAGGAAGTCTTCGTTGATCGCGTAGATGATCTCGAGATGGCGCGGCAGGAGGCGTCCCAGCATCGCGACCGGCCACGTCTCCAGCGCCTCCGGCAGCAGCGTGTGGCAGGTGTAGCCGAACGTGCGCCGGGTGATGTCCCAGGCCCGGTCCCAGTCCAGCTCGTATTCGTCGACGAGGATCCGGATGAGCTCCGGGATGGCCAGCACGGGGTGCGTGTCGTTGAGTTGGATCGTGGTCTTGTCGGCGAACACGCCCCAGTCGCTGTTGCGCAGGCGGAACCGGCGGATGATGTCCCGCAGGGAGCAGGAGACCAGGAAGTATTGCTGCTTCAGGCGCAGCTCGCGGCCGGATTCGGTGCTGTCGTCCGGATACAGCACCTTGCTGATGTTCTCCGAGCGGACGACCTCCTGCACCGCGTCGGCGTACTCGCCGCGGGCGAAACGGGTCAGGTCGAACGACCCGCGGGCGGCGCGGGCCCGCCACAGCCGGACGATGTTCACCGTCGCGGTGCCGTAGCCGGGGACCAGCATGTGGCTCGGTTCGCCGAGCACGGTCTCGGCCGGCTCCCAGCGACGGCGGCGGGTCGGGCCGTCGGTCGGGAAAACCGTGCCGTAGAAGCCGACCACCTCGCGATCGTCCGGAGCCCGGAACTCCCACGGGTTGCCCTCGAACGCCCAATCGTCCGGGAGCTCGACCTGCGCGCCGTCGACGAAGGTCTGCCGGAAGATGCCCAGGTCGTAGCGGATGCCGTAGCCGACCGCGGGCACATCCAGGGTGGCCAGCGAGTCGAGCAGGCAGGCGGCGAGCCGGCCCAGGCCGCCGTTGCCGAGACCCGGCTCGACATCCAATTCGGCGATCTCGTCGAAATCCGCACGGACGGAACGGGCCAGATCCTCGGTACCGGTGTAGAGCAGGTTCTGCCACAGCTGCCGGCCCAGCATGTATTCGGCAGACAGGTAATAGACCCAGCGGGGATTCGCCTGGTAATGCGCCGCCGCCGTACGGGCACGCCGTGCAGCCAACCGATCCCGCACCGTGACCGCGAGGGCCTCGTAGACGTCCCGCCTGCTGGCCGACTCGATCGTCGTGCCGCGCTGGTAGTACAGGTTGCTCAGCAGCTCTCGCTCGAACTCCTCGGGACTGTGGCCGAGCGCACGTAGATCCATGGAACCGATCTTCACGCACAAAGGTCCGTCCGTCGACCTTCGTTGCGCCGGCCGGTTCTGCTGGAATGGAGTTGATGGGCAGCGCAGCGGTCAGTACGCCCGTTCGGGCGACGGCCCCGCGGCCAGCGAAGCCAGCTCGGCCGGGCCGAGCGCCGCCGCGAAGAGGTGGCCCTGGCCGAGCTGGCAGCCGGCCTCGCGCAACTGCCCCAGCTGCTCCGCGGTCTCGATGCCCTCCGCGACGACGGTCAGGCGCAGCGTACGGCCGAGCTGCACCACCGCCCGGGCCAGCGCGGCCTGCTCGTGCCCGGTCATCATCTCCGCCACGAACGACTTATCGATCTTGATCATGTCGATCGGAAACCGGCGCAGATGCCCCAGCGACGAGTACCCGGTGCCGAAGTCGTCGAGCGCGAGCCGCAGGCCCAGCTTCTTGAGGTCGCGCAGCCGGGAGATCATCACGTCGGTGTCGTGCAGGAGCTGCGACTCGGTGATCTCCAGGATCAGGCAAGCCGGGTCGAGCGCGGTGTCGCTGAGCACCTGCCCCACGACGTTCGGCAGGCCGGGCAGATGCAGCTGGCGGGCCGACAGGTTCACGCTCACGGTCAGCGGCTCAGGTCCGGCCCGCCCGGTGTTCCAGTGCGCCGCCTGCCGGCAGGCCTCCTGCAGCACCCAGCCGCCGATCGGCACGATGAGGCCGGTCTCCTCGGCCAGCGGCAGGAAGTCGCCGGGGAAGACGATGCCCCGCTCCGGGTGGCGCCATCGCACCAGCGCCTCCGCGGCCCGGATCCGCCCGTCGTCCAGGTCGAGGATCGGCTGGTAGAGCAGGACGAACTCGTCGCGCTCGACGGCCCGGCGCAGGTCGGTGTCCAGGTCCAGGGTGCGCAGCAGCCGGTCCTGCATGGCGGGTTCGAACGTCTCGTACCGGCCCTTGCCGTTGCGTTTGGCCTGATACATGGCCAGGTCAGCGGCCCGGATCAGCTCGTCGGCGGCACGGTCGCCGGCGCCGCCGAAACTGATGCCGATGCTCGCGTCGACGAACACTTCCTTGCCGAGGACCTGGAACGGCTCCTGCAGAAGATCGAGGATGCGCCGGGCGATCTTCGGCGCCTCCTGCTCGCCGACGTCGAACAGCGCCACCGCGAACTCGTCGCCGCCCAGCCGGGCCGCCGTGTCGGTGAGC
>Ga0307406_10002391_pt1 | contig 10198 bp, 5 predicted proteins | sample 322Cmetagenome_3_FD_203706 | JGI IMG/M metagenome (GOLD analysis project Ga0307406, IMG submission 203706) | Maize rhizosphere microbial communities from greenhouse at UC Davis, California, United States - 322HYB-C-2 | ecosystem: Host-associated > Plants > Roots > Rhizosphere > Soil | place... | reverse complement strand
GCGGCTGGTCAGCGAGGCGCGGCCGCGCAGCACGTCGTCCCGCAAGGCGAAGCCGAGCAGGTTGTCGAGCGACCCGGTGGCGCGCACGTCGCTGCGGCCCGCCCGCGCCGCGAAGGCGGTGAGCTCTGCCTGCCGGGGGGTGAGCCGGAGGGCGGCCGTGTCTACGGCGACCGGGTGCGGCAGCGTGGCGGCGCGAACGGCGAGTCGCGACACGCCGATCGTCCCGCTGGCGGCGATTCCTTCGTAGCGGCCGGCGTCGAGCTGCGACAGGCGCGCCCGGACCGCGACGTCGGCGGCGACGAGGCCCGAGAGCTCGCTCACGCCGTCGAGCTTCACGGTGCGCCGCACGTCCGCGAGGTCCACCGTGCCGCGCAGGCGGAGGTCCACGTCGGGGTCGCTCACCGGCGTGCGCATGACGAAGCGGGCGTCCACCGGCTGCTGGCCGATGACGGCGTGGAAGCGCTTCAGCTCGACGACGGTGCCATCGGCGTCGCCGCCGGGGTTGTCGATCCAGAGGTCGGCGGAGATGTCTCGTGCCGGCAGCTGGAGGTCCGGGTAGCGGAAGGCGCCGCCGTCGACGCGCGCCCGGAGCGCGAGGGCAGGGAAGGCGCTCGGCCCGTACTCGCCGCGCACGCGTCCGGCGACGGACATCCTGCCAACGGCCTGCAGTCGCTGGAAGTCATGCGCGTAGACGGCCGGAACGAGCGAGAGGATGTCCCGGAACGCGGTGCTCGGTGCGGAGAACGCCAGGTCGAGGCCCAGATTCGGCTCCCCCGTGGTGACCGAGCCGGAGTAGGCGAGCACGAGGTCGTTGAGGCGCAGCGTGTCGTTCGTGAACGAGAAGCGCCCCGCCCTCAGGTCGGCGGCGACGTCGGACTTCAGCTCGAGCCGCGCGCGGCTGAGGTAGGGCACGCCGGCGAAGCGGAGCGAAACCGAGTCGGCGCGAGTGCGGGCGGCGAGCGTGAAGCGCTGCTCCGCGAAGTCGCCCTCGAGCGTCTGTTCCAGACCGCGGACGGAGGCGAGGAGACCGGACTGGCGGTCGTCCAGGGAGATGGTGCCGTCGCGGATCCGGAGCTTGCGCAGCGTGACGCCCACGCCGCGCGACGGGCCGGCCGTCTCGCGCTCGGACGCGCGCACGATGTGCCAGTTGGCGGTGCCGTCGTGCAGCACCCGAAGGCCCACGGTCGGCCGCTCGAGCTCGATCTCGCGGACGACGAGCCGGTCGCCGCGACGCAGGTGGCGTACGACGCTGCCGAGGTCGAGGACCAGCCGCAGACGACCCGCGGAGACGAGCGTATCGCCCTCGAACGGCTTCACGCCGACTATCGAGAGACGCTCGAGCGTGAGGCCGGCGTTCGGGAAGTCGCGGAGGATGCTCACGCCGACACTGCCCCAGGCGACGCGCGCGTTCACGGAGCGGGCGATCTCGGCCCTCAGCCTCGTCGCGAGGCGGTCGCGGAGGAGATAGGGAAGGGCGACGAGGGCGACGAGCGAGGTCGTCGCGAGCGTGGCGACGGCGAGCGCGAGCTTGCGGGGAGTTCTCATGGGACGGGAACGAGTGTTCGGAGGGGGGCCGGCGGGATCGGTGGCCCCTTCCCGATGGACGATCCTGCCGTGTCGCTCGTCTCCACGGCGGCTCGTTGCCGGCCTCCCGAACGTCGCGGTCAGCACCGATCTTGCGCCTGAGCCACGGTTCCGCGACCCGCAGGGGGCGCGATCATCCGCTCGGACCAACGAACCACACCGAAATGACCGCACCGTCCACGGCCGGCCCCGAGAAGGCGCTCGGCCACCGGCAGATTCTCGTCGTCTTCAGCGGTCTCCTCCTCGCGGTGCTGCTCGCGGCGCTCGACTCGACGATCGTCGCCACTGCTCTGCCGACGATCGTCGGCGAGCTCGGAGGGCTCGAGCACCTCGCCTGGGTCGTGACCGCGTACTTGTTGGCGCAGACGGTCGTCACGCCGCTCTACGGCAAGCTGGGCGACCTCTACGGCCGGAAGATCGTGCTCCAGGTCGGGATCGGGATCTTCCTCCTCGGCTCCGTGCTGTGCGGAATGGCGGGCAGCATGACGCAGCTGATCGTCTTCCGCGCCATCCAGGGGCTGGGCGGCGGCGGACTGATGGTTACGTCGCAGGCGGTCGTCGGGGACGTCGTACCGCCGCGCGACCGCGGGCGCTACCAGGGGGTGTTCGGTGCCGTCTTCGGGGTCTCTAGCATCGCCGGCCCGCTGATCGGCGGCTACTTCACGACGCACCTCTCGTGGCGGTGGATCTTCTACATCAACGTGCCGCTCGGGCTCATCGCCGTCACGGTGATCGCCGCCACCCTTCCCAGCCGCCTGACGCGGCTCCGTCACGCAATCGACTACGCGGGCACGGCGCTCCTGGCGAGCGCTCTGAGCGCGATCGTGCTGTTCGCGGACCTCGGCGGTGTAGCGTTCCCGTGGAGCTCGCCGGTGATCGTCGGCCTCGGCGTCGGCGCGGTGGCGGCGCTCGCCGCCTTCGTCTTCGTCGAGCGGCGCGCCGCCGAGCCGGTGCTGCCACTGCGGCTATTCGCCAATCGCACCTTCACGCTGAGTGCGCTCATCGGTCTGATCGTCGGCCTGGCGATGTTCGGGTCGGTGACGTACCTGCCACTCTTCCTACAGGTGGTGAACGGCGCGACGCCCACCGGCTCGGGACTTCAGATGGTGCCGATGATGGGCGGGATGCTGCTCTCGTCCATCGTCTCCGGACAGTGGATCAGCCGCCGCGGGCGGTACAAGATGTTCCCCATCGTCGGGACGGCGGTGATGAGCGTGGGGCTGCTGCTGCTCTCGCGGATGCACGCCGGGACGACGGTCCTCGGCGCCTCGCTGGCCATGCTGACGCTCGGGCTGGGCATGGGGCTCGTGATGCAGGTGCTGGTGCTGGCCGTGCAGAACGCGGTGGACTACACGGACCTCGGCGTCGCCACCTCGGCGGCGATCCTCTTCCGTCTCATCGGCGGCTCACTGGGTACGGCGGTGTTCGGGGCGATCTTCGCCAGCCGGTTCGCGAGCAACATCGCGCGCGCGCTGCCCGCCGGCGCTCTGCCCGCGGGTGGCGCGGGCGTCACTCCGCAACTGCTCGCCCAGCTCCCGCCGGCAGTGCGCGCGGCCTACATCGGCGCGTTCACGGCGTCACTCAGCACCGTCTTCGTGACCGCCGCCGCGATCGGCGTCGTCGGCTTCGTGCTCACCTGGATGGTGCCCGAGCGGACACTGCGCGAGACGATCGCCGCGACGGCGGGCGACGTGGGGCGCGAGGCGGAGCACGTGTTCCCGATGCCGACCGACGGCGGGTCGCTGTTCCGGCTGGAGCGAGCACTCTCCCTCCTCGCCTCGCGCGACGTGCGGCGCGAGTACATCGAGACCGTGGTCTCGCGCGCCGGCGTCGGCTTGAGCCCCGACGCGGCGTGGCTGCTCGTGCGATTCGAGGAGGACCCGTCGCTCGACCTCGAGCGGCTGGGGGCGGCCCAAGCGGGGAATGGGCGCCCGGTGGAGACGGCGCTGGCCGAGCTGCGCGGCGCGGGCCTCGTACGAGAGGAGGCGGCGGGCGACGGAACGCCGCCGCGCCGGGCACTCACCGAGGCCGGCTGCGCCGTGCTCGGGCGGCTCGTCGTCGCCCGCCGCGCGCACCTCTCCGACGTCATCGCCGAGTGGGCGCCCGAGAAGCGCGCCGAGCTAGCCGAGGCGATTCCCCGGCTCACGCGGGCGCTGGTGCCGGACGCGCCCCGGCGCGCGTAGCCGCGAGGGGCCCCGCGCAGACGAATTTCCGCGGGGCCCCTCATCGTCGAGCCATCCGGGCGGCGCCGGCTACTCGGCGCGCAACGCGACGAGCGGGTCCACGCGCGTGGCGCGGCGGGCGGGGAGCAGGCAGGCCAGCAGGCCGGCGAGACTGAGCACCCCGACGACGGATCCGAAGACGACCGGGTCGCGCGGCTGAACGTCGAACAGGATGACGCTGAGCAGACGGGAGACGCCCAGCGCCAGCGCCAGCCCCACCGCCATGCCGACGCCGAGCTGGAGAAGCCCCTGGCGGAAGACCAGGCGCACGACGTCGCCGCCCTGGGCGCCGAGTGCCATGCGGATTCCCACCTCGCGGGTGCGGCGACTCACCGAGAAGGCCATGACCGCGTAGAGGCCGACCGACGCGAGGAAGAGCGCGATGAAGCCGAAGATCATGAACATCGTCCCGAAGACGCGGATGAACCAGAGCGGTCGGGCGAGCGCCTCGTCCATCGAGTACGGCCAGTAGATCGGGATGTCGGGGTTCACCGAGGCGACCGCGTCGCGCACGGCGGTCGTCATCGCCGTCGGCGCCACGCCCGTGGTGCGCACCGCCAGGCTGACGAAGTTCGCGTGCCGCTGGGCGAGCGGGGCGTAGATGCGCTCGTCGCGCGGCTCGTCGGTGTCGCCCGAGTAGACGTCGGGCACGACGCCGACGACCGTGCGCCACGGCTGCTTGCTCTCCTTGCCACCGAGCCGGATGCGCCGGCCGAGGGCGTCCTGTCCCTTGAAGTACTTGTCGGCGAAGCGCTGGCTCACGACGGCGACCGGAAGCGACTTCTCGCCGTCGCTCGTCGCGAAGCCGCGCCCCTGCTGCAGGCGGAGGCCAAAGGTCTCGAAGAAGTTCGGCGAGACGCTGAACAGGCCGGCGCGCGGATAGTCGCGGTCCTTCGCGTACTGCACGCCCTCGACGGCGAAGTCGTCCTCGCCGCCGTTCACCCCCGGCAAGCCGGAGGAGAGCGACGCCGTACGCACGCCGGGAAGTGCGGCGAGCTTGGGCTCCAGCTGCTCGAAGAAGCGGCGCTGCATGACCGTGTCCGTGTACGCCGCCGGGAAGCCGACGCGCGCCGTGAACATGTTGGCCGTTTCGAATCCGGGGTCCATGTTCCGGATCTTGGCGACGCTCTTGATCATCAGGCCGGCGGCGACGAGGAGGCCGCACGAGAGCGCGATCTCGAAGACGACGAGCCCCTTGCTCATCTTGCCGATGCGGAGGCTCGACGAGCCGCGGGCCTCGTCCTTGAGCACCTCGTTGACGTCGGGGCGCGACGACTGGATCGCGGGGAGGATGCCCGAGGCGAGCGTGGCGAGCAGGCCGAGCCCGACGGCGAAGAGGAGCACCGGCGGGTGGAGCCGGATGTCGAGCCAGGGCGGCGGCTCGCTGTCCACGATGGCCCGGTTGAAAAGGTCCACGCCCGCGTAGGCCAGAACGACGCCGAGCACGGCGCCGAGGCCGGCGATGAGCAGCGCCTCGGCGAGGAACTGACGGACGACGGCGAGGCGCGAGGCGCCGAGCGCGGTGCGGATGCCGACCTCGCGCGTGCGGTGCGCGGCGCGGTCGAGGAGGAGGTTCGCGACGTTGGTGCAGGCGATGAGCAGGACGAGCATCACGGCGCCGAGCATGGTGAACAGCAGCTGGCGCGGCTCCGGCCCGAGCTCGCCTTCCATGAAGGTGACGACGCGGGCAGTGATCCCCTCGTTCGTGTCCTCGTGTTCCGTCTCGATGCGCTTGGCGATCGCTCGCATCTCGGCGTCCGCCTGCTCGAGCGTGACGCCGCGCCTGAGGCGTCCCATGACGTTGAGCGACTGCCCCTCGTCGCGCTTGAGGGCGAGGGGGTCCATCTGGAGCGGGAGCCAGAGCTGCGCGTTGTTCGGGAGCGCGAACTTCTCGGGCATCACGCCGACGATCGTGTAGGGCAGGCCGTTGGCGCGGAGCTGCGTGCCGATGACGTTCGGATCACCGCCGAATCGTCCCTGCCAGGTGCGGTGGCTGATCACGGCCACCCGCTCGCCGCCGGCCTGGTCCTCGCCGGCCCGGATGCCGCGGCCGAGAATGGGCTCGACGCCGTAGACGGAGAAGAGGTTGCTCGTCACCCAGGCGCCCGTGAAGCGCTCGGCGCGCTCGGTGCCGCTCACGTTGATCGTGCCGCTGTAGTAGGCGGCGAGCGACTCGAAGGAGCGCTGCTGCTGGCGGTAGTCCACGAAGTCGTGGATCGTCACCGGCATGTCGTCGAAGTCGCGTCCCGGATTGGCGCGCTGGACGAACGCGATGCGCTCGGCGCCGGCGTAGGGGAGGCCGCGCATGAGCGCCGCGTAGACGATGCTGAAGACGGTCGTCGTGAGCCCAATGCCGAGCGTGAGGGCGAGGGCGGCGACGATGGTGAGGGAGGGGCTCCGGCGGAGGGAGCGGGTGGCGTAGCGGAGGTCGCGAGCGAGGGCCGGCATCGACTGTCCCGGGACAGGGGTGGGAACGAGCGCGGACAGCCCGACGTACGGGGCGAGGACGGCCGGCGTTTCGACCGGTCGCCCGGGCCCACGCCGGCGCCCCCGGCGGCGGCGATTAACTTGGGAGGGAGCGGCCGTCGCCGCGTCCCCTGACTCCCGCCCATGCTCCAGAGCGCTCCGCCCACCGAGATCACCGACGCGGTCAACGCGCGCATCCTCGCCGTGTCGGAGGACCGCATCGCGGGATTCCTCGACGACCCGCTGGCGGAGATCGCGCGGCTCTCCGGCGTACCGCTGGACGACGTGCTGGCGCGGCTGCGCGCGATGCTCGAGGCGGGCGTGATCCGGCGCGTGCGGCAGACGCTGATGGCGACGAATCTCGCGCCGGGCGCGCTCGTCGCCTGGAGCGTGCCGTCGGACCGGCTGGACGCGGCGTTCGAGTACATGTCGAAGGAGGACCCGTTCTCCGGGCACGTCGTCATCCGCTCGACCGACGCCGACACGCCCGGCTCGGCGTACCGGCTGTGGACGACACTCAAGGTGCCGCAGGGGTTCTCGATGGCGAAGCACTGCGAGTTCCTGCGCCGAACCGTGGGCGCGACGAGCCTGCGGCGGATGCCGGCGAAGCGGCTGTTCGCGCTCGGCGTGGGTCACGTGCGGCGGCGCGGGATGCCGCCGGGGAGCCGGAGCGATGAGCCGGGACAGGTGCTCGACACCCGGATCGTCGAGCTGTCCCCACTCGAGTGGCGCGTGCTCGGGCCACTCAAGCGCGAGTTCGAGGCGCACGAGCTCGTGTCCGATCCGTGGCGCGCGAGGGCCGCCGAGGGCGGAGTGTCGCGCGACGAATTCCTGCGGGTGGCGCGCGGGCTCGCCGAGCGGGGCGTGATCGGCCGCTTCTCGACCTTCCTCGAGCACGTGAAGCCGTCGGCGGCCGGCGAGCGCGTGACGCGGTACAACGCGCTTTTCCACTGGCGCGTGCCGCCGGACCGCGAGATAGACGCGGGACGCGAGGTGGGGCGCCACCACATCATGACCCACGCCTACTGGCGCGAGGGCGGGCCGGAGTTCGCGAACGTGAACGTGATGGGCGTCGCCCACGGCACCGAGAAGGGCGCGGTACTCGAGCACAAGGCGGCGATAGACGCGCACCTCGCCGAGGCCGGGATCCCGGTGCTCTACACGAACGTCTTCTGGGGTGGCCGCAGCGAGATCAAGCCGTCCGAGATTGCGCCCGACGCCTACGAGGCGTGGTGCCGGCGCGTCGGGCTCGACCCGACCGCGATGCGGCGCGAGCCGGACGAGGAGAGCGCGGCGGCCTGACGGCCGGCCGCGCCGTCACCACCAGCCGATCGCGAGGTCGGAGCGCAGGCGCTCGCGCATCGGCGGCTGGCCGTCGGCGGCGTCCGTCACGCTGAGTGTGGCGATGTCGGCGACGTCGGCGCGGACGTCGGCGAGGACGGCGTTCGGGGCGGGGTAGGGGTGGTCGCGGTCGGTGTGCGCCCAGTTGGCGAGGACGATGACGAACGTCCCGCGCTCGGGGTCTATCCAGAGCGACGTGCCGGTGAACCCCGTGTGGCCGAACGCGCGCGCGCCCATCAGGTGGCCGCAGCTCCCGCCGCCGGCGCACGTCTCCCAGCCCAGGGCGCGCCAGCCCGGCCCGGGGCTCGTGAAGAGGGCGACCGCCGAATCGCTGGCGATGCGGACGCCCTTGTAGACGCCGCCGTTGGCCATCATCTGCGCGAAGACGCCGAGGTCCGTGGCCGTCGAGAAGAGTCCGGCGTGGCCGGCGACGCCGCCGAGCGCCGCCGCCTCGCCGTCGTGCACGACGCCGCGCAGCGGGACGTCGCTCCGGCCGCGGATCTCGGTCGGGGCGCTGCGGGCGCGCAGCGCCTTCGACGGGCGGTAGGTGGTGCTCGTCATACCGAGCGGGCGGAAGACGCGGCGCTGGACGAAGACGTCGAGCGGCTGGCGCGCGGCGGCTTCGACGACGAGGCCGAGCAGCTCGAAGCCGGCGTCGGAGTATTGTGTGCGGGTGCCCGGCTCGTACTGGAGTGCCGTCGAGAGGAGCAGCCGCCGCGCCTGCGCCGGCGTGTGGCGCGTGCGGCTCAGTCCTCGGCCGGCGGGCAGACCGGCGCGGTGCTGGAGGAGCTGGCGGACGGTGACGCGACTGCGCGCGCCGCCTCGGAAGGCGGGCAAGTAGCGGCTTACCGGGGCGTCGAGCTTCAGGCGGCCCCGGTCGTAGAGGATCATCGCCGCCGTCGTCGTGGCGACGACCTTGGTGAGCGAGGCGAGGTCGTAGACGGTGGACTCGGGACGGACGCGAGGCGATCGCGAGTCCCACGCGGTACGGCCGTAGCCCGCCTCCCAGACGGCCACACCGCGGCGGCCGACGAGGACCGCCGCGCCGGGGAATCCGCGCGCGGCGACGCCGCGCTCGACGACACGGTCGATCGTCGCGAGCCGCTCGCGGTCCATGCCGACCGCGGCGGGCTCGGCGCGCGGGAGGGCGCAGCCGAGGGCGAGGGAGCAGAGGGTCGTGAGGATCATCGGCATCGGTGCTCCGGCGCCCGGGGAGGGCGCGACGGTCGGGTGGCCGGCGCCGGGGGAGGGAGGCGCGGTCGGCGCGCCCGCGGAGAGGAGCGGGCCACTTCTGGAGGGACGAGCGATTCGGGGCGCCGTCATGACGCCGGCCGTTGGCACGACGGGCGAGCGGTCGGCGGAATTTTTTGTGACCTCCGTCACGCTGTCCGCACTGCGATATTCCCCAGAGCACGCCAAACGTTCCCGCAGGCCGGTGCGGCGCCGCATCGCTGCCTGGCAAGCATCCGCCGCGTAGATTCCGGCGCGACGCCGCCGGCACCGTTCACGGCGGGCGGCGAGTCCGCTTCGACGAACCTTTTGTCCCTCCGCCATGACTGCGCCGATCGCGCACCCGCCCGAGACGCTCGAGGGGTGGTACGCGTTGCACCAGGTCTTCCGTCTCGACCGGCCCGCGCTACGCGAGCGCGCCGACGGCGATCTCGCGGCGGTACGCGACCGGGCGCGCGCTGCCCTCGACGATCTCGGGTCGCCGGCCGAGGGCGGGTGGAGCGCCGTGGTGCCGCTTGTCGGCTCCGTCGGGGACGTCCTGCTCGTGCACTTCCGGCCGACGCTCGACCAGATCGGGGCGGCGCAGGCGCGGCTGCGGCGGGAGATGATCTCGGACTTTCTCGTGCCCGTCTACTCGTTTCTCAGCGTGACCGAGGCGGGGCTCTATCACGTGACCGCCGAGCTGGCGCGCGAGGCCGCGGCGCGCGGCGGCGACGTGGGGGACGCGGAGTACGCGAAGCGGGTCGCCGAGCGGGCCGGCGGAGAGCGGGAGAGCGCGCACGTACGCCGGCGGCTCTATCCCGAGCTGCCGGCCGAGCTGCCATATGTCTGCTTCTATCCGATGTCGAAGCGTCGCGCCGTGGGGCAGAACTGGTACGCCCTGACGCTCGACGAGCGGAGCCGGCTGATGTACTCGCACGGCATGACCGGCCGCCGGTACGCGGGTCGCGTGCAGCAGGTGATCACGGGAGCGATCGGACTCGACGCGTGGGAGTGGGGGGTGACGCTATTCGCGCGCGACCCGCTGGACTTCAAGCGGCTCGTGACCGACATGCGGTTCGACGAGGCGAGCGCCCAGTACGCCGAGTTCGGCGACTTCTACGTGGGGCGAGTGGCGCGGCCGGAGGAATGGCTCGGTTCGATCGTCTAGCGCTCTCGGCTCCCGGCTCTCGGCGACTGGTCGGCGAGCGCGGGCCTACGAAACCGCGCGAGTCCGGGCGCGTAGTGAGACTCGTTCGCGGACCCGTTTTCCGGAGGTCGGTGCGATGCTCACTCTGCTCCTCAAGCTCGTCCTTGGCGGCGTCCTCGCGCTCGCCCTGCTCGTGCCCGTCGGCCTCGTGCTGGCGGTGATCGGC
>Ga0307406_10002387_pt1 | contig 10202 bp, 10 predicted proteins | sample 322Cmetagenome_3_FD_203706 | JGI IMG/M metagenome (GOLD analysis project Ga0307406, IMG submission 203706) | Maize rhizosphere microbial communities from greenhouse at UC Davis, California, United States - 322HYB-C-2 | ecosystem: Host-associated > Plants > Roots > Rhizosphere > Soil | place... | reverse complement strand
TCCTGCTCGATGATGATGCGCTCGATCGTGACGACGGAAGTGGCGGTATGCTTGACCACGGCTACACGTCCTGCGTTGATGGAGGGGCACTACTCCGTGCGAGTCGTGCCGATGCATAACGCCGCGCATCGACCTCGAAGCGGTTGGCGTGGTAGCCTCGCCTCAAGGACTCCCACACGTATTGCAGCGGGAAGGACACGCTGGCCTCAAACTGTTGAACGTGGCGGATTTCGTGCAAGAGCAGTTCCGCTTCCCAAATGAAGCCGGGCTCGACCCAAATCGTGCGCCACAAGGTGAATCCTGACACCGTCGTTGCACCCAAGCTCCAGCCGCCAATGCGCAACGGCAGGCCCCCAACCCGGTAGCGCGCGGCTCGAAGTTCCGGAAATTGCTCGGCAAGTTGTGGCGGCAGATCGACACGCCGCCCCAGGATCGCGTGGAGGATGCGATTCAGCGCGCCCACCGTTCGCCCCCCGCTTCGACGTCGAGCCACCGGCCGTTGGTCCGGATGACGACGGTTCCGACGTAATCGGTTCGAAGCACCTGAACGCCACGCTCGACGAGCGAGCGAACGACCGCAGGGCTCGGATGACCATACGTATTTTCGGCACCGACGGAGATCAGTGCGAGCGTGGGATGCACGGCATCGAGGAACGCCGGCGTGCTGCTTGTGGAGCTTCCGTGATGTCCCACCTTGAGCACGTCGGCGCGAAGCGCCGATACGTCCCGCGCAAGCATCCACTGTTCTTCACCCGCTTCCGCGTCGCCGGTCATGAGGAATCGTACCCGTCCATACTGGACCGACGCTACCGCGCTCGCCTCGTTGGGATCCGTGAGCGACGCCGCCCAGGCCGAATCGGGCGCCAGAAAGCGAATCCGCACGCCATCCAGCGCCAGCGAGTCTCCCGGGTGGACCCGGTGCCAGGCGATGCGCAACTGTGCCGCTTCCGCGAGCGACGCCCGATAGGAATCGCTCCCCGTCACGTAGGCGCCATCCCAATACTCGCTGGCCCGCATCGCAGCCAACGTCGACGCTCCGCCACCAACATGATCGCTGTGCGGGTGTGACAACACGAAGGCGTGCAGAGCGCCTCCTCGCCGACGCAGGTAGGGCAGGATCGTCGAGCGACCCGCGTCGCCTCCCGACCAGCTTCGCCCGGCATCGAAGAGCACCCATCGGCCCGCCGGAGTCCGGAGCGCGAGCGCGTCACCCTGGCCCACGTCGATCATGTGAAGCTCCAAAACGCCCCCGCGCCCGCTGACCTCGAACCCGATAACAGCGAGCGCCGCTGCCGCGGCCGCGCCGATCAAGCCCCGTGCACCCCAGGCGCTTCCCGGGGCGCTCGAGCAGGCAACGACCAGCGACACCGACATCACGCCGAGCAGACTGACCGTGGCCAGGCTCGGTGCAATAGGCACCGCCGCGAACGGAACGCGCGTCGCCAGATCCGCGACGACGTCCACGGCGCGCAGCATGGCGTGCGCGGCATCCGCCGGGAGCGAGGCAGCGAACCGGAACGGCGACAGCAGCAATGCGAGGAACAACGTTGGCTGCAGGACCGTGAAGATCGGTCCTGCCGCAAGGTTCGTGAGCGGCGCAACGATGCTCAACCGGCCGAACGTCCAGGCGATGAGCGGAAGGGTGACGATCGATGCGAGCGTGGACACGATCAGATCGCGCACGAGGACGCGTCGCCAACCGGTGACTCGGCCGGCAAGCAGGCGGCGAGCGAGCGCGCCGGACGCGATGAGCGCAGCGAGGCCGGCGACGCTGAGCTGGAAGCCGAGGTCGGTGATGATCCGCGGGTTCACCACGGGCGCCCAGGCGCCGAGCGCCAGGCCGGCCCAGGGTGACGTCGGACGTTGCGTTAGGCGGGACACGGCGCTGGCCCCGAGCATCACCGCCGATCGCACCGCGGGCGCCGGTGCACCAATGACGACGATGTACAGGAGCGTTACGACGAGCGCGAGCCAAACCGACGCGATGCGCGACACGCGGATAGCCGACAACAGCAGCTCCGCCGCGCCGGCGATGATCGCAACGTGCAGACCCGAGACTGAGAGCAGATGGACGATGCCGGCGTCCGCATAACGAGAGCGAATGCCCGCGTCGAGGGTGCGCGTGTCCGCGATCAACAGCGCCCGGGCGAGCGCGGCGTCGGTGCCGAACGTGTGGTCGATCGCGCGCCGTGCCCGCTCGCGCACGCGTCTCGCAAGCCCCGGACGAGAGAGGACAATGACAGTCGCGTGTTGAACGACGATGAGTGCCCCGGCATGCGCCGCGTCGCCGCGAACCGCGACGCGCGAGCCGGCCACGGCATCGCCTCGCGCGACCAGGAGACTGGCGCGCACCTGGCAACCGCCATCCTCGATCGTCGCGGGCACACGTGTTCGCGCACGCGCATCGGTTTCGATGACCGCTGTGTAGGCGACCGTCATGTCTGCCTCGGGGTTCAGCGCGATCGCTCGGCGCGCACACTGCTCGTCGGCGCGGGCTGCAGAGGTTGCGCGCAGCACGCCGGCAGCGCCCAGTAGCGCCAGTGCCGCAGCCCGCGCATCCCGCCGCACAGCGGCGACGGCTGCACCTCCCGCCGCGACGATCAATCCTGCCAACAAAAAGCCGCCGAACCCGAGAAGGAGTCCGGCGGCGTGTGCAATGAACGCAGCGGCGACGAGCGGCAATCAGGTGCTCCCTGCTATCCGCCTGCTCCGAGCGGTACGTAGTCTTCCGGGCCGTGGCGGGGGTTCTGGTTGACGCGTCGCATCGCTTCGAAGACCAGCACAGCGATCTCCGCTCGGGCCTGGTCGGTCGCCAGCGAGACACGCGTGACGGCAGCGCCGATCGGGGAGCCGCCAATGTACCGCGGTCTAGCTTTGTTGAGCGCCTGCGCAATCACGTCATCGTGACATCGCTCACAGGAGCAAAACTCCGGATGCTTCGTCCGCAGCTGGGCATACACCTCGAGCACCAATTCTTCCAGCGCGTTTTTCATCCTGCCATCGGCAATGGTGCCCGTTCGCGTGTGTGACATACCGCACCCGTAAAGGTCGAGCCGGTGGTGCCCGTCAGCTCGACGGTGAAGTAACGCCCGATCATCGAGTCGTCGCCCGGCAGCAGCACTGTCTTGAAGTCGCGCGTGCGGGCCTGCAGCAGCTCGCCGCGCCTTGCTGCCTTCTCGACCAGCACTTCGCGCCTGGCGCCGAGGAGCGTCATGTTCCGCTCCCTGGCTCCGCGCCGGACTGTATCGATGAGACGCGCGAGGCGCTCAGTCGCCACCTCGTCCGGCACGGTCATTTCGACCGGCATCCGCGTCGCCGGCGTTCCATCCCGCGGGGAGAACTTGAACGTGTAGGCGTCGTCGAAGCCCACCGTGCGCACGACGTTCAGCGTCTCCTCGAAATCCGCCTCCGTTTCGCCCGGGAATCCGACGATCACGTCCGTCGTGAGCGCGAGGCCTGGAATGGCCGCACGGAGTCGATCCACGCACTCAAGGTAGCCCTCGCGCGTGTATCGGCGCAGCATTCGCCTGAGCACACCGTTCGACCCGGACTGCATGGGTAGATGCACGTGCTCGCACACGGCATCCACCTCGGCCATCGCCTCGACGACCGCCGGCGAGAAATCGTTAGGGTGCGGGCTGGTGAATCGAACGCGCTGAATTCCCGGAACCGCGCCAACCGCGCGCAGCAGATCCGGGAAGCCACGCTCGCCGTCATGGTACGAGTTCACCGTCTGTCCGAGCAGAACGACCTCGGTCATTCCCTCGCTGGCCACCTGCTCGACCTCGCGCACCACGTCCGCAAGCTTCCGGCTGCGCTCGGCGCCGCGAGTCGTCGGCACGATGCAGTAGGTGCACCGGTAGTCGCACCCGCGCTGCACAGGGATCCACGCTTTCACCTTGTCGAAGCGGCGCGGCGTGAAGTCCTCGTAATGCTCCTCGAGGTCGAACGTCGTCGCGATAGCGCGTTCGCCGCGCCTCGCGCCCTCGACGAGCGCCGGCAGCGCCCGATAGCCATCAGGCCCCACGACGAGGCTCACGTGCTTCGCTTTCTCGAGGAGCTGTGGCCCGAGGCGCTGCGCCATGCACCCGGTCACGCCCATGACCGAGTCGGGCTTCATGTTCCGCTTGAGCTCCCCGAGGCGGCCGATCACCCGCTGTTCCGCGTGGTCGCGAATGGCGCACGTGTTGAGCAGGATGACATCTGCACCGTCGGGAGAGTCGACGGCCTGATAGCCGCTGTCCGTGAGCCGCCCGAGCATCAACTCGGAATCGCTCACGTTCATCTGGCAGCCGTAGGTCTCGATGTAGACCGTGGGGCGTGTCTCGGGCATCAGCGAATGATGGCCTGCAGAGGAACGCCCAGCAATCGCGACGGGTCGCCATCGAGCCGCGCGCGGCACCGTGTTCCGCGGGGAATCGACGGATCGACCGCGACCGTGAGGTAGTCCTCCGTCAATCCTTCTCGTCGAGCGGCTGTGCCCATGACAACCAAGTCACATTCGCCACCGATGCGGCTCGCGCGGTGCGTCGCAGCGCGTCGGTCGGCGATGGCGCGCAGCTCGGCGGCCCGCCGCTCGATCGTCGACGCCGCGACATGACCATCGAGGCGCTCCGCCGCCGTGCCCGGTCTCACCGAGTACGGGAAGACGTGGAGATAGGTGAACGGAAGCGACTCGGCGAGGGCTACGGTGCGGCGGTGGTCTTCTTCCGTCTCGCCGGGGAACCCGGCAATGATGTCGGCACCGAGCCCCAATACTCGAATGCTCGCGACGATGCGCTCCACGGCGGCAGCGTACGAGGCGGCCCTGTACCAGTGACGGCCCATTCGCTTGAGGATCGGGTCGGACCCCGACTGTAGCGGAGCGTGCAGATGCGGCGCGAGGCGATCCGGCTCGGCGAACAGCTCGCGGAGGCGGTCATCGACCTCGGTCGCCTCGAGCGAGCTGAGTCGGAACCGAACCCGTGGCACTTTTCGAACGAGTTGCTCGACCAGCGCGGACAACGTCGTGTCCGTGTCCACGCCGTAGTGCCCAATGTGTATTCCGGTCAGCACGATCTCCGGATGATGATCCGCGAGAGGCTCAGCCTCGTTCACCAGGGCGCCGACACTTCGAGACCGAGCCACGCCGCGCGCGAGCGTCGTCGCGCAGAACGTGCAGTGCTCGTCGCATCCGTCCTGGATGCGGAGCAGCGCGCGTGTTCCGGTTTGGACGTGAGGGGGCAGCGCGGGAGCGGAGAGACCGATGGCCTCGGCGACGCCTGACAAGTCCCCACCGGCCACCACGCGCTCCACGGTAGGCAGCGCGGCGATCGTGCCGTCATCACGCGCTGCCGCACACCCCATCACCACCGTACGCAGCGCCGGCGCGCGGCGCGCCGCTCTGCGCACGCTCTGCCGCAGGTCGGCCTCGGCAGCCGCGGTGACGGCGCAGCTGTTGAACACCGCAAGATCCGCATCGTCAGGCGTGGCGACGATCTCGCCGCCCGATGCCTCGATCATCGCGCGGACCGCTTCGGTGTCGTACTGATTCGCTCGACACCCGAAGGTGCGGAGGTAGGCCTTCACGACGCGACGCCCGCTCCAGCGCTGGCTCGGGCCATCGGGGCCGTCGGAGGCCTCAACGGCAGCAGGATGTGGAACGCGCTCCCTGCTCCCTCGGTACTCTGCACCCAGATTCGGCCGCCATGCGCCTCCACGACGAGACGGCAAAACGCCAGCCCGAGGCCCGAGCTCCGAACTCGTGGCACGTTAGGCGTCTTCACTCGCTCGAACTTGTGGAAGATGACTTCGTGGTACTGGGGCGGAATGCCTGGGCCGTTGTCGGCCACGGTGAACAAGACGCCGCGCGGGTCCATCCTTGCCAGCACCCGCAGCTCGATCGCGCTCGACGAGTGTACGAGTGAGTTCTGAATCAGGTTGCCGAAGACACGCTTGAGCAGCGCCTTGTCCGCGAGGAACGTTGGTACATCGGCCGCGACCTCGATGCTCGTGGCGGCGCGCTCCTGCTGCAAGCGCAGCGACCAGTCGCTCATGATGTCGCCCACGAGCGCGGATGGTGCCAGCGGTTCGAGGTCGAGGGAGATCGATGTCTCCTCGATGCGCGCAACCTCCAGCAGATCCTCGATGAGGTGCAGGAGCTCCTGCGCCTTGTTCTCGGTGTCGCGCAACGCGCCCTGCTGCGACGAGCCCACCGGTCCGAGATCGCCGTCGGCAAGCATCTCGAGCGTCGCGATGATCGATGTGAGCGGCGTCTTGAGATCATGCACGATCATCTTCATGAGATCGTCGCGCACCTTCTCGAGCTCGCGCAGCTTGCGGTAGCTGTCCTCGAGCGCGTCGGTGGCCGCCTTCAGCTTGAGCAGGCTCCGCACGCGCGCGCCGAGCACCATGCGATTGTGCGGCTTCGTCAGAAAATCATCGCCGCCGGCCTCGATCGCCTTTACTCGGTCGGTCGTGTCGTTCAGGGCGGTGACGAAGATGACCGGGATGCGCGCGGTCCGCGCGTCGCGCTTGATCCGGCGGCAGACTTCGAACCCGGTGGATCGATCATCGACACCGAGGTCGCCGGCAGGCATCGAGACGTCGAGGATCACGAGCTCCGGCCGATGCTCGAAGCATCCTGCCAGCGCCGACGGGCCGTCCTGCGCCGAGACCGTGCGGTAGCCCAGGGTGTGCAGCTGGTCGATGAGCAACTCGACGTTGGCCGGAACGTCGTCGGCTATCAGAATCAGCGGCGCGTCGGCGCGGACCGGCTGCGTCATCTCATCACGGTCGGATCGTGAATCCCAAACCGAACGTCCATGACCGCTCCGTGGCATCGAGGTCGCTGGCCGTGCGCGACGCCCGCTCGACGAAGAAGTCGACCTGCGCTCGTCCGCGAGCAAATGGCGCGCCGGTCCCCAGCGAGTAGGCCGTCTCGTGCACCTGCTGACCGTCAGCGAGGAACGGAAGGGTTCGCCGCCGGGCGCCGCCACGAATCGTGATGCGCGCGCCGAATACCTGGGGCCCCACCGCATCGACGCCCAACCCGAAATCCCAGGCATCCTCCGGTTTCGCGCCCTGCGATCCGAGGCCCTCCATGTCGGACCAGAGCGTTCTGTCGACGCGGAATGCCGCGGTCAGTCCCGGCACGTCCCAACGAACGCCGGCGCCGAATCTCGAGGGCGCGTTTGCCTTCGCCAGGAGCGTATCGGCCTCTCTGAGATCGAGCCTGCCGCCAATGCGTCCCGACGCGCCCACCGTGAGCGTGCTGATCGGTCGCCACAGCAGGCCCGCAGAATACCCATACCCCCAGTAGTTCACCGTCGACGTATCGCGGAGCGGCGCGAAGGTGAGCGAGTCATCGAACTCGCGAGACATCGTTAGGCGATTCTCGCCCGGGAAGAGGTGAACCGCCGCCCCGACGATGAGGTTGTCGCGCAGCGCCCACGAGCCGGCGAAGCGCACGTCGTTCAACGCCCCCTCCGACCGGAACGACTGGGTGAACGACACCGTCTCCCCCTCGAAGGACGTGCTTCCGCGAATCTCCGTTCCCCACGTGCGGTCCAGCAGCGTCGAGTACGAGGCGCCGAGAACGCCTCGCGATCCTATCGGAACCGCGGCAACGAAAAGCGGGAATCGATACACCTGCGTCGAACCGGTCTGACCGCCCGATTCGAGCGACCGATTCTCCTGCTCCGACTGGAGGTACAGCCCACCGCGCCGCATCAGCGCCAGTGCTGCCGGGTTGATCGGAGACAGCGCGTCGGTTTCACCGGTCGCTCCGCCGAGCGATCGCGAGAACACACTCAGTTGCCCCGGCGGATATCCAAAGCCTTGCGCGCCGAGGGTACCCTGGGCCTTCGATCGCGACGAGCCAGCGGCCATCGCGCAGCCAATGCTGAGAGCGACGAGCGATCGCCGCATCATGGGACTCCGAACCGAACCTGGTCGATATACGTGAGCCGCAGTCGCGGCCGTTGCGATGGGTCGGCGTCAGTCGAGTAGAAGAGCGCCGCCGGCGCCGACGCGCCCTCCGTTGACGAACGCAGCACGATCGCGCGCTGCAGCGTGGTCGTACCGACGGCCTTCCACTCGCGCAGCGCACCGACGATCTCGATCGCGCGCACTCCGCCGTCGGACGGTTTGAGTCTCAATGAATCAATCTCCAGGTTCGGACTGTTCAGGATGCCGGCAGACCGCGCCACGTCCGTGATCCCGATCGCCGCTCGGACGACTTGCGGATATATGGTCAAGGTGTCAGCAGCGTCGACCGAGTTTGCCGGAACCTGTGTCAACAGGAGCGTTGCGCGAACGACAGTGGCCGAATCGATCAGCCGTTCGGGGATGTCGAACCGCAAATACGTCCGCTGCGCAGGCAGGCCGCCGACGCCCAGCAGGTTCCCCGCGCTGCTCGACAGGGTCTTGGCAACGATCTGATAGTCGGTCAGGTCGCTCTTGAGCGTCGGATTGTCCGTGGGCGTGAGCGACGTGGCGCTGTTGATGATCGCGTGCACCGCCGAGTCGGGAGACGGATCGTAGCTGAGCGTCGGGGCGCCACCGCCTTCGCGTGAGACGATGCGAATCTGCGCCGACGCGGTGCTCGAGACCTTGAACCCAATGCGCAGCCGTCTCGGTGCTTCGCCCCGAAGCTTCAGAAGCACCTTGTCGTTTTCCAGTGGCACGCGGAGCGTGTCTTTCAGGTCGGTCACCGCGTACGTTTTCGAGCCGATCAACCGATCCGGTCTGAAGAGCGCGATGGCCGTCGACACCGCGGTGTCGACCGCCGTGGTGTCGACGTCGTACAGCTCGATCGTGACCGGCTGGGTGGCCTTGGTCCCGGTGGTATCCAGGAAGATGTTCACGGCGGCGCTGTCCACCGTGTAGATCACGCTGTCCGCGCCGCCGCGCGTGAAATGTTGCGCGAGGGTGTCGAACCGCATCACGGCTCGGGCGTCGAGCGTATCACCGCGCGATGCCACGAGGAGACGAGACTCCGTGCCGATGGCCGGATAGCCGAGCACCGTCGTGTCTACCGTTACGAACGCATCGAGCACCGTATCGCGCGAATCCACGCGCTGCTCCGGGCAGAGCGACGGGCACCCGGCGGTCCCGTTCAGATCCTCGCTGCAAGCGACGACGCCGCTCACCAGCATGGTGAGCACCGCGATCGCGACGAACCGATTACGCAAGCCGTACACTCCGTCCTTCCACGTCAAAGCTGTCAACGATTCCCATGATCACGGCATCGACCGGTCGATCCTTCGTCGCCGCCGTTAGGCGCGCCGAACTTCCGGTCGCGTAGAGGATGACTTCACCCAACCCTGCCCCGACGCTGTCCACGGCCACGACGTACCCCCCCTCCCGACCCAAATCGGTCGTCAGGTTTTCGACGATCAGCAGCTTGAGCGAATCGAGCGACGGGTCCTTCCGCGTCGAGACGACGGTTCCCACGATGCGTCCGAGCTTCATTGGTGATGACTCAGCGCGGCCGGGGTGAAGGGATGCGGAAGCAGCGTGGCGAGGCTCCACCGCGCCTCGCCGCCATGTTTGGTGTAACTCACGATCGCGAGATCGGGCGCAAACTCAACGAGCGCCTGCCGACACATTCCACATGGCGGCGTCGGCTCATCGGCCTCGGTCGTTACGACGAGCAGGTCGAAACTCCGCACGCCACCAGCCACCGCCGCTGCCAGCGCCGCACGCTCTGCACAGATACCCGCGGGGTACGCCGAGTTCTCGACGTTGCAGCCGCTGAAGATGCTGCCGTCAACGCCCACCAAAACGGCGCCCACGCGGAAATCCGAGTAGGGCGCGTACGCGCGTTGCATGGCCGCGAGTGCGGCCGTCCGTGCCAATTCGAGCGATGGCGCGCCCGCGCGAGCGGGACGCGTCATCGACTCACGAGCTCGGAGAGGAACGCCCTGCCGCGGCCCCGAAACGAAATCCCGAACCACTCCGCGACCGTGGCGCCGAGATCGGAGAACGTCGACCGCCGGCCGAGATCCACGGCGCGCACCCGCGGGCCAGCGGCAAGCAACGGGACGCACTCGCGCGCGTGATCCGTCGACGCCGTGGTTGGATCGTTGCCGTGGTCGGCCGTGATGAAAAGCAGATCGTCCTCGCGCAGGGTGGAGAGCATGGATGGCAGAGCCCGGTCGAACTCGCGCAGTGCTCCATAGAACCCCGCAGCGTCGTTTCGGTGCCCAAAAAGCTGGTCG
>Ga0307406_10002386_pt1 | contig 10202 bp, 7 predicted proteins | sample 322Cmetagenome_3_FD_203706 | JGI IMG/M metagenome (GOLD analysis project Ga0307406, IMG submission 203706) | Maize rhizosphere microbial communities from greenhouse at UC Davis, California, United States - 322HYB-C-2 | ecosystem: Host-associated > Plants > Roots > Rhizosphere > Soil | place... | reverse complement strand
CGGTGGTCTCGCGCAGGCGACGGCCCGAGAGGTCATACGCGTAGGTGCTGGTCTTGCCCACGCCGGCGTCGTCGATGCGAACGAGCTGGCCGGCCGCGTTCATCGGACACGTGCCGTCTGCTTGAAAAGAGGGTTTTCAACGATCCCGTAGGAGTTGGACACTCAAAAATGCCCCGTCCGACAGGCTGGCGCAGGCGACGGAATCATGTGGACAGGACACAATCAAGCAGCGGCTGCTCGCGCGAGGCCATACAGTCGTTCACATCTATCAAGAGGTAAGAAGACCATGAGCAAAGTGCTCACCGAAACGAGCAAATTCCTGAGCTATGTGCTGCGCCATGAGCCGCAGTCAATCGGGTTGGCATTGGACACAGAAGGATGGACGAGCCTCGATGCGTTGATCGCGGCCGCAGCGCAGCACGGGCGAACGCTGGATCGCGCGTTGATCGAGCAGGTGGTGATCTCCAGCGAGAAGAAGCGGTTCGCGCTTTCTGCCGATGGATCGAGCATCCGTGCGGTGCAAGGCCACTCGACCGACAGCGTGGCGATCAGCTTCGAGGAGAAGGTGCCGCCAGCAGTGCTCTATCACGGCACGGCCACGCGTTTTCTGGAGTCGATCCGTGCGCAGGGCCTGCTGCCTGGGTCGCGGCATCACGTTCACTTGTCGGAGGACGTGCAGACCGCTACCAGCGTGGGCCAGCGCTATGGCAAGCCGGTGGTGCTCACCATCGCGGCAGGTGCCATGCATGAGCAAGGGTTCAAGTTCTTTCAGGCTCAGAACGGCGTGTGGCTCACCGCCAGCGTTCCATCGACCTTTATCGCACCTTGAAGTCAACGCAACACACTCGCGCAACGCAAGTCCCATCACCCAGGCATCTCGAAGACACCAGAGAAGTCATTGAACATCGGACCTCCCCATTTAGTCTCGTAGCGTAAGGGGAACAAGGCTTCGTAGCTCAACTGGCTGGTCAGCCCGCTTTCAACGAAGAATTCTTCAGCTTGCTCTTGTGATAGGTCGGGTAAGTTCTTGTTGAGGTGATAGATCCGTTCATTGCCAAACAGCCCGATCGAGAACACATTTTCAACGCCCACTACGTAGCCTTCAAACACGTTTCCTCCAGGGGTTGTGAACTCTGCGCGCAAGCTCAAATCTCGAACGCGCTCTGGTAGATCGGATTCTCCCCGAACCGGAAAGTAGCCGTCAGCATCTTCGTCATAGCGCCAGATGGGGCAATCCTTAAAGTCTGGCGGTTTCAAATAATCTTTCATTTCAGTTCCTCAACTGCACACCATTGATCAAACCCTGATCACGCATCAGTATCTGCGCGGCCGTGCGCCCTGAGGCTGGGGTGATCACGATATTCTGTCCCTCACCGCGTATTGGATCAAAGCGATCAAAGAAGCGAGCAGAGACCCCCGGATCTTTCAGGCTTACGATTTGAATCGGAACGTCCCTGACCTCTGCCGCATTGAAGGCGACCAGCCTCCGGTTGTCGATAGAGAACGGTTTTCCTTCGTACATCACCACTTGCAGCGGGCTCCCCACTTGGTCGGCGCTCACTCTGCCTGCGCGCAGGTCAGAAACCAAGCTGTCAATCGTGCCGATGGGCCTGCCCGTGACTCGATCAACGAAGTTGGGTGACGCATCCGACTGAGTGAAGCGAAGTTGCCTCGGATCGGCTCTATAGAAGCCGGGAGCAAACGACTCACCGCCAGAGAAATCTATGGCCGATGCCCCTCTCATACCAGCAACTGCACCAACACCAGCCACTCCGGCATTGAACGTCTGCGCCCCCACAGTGCCCCAGTCTCGGTTTGGCGCATAAAGGGATCCAACAAGCCCGATGCCAGGCGCATTGCGCACCGCGCCTACGATGCCACCGCCCACCGTACCGGCTACGCCATTGCGCTGAATGCCCTGGATCAGCCCGCTGCTCGGCTGATAGGGAATCGACTCACCGGTGAGCACGCTGCGCTGCGGGAAGAGCGCGTTGTTGGCATAGCCCACCGCATCGCCCGCCAGCTTGCCCACACCCACCACGGCCTTCGGCAAGGCCGTCCATGCGTCGTACGCAGTGCCGGCCACACCCTTGACGAATCGTCCCGCAGGATTGAAGGTGAAGAAGCCGTCAACCGGGCCTATTGGTGTGATGCTGCCCGTGGACGTAGGCGCAGGAGCAACCGGCCCAAGACCGTTTTCAGCATCGAACGCCGCCATCTCAGCCGCGGTCATGCGACGGCTTTCGATATGGGTCACGCCCCGACTGTCCATGTACACGTTGTCGCCATCGCCCGTGATCTGTGTCACCGTCTCACGGATGTCGCCTGCACCCGCTGCGTACATGGCCGAACTGGACAGTTCGCCGCGCCCGCCAGTGCCGCGCGAGCCGGCACTTCCACCTTCAGAGCCCGGTGTGCTGCCATCGCCAATCACCATGACGCGTGTGCCGTCGGGTTTGACGTAGACATGCATAGAGTCGGCTGTATTGGGCCCCGAACTGAGTGACAACCTGTCAGCTGTCGGGTCGAACGAATTCACGGGCCCATACGCATCGCTCGCAGTCTGCCCGGTCTGCAAACGCTGTTCTGCGGCCATCGAGAAGCCGTAGTTCTGTCCCGCTGTTGCGCCGTAACTACCGGTGCCCGGCCCATCGGCGAAGTACCCCAAGATGCGCGATCTTTCATCGGCACCGACTGGCCCAGGGATGCTGCCGTTCGTGTTGGCCGCCGCGAGCGAATCCCCCAACGCATTGCCAAAGGCATTTGGTCTGACACGGTGTCGTAGCCTTGTCGCCCCGCACGCCAGCACCGGCGCGGGTTGGCGGGACACGGCCATCACGAACATGGGCACGAGAACCACCCCGCGCGCACGCGATCGCGCTTTGCAAAGCGTAGCCCTGCAGCTAAGGATTGAGAACTTCGCGCCTCATGGGCGCTTAGCCTTTGGCCAGTAACTCCGACAGCTTGCGCATCATCTCGCTGTGGTCGGCCATGCCCGTGCCGACATTGGAGTAGACGCGGTAGTGGCCTAACTTCACATAGCTGTCGCGCATCTCGTAAACCCTGTGCCTGATCCACTCGGGCAGCTTGTCCAGCAAGCCTGGGTCTTCGTATTGCACAACGCATTGAGCAACGCCGAAGGCCAAGCTACGTGACAAGCTTGGATGTTCATCGTTATCCAGCGACTTGGCCTCTTCCAGGATTTGGTCAATTTCACTCTGAGGTGTAGTCATCTTCTCGCTCCTCAACGCCCATTTATGCCACGGAAGATGCGCAGCCACGCATCACCATCTTCCACTGCCTGGTAGTGCAGGTTGTCCATGCGGTCACTGCGCACAAGGTTTCGGTATTGGCTCACCGACAGCGAACTCGCCGCTTCGCGCCGCAGCGCCTCGACCTCGTAGATCTCGTGCGAGAGCACCTGCACGATGGCCTCGTCACTGTCGAACACACCTCCTCGAACGTAGACAGGAATGCGCTGTGAACCGTCGATGTTAGTACTGGCGATGTTTTGCCTAAATGAGACGGAGGCTGCATCGCTTCTCACCATCCCGTAGCGGGCATCGAACTCATACCCAAGCTCCACCACATCGCGCTTGTACTGTGCCTCCGACAACTTCACGAAGTTGTACTGCTTGAGCATCTCGGCATCATGCCCCACGCGCTCCAGAAGCTGTACCGCTTCGGCTGGCGTGCGCGTGAGGGCCTGACCGTACAACTCAGTGTTGGACAGCGGCGTCAGGTCATGCACATACATGCCGTTGGAGAAGGCGCCGCCACCGATCGCGTTGTCCGCGCCGAGCGCGCGCATGCCACCGACCGAGCGAATCGCGCCCGGCAACGCATACAGGCCGCCCATCGCCGCAGCAGTGTCGCCCAGGGCCATGCCCACCTGCTGGCCTTCGCTGTTGGGCTGCGCGAGGATCAGTTTTTCGCCAGCGCGACCGATGCCCATGATGGCCATTGCTTCGTCGCGGGTGTCGATGCCGAGGATGGCCCCCGACATCAGCATGTCACCGGCCTCCAGATATGCGCCACCCTTGACGGTCAAGCCAGCCAAGCCGCCGAAGGTGTTGTTGTAGCCGCTCTTTTGCAGGCCGAGGTACGTTCCAACTGGGTCACGCACCATCGCACCAGCCGGCCCGGCATAACCCGAAGCGATGTCCGGCGGCAAGTCGGCCGACAGCACAGAGAACTCGCCACCCAGCGCCGCCGCGGCGATGTAGGCATTTCTGTCATAGGCATCCAAAGGGGGCAATGGCGTTCCCACCGGAAGCGGCCTGAGGTCCATAGGACTGACCCACACGCCCTCGGTCTGCCCGTTCGGCCCCATCAACCCAAGCCGCATGGCGTTGACTCTTGTGGGCGACAGATCGACCAGACCGTCTGCTTCACCCGCATTCACCAGGCGCCCATTCACGCCCGATCCGTTGGCCAGATCGAGCATGCGAACGATGTTCTGATCGCGGTCGCCGCTGCTCAAGCCCATGCCGCTGTAGCCCGAAGCTGCTGCGAGCTGCACGCCGACGTACCGGTTGCCGTCACCGGACTGATCGAACGCGCCAACGATCTGGTCGTAGTACGGCTGCGACTGCCGCTGCAGCGCGGCGTTGTCACTCTGGATGTCCGAGCCATTGCGATAGTCCGCATCCGACCACGGCCCGACACCTTGGGCCTGCTGCCCGTTGGCCGCTGCGATGGAGTCCCCCAACGCATTGCCAAACGCATCTGCCGCGATGTTCGCCGCACTGATCTTCCCTCCGCGCGCCGCCTGGCCCACCACACTGCCCCCGATGCCCGACACCAGGCTCCTGCCCAGGTCGAAGTTGGTGATGGCGTCCGCCGGCACGCCGTTCATGCCGGCCTGCTGGCCCGGGTAATAGTCCATGGCCGCATTCAGCCCCTGGCCCACCCCCGCGCTCACCGCGCTGGCCGCCACGCTCCTCCAGTCGGACTTGTCCTGCAGCCCCGTCACCACCGCGATGCCTTGCGACGCGGCGTTGGCGAGGGCGCCGCGCACGATGGCGTTGCCCACCACGCTGTCGGCCACAAATTCCACCCCGGAAAGCCCAGCGGTCACGCCGCCGCCGATCGCCGCCAGCGCCACCTGCTTCCAACTGAAGCTCTCCTGTGCCCCGATCGCGACGCCAACCGCCTGCCCGGCAATCGAGCCGACCGCCCCGGCAGCCGCATAGCCCGCGACGCTCTCGGCACCGATATAGACGCCGGTGTAATACGCCACCACGACCGTGACCACAGCCATGATGACCTGCCCGATCCCCCCGCACCCCCCATCCTGGCTCTGCGGCATCGCCATCATCGAGGGCGAGTCGCTGGCGATCTTGCTCGGGTCGTAGGGCCTGAAAGTGTCGGCGCTGTTGGCGCTGGTCACCACCGCCGGAATGCGCAGCACCTGGCCGGGCTGCAGGTCCGCATTGCTGCTCAGCCCGTTGGCATCGGCGATCAGGTACCACAGCCGCGCGTCCCCGTACGAGGCCTTGGCGATGGATTGCAGCGTGTCGCCCGTGCCCACCGAATAGCTGCCCGGCGCGTTGGCCGGGTAGTTCGCCGCGATCGGCTGGTAGCCCAGGCTCAGGTCCGCCGCGCCCGTAAAAATCGCCGGCAGCACCGCCGGATCGCCCGTGTAGTTCTGGCGGTAGCGCAGATCCGCCGCCTGCCCGTAGCGCCCCAGCACCTCGCCATTGACGATCAGCTGGCGCTGCGCATGCTGCGCCGCCTGGGGATCGCCCAGCGTGTAGTCCGAATACAGCACCCGGCCCTGCGCGTCGTTCACATAGCGGTGCTGCGTGAGCTCCGGGTTCACCGTGGCCAGCTGCCCCGGATTGCTCACCGTGGCCAGGTGCCCGTTGGCGTCATAGTGATAGCCCAGCCCGCCCTGGCTGGAGCCGCCCTCGCTGGCGCTGCCCGTGAGGCTGTTGGCCAGCCGGTAGCCCTCGGCGCGCTCATAGGCGTTGAGCGTCCTGCCCTGGCTGGTGGCGCCGCTGGCGTCCAGGGTGACGCTGGTGGACTCGCGCATGTTGCCCGCCGCGTCATAGGCGTAGGAAGTGATGGTGCTGCTGGCGCCCGGGGCGGGTGCGAACAGGCGGCTGAACTCGATGAGATTCTGCTGGGCCAGGCGGCCATGGCCGTCGTAGCTGCTCTGGCGGTACTGCAGCAGCTCGCCGGTGGCCAGGTTGTGCGCCAGCGCGTACTCGTAGCTCATGCCGCCCGCGCCCAGCACCGCGCCGGAGGCGAGGGCGCGGCTGGCGCCGTCGTAGCGGCGCGCATCGACCAGCACGCCGTCGCGCTGGGTGGTCGCCAGGCGGCCCAGGCTGTCGTAGGCGTAGGTCTCGGTGGTCTGGGCCTGGCCCTCGGCCATCGGGGTCCAGGCGCCGTTGATCCAGGCCGCATGGGCCACCGTGCTGGTGTCGCTGGTGCGGTTGCCGCTCAGGTCGTAGGCGAGGGTGTGGGTCTGGTCGACCGCTGGCACGTTGCTGGCGGCGTACAGGGTCTGCACCATCGTCTGGCGGTTCATCGCGTCGTAGGCGTAGTTCTCCTGGCTGGTCTGCACCAGGGCCTCGGCGCCCGTGCCGGTGTTGACCTGGCGCGCGACGTGCGTGCGGTTGCCCGCCAGGTCGTAGTCGATGTTCACCGTCAGGCCGGAGGCGTCGACCCAGCGCAGGCGGCCCAGCGCGTCGTAGGCGATGCGGTTGTCCTGGTAGGTGACGCCGCCCTGCACGGTGGTCTCGCGCAGGTGGCGTCCGGACAGGTCGTAGACGTAGGTGCTGACCTTGCCCGTGCCGGCGTCGTCGATGCGAACGAGCTGGCCGGCCGCGTCGTAGTGCAAGGCCTGGTTCTGGCCGCGCGTGCTGGTCTGGTGGATGAGCTGGCGGGCTGCGGTACAACCGAGGGATCGCCTCCGGAGCAAAGAACCTCCTAATGACAACCATCGAATCAGATCTGCTCGAATGCCTGAAGCAAGGGCCTCCCGACACAGCAAACGGTATGAAGACCAACTCTGTTCCCCATCAGCAAATCCGCGCGATGTACGACGCCAGCACGATCCGGGTCTATCAGGCGTTTTCGGATGAGATCGCCGACTCAGCACTGGCCCGCGGTAGGTTCATTTCGCCGCCATTCAAGATGGAGCGCATGACGTGGATCAAGCCTTCTTTTCTTTGGATGATGTACCGCGCTGGCTGGGGGTTCAAAGACGAAGGTCAGAAGCGCATTCTGGCGATCGACATTACACGTGAAGGGTTCGAGTGGGCCTTGGCCCATAGCTGTCCGAGCCACCCCACCGAGAACATGAGCAAGGAAGAGTGGGCCAAGTTGAAGAACGCTTCTCCCGTGCGCATTCAATGGGATCCGGAACGCGATTTGTTCTTGCAGCCTCTGGAGTACCGGACTATCCAGATCGGCTTGGGCAAAGAAGCCGTCGCGCTCTATGTGCAACAGTGGATTTGCAAAATCACCGATGTAACGATGCTCGCACACAGTATTCATGCACTCGTTGAGCAACATCAAGATGACGAAGTTCGCGCAACTCTGCCACTAGAGCGACAATATCCTTGGTCATCTAATCTCCGTTAAAATGTGATAAAGGGGCCAAAGAAGATAGCCCCTTTTTTCATGAGCAAAGGCAACTCGTCGGTGCTGGGAAGCTGATCAGCAAAGTCAGGCCAAACCTTCGCAACATAGCTTGACCAAGAGGCAGGTGGGATTTCACGCACCTTTCCTTGCACGCTGTCAAAAAGATAGCCCATGTCTTTGAGTGTCGTCGCGCCTTTCTTCAGGGCCGTTTGGTAATCGAGAGCAAACACGTAGCAGGGAATGTATGCACCTAATGCGCCCTCAGGTAACTCGCACTCCGCGCCTCGCATGGCTTTCACAGTGAACTCATACAACTGATTGCCAGCTTGGTTATTCATGATCAGTACCGCCTTCCAGATCCGGGAATTATGACCTGTCTCATCTGCTCAATTTGCTGCTGACTTAGGCCGTACTGATTGGTGGCTTTCGTTGGGTCCGCAATGACTGGTCTATTTGGATATAGAGCGCGCTCCGATTCCCGAACAGCAGTTCCGCGCAACTCGTCAGCAAAATATTTGGGAACATCGAAGCTCTTTATTTCATTATCGGGGAACTGGCGCAGCCGCTGCTGCAGAAATTCTCGGGCGCGCGCTTCGTCGCCAAAATTCAAATAGAGATTTCGCTCTGCACCACGACCCCTGTTGGTAAGAAGTTGAGGCACATCAACGTTACTATCCGGCTCAATAAACAGGCGTTGGTTACCCCCACCCTCCACTCGGAAGACCGTTACGGTTTCCCCATTTCTGGCGGCGGCATATGGTGAGAGGCCACTCAAAGAGGTTGAAGTAGTTAAATCAGCTTGAAGTCCAGCTCTGATCGTAGAGTTCAACTCCGATCGAAGCATTGCCTCTTCGCCGAACAAGACGCCGCGAGTTATTTGCGAACCAGCGCTTACAAGGCCAAGGCCAGCACGAACGGCCAAACCGCCAACTTCATTGACGGCCGCATCGGGCAGGCTTCGCGCTGCTCGATACGTAAAGTCGTTCGCGCGAACCGCATCAAGACCACCGCGTTCTCTGTTCAAGTATTCCTGTGCCGGCGAGCCGCGACTCACACCATCCCACGCGGTCAGTTGTGGGCCGGTTGCAAGACGCCTCTGGTAGTCAACCAACGCTGCCGCATCGCCCAACTCGCGTGACATCATTGACCGGTAGCCAAAATTCAAGCGCATGTCTCGCGCGTCCCGCCCATCAGCGAATCCTGCACTGGCATTCGTCGCCGCCTGTGCGGAGGCCGCCATCTGCTGTGCTCTAGCATCAGCCTTCATCTGCTCGCCGAGAGCGATGTCCTTTCCATACACACCGAGCCCGCTCGTTGCTGCAGGCGTGCTCAAGCCAGGCAATGCAATTTGCATGTCGCCGCTGACGGCGCGCGGGTTCGTGATGCCGTTGACTTCGAAGAGTTGCCCCACGTAGTTGTTGACATCACGCTGGCTCGCGCCTGCTCCGAGCTGCGCCCTCGCCACGCGCTCCATCGAGCCACCGTAGTCGCCAGCGAGCACGGTGCTAGGGCCAGGTCGCCACCCCGTGATGCCGTTGCCAGCACCTTGGTATCCATACCCACTGGTCGGCCCCCATCCCTGGTCGCCGATCAACTGGGTCGCGCTCGAAGTCGGCAACCCCATCGGGTTCCTGGTCATATCGCGAGCCGCCCTGTCCTCAGCAAAGGTCGGCCTGGCTGAAACACCTGCCCAGCCGCTGTTCTTCCGGATCAGGTCGCCCAGCGGATCTTCGCCCGTACCAGAACTGCTTCCGCTGCGCTGCCCGTTAGCCGCTGCGATCGAGTCCCCGATGATGTTCCCGAAGGCATCGACCGCCACCTGCTGGATCACCACCTTGCCCCCGCGCATCGCCGCGGTGGCCGCACCTGCGACCAAGCCTGTCGCCATTCGCGCCGCGAAGGCGCTGCCTGCGTTGTTGCCGAATGCACTGTCGAACCCGCTGGCAATGGTCGGGGCCACCGCCGCTCCGACGCCCGCGCCCACTGCGCTGGCCGCCACGCCCTTCCAGTCGAATTTGTCCTGCAGCCCCGTGACCACCGCGATGCCTTGCGACGCCGCGTTGGCGATGGCCCCGCGCACGATGGCATTGCCCACGACGCTGTCGGCCACGAACTCCACCCCGGACAATCCCGCGGTCACGCCGCCTGCGATGGCCGCCAGCCCCACCTGCTTCCAGCTGAAGCTGTCCTGCGCGCCGATGGCGACACCCACGGCCTGCCCGGCAATCGAGCCGACCGCCCCGGCGGCCGCATAGCCCACGACGCTTTCGGCACCGATGTAGACGCCGGTGTAGTACGCCACCACCACCGTGACCACAGCCATGATGATCTGCCCGATCCCCCCGCACCCCCCGCCCTGGCTCTGCGGCAGCGCCATCATGGTGGGCGTGTCGCTGGCGATCTTGCTCGGGTCGTAGGGCCTGAAGGTGTTCGCGTTGTTCGCACTCCCCACCCGCGTCGGGATGGTCAGCACCTGCCCCGTGCGCAGGTCGGCATTGCCGCCCAGCCCGTTGGCGTCCGCGATCAGATACCACAGGGAACTGTCGCCATACGCCCCCTTGGCGATGCCCTGCAAGGTGTCGCCCGCACTCACCGCATAGGTCCCCGGG
>Ga0307406_10002385_pt1 | contig 10203 bp, 7 predicted proteins | sample 322Cmetagenome_3_FD_203706 | JGI IMG/M metagenome (GOLD analysis project Ga0307406, IMG submission 203706) | Maize rhizosphere microbial communities from greenhouse at UC Davis, California, United States - 322HYB-C-2 | ecosystem: Host-associated > Plants > Roots > Rhizosphere > Soil | place... | reverse complement strand
GCGGTCGCGGAGCGCGGCGTCGACGAACCGGACGGTGCCGATATCGCCCCAGTGCAGGTCCTCGAGCACGAGCAGGACGGGGCGCGCGGCCGCCTCGGCCTGGAGGAAGTCGAGCCACGCGTTGCGCATCTGCTCGCTCATGAGCTGCGCGTCCTGGCGGGCGGCGCGGAGCTGCGCGCTGCCCGCGTCGGGGGGGACCGAGGCGCCGACGAGCTCGCCGAGGAACTCGGTCACGCGCTGGCGATCGGCGGCGGGGACGCGCTCGGCCACGCGCGTCCGGAGCCGGGCGCGGCGGTCGGCGAGCGGCTCGCCGCCGCGGAGGCCGAGCGCGGCTCGCAGCGCCTGGGCGAGCAGGTCGAGGGTCGAGCCAGCGCGCAGCGAGTCGCCGCGGCCGATCCAGATCGCGACGTCGTCGCCGCGCTGCTGGATGCGGCCGACGAGCTCGGCGGCCACGCGCGACTTGCCCATCCCCGGGGCGGCCGTGACGATCGCGGCGTGGGCCTGTGACTCGTCGACGGACTGGTCGAAGAGCGCGGTCAGGGCGGTGAGCTCCCAGTCGCGGCCGACGCACGCGGTGGGGCGGCCGAGCAGGGTCCGGGCGCCCTGCACGAGCGCGCGCTCGGCGCGCAGGCGGAGGCCGGCGTCGTCTTCGATCACCTCGAAGCGCGCGTCGAGCAGGCCGGCGATCATGTCGTCGAGCGCGATCGGCGGGGCGTCGCCGCCACGCGGCGCGATCGGAGATGCGATCGGCGGCTGCGCGGGCGGCGCGAGCAGTTGCACGGCGCGGTCGAGCACGCTGCCCTCGAGGTGCTGCATCGTCGAGTCGGCCCGCCCCATCGCGATCGCGATCGGGCGATCGGGGGCGAGGCCGCGCAGGAGCAGCGCGCAGCGGGCGGCCTGGGCGGCCTGATCGGTGGCGAGCTGGCGATCGCCCTCGAGCACGAGGATCAGCGCGCCGCCGTCGAGCGGTTCGAACCGGCCGCCGAACGGGCGGAGCGCGCGCGACAGCGCGGTGTTCGCCTCGTGGTCGGGCACGGGCGCGGCGTCGTCGGCGGGCGGACCGAGGAGCACGACCGAGAACAGCCGGCGCTCGCCGCCGGTGAGCGTCGCGGGCCGGGCGGCGCGGCTCCGCGCGGCGGGGCCCCCGGGGCCGCGCTCACCGGCAGCGAACGGGCCGAGGGCGGCGAGCGCGGCCGCGAGGTTCGCGCCATCGCTGGGCCGCTGCGCTGGATCCTTCGACAGCATCTGCGCGACGAGCGCGTCCAGATCCTCCGGCGCGTCGGGCAAGAGCGCGCTGACGTGCGGGGTCGGGCCGAACAGGAGCTGGCCGATCACCGCGATCGGCGTGTCGCCCTCGAACGGCGGCGCCCCGGTCAGGCAGCGGTAGAGCACGCAGCCGAGCGCGAACACGTCGGCGCGCGCGTCGATCACGTGGTGATCGCGGGCCTGCTCGGGCGCCATGTAGCCGGGGGTGCCGAGCACCATGCCGGTCTGGGTCAGCCGGGTGCGGCCCTCGCGCTGCGCGATCCCGAAATCGAGCACCTTGACCTGCTCGAGCTGGCCGCCGACGAGGAACAGGTTACTGGGCTTGAGATCGCGGTGGACGATGCCGCGGGCGTGCGCCGCGCCGAGCGCCCCGGCGACGCGGGTCGCGAGCCGCACGGTCTCGCTGATCGAGAGCGGCCCGCGCTGGAGCCGGGCGGTGAGATCCTCGCCCTCGAGCCACTCCATGGCGAGGAACAGCTCACCGGCGGGGGTCTCGCCGTGGGCGACGTAGCGGACGATGCCGGGGTGGACCAGCTCGGAGAGCAGCTCGATCTCGCGCACGAAGCGCTCGGCGCGCTGCTCGTGCGGATCGGCGATGACCTTGATCGCGACGGTCTCGCCGGAGGCGCGATCGCGGGCGCGGAAGACCTGGCCCATGCCGCCGGTCCCGACCTGCGCCTGGATCTCGAACCGATCGCTGACGACATCCGCGAGCCGCATGACCCGAGCCCCAGCTTCGCCTCGTTCCGGGCGGGTCTCAAGTAATGTCCACGCCGGGCCCATGCCCGGCCCGCCTCACGCCGGGCCCGTGGCCGGGCCCGCGCTCATAGAGGCGGCCTTAATTCTTGGTGAGATCGAGCGCCTGGGTCAGATCGCCCATCGCGCGGCCGCCGTTCGCGACGAGCCCGTCGTCGCGCCGCTTCACGCCGGGGAGCGTGGGCAGATCGAACCGGCGCGCGATCAGGCGCAGGATCGAGGCGGTGTCGTACTGGGTGTGATCGACCGTCCCGGCCTTGGCGTACGGCGAGATGATGATCGCCGGGATGCGCATGCCGGGGCCGGCCTTGTCGCCGGTGGGCGGGACGACGTGGTCCCACCAGCCGCCGTTCTCGTCGTACGCAACGACGATGATCATGCGCTTGAACTGCGGGCTGGCCTCGAGCTTCGCGATGAGATCCGCGATGTGCTGGTCGCCGGCGGACACCGACGCGTACCCGGGGTGCTGGTTGAGATCGCCCTGGGGCTTGTAGAACACGACCTGGGGGAGCGCGCCGGCGTTGATATCGGCGACGAGGTCGCTGTAGTCCTTGAGGTGGGCCTCGCGCGCCGCCGCGCCCGTGACGGGATCGAAGCCCTGGTAGTAGTTGAACGGGTGGTGGTGGAACTGGTAGTTCGGCACCGCGCCCGCCGTGGACGGCTGCGGGAAGCCCACGCGATCACCGGTCGCCGCGGTGAGCGTCTGGCGGTACGCGCCGGCGTACCACTTCCACGACACGCCCTTGGCGCCGAGCTGATCGCCGATCGTCGGCTCCGTCTGCGGCGGCAGCGTCTGCGGCTTCGAGCGGTCCGCGTAGAGGTGCGAGGCGTCGGTCGTCGCGTAGGCGATGGCGCTCGGCTGATACGGGGGCTGCATCGTGTTGACCGCGCGGAACGTGCCGTCGCCGAAGTAGTTCTTCGGCACGAGGTTGCCCGACAGCATGAACACCGGCGGTCCGTCGATCGCCGACGCGGGCGAGGTCGCGGCCAGCACGAGATCGCCGTTCGCGTCGAGGGCGGCGATCGTCGGCGCCGCCGGATCGGTGTCGGCGTTCGGGTACTCCGGGACGCACGCGCAGATCAGGTATTGATGGTTGAGGAACGAGCCGCCGATCGCCCCCATGAAGAAGTTGTCGGCGAGCACGTAGCGCTTGGCGAGGTTCCACAGCGCCATGCCGGAGCCGTCGTAGTAGCCCATCGACAGCCCGCCGGCGTCGGAGAACGCGGCGAACCGGTCGTTCTTGCCATTGCCGATCTGCATCCGGTTCTCGAAGAACCGGTGGACGAGGTCGCGCGTGATCGTCGCGTAGTCCAGGCCGGAGTACGTCGTCTGGAGCCGGTACGGCTGGTTCGGCAGGTTGTCGCTCATCGCCTGCGTGATCGGCGGCATGAAGCCGGACGCGGTGACGCCGCCCCAGGACTGCGGCAGCTTCGGCAGGAGGGTCCCCGCGGCGTCGCGATCGATCTGCGGGTGGATCGTGCCGGTCCCGGTCGGGTTCACGCCGGGGATCCCGTTCGCGCCGGGGAACAGGCCGTACATGTTGTCGAAGCCGCGGTTCTCCGCGTAGATGACGACGATCGTATCCACCTTGCTCCGCAGCTCTTGCGTGACGTCGAGCGGGGCTGCGTCGGGGGGCCCCGCGTCGGGCGGCGACTCCTGGGTCTCGTTGTCGCCGCACGCCATGGCCGGCGCGAGCGCGAGTGCGAAAGCGAAGTAGGGCAGCTTCATTGCGCGGCATCCTATCAGGGCGCGGGGTAGCATCGACGGCCGATGAGCCGCAGCGTCGTCGCCCTGCTGACCGTCCTCGCCGCGTGTAAGCAGGGTGAGAAGAAGGAGGAGAAGCAGGAGGAGAAGCAGGAGGAGAAGCAGGAGGACCGGCGAGGAGAGAAGCAGGAGGAGAAGGGGGACGCTCAGCGAGAGGAGGAGCGGGCCGGGAAGAGGGAGGCGCCGCCGAGCCGCACCGCGTTCTACGCGAGCACGTTCGAGAAGCAGCCGACCGCGGCCCAGCTCACCGCGCTGGGTCGCCTCGCGTTCGCCGATCGATCGCTGTCGGCGTCTGGCCGCCTCGCGTGCGCGACCTGCCACGACCCGAAGAGCTCGTACGCGCCGGGCAACGATCTGGCCGTCCAGCAGGGCGGGGCGGATGGCGCGAGCGCCGGGCTGCGCGCGGCGCCATCGCTGCGCTACCTCCAGCGCGTGCCGCGGTTCACCGAGCACTTCCACGACTCCGAGGGCGACGGCACCGATCAAGGGCCGACCGGCGGCTTCACGTGGGACGGGCGCGCGCAGACCGCGCACGATCAGGCGCGCCTGCCGCTGTACTCGCCGCTCGAGATGGCGAACCGCGATCGCGCCGAGCTGGTGGGCCGGCTCCGGCGCGCGCCCTACGCCGCGCGGTTCCGCGACGCGTTCGGCGCCACGGCGCTCGATGAGGAAGCCGCCGCCGAGAAGGCGCTCCTGCTCGCGCTCGAGGTGTTCCAGCAGGATCCCGCCGAGTTCGCGCCGTACGACAGCAAGTACGACGCGGTCCTGCGCGGCGCGGCGAAGCTCGACGCCGCCGAGGCGCGCGGCTTCGCGCTGTTCGTGAACCCGAAGAAGGGCAACTGCGCGAGCTGCCACCCGAGCTCCGCGGAGAGCGGCCTGCCGGCGTTCACCGACTTCGGCTACGCCGCGCTGGGCGTCCCACGCAACCGCGCGCTGGCGGGCAACGCCGATCCGGCGTTCTTCGATCTGGGGCTGTGCGGGCCGCTCCGCACCGATCTCGCGGCGCACCCGGAGTACTGCGGCATGTTCCGCGTGCCGTCCCTGCGCAACGCCGCCCGGCGCCGCCGCTTCATGCACAACGGCGCTTTCACGAGCCTCGAGCAGGTGGTGCGGTTCTACGCGACGCGCGATTCGGACCCGGCGCGCTGGTACCCCGGCGGCGCGAAGCTCGACGATCTACCGCCGAAGTACCGCAAGAACGTCAACACCGAGCCGCCGTTCTGCGCCGGACGCTGCAAGCCGGCGCTGACCGACGCCGAGATCGCCGATCTGGTGGCGTTCCTGAAGACGCTCGACGACGGCTACCGCCGCTAGCGCCGCTAGGCGAGGCCGAGCTGGCGCGATGCCATCGCCGTGCCCTCGACGCGCGCGCGGATCTTGGCGAACGCGGTGTCGCGCGAGGTCGAGGTGTCGTCGCAGAACGGCGAGAAGCCGCAGTCGTCGGTGGTGCCGAGCCGATCGGGCGCGATGTGCCGCGCGGCCTCGAGGACGCGGTCGCGGACCTCCTCGGCCGTCTCGACGCGGGGATCGATGGGATCGGTGACGCCGACGAACACGCGCTGGTCGGGCTGGAGGTGCTCGGCGATGATCCGAGCCACGCGCTCGCGATCGGGCTCGCTCGCGAGCTGCACGTAGAAGTTGCCGACCTGGAGCTGGAACAGCGTGGGCAGGAGCGCGGCGTAGTCGACGTCCGCGCTGTGCGTGGAGTCGTGATCGCCGCCGGGGCACGTGTGGACGCCGAGCCGCGCGCGCTCGGCGGGCGAGAACCGGGAGAGCACGCGGTTGTTGAGCGCGACGAAGTCCTTGAGCAGGCCGCCCGACGGATCGAGCTTGAGCGAGAGCCGCGCCTCGGTGAAGTCCACCTGCACGGCGTGCGCGCCGGCGTCGAGGCAGCCCCGGATGTCGCGCTCGGCCTCGGCGACGAGGTCGGCGAGGAACGCGTCGCGGTCGTACCCGGCGATGCCGTCCGCTGGGTACAGGAGCGAGAGCGCCGACGCCGAGATCACGGCCTGCTTGAGCGGCCGCTGCGTGTGGCGGCGCGCGCCCTCGAGGTACGAGGCCGCGTGGGTCTGGTACCGGAACGGGCCGCGGGCGAGCACAGGGAGCTGCCGGGTGTGGCCGTCGGCGAAGGGGATCACGGCGCCGCCGGACGCGAGGTTCGGGGAGCCGGCGATGGGGTACGTCGCGAAGCTCGGCTTGCGCTGCTCGCCGTCGGTGAGGATCTGCTCGCCGGCCTCCTCGAAGCGGCGGATCGTGTCGCGCACGGCGTCGTCCTGGCGAGCCTCGAAGTCGGCCGCCGACAGGGTCCCGGCGTCGCGGTCGTGCATCGCGGTGAGGAGCTCTTGCGAGCGGGGAATGCTTCCGATGGGCTCGGTGGGAATCACGCGCGGCACGGTAATCAGCGCTTCGCGTGGATTCCACAACGAGAGGGCGTCCTCCGCGGCGCTCTTCGTTTACCGCGAGCCTTCGCACTGCCACCTACGATGGGTCGTGGCGTGTCGACGATTCAAAGATCGCCATGCTGGCCAGTCGTATACGGCTGACTGCGAGCGGCGGCGGCGAGGCAGCGGCGACGGCGCGGCGGCGATGCGGCGGCAGCGACGCGACGCGGCGGCGGCGGCGGCGGGCTCAGGTGCCCAGGAGCTTCTTCTTCTGGGCCGTGAACTCCTCGTCGGTCAGCGCGCCGGCGAGCTTGAGATCGTGGAGCGCCTTGAGCTGCGTCGCCAGGTCGGGGCCGGCCGCGGCGGCGCCGGTCGGCGGGGCCACGTTGACGACGATGTTCTGCGGCTGCGGCACGGGCAGCGCCGGGTAGCCGCCCGGCAGCAGCCCCATGTTGTGCCGCATGTCGAACGCGCTCTGGCTCATGGTGAGCAGCGCGATGCCCTCGACGAAGCCGATGAGCGCGGGGATGAACGTCCAGCAGAACAGCAGATAGACGATCCCGGCGCCGGTCTGCCCGAGATAGAACTTGTGGGCGCCGAACCCGCCGAGCAGCAGGCCCAGCACTCCAGCCGTGGTCTTGTCCTTCATCGCTTCCGATCTCCCTGCTTCGGATCTGCCTGATCCAGCTCGGCCAGGCGCTCGTCCAGGGCGCGAGGTATCGCCGGCAACGCCAGCGGTTGCCCATAGTACCAATCGCCGGTCTCGGTGTTCAGCTCCTCCATGATCTCGTCGCGGTCGCGCATGAACACGAGGGTGCGCACGACCGCGGCCTCGGGGAGGCCGGAGCGCTCGACGATCCACTCGACGGTCTGCTCGGGCTTGGCCTCGCCGAGCAGCGGCCGCAGCCGCGCCGCGTGCTCGGTGAGCTCGCGCTCCTGAGCCTGGGTCGAGGCGGCGGCGCGGCGGGCCAGCGCGCGCCGCTTGAGGACGCCGATCGTCATCGCGCCGAGCCCGGTGAAGACCAGGGGCGCGCCGATCACCGCCTGGAGGGACACGAGCAGGAGCAGGGCGGCCACGGCGAGGACCGCGCCGCCGCCGATCAGCGCGGGGTGCCCGATCGGGAACGTGGCCAGCGCGTCGAGCCCCTCGGCGGCCGGAGGGGAGCCCGCGAGCGCGGTCGTCTTCGACGAGGGGACCAGCGCGGTCTGCGCCCCGGCCCGGTGGGTCACGGTCACCGCCGTCCCGGGGCCGGCCTTGGATGCGACGACCAGCGCCGTCCCGGGCGCGGCGCCGGGGCTGCCTCCAGACGCGGTGGGGATCTGCGGCACGCCGCCGATCGTGACGTTCGATCCGTCGATCTCGATGTCGCCGACCCGCAGCCGTGCCATGGCGTGGCACGAGTATGGGGCGATCCACCGGCACCGTCTAGCGTCGCGATGCGGCGGCGCGCTCAGCCGCGCAGCTCGATGACCTGGCCGCGCTCCGCGGAGGCGCGCGCGGCCTCGATGACGTCGAGCGCGGCGGCGGCGTCCTCGGGATCGACGGGCGGCGGCCCGCCGGCGCGCAGGGCGGCGGCGACGGCCTCGTAGAAGCGCAGGTAAGCGCCGGGCTCGGTGGCGACGGGGCGCGCGGCGCCGTCCTCGCCGAGCTGGCCCCAGCGCTCGGGGGGCTCCTCGCCCCAGCCGGGCGAGCCGGGGACGCCGCCGACGGCGAGGGTGGGCTCCTGGCCGTCGAGGCCGTGCTTGGTGAAGGCGGCGCGCTCGCCGAGCACGCGGAAGCGGGGGCCGCGCTGCGCGGCGACCTTGCTCATCCACAGGTGAGAGCGCGTGCCGGAGGCGTGGATGAGCGCGACGAAGGCGTCGTCGTCGACGGCGACGCCGGGGCGGCGGCGATCGAGCTCGGCGTAGACGGCGCGGGCGGGGCCGAACAGCTGCAGGGCCTGATCGATGAGGTGGGCGCCGAGATCGTAGAGCTGGCCGCCGGCCTCGGCGGGGTCGCCGCTCTCGCGCCAGCCGGGCCGCGGGGTCGGGCTGAAGCGCTCGAAGCGCGATTCGAAGCGGCGCACGGGGCCGAGCGCGTCCTCGGCGAGCAGCTTGCGCACGGTCAGGAAGTCGCCGTCCCAGCGGCGGTTCTGGAACACGGTGCAGAGGAGCCCGCGGGCGCGCGCGAGGGCGGAGAGCTCGCGGGCCTCCGCCGCGCTCGGCGCGATGGGCTTGTCGATGACGACCGGCAGCCCGGCGGTGAGCGCAGCGCGCGCGAGCGGAGCGTGGCTGCGGTTCGGGGTGGCGACGACGACGAGATCGAGCTCGGCCGCGCGCGCCCACAGCTCGTCGGGGGTTTCGAGCGCGGCGGCCTCGGGGCAGGCGGCGGCGAGCGCGGCACGCCGCTCGGGGTCGCGGGTGACCACGGCGGCGAGCGCGAGCCCGGGGCACGCCCGGATCAGCGGCGCGTGGAACACGCGGCCGGCGAGGCCGTAGCCGAGGAGGCCGACGCGGAGCGGGCGGGGCGGGGGAGCCGACATTACGCGCATTAGACATCATCCGGCGCCCGCGGGCCGCGTCGCGGGGGGCGCCGGGGGCGACGGGCTGGGCGGGGTGACCGTGCGAGAGCCGGGGGCTGGTACGCTGTGGGCCTGGACTCGAACGCTGGAGTTTTTGTGAGGAGTACCCGCCAGATCCTGCTGCAGCCCGTGTGCCTGCCGGCCAGCAGCGAGGAGAAGCAAGCGGACGAGATCCAGCGGGGCGGCTCGGACGAGATCGAGAAGCGGCTCCAGACGCTGTTCGGCAAGCGAGTCGTGATCAGCGGTGATGGCATCAAGGCGTGGAATGTCCATCACCACCGGCCGATCGTCGTCTATGCAGAGAAGCTGTCCGTGAAGTAACTCGAATGCGGTGATAGCGGCGGATTGTCGATCGCTCGTGACGCGCGGACCGATGGCTTGTCCGGGGGACGGGCGCGTCAGCTCCGCGGGCGGCAGTGCGGTGCTCCGGGATGTGCAACCGGCTGGATGGGCCGGGGACGGGCGCCTCCGCTCCGCGGGCGGACGGTGCGGTGCTCCGCGACGCGCGACCGGCTGGATGGGCCGGGGGACGGGCGCCTCCGCTCCGCAGGCGGACGGTGCGGTGCTCCGCGACGCGCGACCCGATGGATGGGCCGTGTGACGATGGTCGGTCAGGTGTCGGTCGCGTGTCGGTCGCGTGTCACTGATCAGGCGCTATCGTGGGCAAGGCAGGTATGAGTATGTGACGAGGCTGAAACAAGGTTGAAGTGACGGGATGCAGCGAATGGCCGCACCACGGCGCTCGGCGAGCTTCAACGTCAGCGACCTGTTGACTGGAGCAACAGGATGCAGCTAGTGGGTTGCGCTGCGGCTCATCTTGAGGAATTATGGAGCCTGTGCTGGGGGGGCGTCGGGAGTCACGAGTCATGGCGGCGCCGAAGCGACGCGCCTCGGCAGCAGCTCGCGCGAGGGCCGCGAGGGCGGACCTCGTGCTGGAGTGAGCCGATGAGCGCCCAGACTCGCTATTTGATCAACACAAACAGCGATCTGTCAGTGTGAGTGTCTGGTGTGAATATCCGGTGTGAGTGGCGGGCGTGTTCGGGTGTCCGGATCAGGGCGGGCAGACCGAGCACGTACTCGTGGCGATTGTCTGCTGCACCCTGAGAGGACTCTTGTATGCATTCATCGCTCTCGCGTCTCGCTCGTTCGGCGGGCACCTCTGCGCTCGGTCTCGCGCTGCTGGCAGTGGCCTGCTCGGCCGAGCGCCAGGGCACGGGGGAGCCCGACGAGGTGCCGCCCGCCACCGCGATGCTCACCATCGAGCGCGCCGGTACGTTCACCGGGATAGTGACCTCGGCGACGGGGGAGATCCAGTGTGGTGCCGTTTGTAGCGCGGAGCTCCCGGTTGGTACCGAGGTCACGCTGACCGCGGCGCAGGGCGTCGGCGCCGTGTTCGCCGGCTGGGCCAGCGGCGGCTGCACCGGCTCGGCGCCGAGCTGCACGATCACGCTCGATCACGCGACCACCGTCACCG
>Ga0307406_10002384_pt1 | contig 10205 bp, 8 predicted proteins | sample 322Cmetagenome_3_FD_203706 | JGI IMG/M metagenome (GOLD analysis project Ga0307406, IMG submission 203706) | Maize rhizosphere microbial communities from greenhouse at UC Davis, California, United States - 322HYB-C-2 | ecosystem: Host-associated > Plants > Roots > Rhizosphere > Soil | place... | reverse complement strand
TAAAGGTCTGGCCCGTCATCTCGATACCTGCGATATCCCCCGGACTTCCCGGGGCAAGGGCCACCTCGCCGGGGCCACCCTGGGCAGTGAAGGTGGAGACGAACGCCGATTCGCCGCCAACGGCCCGTTTCAAAGCGCCGAAAACTCCGCCTTTCAGCTCCGCGTTCAAGTCCACGTTAGCGGACATCGCCACCATCGCTCCAGCCTCGGCGTTGATCGCCTGTTCAGGCTGCAGGCGAACAACGGCAAGGGCGAAGGAGCCTTGATGTTGGACCTCCCAGGTGTAGCCGCGACCCTGTCCGCGTCCGTCCGCGTCCAGGTGAAAAACCCCTCCGACCGTCTGGGACCCTTGTTGTCGATAGCTTTGTTCCGGCGGCTGATTGACCGTTGTACCGCAGGTGCCGCAAAATTGGGCACCTTCTTGCAGCGGAGCATTACAATTTGGACAATTCATAATTCCTTTAATCGTTGGCCGTTTTCGCGATTATGATGTCGGCCGCCGAGTGTGCGTCCGCGGCGAAATCGAGCAGGGCGACGTCTTCGTCGCTAACCACCAAATATTGTTTCCAAGTCTCCACTACATTGCGCCAGGCGTCACCGACCAGCACCAACGGCCGCGGCTCGAGCACGCGGGTCTGAAGCTTGTTCCAAACCAGCGATATCTCCGTGACCGTGCCCATTCCTCCACGAAGGGCGACGAAGCCGACCGAGCGGGTGATAAGGTTTTGCAGACGGTCATAGAAATGATCGCTCGCGACCTTGTCGGTAAGATATCGGTTCGGTTCGGCCTTGAACTGGTTCATCACGATACCGAGAACGCGGCCGCCGGCCTCGCGGGCGCCGCGCGAGGCGGCCTCCATCACGCCGAGATATCCACCGGTGCAGATCGTGAAGCCGGCGCGAGCCAACAAATGTCCTATCTCAAGGGCTTCTTGATACTCCTCGGATTTCGGGCCGCATTTCGACCCGCCGAAAATGGTGACGATCTTGTCGTTGGCGGCGGCGATCATAGTTCGAGCGAGACCTTGGAAAGTGGGCTATGAAAATTATAACCAACGCCGAGAGGTTGGCCAATGCTACGCTGCTTCGGAAACGGCCGCCGCTTCTTCGATCGCCCTCGTCGTGTTCACGAAATAAAGCAAAATACAGCCAACGATAAAGAATACGGCGAGCACGAGGATCGCGGGGCGATATGAATCGGTGAGTTGGGCTACGAGGCCGAAAACTATCGGCCCGATCCACGACGTGCCGCGCTCGGATATCTCGTAGATACCGAAGAACGAAGATTCCCTCCCCGCCGGGATCATTCGAGAAAACAGCGACCGCGAAAGCGCCTGTGAGCCGCCGAGCACAAACCCGATCAGTCCGCTCATCACGTAGGCCTGCGTCAACGTGTCGAGCAGGGCATAGGCGTAGACGACGATCGCGGACCACAAAATCAGCGAAACCATGATGGCCGTTTTGGAGCTGGTGATGGCGGCTAGCCGCTCGAAAGCTAACGCCCCGATAATTCCGACGAATTGCGCGATCAGGAACGCGATCACCAGCACGGTCCGGTCGGTTTCTAATCCCCTGGCGACGAACAGCTCCTGCGACAGGAACACTGACGAGCTGGAAATGACGGTCTGAATGCCGTCGTTATAGAGAAGATACGCGATCAGGAATAACAGTGTGTGTTTTAGCCCGAACAGCTCCCGAAAAGTTTCCCGAAGCTCGCCCAGACCCGCGGTGATGTAGTGCTTGCCCTCGGGAACCGTCCGTGCCGCCTCGCGCGTTTTCAAAAGCCTGAACGTCACGATAGCGAAGCTGCCCCACCAAATGCCCGCTGTGAGCAGACAAAGCCGCACGGCGAGATCGATCGAAATTCCGAGAGACTCGGCATTCTTTAGAAAAATAAGATTCGCGACCAGCACCAGACCGCCGCTGACGTAGCCGAGCGCGAACCCGCGGCTCGAGACCTTGTCGCGTTGGTCGTTGGTGGTGATGTCGTTGAGATACGAGTTGTAGAAAACGGCCGACGCCCCGGCACTCAGATTCGCGACCAAAAAGAAAAAACATCCGAGCAACAGCGTATTTCCTGTTACAAAAAACAGAAGACAGCAGCCGAGGACGCCGAGGTAACAGAAAAAGGCCATGAAGGTCTTCTTCAAATGGGTATAATCCGCGATCGCGCCCATCACTGGCAGGAAAAATACCTGTAGGAACACAGAGAGGGCGACCGAATACGAGAACAGCGACTTTGCGGTCACGAGATCGTATCCCGCGAGACTGATCACGACACCGTTTTCGCCAACCGCCTTCTGGGCAAGCGTCGTTATGTAATCGCCGATGAGGACGCCAAGAACGGTGGTGAAGAAGACCGAATTCGCCCAGTCATACATCAGCCACCCGAAGATCTCCCTCGGGTCGTTTTTTCTCAGTTCGGTGATTGGCATTGGTTGAGGGACCGGTCGTCGTCGCCACAATTGTTGAAAATAAATGATATGAAAGCAAGCCGGGCGTTTGGGTCGACACTTGCGGGAATTCGCTGTTGTTATTGCGCGCCGGGTTTGGCGATAGGTTTCTCTTCCCTTAAAGTAACGGTTGACGATTTTCGCAGTATCAGCACTACATGAAAGCAATGATCCTCGCCGCGGGATTCGGAACGCGGCTCTTCCCATTAACGATCGACCGCACCAAACCGGCCATCCCCTTTTTGGGCAAGCCGCTCGTCGGTTACGTTGCCGAATACATCGCCAGGTACGGTGTCGAGGATATCGTCGTCAATCTCCACCACCAGCCGCAATCGGTGATGAAGGCGCTCGGCGACGGGTCGGATTTTGGCGTGCATATCGAATACACGCTTGAGGAACCGGTCATCCTGGGCACGGCCGGTGCCCTCGATAACGCCCGGCACCTTTTGGAAGACGACACGTTCCTGATCGTCAACGGAAAGATCGTCACGGATATAGATATCGCTGCCGCGTTGGAGACCCACAAGAGATCGGGCGCGATAGCCACGATGGTGTTGATGCCGAACGTCAAGCGGGAGAAGTTCACGATCGTCGAAGTGGAAGGCGGTTGCGTCAAAGGGTTCGGCGATCTCGCAAGGCCGCTGACCGAGGACGAGATCCGCGACACGGAACACGCGCCGGTCAGCCCGCCGATGTTCACCGGAATTCATATCCTTGAGCCGGCGGTTTTCGATTACATCCCCCGCGGACAGTACTCCGACATCGTTCCGGTCTTTTATCGGCCGGCGCTCGAAAAGGGCGAAAAAATAGCCGCCCATATCGCTGACGGCAATTGGTTCGAGCTTTCCACCATCCCGCGTTATCTCGACATTTCGCTGGCGATGATGGACGGCCAGGACGTATTCAGTGGTGCGAGGTGTGAAGTTTCGCCCGATGCCGCCGTGCGAGACTCCTTGTTCTGGGACGACGTGCAGATTCGTCCGGGCGCTTCGCTGTATCGCACGATCATCGCCGACGGAGTCACCATCAACGAGGGCGAGCACTTCGAGAATGCGGCGATCGTTCAGGCCGATATGGTCAGAAGCTGCTCCGAGATCCCGGAAAAGGCGTTAAAGGGATATATACAAGGTGATAATTATATTGTTCCGTTGAACTGAGAATCCCGCCGCTCAAGAATGACGTCTCTCCGATCCAATCTCGAAGAATTCCTAAGATCGCGAAACAGGTCGGTCGGCATGTTCGCGCTTACCGCAGACGCATCGACGCGGGAGTATTTTCGAGTACTTTGGAACGGGGGCACGGCGGTAGCATGTGTTTACCCTGAACCGTTCAAAAAAGAAGAACAGACGTACCTCGACGTTTCACGCCTGTTCGAATCGAACGGCCTGCCGGTCGCCGAGATCTACGATTTCGACGAGGACCTTGGCGTCATTGTGCAGGAGGACCTCGGCGACGTTTTACTGCGTGACGTTTTGCTTTCCGCCAGGCCCGAGGACCGCGAGCGGCTCATCGACGACGCGATTCGGCTGATCGCGCGCATTCAGGGCGCGACGCAGAATGCTCACGATAGAGATTCGGTCGCGTCGAAACTGAAATTCGATGTCGAAAAGCTTTCGTGGGAGCTCGATTTCTTTCAGGCTCATTATTTCGGCACGTTGAAGAACGAGCTTCTGGATCCCGCGTTGAAAGATCGGCTAAATGCAGAGTTTTTAGAGCTTTCCGGCGAGCTTGAATCGCGCGCGACCGTGCTTTGCCACCGTGACTTCCACGCCGCGAATTTGATGGTCGACCGCGAAGGAAGGCTCCGCATCATCGACCACCAGGATGCCCGCATCGGAACGACATCGTACGATCTAGTTTCGCTGTTGCTCGACCGCATCACGGAACCCCCGCCCGCCGAATGGCTGGCCGAAAAGCGTCGATCGCTGACGCATTTCAGACTTGAACTGGGCCTAAACGATCTGGAACAAAGCGCGTTGGCCCGAGAGTTCCGGCTTCAGACCATACAGCGTTGCCTCAAGGCCGCCGGCACATTCTCGTTTCAAGCGGCCAACCGCGGCAAGACACATTTTATCCCTTTCATACGTCCGATGTTCGCGATCGCTCTGCGGGCAGCCCAGAATTTGGACCAATTTCCCACGCTTAGAAGTGTGATAAGCAATGAGATTCAAAGCTGACTTCGCGTCTCTGATCGCGGCTTCGGCCTTAATGCTGCTCGACATAGCCGCATTCGGGCAGCAGGCCAAAATTGCCCCGCTGCCGGTTCGGCCGTCCACATTTCTGAATGACTTCAGAACCTACGTCGCTACAAATCCGAAAGGTTCGGCTGTCGAAAAAGTTGAAGCGGCGAATACGATACTGGATAAGACCGGCCTCGATTTCGTCTTGTTTTTGGACGACGCAACGTGCCAAAAGGTAGAAGAGGCCAGAAGACAGTCCAAAGATCCGCTCGCACCGGTCCACCTCAGCGGGACATTGAGGTCGGTCAATGCTGATGGCGCAAATCTGGCTCTGCCGGATGTTCAGCCGGCCTCGGCGTCGTGCGGTTGCCATTTCGCGATACCGCTTCTCCAATTCAACAATACCGAGTTCATCACAAAGATCCTCGGACGGAATATCGCGTTTTATGTTCCGAGAAGCGTCACGCCAAACTTCGCCTTTCTAGTGGATCCGGGCGATCACGCTCTCGTTAAGCGGAGGTGGGCGATTCCTGACCGCCTGACGCCTATCGGTGTTTCGTTCGACGAAAACGTGTTGTTCCTGGGGTTCCGCGAGCCAGAGCTTGGAGATTAAGCATTGGCCGTATTCGGCGAGGGCGTGTTTCAGATAGTCTCGCGTGAGGAAGCCGAGAATGGCGGTAAGGGTGTCGCGATAAAAAAATCCCCGACCGACGAACGGGAGCTGATCTCGTTCGACCGTTGGAAGAAGACGTTTGTGGTGGCCTTTAGGCCTCCCTGTTCCCGTTAGATCGGTCAGCCCCGATCCACTTAATAGTTCAGAGCCGGGATTTGGCCATCGCCTCGCCTTGTTTTGCTTTCAATTCCTCGCCCGGATTCACGAAGAGATTCTGCTCAAAGAGGTACTGCTTGTCGTAAAGCTGTTTGTACCGGCCGTTCACCGCGACAAGTTCGGTATGGGTGCCGCGCTCGACGATCTCACCAGCCTCGACCACCAATATCTGGTCCGCACTGCGGATGGTGGACAGTCGGTGAGCGATAACGAAGGTCGTCCGGCCCTCGCGCAATCGGTTTAATCCTTCCTGTATCAGCGCTTCGCTTTCGGAATCCAGCGAGGACGTTGCCTCATCGAGGATCAGAATTCGCGGGTTCGCCAATAATGCGCGTGCGATCGCGATACGTTGTCGCTGCCCGCCAGAGAGTTTGACGCCGCGCTCGCCCACGACGGTTTCATAGCCATTCGGGAATTTCTCGATGAATTCGTCGGCGTTGGCGATGCTGCAGACATCTTTGATCTCTTTCAGATTCGCCTGCGGGTTAGAGAAGCGGATGTTGTCGAGAATCGTCCCGTCGAAGAGGAAATTATCCTGAAGCACGACGCCGAGATTGCGGCGATAATCGCGCAGCCTTACCGCGTTGAGGTCCTTTCCGTCGATACGGATCGTACCCTTCGTCGGTTGAATGAAATTGAGAACGAGGCTCAGAATTGTCGATTTTCCCGATCCGCTCGACCCCACCAGGGCCGTCGTTGCCCCGGCCTCGGCATGAAAACTGACGCCTTTCAGCACCGGAACGTCTTTTTCGTACTCGAACTCGACGTTCTCGAAATCGATCGTCCCGTCGACGTGCTCGAGCGACATTTTTGCAGCATCGTCCTCGTCCTCGGTCGTCATCGACATAACCTCGCGAATGCGGTCGAGGCCCGCAAACGCCTCGGTGATCTGGGTGCCGATCGACGTCAGCTCGATCACCGGCATCGCGAGGAGGAACGTGAAGGAGATATACATCAGAAAATCGCCGAGCGTCATCGTGCCGCCCTGCACCGCGTTGCCGCCGATCACGATCATTACGACCGCGATCGCCCCGATGATCACCGACGAAAACGACGATATCGCCGAGACGCCGGTTACCGTCTTCGCTATATTGCGAAATAGCCGGTGGGCCCCGCGGGCGAACGACAGCTCTTCCCTTTTTTCCGCAGTGTAGGCCTTGACGATGCGAATTCCGCCGAGACTCTCGCCGAGCCTTCCCGTGACCTCGGCGGTTATCTCACCGCGCTGCCGAAACACGGGCCGCAGCACCTTAAAGGCGTACAGCAATGCGCCACCGAAAATCAGAAGCACGACTATGGTCGCTAGCGTCAATGCCCAATTCAGGTACAACAAAACGCCAATCGCGATCGTCGCGGTGACGACGCTGCCGAGGATCTGGCCGAGGCCCGTCCCGACGAGATTACGGATGCCCTCCGCGTCGTTCATGATCCGGGATATCAATTGGCCGCTCTGAGTGGAATCGAAATAAGCTATCGGGAGCCGTTCGATCCGCTGCTGCACGGCCTTTCGCATCTCCGTTATGGCCCTTTGGGCCGCGACGCCGAGTATCTGTGAAAGGGCAAAGGACGTAACGCCCTGGACGAGGGTCGAGATCCCGATCGCCAAAGCGATCCATTTGATCAGGCTATAGTTCTTGTTGGTGAAAACCTCGTCTCCGATGTACTTTGTCGATGCGGGCAGTACCATGCCCGCGAGTCGGGAGACGAGCATCAACAGGCTGCCGATCGCGAGGCGCCAGCGGGCGTCCCAGACGATACGTTTCGCCTCGGTCCAGGCGCCCGCGTAATTGATCTTCTTCTTTTTCTTTTCTTCGGCCATTGGGGTGTGAATCGGATGGGTTCAGTCTGCGAACTGCGGGCCCTAATGTCAAACAAACAGTAATTTTGAGAGTGCCGTATTTTCCTTTAGAATCGGGTTTTGCGCCATTTTCTATGAAACAGACCTATATTACCGGATTAAAGGATCACATTGGCCAACTTGTAACTCTCAAAGGCTGGCTCTATAACTCGCGCTCCAGCGGAAAACTCGTCTTTTTGCAGCTTCGCGATGGGACGGGGATCGTGCAGTGCGTCGTTTTCAAAGGAAATAACGAAGAGGTCTTCGAAAAAGCAAAGTCGTTAGGTCAGGAATCGGCCATCATTGTTACCGGTAACGTAAAGGCCGACGATCGGTCGCCGATCGGGGTGGAGGTCGACGTCACCGACGTCGAGGTTCTCCAGAACGTTCACGAGTATCCGATCACGCCCAAGGAGCACGGGACCGAGTTTTTGATGGACCACCGCCATCTCTGGATCCGCTCGCGAAAGCAAAACGCGGTGCTAAAGGTGCGGCATACCGTGATCAAAGCCGTCCGCGATTATTTCGACAGCAACGGCTTCATCCTGGCCGATACGCCGATATTTACCCCGGCCGCATGTGAAGGTACCACGACGCTTTTCGAGGTCGATTATTTTGGTGATTCAAAGGCATATTTGACCCAGTCTGGCCAGCTTTATAATGAAGCGACGGCCGCGGCCTTCGGAAAGTCTTACGCTTTCGGCCCGACATTCAGGGCCGAGAAATCGAAAACGCGTCGCCATCTGACCGAATTTTGGATGGTTGAGCCGGAGGTCGCCTACGCTCACCTGGACGACATGATGGACCTGGGCGAGGGCTTGATCCTGCATATTGCGGCACGCGTCCTCGAAGAGCGTCGACCCGAGCTGGAGACCCTCGAACGCGACCTAACCAAATTAGAGGAGATCAGTTCTCCGTTTCCGCGGCTGCATTACGACGAAGCCGTCAGACTTTTGCAAGACGGCCACGAAAAAGGCGAACTGGAGAACAAATTCGAATGGGGCGGCGATTTCGGCGCGCCGGACGAAACATATCTTTCAAAACAGTTCGGAAAGCCGATCTTCGTTCACCACTTCCCGACCGCGATCAAGGGTTTTTACTTCGAGGTCGACAAGGAACGGCCCGAACTCGCTCTTGGCGTCGACCTGCTCGCTCCCGAGGGCTACGGCGAGATCATCGGCGGCGGCGAGCGCGCCTCGTCGCTGGAATATCTTGAAAAGCAGCTCGAGGCGCACGAGCTTCCGCGCGAAGCCTTCGAATGGTATTTGGATCTGCGCCGATACGGTTCGGTGCCGCACGCCGGCTTCGGAATGGGGATAGAACGCTGCACGGCGTGGATGTGCGGCATCGAGCATGTCCGTGAGACGATCCCGTTCCCGAGAATGCTGTACCGACTCACACCGTAATATTGACCACATCGAACCGGGACGTCGTTTTACATATGAAAAATATATTTATTTCTGTCGTGTTTCTGGTTCTCTATTTCGGATGTGTTGCGGCCGCGTTTTGTCAGGTGAGGTCGCCTCAAACGCGAACCGATTTCGACGCGTTTCTGAAAATTGCCGACGCGGCTCAAGTGGGTCTTCAGAAGGGCGACGCAGCCGCCTATAAGTCGCTTTGGTCGAATTCCGACGAAGTTACGCTTTCGGGAGGCTTCGGCGGCGCCGTTGAAAAAGGCTGGACAGCCGTCGCCAAACGTCTCGATTGGGCCGCAACCCAGTTCTCGAACGGCACAAATACGATTGAACGACTCGTGGCCGTGGCGGACGGCAATATCGCTTACGTCGTCCAGCTGGAGCACATCAAATTTAAGGTCCCATCGACCGGACTGGACGCGACGCGCGATTTCCGGGTAACAATGGTGTTTCGACGCGAGGACGGCGCCTGGAAGATAGTCCACCGCCACGCCGACGGCCAGAACGCAAAACAACCCGCCTAAATTGGAGAACGCTTCCGATAATTCAACCATCGAGGTCGCGGACCTGGTCGGCGCCTTGGAGGAGTTTCTGCGCAACGGAAACCGACTCGAGATGATAATGCCGGCAGATTCGCCGCGGATTGCCGTGGTTTCCGGCAAGGGCGGGACGATCCGTTTGATCTCAAATAACTCCGTCGCCTCAAACGCCGCAACCGATGTTCAAAGACGCGGTTGGGTCAAAGGCCGGGCCGGCATGGCGTATCTCGATCTGATCCCGGATCGCTTCGCCGGCGACGTCGTCGCCTCACGAATTAGGCTGTCCCAAGGCGGCCCGGTCGCCGACAGCGTTCATTTTCACAGGATCGATCTTCAGATCATTTTCTGTTTGAATGGCAGGGTCCGGGTGGTCTATGAGGATCAAGGCCCGCCGTTTTGGCTGGAACCCGGCGACTGTGTTCTGCAGCCGCGGGAAATTCGTCATCGCGTGCTGGAAGCAGAAGCGGGCTCCGAGGTTCTTGAACTGGCCTGTCCCGCGGAGCACGAAACATGGATCGACCACGAACTAGACCTTCCGAACCAAAACCTTGACACCGAACGCGACTTCGGCGGTCAGCGGTTCGTTAGGCATATCGCTTCGACCGCGGAGTGGAGTGAATTTTATGAAAAACGCGTCAGCCACCGCGACACGGGCATAAGTGAGGCCACCGACGGGTTTGCCGCGGTGAACATTCTTAAAATTCCCGCCGACGCCCGAGAGGTTGTCGGTCTTTCTTCGGGACGTGACGGATTCGAATTCCTATACGTTTTGTCCGGCAGACTCGAGATCTCGGAAAACGGCCAAGCCGTAACGGCGACCGATGCTGGCGGCGGCGTCGTGGTTCCACGCGGAACGAACATCGTTCGAAACTTCCACCCAGGAACTGAAGCTGTCTGCATACAGATCCCTAAGTTTCGGTCAATCGAGGACTCGATCGAAGCGGCAGTCAAC
>Ga0307406_10002382_pt1 | contig 10212 bp, 14 predicted proteins | sample 322Cmetagenome_3_FD_203706 | JGI IMG/M metagenome (GOLD analysis project Ga0307406, IMG submission 203706) | Maize rhizosphere microbial communities from greenhouse at UC Davis, California, United States - 322HYB-C-2 | ecosystem: Host-associated > Plants > Roots > Rhizosphere > Soil | place... | reverse complement strand
TGCACCGCCCGGCCGGCGCGGCGCGGCCGGCCGCCGAGGCGCCTGCCCCGGCGGCGAGCCCCGCGACGCAAAGCCGAAGGGGGACCCACCGCGCGCGGAGCCTTCGACGCATACCTATCGGACGATCCGCGGAGTCGGTAGCCACCTAACGCCCCAGCCAAGATGCGAACGAACCAATAATAGCGCGGCGCAGCCGCGCGCGATTCCGAAAATCGTTCGTCAGCTTCGGCGTTCGTTAGGCCGCAGATCGAAGCGCCGGCCGCTCGCGACCATGACCGCATGCCGGCCAGCACAAGTCGGATAGGACGCAGTCGAGCCGATGTAAGGGAAACCGTCTTCGCCGGAGTTCTTGTCTCCGTGCGAGAGCTGGTGCTCCACGATGGAAATACTTAGGTATTTACAAAAGTATTCCACGACTGTAGAATCCCTCGGTCAGATCGGACAACCCGAGCACTGGGCTGGTATCGGAAATGGTTCAAGCCGCAGCCGCTGACGAAGTATTTCACGCCCTGTCCAACCCGACTCGGCGGAGAGTCCTGGAGCGACTGTCTGTCGGACCGGCCACCGTCAGCGAACTGGCGGCACCGTTCGACATGCAACTCCCGTCGTTCGTGCAGCACCTCTCGGTGCTCGAGCAGAGCCGACTGGTGAGGTCGAAAAAGCGCGGGCGAGTGCGGACGTATGAGATCGCACCCGAACGATTCAAGGTCGTTGAAGACTGGCTGACCGCCCGTCGTGAGATGTGGGAAGCCCGACTGGACCGGCTCGACCAATACGTCAAACAACTCAAGCAGAAGGAAGCGGAATCATGAGCCAGCCATTCGCGATCAATCCGAAACTCGATTTCGCCATCGAACGGTTCATCGACGCTCCCACGCGGCTCGTCTGGGAAGCGCTGACGAAACCGGAGCATCTCAAGGAGTGGTACATGCCCAAGCCTTGGGGTCGTGTGACGCGAACCGAGATGGACGTGCGACCGGGCGGCATCTTCAGCATCGACATCGCAACGGGAGACGGTCAGGAGTCTCCCAACCTCGGCTGCTTCCTGGATGTTATTCCGATGGAGCGACTTGTCTGGACCTCCATGTTGTTCCCCGGCTATCGTCCGGCTGTCTTTGACGACATACCGATCACGGCCATCGTGACGATGGAAACCGTGGGAACCGGCACTCGCTACGTCTTCACGGCGCTGCACCGGGATGAGGCGGACCTCGAGAAAAACAAGGCGACGGGCTTTCAGCAGGGCACCGAGATCGCCGTCGATCAGTTCGTGGCGCACGTGATCGCGATGAAGTAGTTCTGGGCGACTCGCGGCGGAGGGGTCAGGAATCAACACCCAGGCCTCGACAACCAGGGATGCGTGTTGTCGGCCTAACGCCCCGGCTCAGCCGCGGGACGCAGGCCGAGGGGCGTGACGAAAGTGTGCGGCGCGCGCGGAGGCCGTACATGCGGGCGCCCCACCACCGCCCGCCGAGCCAGCCCATGACGACCACGGCGACGCCGAGCGACACGTCGTACTCGGCGCTCCAGAGCAGCGCCCAGCAGAAGTCCGCACGATGCCGCGACCAGAGCAGCAGGAGGGGCCATGCCACGGCGACCGGCAGCTCGAAGCGGCACACCCCCCACAGGCGGATGAACCACGCGGCGGGCGCGCTCGCCAGGCTCAGTGATCCTCTCCTTGACGACTGCGCGCCTAACCGGCAATCCCTCCGACGCGACTGCGCCCGCCGCGGCCTAACGCTTTAGTTCAGCTGCCGGCGCGAGAGCTCCTACGGGAGGAGACCGCCGAGGGGTCGCGGTGCCGAGCGCCGGCTGCCGGAATGCGCTCGCCGCCCCGGGGCCGCGGCGCACCGTTAAGCGTGCGCGTCAGCGGCTCGGCCGGCGTCGGTGGCGCCGGGGCGCCCGTGTCGGGGCAGAGCGCCGCGTGCCACAGCATCGCGGATGCTTATACAGCGACAGCGCTACTGCCGGGCGTCGAGACCAATCTCCTCGTGCAGCCAATCCAGCCTATCGAACATCGCCTGTTGATTGAGTCCGTGTCCTGCGACATACCAGCGGATCGTCGCGGCGGCCGGCGCGGCTGCGTGCAGACCCTCCGCATCGGCCGTGGGTACCAGGTTGTCCAACCGTCCGTTCTGCAGCAACAACGCAGTGGGCGACGCGTGCGGAATGAATCGAATCGGCTCTATGGGTGCCATGGCCCGGAACCAGTTGACGCGCGTTGCACAGGACAGCCCGGCCATGAGGTTCAGATCTTCGGGACCGGTGAAGTGCGAGACGAGACCGCCGTCTCCTACTACGAGCACCGCGGCTTTGATGCGCCGTTCGATGCCGACGAACAGCGCACCCATCGCGCCGCCGTAGCTGATGCCAAGGTAGGCTACGCGCTCATCGTCGACGTTGGCCCGTGCGCGCAACACGTCGACGGCGCGTTGCAGATCCTTGATCAGCTGGATCTGCTCGGCCCGATCCTCGGTGCTGAACCGGACGGACGGTCCAGCGCGGCGAGCAAACGGGGCATCGATCGCAATCACTACTGCGCCGTGTTCCGCGAGCAGCTGCCCGAGGGCCGCCATGCCGCGCGCAGTGCCGGGCATGCCGTGCATGAGCACGATGCCGGGCCGCAGACCCGAGCGTGTGACCGGATCGAACAACAATCCAGTGACCGATCCGCCGTCCGGACTGCTGAAGGAGATGGCGCTGACCTCCACGCCCTTGTTCGTGGATTCGACTGTCTCTTGCAGGTTCAGTGGCGCAGTGACGTCGTAGGCGAACAGGATTCGCTCTGCTTCGGTCGCCACCGCTCCGAAATCGGGCCGTGCGACCGCACAGGAATCGGCGACGGGGCTCGGCCCCGTTGGGGGGGTGCTCGGCTCGGACGAGGCCCCTGTGCATGCGCAAATAAGCAGAGCGATCAGTGCCATCGCCGGTTTCATGCGCACTCTCCCGGAAGTTCATCCATTCGATGGTCACGCTGACGACTGCGTGTGAGGTTGCCCTTCGCGTTTCCGTCCAGTACGGAGATAGATGGCGTCACTCGCAGCTCACTGTCGGCCGGAAGACCTGGTTGTGGAGGCTGCCGTGGATGCCGCCGATGTCGGTGCCGCCGCCGGCGACCCAGATCAGACCGTCTACGAAGGCCGAGCCGTAGACGCCATGAACGGGGATGGGCATATCGCGGAGGCGCGTCCACTTGTCGGTCCGACGATCGTAGTAGTCGTGGTCGGGGAACATGCCGGCCGGCCCTTCGCCGCCCCAGAGGTGGAAGCAACCCCGGGCCATGACCCCGTTCATGCCGCTGCGGGCCTGCAGCATGGGGGCTGCCGTCGTCCAGGTCCGCGTCTGTGGATCGAAGACTTCGTGCGCTGTCGTCATCTGGGGCGACAATCCATGGCCGAGACGCCCCCCGACGACGTGGATGCGGCCGTTGATCGCCGCGCCGGTAAGGTGGTTGCGCTGGGTGGGCAGCTGCGGCAGCACCTCCCAGCTGTCGGCCGCCGGGTCGTAGACGGCGAAATCGCTTCCGCGCGGCGGACGTCCACCGGCGACGTAGATTTTTCCGTCGAGCACGACGGCCACCCCGGCGCCGCGCGCCGTGGGCATCGGCGCCTTCGTGACCCATACACCCGTGGCGGGATCCAGCTCGTAGACGGTGTTCACGTAGCCCTGATCGGAGACATCCGAGGTCTGGCCGCCGATCAGGTAGACCTTTCCGCCGACGCTGGCCGCCATCCCGTGGTTGTTGGGCTGCGGCAGCGGCGGTCCGAGCTCCCAGCGGTCGCTCGCGATGTCGTAGATCTGGACCGTACGGGCCGTCTGCCGACTCGCCGGATAGCCACCGAGGAGGTAGAGCTTGCCGTTGGATTCGGCGAGCGCCAGCTCGGAGTTAGGCTCGATCAGTTCGGCCCGGAGCCCCCATTCGCCGCCCGGCTCGACCGGAGTCGGGTCCGGCCCCTTTCGCGGCTCGGATGGGGACCCTCCGCACGCGCAAATGAACAAGGCGACCAGTGCCATTGCGGATTTCATTAGCACTCTCCGGGGAGCTTCATCGACGCGATGTTCACGCCGGTCATTCGGTTCCAACCAGGCAGCTCTGTCCCCTCTCGATCTCACTCACGAGATCAACGCGCCGGGCTCGTAGTGATGGCGCTCGAGGCGGATCGGCAGCGGAGCCGGATCGTCGCGCCGCCGATTGGTCCGGCATCGCAGTACGCGGCGGGGTTCAGCCGACATAGCGGCTCGTACGCGCGGCTCGTCGGTCGGCCGGCCGCCCGTTTCGGTTCCGTCGTCCTGACACTTGTAACGGTTTAGCATACCAATTTGGCGTACATATCGTCAAGCCGGCCACGGCGCCTCCTGGCCGGTCCGGTCGTCGCCGTTGCGCGGAAACCATGGAAGCGGCTTGCGGCGACGATGTACGTGGACGCCGTGCGCTGGGCCACCGGCGACGTCGCCGACAGCTCGACATCCGTGGGTGAGGAGTAGCCGTAACCGGCGAGCGGCATCGACGAAGTCGGGCGCGCCGTCGCGCTGGCGCCGAGCGCCGGCACCGCCGAAGCGCCCTGCGTCGCGGAATGCAGGACGACGTGCGCGGTTCCGGCCGAGTTCCTGAGCTCACCGAATCCGCTGGCCCGGAGGTCCGGAACGCGCATCGTTTGGATCTTGCGCGACTGCGACCGTGTCCGGCGTCGTACAAACCGCCACCGGCGCTGTCATCGAGGGCGCATCGGTGAGAATCGGGAGCGCGACCGCGACGACCGGCGCAGACGGACGATTCGAGCTTCAGGATCTGCCGGTTGGGAGCGCAACGATCATTACAAGCGCTCCGCGCTTCAATCAGCGGTCGGAGGGCGTCGGCCTGACTGAGGGGGCCAACGTCCACGACGTCGTGTTGGAACATCAAACGCTCTTCACGTACCAGAACCTCGTCGCGTACCTGCCCACGGGGATAGCCGAGTACAAGGCGGCGATCGTTTTTCTGCCTGGCCTGAGAGACCCTGCCACCGGTAATGATTTGGACTCGCGTGCGCTTGTACGTGGCACCTCGGAGTTGGCATGCAGTATCTGGTGTCTTCCGGACGAGAGAACGGAGGTGAGGAGGCGTGCCCTCGAGCTTGCCGGCGGAAACGTGGCGCTCATTGGCACGACCACCCTGATCGACAACGCTGCAAGCTACGAGACGCTGCTTTCGGCACTCTCCGAGTTCGGCACGCAAAGTCTTCATCCTGAGTTGGCAAACATTCCCGTCTTTCTCGTTGGGCACTCGATGGGGGGATGCACCGCGTACGGGTTCAGCCGCGTTCACGGCGCCCGGGTGGCCGGGTTCATGACCATGAAGGGCGCCTGCCACAACACCAGCCCCGCAGCGGCAGCGGCCGCAGTTCCGGGATACTTCCTGATCGGAGCGTTGGACGCGCCGTACCGGAGTGACAACATCACGGCCGTTTTCGAAGCCGGCCGCGCCGCCGGGGCACCCTGGGCGGTTTCGATCGACGCCCTGGAGCACCACCCGATCGCCGACATCGATCTGATGTTCCACTGGATCGACGCGGTCCTTACGGCACGCCTTCCCGCGACTGCGGGTGCGCCGCTCCGTGCAATGACGGAAGCGGCCGGCTGGCTCGGCAACCGGTCAACCGGCGCGATCTCAACGTACGCGTGCTACAGTTCCACTCGTTCGAGCGCGAGCTGGTTGCCCTCTGAAGGGACGGCGCTCAATTGGCGGCGGATGGCGGGAGGCACCGCCAGTGTAAGTGCTTGCTGAGGCGATGTGGAGTATGCCGCGGGTGACTCGCACTCCAGGTACTTCCCGCGTAGCTCAGCCAGTGGAGCAGCGGACTGTCAATCCGTGTTGTCGCAGGTTCAAGTCCTGCGCGGGAGCTCATCCCTGAAACAGCAACGGCGCCGGTTATCAGATAACCGGCGCCGTTTCTCTTTGCGCGTGGACTAGCTCGTCGTCGCGGTCCTTTCGCGCTGACTGCACCGAATCTCCCCTACCAACTTCTTGAAATGGAAAAACTTGGTGCTCCGGCAGGCAGTCGGCCGTCGAAGCGTTCGATCAGCGGGCCGAGCCGCTGCGCCGCATTCAACCAGTTCGCGCGAACCGCATGCTCCAACTCTTGCGCGTTGCCGTGCCGCACCGCCTCCACGATGGCCGCATGCTCGCGACGTGTCGGTGTAAAGTCCGGGCCTGCCATCGGCGCGTAGAACCACTCGTAGCGATCCATCTGCGACTTGATCGTGCGCAACACTGCGCGCGTCTCCGGACCTGCGGCCGCTTCCACCAGCGCGCGGTGAAACGCCTGGTGCAGTTCGAATAGGCGGTCGTACTCCGGAGTTCGCCGGCGGGCTTCCGCGTGAAACGCACGTTCGATTCTCTCCAGCCGCCGCGCCAACTCCTCCCGCTGCGCCGCTTCGACCTTGCTCACGCCGCGCACGGCCAGCGCCTCGATTGCGCCCGCCAGCGCGTACAGCTCTTCCATCTGCTCGCGTTGCAAGGGTGCGACGGCTAGCCGTCCGCGCAGCCCGGATCCGCCACCCACTTCGATGAGCAGCCCCTCCTGCCGTAAACGCTGTAGCGCTTCACGCACCGGCGTGCGACTCACGCCCAGCATTTCCGCCAGCGGCCCCTCCGCGATGCGCGCGCCCGGCGGCAAGCGCCCGTGCACGATCATCTCGTAGAGCTGCTCGTATGCGGGCCATATCCGTTCACCGCCCGCGCGCGTCGATGTGTTCATCTTATGGAGCGCCTACCTCTGACAACGGCACTGTCGACGGAACACCACGGGACACAGTCTCAGTCCCCTGATGATTCGGTGTCGAACTCTGATGCGCCATAAGCACGGAGATCCGACGCCTCGAAGCGAGGACGACAGTCGGGCCGCCGACCACGGCGTCTGCGGCAGCATTCTGGCGGTGCAGCGACTGCTGCCAGTCCGCTGCGCTCTCCGGATGCCGACGACTCCCCGGGAGCGAGTGCACGCGGAGCCACCGCTCTTGGTAGTCCGCACCGAGGGCGTAGCCGAATGGCACTACGCCGGGATACCACCTGGACCACCCTGCGCGGAACTCAGAGGAGTAAATGGTGGCCATGGGTCGTGCGTCCACCTAACGCCTAAGCTCAGCGGCAGGGTCTGGCACTGCTGGCGAGAACATGCCGACGGGGATGTGCAGCATCTAGGCGCCCAACCTGATGCGTCACGCCCTGTCAGCTGCAGCGCCACGTTGGACGTCAGGGCGCGGGATCTCCAAGTCGCGGCAGATCTTCCGCGCGAGGAGTTCGTTGATCTCACGGTGCCGCGGGACCGTCGACACCTTCCGCGCGGCGCGGTTGACGTAGACCGTGTGGCTGCCGCCCTCGCGCAGGAACTCGTACCCGTGGCGCTCGAGGTGGCGGAGGAGGTCGACCCGCTTCACGGCCGCGTGGCGCGGGCGCGGCTACGCGGAGAGGCGCAGCGGCTCGCGGATGACACCCGGCTGCCCCCGCAGGCCCTCCTCGGCGAGGGCGCGGTTGGCCTCGAGGACGAGCGCGGCGGCCTCGGCGAGGTTCGCGCGGGCCTCCTCGAGCGTGTCGCCCTGCGTGTTCGCGCCGGGCAGCTCCTCGACGAAGCCGATGTACCCCTCGGGGACCTTCTGGAACACGGCGGTCAGCTCGATCGGCATGGGACCTCGGGTGCGCACCCCTCTAACCTACAGGCGGGCCGGGCTGACGTCTAACGCCCCAGCTCAGCTGTGGGCGCGCCACTATTCCGGGAAGTGGGAGCCGAGGCGAGGGCGAGCGTAGCGGCGGCTACCATGATGCCGTCCGCGCCCGTCGGCTGCAGCGCCTCGTTAGACGGCGCCTCCGCGGAGGCGCGAGAACGCCCAGAGGGCGAGGCCGGCGGTGGCGAGGAACGCGAGCCCCGAGTACCAGACGGGGACGGCGTGGGACCCGAACTGGACGGGGACGCGGAGCACGACGCGCGCGAGTTGCCAGGCGGCGGCGAAGGCGAAGGCGAGGCCGGACACGAGCTCATAGCGCCGCATACGATCCCTCCGAAATGTGCGTCCGTCTAACGCCCCAGCTCAGCTGCGAGGTCCGGGCCAGCGGGCGCGAAGATGCTGACCAAAGCGAGGACCCGATAGGCGCTCAACCTGATGCATCACGCCTCGTCGGCTGCAGCGCATCGTTAGGCGGCAGCTTGGCTACTCGGAGACTTCCGGGTCGGTCGCCAGAATTCCCTCGACGCCCGCCTTCAGAGCCGGCAGGTCTCGCTCGATCGCCGTCCACACGATGTCCAGGTCCACATTGTAGTACTTGTGGTTGATGATGTCGCGGATGCCGGCAATCTCCTTCCACTCTATTTCCGGGTGGCGCTTCCGAAACGGAGTCGACAGGCCTTTGACAGACTCTCCGATGCTGCCCACGCGGTAGAGGGCCGCGTCGCGCACCATTTCGTCGTGGAAGAACGTCTCCTTCCCCCTCGCGGTGTGCCGCAGGACGAGCCCGATGGCGTCGAGGACTTCGAGTAGCCTCGCACGGTCGCTTGTCAAAGAGGCACGGCCTCAGCGTGGGCACGGTTCCGCACGTAGTCGCGGAGCTCGCGCTCGGCCACCACATCGACCTCCGTGCCAAGCAGCTCTCTCAGTGCCAGCCGAAGGCCGGCTCGGTCGAAGAGGCTGTGGTCGGGAAGCGGATCGATGAGGAAGTCGACATCGCTCCACGGCTCGAGGTCATTGCGCGCGACGGAGCCGAATACCCGGGGATTGCGAACCCGGTACTGCTCGGCCAGCCGAAGAATCTCGGCGCGCCTTCGGCGAACGTCTGCCAGCGTGACTGGCACGGTAGGTTCCGGCGGGAGAAAGAGGTTGGAGTGCGGGACTGGTTGGTGCTAACTCAATGATATACGTCCTGTTAGCCTACCGATAGAGCGGCCCGCCCGCGCCGCCGCCTAACGCCCCAGCTCAGCTGCAAGGCCTGAGCTGGTGGGCGAGAAGATGCCGACCGGCGTCGGACTTGTCCACGCGCTCAACCTGATGCGTCACGCCTTGTCGGCTGCAGCGCCTCGTTAGCCAGCGGGCGCTCAGGGGCTGAGGCGCAGGGGGCGGACCCGCAGGAGGAAGTCGAGCGTGTCGGCCGCGCCCGGGCGGACCTCGAGCTCGCGGCGCTCCCGGTAGTAGCCGATGACCTCCACCTCGACGAAGACCGACCCCTCGCCCGCCGAGGCGGGGACGCGCTCGATGCGGTAGCGGCCCGCCGCGTCGGTCTGGGCGCCGAGGCCGGTGCCGAGGACGCGGACGACCGCGCGCTCGACCGGGCGGCCGCCGTTCGCGTCCAGGACGAGGCCCGTGACGGCACCGAGAGGCGCGTCACGGGCCGGCGCGGAGGCACAGCCCACCAGGCCCGCCAGCACGACACTCAACGCTGCGCGCATCTCGACTCCCAATAGGAAGCGGTCGTCTGGCTAACGCCCCAGCTCAGCTGCAAGGTCTGGCTCGACGGGCGCGTTGCTCTCAATTGTGCGACGCGGTCGGCGGGCGCACAACCCTGATGCTCCCCACGCGCCCGTCGGCTGCAGCGACTCGTTAGACGCCCACGAGAGTGACGTCCCCGCGCGGCGCGCTGGGCAGCGCGGCCAACAGCGGCGGCACGAGCGGCCGGAGGTCGTCGATCCGGTTGGTCCGCGCGCGGAGCACGAGGACGGCGACCGTCGGCCTGGCGCGCAGGCTCTGCTGGAAGCGGAGGCTCTGGTCCAGGGTGACGAAGGCCTGGTACCCGGCCGCGGCGCACGCGTCCAGGAGCGGGCCGTCGTCGAGGTCGGCCCAGCCGCGCTGCTGGGCCGTCTGCGTTTCGTGGCCGGTGAGCAGCGACGCCAGGGCGCGCGGCAGGTTGGCGTCGAGCAGGACGCGCACGCGCCGCCGTCAGGCGGCCGGCGCGTGCGCCACCAGCGCGCGCTTAGCCAGCTCGAGGACCGCCACGGCGTGCTCGCGCGTGACGCTCGGGAACTGGTCGAGGAACACGTCCAGCGGGTCGCCGGCCTCCAGGTACTCGATCAGCGTCTGGACCGGCACGCGCGTGCCCGCGAACACCGGCGTGCCGCCGAGGCGCTCAGGCGAGGACGTGATGAGGGGGTCGGGCAGCGCCACGTGGCCTCCGGGTGTGGGCGACGCCGTAATCTACCGCGAATAGCTGGGGGCGTCTAACGCCCCACCTCAGCTGCGGGCGCGCAAACA
>Ga0307406_10002380_pt1 | contig 10220 bp, 8 predicted proteins | sample 322Cmetagenome_3_FD_203706 | JGI IMG/M metagenome (GOLD analysis project Ga0307406, IMG submission 203706) | Maize rhizosphere microbial communities from greenhouse at UC Davis, California, United States - 322HYB-C-2 | ecosystem: Host-associated > Plants > Roots > Rhizosphere > Soil | place... | reverse complement strand
ACGGCTACTCGCCGCATCACATGGATTTCCCCGGCCCGATCACGATCGGCTGGGACACGTTCACGCGCTACCTCGTCGACGTGGGCAGCTCGCTCGCCCGGCATGGATTCCGGCGCATCCTCTACCTGAACGGGCACGGCTCGAACCAGAACCTCGTCGAGATGGCCGCGCGGCTCGTCGCCCTCGAGCACGACACGGTGCTCGCCGCGGCGGCCTTCCACACATCCGGCGAGGACTCCGCCCGCGTGATCGCCGAGGTCCGCGAGTCGGGCCAAGGCGGCATGGCGCATGCATGCGAGCTCGAGACGTCCATGTACCTCGCGATCGAGCGGGAAGCGGTCGAGATGGACAAGGCCGTCGACGAGCGCAGCTATTCACAGGGAAAGCACGCGACGATGGACTGGTCGGACGGCCCGCTCAAGGTGATGCCCTGGTGGTCGTCGTTCTCCCGTACCGGGATCCAGGGCGACGCGAGCAAGGCAACGGAGGAGAAGGGCAGGAAGCTGCTCGCCGCGGCTGTAGCCGAATGTGTCGAATTCGTGCGCGAACTGCTCGCGCGGCCGCTCCCGGAGCGGCTCGACCCACAGGAGACACTTCCGTGAGCATCCCGGTCATCCGCGTGGGCGGCACCCACCGCGAGGCGGGAGCGGCGATCGGCGCCGCGACCCGGGATTCCATCCAGCGAAGCCTTAAGGGCGCCGAGTTCGACCGCGACATCGTCCTTCGGTACCGCGGCGCGAGCGTCAAGCACCTCCCGTGGGTTGTGGAGGAACTGGACGCGGCCGCCCGTGCGGTCGAGGTGGACCCGCTCGCACTCTTTGCGGAGGCCGTGCTCGAGCTGAGCACATTCTCGCAGACCAAGGTTCCGGCCCACTGCACTGACGTCGCGGCCGTGCCCTCCGTGACCGCCGACGGGCACCTGCTCGTCGCGCACAACAACGACCTGAGCGCAGGCGACGAGGAAGACGTCGTCGCGATCGAATGGAAGGTCGAGGGCGAGCCGACCATCTTCACCCTCGGGCTCGGCCCCTGGATCAGCGTCGGCTGGAACGAAGCGGGCCTCTCCATCACGGGGAACGAGGTCGCACCGAAGGACGAAGGAGTCGGAATCCCGCGCCTTCTGCAGGTGCGCGACGTGCTGACCCGCACGAGGCTCACCGAGGCCACACGCGCAATCCTCCACCCCGCCCGCGCCTCGTCCTACAACTGGGTCGTCGCGCAGGACGACGTGGTGATGTCCATCGAAGGCTCGGCCACCGCGGCCGAGCCGATCGCGCCTGCCGAGGACGGGACGCTCGCCCACACGAACCACTACGTCCATCCGGACATGCTGGACTTCGAGGCGAGCGCCTCGCGCGAGGGGTCCACCGGCCGCCTCGAGCGGGCGAAGGAGCTCATGACAGAGTCCCTCGAGGAGGCGGTCACGCGAACGCGCCTGCGGGAGATCCTCTCCGACCACGAGGGCTCCGAGCCACTCTGCCGCCACGGACGTGCGCAGGGAGACTCGCAGACGGCTTTCTGGTGCATCGCCGACGTGACGGCCGGGACGATCATGTACGGACGCGGGAATCCCTGCGATTCCGAAGCCCAGCTGTACGTCTTTTCCTAGGACTCCCTCTTTCGAGGGATGCCGGAGCGTAGGCCGCGTCTGGCACACTGAACTTACCTGGCGTAATCAGGGACATTCCTGGGCTTGCGGCCCCCGGGGCGAAAGGGGGGCCCGAAACGAGAGGTCGACGCCGAGCCGAGATGGATCGCGAGACCGCTCGGCTCTTGCCGCTGCTTCTGCCTGTCGTGGCCGCGGAGATCCTCACGGTCGCGGTTGCGGCATCCGTGTTCGCGGCCTCTGAGCCGAGCCCGGAAACACTTGCCGGCGTCTGGGCCCTGCTCATCGTCACGGCGGTCGCCGAGGCCTTCCCCGTCCCGCTCGAGAACGTGCCCGTGGGAGGCACGTCCCTCGCGACGATCTTCATCGTCGGCACGTCGGTGATATACGGCTGGGAGGCGGCCGTCATGGTCGCCTTCGTCGCGCAGGTCGTGGTCGAGATCGGGCGTCGGCGCGACCTTCCCCGTGTCGCATACAACAGCGGTGTCTACGCCCTGGGAGCGGCCGCCACAGCCGCGGCGAGCCTTCTCGGCAACCAGGAGGGATTCGGCTGGCTCGCGGTGGAGACATTCGTCGCCGCGGCGGCCTTCTACCTCGTCGACCTCGTGCTCGTCGCGCTCGTCGTCTCCCGCTCGACGCGCGAGCCGCTGAAGCGGCTTCTTCCCCAGGCCACCTCCTCGACACTCATCCCCTTCTCCGTCATGGCCTCCCTGAGCCTGATGCTCGCGGTGCTCTGGGACCGCTCGCCGTTCCTGTCCGCCGCGCTCGTCGGTCCCGTGGTTGCGATCGCGCTCTATCAGCGCTCGGTGCACCGGGAGCTGAAGGCCATGCGGCTCGCGCTGACGGATCCGCTGACCGGCCTCGGAAACCACCGCCACTTCTACGAGCAGCTCGAACGCGAAGCGCTCGCAGCCGATTCCGCGCATCCGCTCTCCGTCTGCCTCCTCGACGTGGACGACTTCAAGCAGATCAACGACCAATACGGCCATCCCGTCGGAGACCAGGCGCTCGTCAGGATCGCCGACCGGCTTCGGCAGGACGGGGAGGCGTTCCGGATCGGCGGCGACGAATTCGCGCTCCTCCTGCCAGGAAGGACAGCCCGCGAGGCGATGGGAATCGCCGAGGGCGTCATCGGCCGCGTCAGTGGGACGGCGCAGCTCTCCGCCGGCGTGGTCACGTACCCGGATCACGGCGTCGAACGCTCCGAGCTCGTGCGTGTGGCCGACTCGGCCCTCTATCTGGCCAAGGAGCACGGCAAGAACCGGGTCAGGGTCTACCGCCCCGACCTGCTCGAGCTGGCCGAGCTTCGGCGCCTGGCCGAAGGACCCGACCGCGCGGCCCGCCTTCGGGCGGCCGCCTCTCTTGCCCATGCAGTCGATGCCCGCGATGCCTACACGGGCTCCCACTCCTACATGGTCGGAGAGCTCTCGGCACGGGTGGCCAAGAAAATGGGCCTCGAGAGCGAGCAGGTCGAGCTCGCACGCCTGGCCGGCTCCCTGCACGATCTCGGAAAGCTCGCCATCCCCGAGGAGATCCTGCGCAAGCCGGGCCCCCTGAACGAGGCCGAGCGCCTCGTCCTCGAGCGCCATCCCCAGATCGGCTTCAGGATGCTCGACTCACTCGGAGTGGAGCCGGTCGCCTCCTGGGTCTTGCACCACCACGAGCGCTGGGACGGAGACGGCTACCCGGACCGCCTCGGCGGGGACGCGATCCCGCTCGGCTCGCGGATCCTCTTCGTCGCCGATGCCTACGACGCGATGACGACCGACCGCGTCTACCGCTCCAAGCTCTCGCACGAGCGCGCCATCTCCGAGCTCGAGCGCTGCGCGGGGACGCAGTTCGACCCCGACGTCGTCTTGGCGTTCAAGGAAGAGTTCGACGAGCCGCGCCTTCCGGAGCTCGTCGTCCTCGAGACCGCGTAGAACGTTGCCGCGCGAGCGGCGTATCGTCTTTCGGGATGCGCACATGGCTCGTGCTCGCGGCAGTCCTCGCCGTCGCCGCGGCTGCCGCTGCGGACGCGTTGCGGGGCGGGCTTCGAGACCGTGACGTGAAAGCGGACGCGCGGGCGGCGGAGCGGCGCATCGTCCCGCCCGGCGTGCCCTCCGGCTTCATGGGCACCGTCTTCTACAGCGATCCCGCAGACGGCTGCCGGCTCCACTCCCTCCGCCTCGCGGGCTTCACCGTGGGTCGGCCGCCGAACTACGGGGAGTGCCGCTTCTCGCTGTCCCCGGACGGCACGAGAGCAGCGCCGGGAGGATCCGTATGGAGCCCGCTCGGAGGCGTGGTGGCGGTACCGAGAGACGACGGGTTCGGGCTCGAAACCGGCGCGGGGCAGACGATCGTCGTACGCGGGCGCGCTCCCGCTTTCAAGCCGGACGGAACGCTCACCCAAGTTCGCGACGGCGAGCTCGTCGAATGGAGCATCGACTGCCGCCCAGGCGATCGCCTCTTCACGCTCCCCGGCGACAACGCGACAGCGCGTTGCGTGCACACCCTGTATCGGCACCCGGTCGAGAGCGTCGCCTGGTTCTCGAACTCCCGCTTCGCCGCTGTCCTGCCGTCCGGGGAGCTCGTGATCGTCGAGGACGGCAACGCCCTGGTGCGGGCCAACCTGCCCCGGTTTCGCCGTGCCTCGCTCGAGCTCAGCCCGAAGAGGAGCCTCGCCACCCTCTGGCTCGACGGCGAGCTCGCGGGCACGTTCGACGCCGGAGGTGGGCCGGCTCCCATTGCGCCGGTGGGCACGGTGACCTCGCTGGCGTGGGCTCCGAGCGAGCGGTGGGTGGTCGCCGCCACCCGGGAGGGGACAGTCTTCCTCCTTCGGCCGGACACGGGCGACGCGCGCGTGCGCCGGCTCGGCATCTCCGCCCGCGACCTGGCATGGCGCTGATGCGAAAACCGCTCACCTGGCTCGTGGGCGGAGCCGTCGTCCTGCTCCTCGTCGTCGCCGTCGCCGACGCAATCAGAAGCCGCGCGGACGCGTCCAGCTCGCCGGCCCCTCCGCCACGTGTCCTCCATGGGGTCATCCTGGCGGCGGACGCCGCGTGCCAAACGCAGGCCTTCCGCCTCCCGAGCATGGCCTCGGAGCAGCCGCGGCATCCGCCGGACTGCAACGGGCTGGTGTGGAGCCAGGACGGGTCTCTGGTCGCGCGCTGCAAGGGCGACTTCACGTCCATGACGAGCTCGGACGGAATTCGGTTTCCGAACGTGGACGGATGCGCGCCGGCCTGGCGGGCAGACGGCGCACTCAGCGTGATTTTCGACGGCAACATCGTCGTCGTCCGCCGGCACGGAGACCCTTTCATCTTCTCCCGTCCCCAGCTCACGGACGCCCTCCGGGCCGCGGGGGTGGAGAATGCTGCCGAGTGGAGGTTCGCGCAGGTCGGCTGGTTCGGGCTCACGAGCTTCGTCGCGGTCGTGGAGGAACCGACGGGTGAAGCGGCGATTGCGGTATTCGCGCGGGGTGGGCTCGAGAGCTTCCTGCCCGAGCCGGGCGCGCGAATCGAAGATCTTCGCGCAAGCCCGCTCGGGAACTTCGGATTCGCACTCGCTCACCCGGAGCGGGAGTACGTCATGGTCAGCAGAGGTGGCGACCCGATCGCCATTCCTCATGTCCGAGGTGCTGAGGCGATCGCCTGGTCGCCGGACGAGCGCTACGTCGCCATCGCGACCGACGACGAGACGGTGATCGGCCGCACGGGCACCACCAGCGTCGTGACCACGCTTCCGTTCGGCGCGCGCGCGCTCGCGTGGCTTACCTAGCGCCCGTCCCAGCAATACATGCCTGGTTCTCGCCCGCGATCACGCGGCACGCTGCTGTCCTCGGTCGCCCCGGTATCGTCATTACCGGAGCTCCCTGCGTCCTTGCAGCGCTTGGTGCTCACGACCGAGGACAGGGGCAGCATTACTGGAAGGCGCACTAGAGCGGGATGTTCCCGTGCTTGCGCGGTGGGCGGCGCTCGCGCTTCGTGATCGCAGTCTTGAGCGCGTCGATGAGCACCGGCCGCGTCCGCCTCGGCTCGATGACGTCGTCGACGTATCCGCGCTCGGCCGCGACATACGGGTTCGCGAACTGCTCCTTGTACTCCTCGATCAGCTCCGCGCGCCGCGCGTCCGGGTTCTTCGCGTCCTCGAGCTCCTTGCGGAAAACGATGTTCACCGCCCCCTCGGGCCCCATCACCGCAACTTCTGCGGTCGGCCACGCGAAGTTGAAGTCCGCGCGGATGTGCTTGGAGCTCATGACGTCGTAGGCGCCACCGTAGGCCTTGCGGGTAATGACGGCGATCTTGGGCACGGTCGCCTCGCAGTAGGCGTAGAGGAGCTTCGCGCCGTGCCGGATGATCCCGCCCCACTCCTGCGCCGTTCCAGGCAGAAAGCCGGGAACGTCCACGAACGTCACGAGCGGGATGTTGAAGGCGTCGCAGAAGCGGACGAAGCGGGCCGCCTTGACGGAGGAGTCGATGTCGAGGGTGCCGGCCAGCGCGCGCGGGTTGTTCGCGACGACCCCGACAGGGTGGCCGCCGAGCCGTGCGAGGGCGCACACGATGTTCTCCGCCCAGAGCTCCTGCACCTCGAGCAGCTCGCCGTCGTCGACGACCTTCTCGATCACCGTGCGCATGTCGTAAGGCTTCGTGGGCTCGTCCGGAATCAGCGTGTCGAGCTCGGTGTCCTCGCGCCCGACCGGATCGGAGGGCTCGAACCAGGGCGGCGGGTCGACGTTGTTCTGCGGCAGGAACGAGAGCAGGTAGCGCGCGTCCTCCAGACAAGCCTCCTCGTCGTCGGCCGCGAAGTGGGCGACGCCAGACTTCGACGCATGCGTTGCCGCGCCGCCGAGCTCCTCGAAGTCGACGTCCTCGCCGGTCACGGTCTTCACGACCTCGGGGCCCGTGATGAACATGTACGAGCTCTCCTTGACCATCAGGACGAAGTCCGTGATGGCCGGGGAGTAGACGGCCCCGCCCGCTGTCGGTCCCATGACGAGGCTGATCTGGGGGATCACGCCCGATGCCTGCACGTTGCGCCAGAAGATCTCGGCGTAGCCGCCGAGCGAGACGACGCCCTCTTGGATCCGCGCCCCGCCCGAGTCGTTGATGCCGATGAGCGGGCAGCCGTACTTCAGCGCGAGGTCCATCACCTTGCAGATCTTCTCGGCGAAGGCCTCGGAAAGCGTGCCGCCGAAGACGGTGAAGTCCTGGGAGAAGACGAAGACGCGCCGGCCGAAGATCGTTCCGTAGCCGGTGACGACGGCATCGCCCCACGGGCGGCGATCCAACATGCCGAAGTGCGGGTTCCGGTGGCGGACGTAGCGGTCGAGCTCGACGAAGCTGTCCGGATCGAGGAGCTTCTCGATCCGCTCGCGCGCGAGGAGCTTGCCGCGCGAGCGCTGCCGCTCGACGGCGCGCTCGTCACCGGAGTGGAGCGCCTCGTCCCGGAGGGCCTGCAACTCCTCGAGCTTGTCGCGCGTCCCCTTGTCCTCGGCCTTGGCCACGCGCCTATCTTCCTTCAGACGCAGCGTCTCTCGCCACATTTGGCGCGCCACGTGCGCGAATTCTCGCGGTACGCTCGAGGCGGGTGGTGGTCCGGGGTGGCCCCTAGAGATCGTCGGGGACGAGTGAGTACATGACCACGTCGTGCCTCTCGCCCTTGAACGCGAGTGCGGATCGGAGGACACCCTCGCGCACGAACCCGGCCTTTTCGGCCACGCGCTGCGAGGGTTCGTTCGCGACATCGGCCCGAAGCTGGAAGCGCCCGAGCCTCTTCTCGACTAGGGCCCAGCGGGCGACAAGCCCGAGCGCGCGAGTCGCGACTCCGCGCCCTCGCGCCTCCCGCTTCACCCAGTAGCCGACCTCGCCGATCCCCCAGTCGAGGTAGCGAACGCCGATCGATCCCAGCAGCTCGCCGCTCGCCCTGTCCACGACCGCGAAGCTCTCCTCCTCGTCCGACTCGAGCCACGCACGAGCGTCAGCCTCCGTGTAGGGCGAGGGCACGGCGGTCCAGCGCGGGATCTCGGAGTCCTGACACGCGGCCACGATCGCCGGCACATCGCTCTCATCGAATGGCCTCAGCCGAACGACGTCGTCTTCGAGCGTCACGGCGCGTGGTGGGCGTCGTGCGTGCCGAACTCTTCCCGCAGGGTGTTGCAGATCTCCCCCACCGTGCAGTTCGCCGCGAGCGCCTCGCGCATCGGAGGAAGGAGGTTTTCGGTTCCGCGTGCCGCATCGCGCACCCGCGCAAGCGCCGCCTCCGCAGTCGCCGCATCACGTTCCGCGCGGACTCGGGCGGTGCGCGCGAGCTGGCGGCGCTCGGCTTCGGGATCGAGCCGGTGCAGCTCGATCTCTTCGCCGCTCTCCTCGTCCACGAACCGGTTGACGCCGACGAGGACCTCCTCGCCGCTTTCGAGGGCGCGCTCGTGCTCGTAGGCGGCGTCCTCGATCTCGTGCTGCGCGAACCCCTGCTCGACCGCCGCAACCGCGCCGCCGAGCTCGTCCACGCGTTCGATCAAGGCCCAGGCGCGTTCCTCCAGCTCGCGTGTCAGGCTCTCGAGGAAATAGGCTCCGCCGAGGGGGTCGGCCGTGTCGGTGCCGCCCGCCTCGTTCGCCAGCACCTGCTGCGTCCGCAGAGCAATGCGCGCCGCCCGCTCCGTCGGGAGCGCCAAAGCCTCGTCGTAGCCGTTCGTGTGAATCGATTGCGCACCGCCGCAGACGGCCGAAAGCGCCTGGATCGCGACGCGGACGATGTTGTTCTCGGGCTGCTGGGCGGTCAGCGTCGAACCGCCGGTCTGCGCATGGAAGCGGAGCGCCTGCGCCTTCGGGTTCGTGGCGCCGAAGCGCTCGCTCATGATCCGCGCCCAGAGGGTCCGCGCCGCCCGGAACTTCGCCACCTCCTGGAAGAAGTGGTTGTGGGCGTTGAAGAAGAAGGAGAGCCGCTCGCCGAACTCGTCGGGCGAGAGGCCTGCGTCAACCGCCGCCTGGCAGTAGGCGATCCCGTGCGCGAGCGTGAAGCCGAGCTCCTGCACCGCAGTCGAGCCCGCTTCGCGAATGTGGTACCCGGAGATCGAGATCGTGTTCCACTTCGGCAGCCGCACGTGGCAGTAGGCGAAGAGATCGGTCGTGATCCGCATCGAGGGGCGCGGCGGAAAGATGTAGTTCCCGCGCGCCACGTACTCCTTGAGGATGTCGTTCTGCACCGTGCCGCGCAGCTCGGCGCTCGCCACTCCCTGGCGCTCGCCGACGAGCTCGTAGAGGAGGAGGAGCAGCGCGGCCGGCGCGTTGATCGTCATCGAGGTCGAGACCTCGCCGAGCGGGATCGACTCGAAGAGGATCTCCATGTCGGTGAGCGAGTCGATCGCGACGCCCGTGCGGCCCACCTCCCCGGCCGCGCGCTCGTCGTCGGAATCGTGGCCGAGCTGCGTCGGGAGGTCGAAGGCGACCGAGAGCCCCGTCTGGCCGCGCTCGAGCAGGTAGCGGAAGCGGGCGTTCGTCTCCTCGGCCGAGGCGAAGCCCGCGTACTGCCTGATCGTCCAGGGACGGCCGCGGTACATGTCCGGATACGGCCCGCGCGTGAACGGGAACTCGCCCGGCCCCCCGAGCTCCACCCCACCGGCATCCTCGGCCGTGTAGACCGGCTTGACCTCGATGCCCGAGTCGGTCTCGCGGCGGTCTTCGGCCTTCGCCATCGCCTCTAGGCTAACGCTCATGCGAGTCACGGTGAGGCTTTTCGCCGGCCTCCGCGAGCACGCGGGAACCGGGCAACGCGATGTCGAGCTCGGGGACGGAGCCCGAGCCGAAGACGTCTGGCCGGCCCTCGACCTCGGCGACGAGCCCGTCGGCCTGGTCTTCGCCGTCAACCGCGCCTACGTCGCGCGCGACAGTGCCCTGGCCGAGGGGGACGAGGTCGCGCTCATCCCTCCGGTCTCGGGCGGCGCGTTCCGCCTCACCGAGGACACGATCGACCTCGCCGCGGTCGTCGCCGAGGTCGAGGAGGAGCGCGCCGGCGCCATCGTCACGTTTGTCGGCACCGTCCGCGCCGAGTCGCGCGGCCGCAAGGTCATGCGCCTCGAGTACGAGGCCTATGAAGGTATGGCCGAGAACGTGATGGCAGATCTGGCCGAGCTGCTGAACCAGCGCTACGACCTCTGCGCCATCGCCATCACCCACCGGGTGGGGGTCTGCGAGATCGGCGAGGCGAGTGTGGCGATCGCCGTCTCGGCCCCTCACCGCCAGGACGCGCTCGCGGCCTGCAAGGAGGCCATCGACACGCTCAAGGAGACCGTGCCGCTCTGGAAGAAGGAGGTCTACGAGGGCGGCGAGGAGTGGATCGGAAGGGGCTCGTAGCCGATCATTGGCGGGCGGCCTTCGCCCGCCAATTGTCTTCCTTCAGCTGACCCGTCTACTTCGCGCAGATGACGGAGACCTTGATGAAGACTGCATCAGCCGGGTCGTTGTTTCTGACTGCGCCCCACCATCCCGTTGACTTTCCGTGCGCGCCGTCCCTGGCCTGCCAACCGTTGGGGCACGTGACCGTCTGAACCTCGTGCTGACCTGCGAGCGCGATGTCCGAGGCACGATCGTCTTCGTGTTCTCTAGTTAGCGCGCATCCGCCTTGGGCGTGTGGGACC
>Ga0307406_10002379_pt1 | contig 10220 bp, 7 predicted proteins | sample 322Cmetagenome_3_FD_203706 | JGI IMG/M metagenome (GOLD analysis project Ga0307406, IMG submission 203706) | Maize rhizosphere microbial communities from greenhouse at UC Davis, California, United States - 322HYB-C-2 | ecosystem: Host-associated > Plants > Roots > Rhizosphere > Soil | place... | reverse complement strand
GCGTCAGGGCCCGGCGACCGCGGTGCCCGCCGCGGCCAGCCGCGCCGCGCCCACCACGCCGGCGTCATCACCCAGCTCGGCCATCGCCACCGTGAGCGGCTCGAGGATCGGCGGCGGGGCCACGATCCGCAGCGCGCTGTCCACCATCGAGACCAGCGTGGGCGTGCGCGAGAGCAGCCCGCCGCCCAGCACCAGCCGCTCGGAGTTCAGCACCGCGAGCGCGTTGGCGAGCGTGACCGCCAGCATCGGCGCGAGCTCGCGCCACAGCGCGAGCGCCCACTCGTCGCCCTCGGCCGCCGCCTGATCCACGTGCGCCGCGTTGACGCGATCCGGCGCGCCGGCGATCCGGATCGCCTGTGTCCGCGCCCGCTCGGCCGCCACCTCGCGCCGGATCCGCCGATCCAGGTAGCTGCCGCCGACGTACGCCTCGACGCAGCCCCGCCCGCCGCAGTTGCACGGCGCCGCGCTGTCGTCCCACCGCACCTTCACGTGGCCGATCTCGCCGGCGCAGCACGTCGCACCGTCGAGCAGCGCGCCACCCGCGATGACGCCGCCGCCGATGCCGGTGCCCACGTACACCGCCAGCACGTCGCGGCAGCCCCGCGCCGCGCCGGCCACCGCCTCGCCCCAGGTGACGGCGTTGACGTCGTTGTAGACGCCCACCGCGAACCGCGGGCCCAGCCGCTCGCGCATCAGCCGGCCGAACGGCACGTCGCGCCAGCCCAGGTGCGGCGAGCGCGCGACCGTGCCGCGCGGATCGCGCAGCATCGCCGCGACGCCGATCCCGACCGGCACCGGCGCGTCGTTCGCCCCCGGGCCGCCGCCCGCCGCCGATCCCGCCAGCCGCTCGACCACCCCGGCGATCCGATCGACCAGCGCGCCCGCCGCGCGGTCCTCGCCGATCAGCTCGCGGTGCGAGGCCTCGAGCGCGCCGCCCTCGGCGCGGAGCGCCCCCGCGCGCAGGTTCGTGCCGCCCAGATCGATCCCGATGGCGAGGCTCACGCAGGCTTCTCCTCGCGGCCGCCCGCGGCCGCTGCTTCGATCATCGCCTCGACCGCTCCTCGGATCTCGGCGAGCCGCTCGGTCGTCCCCGCCTCGCACCGCACCACCAGCGCCGGCTGCGTGTTCGAGGCGCGGACGAGCGCCCAGCCCCCGTCGAACGTCGCGCGCGCCCCGTCGAGATCCACCACGCCGCGCACCGCCGGATCGCGCCGCAGCCGCGCCGTCACCTCCGCCACCACCTCGCGCTTGCGCCCGTCCTCGCACGGTAGCCGGAGCTCCGGCGTCGCGACCGTCTCCGGCAGCTCGGCCGCCAGCTCGGCGAGCTTGCGCGGCTGCCGCGACAGGAGCTCGAGCAGCCGCGCGCCGGCGTAGATCCCATCATCGAAGCCCAGCCAGCGGTGCGCGAAGAACAGGTGGCCGGACATCTCCCCCGCGAGCAGCGCGCCCGTCTCCTTCATGCGCGCCTTGATCAGCGAGTGGCCCACCTTCCACATCTCGATCCGGCCGCCCGCCCGCGTCAGCTCGTCGTACATCGCCTGCGAGCACTTCACCTCGCCGATCATGCGCGCGCCCGGCACCTCGGCGAGCAACGCGCGGCCGAGGAGGATCATCAGCTGATCGCCCCACAGGACGCGCCCCGTCTGATCCACCACGCCCAGGCGATCGGCGTCGCCGTCGAGCGCGATGCCCAGCTCGGCGCCCTCGCGCTGGACCGCGATGATCAGATCGTCGAGGTTCTCCGGCTGCGTCGGATCCGGGTGGTGGTGCGGGAACCGCCCGTCGAGGTCGCAGTACAGCGGCACCACCTCGAAGCCCAGCCGGCGGTAGAGGCCCACGGCCGTCGGACCGCCCGCGCCGTTGCCGGCGTCGACCACGATCCGCGGCCGGCGATCGCCGAGGCGGAGCTGCGACTCGGCGTGGCGGTGGTACGAGCCGATCACGTCGCGCGAGTGGATCGGCCGCACCGGCGGCGGCGCCGGCTCGCCCTCGAGCGCCGCCACCTGATCGCGCAGCTCGGCGATCGCCGCGCCGTAGAGCGCCTGGGTGCCGGCCAGGATCTTGAAGCCGTTGTCCTCGGGCGGGTTGTGGCTGCCCGTGATCATCACGGTCGCCGCGGCCGCGAGGTGGTGGGCGGCGAAGTACGCCACCGGCGTCGGCACGACCCCGATATCGATCACCTCGGCGTGGACGCGGATCCCATCGGTGAGCTGCGCGAACAGGCGCGGCGAGGTCAGCCGGCAGTCGCGCGCCACCACGACCGGCCCGCGGGCGCGCTGGCCGACCACGTGGCCGATCGCGCGCACGACCCCGTCGTCCAGATCGCGCTCGGCGACCCCGCGGATGTCGTACTCGCGAAAGATGGCTGCGTTCACCACCTCAGAGGTACCGCGCGAGGCCGCGGCTCGACAAGAGCTCGACGAGCTCGCGGACGTCCTGCGCGGCACCCCGCCGCACCACCAGGATCGCGTCGCCGCTCTTCACGATCACCAGGTCGTCCACCCCGACCGCCGCGATCAGCGTGCCGTCGTCGCTCGCCACGACGTTGCCCGTCCCGCGGTGCACGACCGCCGACCCGAGGATCGTGTTGCCGGCCCCGTCGGCCCCGAGCAGCGCCGGCAGCGCCGACCAGCTCCCCACGTCGTCCCAGCCGACCGCGGCCGGGATCGTCACGACGCGGGTCGCCCGCTCCATGACCGCGTGGTCGAACGAGATCGCCGGCAGGCCCGGGTAGACGTCCTCGGCGCGCGCCGCCCCCGCGGCGATGTCGCGGACCCCGCGCGCGATCGGCGGCGCGTGCGCGTCCAGCTCGTCGAGGATCCGGCGCGCGGAGGCGAAGAACATGCCCGCGTTCCACAGGTAGCGGCCGCTCGCGACGTAGCGCGCCGCCGCCTCGCGGTCCGGCTTCTCGGCGAACCGCAGCACCGGGACCACCGCCCCACGCTCGGCCGACGCGAGCTCCTCGATCGTCTGTTCGATCTCGAGGTAACCGAAGCCCGTCTCGGCGCGGGTCGGCGCGATGCCCACGGTGCCGATCACGTCGCGCTCCTCGACGGCGGCCAGCGCGCGCTCGAGGACGCGGGTCAGGCCCGCCTCGTCGGCGACGTGCTGATCCGCCGGCAGGATCGCGAGCACCGCGTCCGGATCGCGCGCGGCGATCACCGCGGCCGCGAGCCCGATCGCCGGCGCCGTGTTGCGCCCCACCGGCTCGGCCCAGATCTCGATCGCGTCGGCCGCCGCGCCCGCCGCCTCGCCGACGGTCTCCCCGACGATCCGGCCGGCCCCCTCGACGACGGCGCGCGTCGCCGCGACCTGCTCCGCCGCCGTCACGATCCCGACTCGCGCGCCCGCCACCGCGGACGCGCGGCGCAACGCGGCGCCCAAGAGCGTCTCGCCGCCCGGCGCGATCGGCAGGAGCTGCTTCGGCCGCGCCCGCCGGCTCGCCGGCCACAGCCGCGTGCCGCTGCCTCCGGCGAGGATCACCACGTGTCGCACGCGTCGCATGGTCGCACGCCGCGCTCGCGCGAGCGGCCCTTCGCGCGAGCTTTCGCCTCGCGTCGATCCACCCCGCTGTAGTAACGCAGCGATCGAGGCGCCCGAGGCCGCGAGGCCCGCGAACCCAGAGGCGCCCGAGGACAGCCCCGATGAAGACCCACGCGCTCCTGCTCGCTCCCCTCCTGCTCGCGTGCGGCGGCGGCAAGCCCGCCGCGCCCGCCGGCCCCGCCGCCGACGAGGCTGCCACCCGGGCCGCGTCGCCACCGCCGACCCCCGCGGCGCCCGAGCTGCCGCCCGCCACCGGCACGCCGAAGGAGGACCTGATCCCGCGCAGCGTCCTGTTCGGCAACCCCGAGCGCGCCGCCGTCCAGATCAGCCCCGACGGCAAGACCCTGTCCTGGCTCGCGCCCAAGGACGGCGTCCTCAACGTCTGGGTCGCTCCGGTCGGCAAGCTCGATCAGGCGCGCGCCGTCACGAGCGACACCAAGCGCCCGATCCGGCGCTACCGCTGGGCGTACACCGGCAAGCACATCCTCTACCTGCAGGACGCCGCGGGCGACGAGAACTTCCACATCTTCCGCGTCGACGTCGCCGACGGCAAGACCACCGATCTGACGCCCTACCCCAAGGCGCGGGCCGGCATCGTCGACCTGAGCGATCAGCAGCCCACCACGCTCATCGTCCAGATCAACGACCGCAACCCCGAGGCCATGGACCTCTACAAGGTCGATCTCCTCACCGGGGCGCGCGAGCTCCTGGTCCAGAACAACGAGGAGCTGGTCGACTACACGCTCGATCACAAGCTGCGCGTGCGGCTCGCCACCAAGAAGCTCCCCGACGGCGCGACCCAGCTCCTCGAGCCCGACGGCAAGGCCTGGAAGCTGATCGACACGATCCCGTTCGAGGACGCCGAGACCACCGGCGTCCTCGGGTTCGCGCCCGGCGACGAGGCGCTCTACCTGACCGAGTCGCGCGGCCGCGACACCGCGGCGCTCGTCAAGCTCGAGCTCAAGACGAAGCAGCGGACCGTGCTCGCCGAGGACGTGAAGGCCGACGCCGGCGACGTCATCGTCCACCCGACGAAGCACAACCTGCAGGCCGTGGCGTTCGAGTACGAGCGCGTGCGCTGGCAGGTGCTCGACAAGGCGATCGAGAAGGACCTCGCGGCGCTCGCCAAGCTCGACGGCGGCGAGGTGCAGATCACCGCGCGCACGCTCGACGACAAGACGTGGGTCGTCGCCACCTCGTCGGAGCAGCGGCCCGGCCGCTACTACCTCTGGGATCGCGGCAAGCAGCGGGCGACGTTCCTGTTCTCGGTGCGCCCCGAGCTCGATCGGCAGCCCCTCGTGAAGATGTGGCCCGTGCAGATCAAGGCGCGCGACGGCCTCGTGCTCGTCAGCTACCTGTCGCTGCCCGCGGCGGCGGATCCCGACGGCGACGGCCGGGCGAGCGCGCCCGTGCCCATGGTGCTGTGGGTCCACGGCGGCCCGTGGTCCCGCGACTCGTGGGGCTTCGACTCCGTGCACCAGCTCCTCGCGAACCGCGGCTACGCCGTGCTGAGCGTCAACTACCGGGGCTCGACCGGCTTCGGCAAGAAGTTCCTGAACGCCGGCAACCTCGAGTGGAGCAAGCGGATGCACGACGATCTGCTCGACGCCGTCGACTGGGCCGTGAAGTCCGGCGCCGCGCCGCGCGACAAGATCTGCATCGCCGGCGGCAGCTACGGCGGCTACGCGACGCTCGTCGGCGTCGCGATGACGCCCACCGTGTTCCGGTGCGGCGTCGACATCGTCGGCCCGTCGAGCCTGCTCACGCTGCTCGCCTCGATCCCGCCCTACTGGGCGCCGAACGTCGCGGTGTTCCACTCGCGGATGGGCAACCCCGGCACGCCCGAGGGCAAGGCGCTCCTCGAGGCCGCGTCGCCGCTCACCCACGCCGCCAAGATCGCGCGCCCGCTCCTCATCGCGCAGGGCGCCAACGATCCGCGGGTCAAGCAGGCCGAGTCCGAGCAGATCGTCGCCGCCATGAAGCGGCACGGCCTGCCCGTGTCCTACGTCCTGTTCCCCGACGAAGGCCACGGCTTCGCCCGCCCCGAGAACAGCATCGCCTTCTTCGCCACCATGGAGGCCTTCCTCTCGGCCCACCTCGGCGGCGTCTACCTGCCGATCGCCAAGGCCGAGCTCGACGCCTCCTCGATGCAGCTCAAGGAGGGCCGCCGCGGGATCCCCGGCCTGCCCTGAGCGGCCGCCCCGGACCCGGGCTGCCCGCTACGCGGCGACCTGAGGATCGGCGGGCGACGCGGGCGCGCTCTCGTGGTGGAGATCGGCGTCGCGGTCCTGCGACGCGGCCGCCCCCGACTTCGGCGCGAGGGCCGGCCAGGCGCCGCCGCCGCGCGGATCGGAGAGCGTCGCGGCGTCCTGGTAGACGCGGCCCGTGCGGAACAGCCGGAGCAGCGCCGCGCCGAGCGGCATCGACTGGTAGCGATCCGGCCAGGTCCGGGCGAGCTCGGCGCGGATCGCGCGGCCGTGGCGGGCGCTCGCCGCCGGGAACAGGTGGTGCTCCACGTGGTAGCCGAAATCGAGGGTGAGCCAGTCGATCCAGCGCGGCACCGTCACCGAGAGCGAGCCCAGGAGCGGATCATTGATCTCGGTGGCCGGGCTCAGCGCGTGGTTGGTGACGATGAAGGCCATCACGAGGACGTTCGCGACGAGGAGCGGCAGCACGTACGCGAAGACGAACGCGGCCGGGCCGATCGCGACGGCGAGCGCGATCCAGAGCGCGGCGGCCAGCGCGGTCTCGGCGATCACGCGCCGGTAGTCGCGCGTCGAGATCTGCACCGTCGAGCGCGCCGAGAGCAGCACCTTGAGGCTCTGCCCCGAGAAGCCGATCAGCAGGGTGAGGAGGCCCCGCCAGCGCCCGCCCCCCGGGGCGAAGTGATCGGTGGCGAACCGCGTGAGGCCGCTCGCCCGATAGGTCTCGAGCGAGGGGTACATGTCCGGATCGAGGCCCGGCCGCTGCGCGTTCCCGTGGTGGACGCGGTTGTGCCAGATGCACCACAGGCGCGGCGAGACGACGAGCGGCGCGAAGCAGAGCACGCCGACGATCGGCTTCGCCCAGGCCCAGCGCCCGCGCAGCACCGCGCCGTGCATCGTCTCGTGCCCGAGGAACATGAGGCCGCCGAACGAGCAGCCGATCACGAGCGAGAGCGCGGGCAGCGCCGGCCACGGCAGCCAGCCCCGCGCGATCGCGAGGATCGCGGTGACGATCACCGAGACATGCACCGGCAGCCAGAGCAGCCGCGAGGCCGCGGGGGTCGCCAGCACACTCGCGATCCGAGGCTTGATCTCCCGGACGTAGAAGGAAAGCGGGTACGCTCGCACGTGCTGGCAAGGGTGCATCGCGCGTGCGTCCACAAACAAGCACCCGGCCCGGTATACGACGGCGAGCCGGGGTGCGCGCCCATGCCACGGTGCCCGGGTACGCGGGATCCGATGTTCTCGCAGCTTCGGGCGCCAGGGCGCCGGCGCCTGATGGTCCGCGGTGGAGGGTACAACCCACGGACCGGACTCTTGCCGGGCGGGCCGCTCGGGGCCCGCCCCTCAGGGCTCGGCGACGAGCTGTCCCGCGAGCGCCGCGGCGTCGCGCGTGTCGTTACCGACGAGGATGTGCCGCAAGCGCCGGTGCTTGTCGTAGATGCGGAAGTGCGGCAACGCGCCGATCTCATAGGTCCGGGCGACCGGCGTGAAGCCATCGCCGACATCGACCTTGCGGATCAGCACGCGCGGCTCGCCCGCCGTCTGGACGGCGAGCAGGCCCGAGACCGTCACGCAGGCGCCGCAGTAGTCGGCCCAGAAGTCGACGACCGTCACGTAGCCCGGGACCACGTGGGCCTCGACATCGACCCGCGCGCCCGGCTCGTTCAGCTGGACCGTGCGCGGCGGCGGCGGATCGACCGGCCGCGCCGCACCACCCGCGCACCCGCACCCAGCAACGGCAGCAGCAGCGGCGACGACGGCCGCGGCGGCAGCCATCGCGCGCCCGCGGGCGCTCACCAGGCCTCCGTCTCCGCGAGCCGGCGCTGGAGGCGGAGCACCTCCGAGCGCGGCAGGCCCGCGTGATAGATCTGCTCGAGCTGGAGCCGCTCGCCGGAGATCAGCTCCGAGGCCGATAGCCGGACCGTGCCGTCGGTGTCGAGCGTGATCTCGACGAGGACGAGCACGTCGCCCGCCGGGGCCTCCGGCAGCTCGGACACCGCGTAGCGCCCCAGGTGCCGGTTGCGCGCGGCGTCGGGCGAGTCGCCCTCCCAGAGATCGAACTCGATCCGCGGCTGGCCATCGACGCGCGTCGGGAACACGCGGTGCTCGCGGGTCGGGATGACGCACGACTGCGCGATCACCAGCTCGCACTCGCCGCCCGCGTTCGAGACCGACACGCCGCGTGCCGCCACGTCGATCACGAGGACGCCCTCGATCGCGCCCTCGAGGCGCGCCACCTCCAGCGCGGCGCCCACCGCGACCACCTCCTCGGGGTTATCGATGGCGAGCCCCTCGCGGCCGAGGATGCGCGCGATCTCGCGCCGGACCGCCGGCATGCGCGTCATGCCGCCGACCAGGAGGATCTCGTCGATCTCCTCGCGCGCGCGGCCCGCGCGCCGCAGCGCCTCTCGGATCGGCGGGTCGAGGCGCCGCATCAGCGGGGCCGACCACAGCTCGAGCTCGTCGCGGCGGAGCTGCTTGCCGTACTCGAGCGCCTTGCCCGAGGGCAGCTGGGCCAGCTCGGAGACGTGGACCCGCGCCGACGCGGCGGCCGACAGCTCGTGCTTGGCGCGCTGCGCCGCCATCCGCAGCCGCTCGATCGCGTCGGCGTCCGCGGAGACGTCCATGCCGCGCGCGTTGCGGACGTCGCGGATCAGGTTCTCGACCACGGCGCGATCGACGTCGTCGCCGCCCAGGAACGCGTCGCCGGTGGTGGCCAGCACCTCGAAGATGCCGCCCATGACGTCGACGGCCGCGACGTCGAAGGTGCCGCCGCCCAGATCGCACACCAGGTACTTGCGATCCGCGCCCCGGTGCGCGCCGTGGCCGAGCGCCGCCGCCGTCGGCTCGCTGAGCAGCCGCGCGACCGAGAGGCCGGCGATCTGCGCCGCGTCCTTGGTCGCCTGCCGCTGCGCCGCGTCGTACCAGGCCGGGATCGTGATGACCGCGCGCGTGACCGGCTGGCCGAAGTGCGCCTCCGCGATCCGGCGCAGCTCGCGCAGGATCAGCGCGCAGACCTCCTCCGGCGAGACCAGGCGGCCGCCCGGCAGCCCGATCCAGGTGTCGCCGTTCGGCGCCTCGGCGAGCTCGTACGGCAGCATGCGCGCGAGCCGCCGGACCTCCGGGTGATCGTAGCGGCGGCCCAGCAGGCGCTTGGCGCCGAAGATCGTGAGGTCCGGGCTGTCGTCGAGCCCCGCGCGCGCGCCCTCGCCGACGATCGGCCCCGCCGGGCTGAACCACACCAGCGACGGCAAGGTCGTCGAGCCCTCGTCGGTCGTCAGGATGCGCGGGGCGCCGTCGCGATCGATCACGGCGAGCACCGAGTTGCTCGTCCCCAGATCGATCCCCACCGCCGGGCCCTGGGCCGTCACCGGAAGAGCCGTCACCGGAAGAACCTCCGCAGCTCCACGTGATCGGCCAGCGCGTGCCGCCGCATGTACTCGAGGATCTGCGCCGCCTCGACGCAGTGCTCGTAGTGCGCGAGCGCGGTCTCGAGCTGCGAGGTCGCCAGCATCCGCTCGCCCTTGCTCAGCGCCGAGAGCGCGGAGGCCACGTAATAGAGCGAGCGCAGCGGCCGGCTTCGCGGATACACGCACAGCGCCGCGGCGAGCACCTCCTGCGCATGATCGGCGTCGCCGTTCGACAGCATCATGCGCGCCCGGCTCTCGAACGCCTCGCCGCCCTGCACCGCCGACGGCGACGGAGACGGGGACGAGCCGTCGGCCGGCGGCGCGGCCTCTGCCGGCAGCGCCTCGGGCGCGGCCTCGTCGTCGGCGATCAGCACCCGCGCGGAGCCGTCGCGGCCCGAGAGGTCGTCGAAGCCGACCAGCCACCCCGCCGGCTGCTGCAGGACCGGGCCCGTGGAGGTCACGCGGCCCTCGAGCACCAGCGCGGCGCGCAGGCGGTCGTACGCGCGGTTGCACAGGATCGTCAGCTCCTCGGCGAGGTGCGTGATCGCCGGCGCGTGGTGCCGCGCGACGAGATCCGGGTGGTACCGGCGCGCGAGCCGCATCCAGCCGAGGCGGATCCCGTCGGCGTCCGCGTCGCGGTCCACGCCGAGGATCTCGTGCACCGCGAGCTGGCGCAGCCGGCGCAGCTCGGTGGTGAGGTGCAGGATGAGCTGCTGCGCCTCGTCGGGCACCTCGATGCGCTGCTGGGGCCGCAGTCGCGGCGGGGTCACCGCTTCCGGGGTCACCGCTTCCGGGGTCACCGCTTCCGGGGTCACTGCCACCGGCGGGGGCTCCGCTTCCAGGGATTCCGCCGTCTCCGGGGATTCCGCCGCCTCCGGGGGCTCCGCCGCCTCCGGGGGCTCCGCCGCCTCAGGGGGCTCCGCCGCCTCCGGGGATTCCGCCGCCTCCGGGGGCTCCGCCGCCTCCGGGGGCTCCGCCGCCTCAGGGGGCTCCGCCGCCTCCGGGGGCTCCGCCGCCTCCGGGGGCTCCGCCGCCTCCGGGGGCTCCGCCGCCTCCGGGG
>Ga0307406_10002378_pt1 | contig 10220 bp, 3 predicted proteins | sample 322Cmetagenome_3_FD_203706 | JGI IMG/M metagenome (GOLD analysis project Ga0307406, IMG submission 203706) | Maize rhizosphere microbial communities from greenhouse at UC Davis, California, United States - 322HYB-C-2 | ecosystem: Host-associated > Plants > Roots > Rhizosphere > Soil | place... | reverse complement strand
GTCGAGCTCCGGGGGTTCGCGCCCTGGCGTCCGATCCCCCACGACGTCGTGGTCTCGCTCGGCTGGCCGCTGCTCGACCCGAGCTTCATCCCCAAGACGGTCGGCGCGCTCGTCGCCCCGGGCGCGTTGCTGTGGCAGATCGGCGGCGCCCCGCGCTGGGTCGATGGCTCCGAGACCCTCGCCCCGCTGCTCGGCAGCGGCACGCCTCAGGTCCTGTATGCCCGCGCGCTCGGCGTCCCGTTCGCGTCGGTGTGGGTGTCGCCCGCGCTGCGATCGCGGGTGTTGCCGCAGGACACGCTGGATGATCTGCGCGATCTCGCCGCCGGGATGGGCGTGCCGCTCATCGAGCGCTCGCTCGCCGAGGCGCTCACGCTCGGGATCACGCCCGCCACCGGCGTCGCGCCGGCGACGGGTGGGGGGCCGGGGCCGACCACGGATCCGCTGCGCCAGCAGATCGCGGCGGCGGTCGAGCTCGCCTACCGATACGCCGAGACCCGCGATCTCGCCGCGCTGGCCGCGGTGCTCAAAGATCGCCGCGCGAAGGTCTCGCTGGGCTGGAGCCCCGACCTCAAGGCGGGCTACGTGCTGATCGAGGTGCGGCGCGGCACGTCGATCATCAGGAACGCCGCGGTGCTCGCCTCGCCGGGCGGCGTGATCTGCGCCGACATCCCGTCCGGCACCGACGCGGGTCCCGCGGTGTGGCGCGCGATCCAGCCCTGGTGCCTCCGGCTCGAGGTCGTGGGGAGCGTCTCGCCATGATCCGGCGCGCCATCCCCCACCTCTCGATCCTCGCGTTGATCGCGGCCCTCGTCGCCGTGTCCTGGCAGGCGCTGCGCGTGCTCGGCCGGGCGGAGCAGCCGACGGCGACCAAGCAACACACCGCGGATCGGGTGCTCGCGTACCGGGTCACCGCGCAGCGCGGGCCGCACTTCTTGCTCGACGGCGGCCGGACGCGGCTCAAGCTGTCGTCGCTGGGCGTGATCTCCCGCCCGGGCGCCTACGATCCGTCGATCCAGCGGACCTACCGGATCGGGCTGTCGGTGACGCTGGCGGATCGCGAGCTGTGGCGGGCCGAGGTCGCGATCACCAGCCGCCAGTCGAAGGCCGACTGGGACGGCAGGGTGTGGGCGAGCGAGGCCGCGTGGAGCCTCGATCGCATCCAGCTCGATGACGAGCGGACCACCATCGTCGAGCTGCCCGAGCTGCCGGTCGACGCGATCCTCGAGCTGCGGCTGATCGGCGAAGGCGAGGCGCTGGTGCGCGTGTTCCAGGCCGACACCCGGGACGCCGCGGCCCGCGACCGCGCGGCGGTGCAATGGGACGAGCAGTCGAAGGCCGAGCTGTTGCGCTCCTCGACCTACGTGCCGTGGCCGCTGCTCGAGCCGGTGGAGCGCGAGCGCCGGCTGACTCGCCGCTGGCAACGGCTGTCCGCGCTCGGCGCCGCGGGGGTCGACTTCGAGACCCGGTCGGTGTTCATCAGCGACTTCCGGCTCCCGCAGACCCCCGGCGACGCCGAGGGCCTCGAGCTCGTCCGTGGCCGGGCGGCGGCGGTCAACGTCCGTGGCCCGGTCCGCGTCATGGTCCTGCCGGCGCCCGGGGCGGAGGTCCCCTTCTTCGTCGAGACCGTCGGGACGGCGCCCCGGGGCCTCTCGTCGCCGGGCAGCGCGCTGGCGGTCGATGTCCCCGACGGGCCTCACAGCGTGATCCTCTCGACCGACTCGGCGACGGGGACCCGCGTGAGCGTGCGCGCAGATCGCGACCACTGGATCGCGCCGGTCGAGCGCCAGGCGGTCACCGCGCCCGGCCAGATCGTTCCGGATCGGGTCCGGATCCCGATGGTCGTGCTCGGGGGCAACGCGGCCGCCACGCTGCCCGTCTACAAGGTCGCCGAGGCGGGGTTGCTCGGCAGCCTGGTGCGCGTCGATGCGTGGCTGATCCATCGCGCGGGCGCGGCGCCCGAGGGGGCCCAGGCGACGATCGGGGTGACGTTCTGGTCCAGCGATGGCACCGCGATCGGCCACGAGTCGGTCCCGATCTCGTCGAGCGTCCCGGGCCGGTTCGAGCGCCTCGAGTGGGAGGGCGCGACCGCGGAGATCTCCGACGCGTCGTCGTTTCGCGTGCTCGCGCCGGCCAGCGCGGCGCGGCTCGAGCTCACCGCCGACCGCGACGTCGCGGTCTCGCTGTTCCGCTGGCTGCCGGGCAAGGTCGAGCGCAAGCAGCCCTACACCGACGCGCCAGGCTCCACCCTGGCCTGGCGTTATGCACCGCTCTTGCACCGCATCTGGTATCCGGTGGCGCCCGAGAACCACGAGCAGCTCGCGCGCGCGCATCGGTCCGCGATCCTGGAGGCCCAGGTCCGGATCGACGCGAGCGACGCCGAGCGCCGGGCGTCGCTCGGTGAGGCGCCGAGCCCGAGGGCCAAGCGCGACTACGAGACCATCAAGCTGACAGGCACGGAGCGTCAGCGCGGGCGCGAGCGGGTCGCGCAGGACGACGTCGACGCGCTGGTCCGCGACTGGGAGCCCAAGGCGCTGACCGAGCTGACCGCGTCGCGCCCGCGCACGCTCGACTTCCGCGCGGCGCTCCGTACCCGGCCGCGGCTGTCGTGGATCGCGCCGAGCGGCGCGCTGGACGCGACCGTCCAGGTGACGATCGGCGACCTCCCGCGCCCGGTCCGCCTCGAGGGCCTGGTCGGCAGCGCCGACCTGCCCGACATCCCCCCGGGGCAGCACCGCGTCGTGGTCGACGCCCCAGCCGGCGTTCAGCTGTGGATCAACCGCCCTCCGGTCGGCGACCGCGGGGGGGTGTATCGGGATCGCACGCTCTATGCGATCGACAGCCGACCGCTCAGCGTCTCGATCCCCCAGGCCACGGGAGAGCAGGTCTACCTCTACGCCGTGATCTATGCGCCGCCGACCGCGACGGGACGACTCAAGATCTCGGTGGACGGTGGCCATCCGGCTCGACGCGTCGGGGTCGTCGAGCGGGTCTCCCTGGGGGAGTCGATCACCGAGATCACCGCCGCGCCGGCCGCGGCCCCCGAGGCTCGGCTGATCGATCTCGGCGGGCAGTCGGCGGGCGCCCCGCGGGTCACGCAGTTTGGCTTGCTAGATGATCTCACCGCGTGCCAACATCGCGTCGACGTGGCCGTACTCTCGGGACCACCCATGTGGATCCGGCTGTTCGTCACGCGTGAGCTGCGCAGCGCGCGGTTGCCCGCCGCGCCCGCGACTCCTCGCCCCGGCGCCGCCGCGCCGCCGCGGACGCCGCCCGCGCCATCGTCGCTCCCCGTCTGTCCCCAGGGCCCGCGATGACGCGCTTGCGCTGGCGGCACTGCGTCGTCACGATCGCCGTCATGACCGCCTGTTCGGGCCGGGCGCCCACGGTCGTCCAGCCGGTGTTCACGATCCCCCAGGCGGAGGCGGCGCTCTGGCCCCGCGGGATCCAGGTCGAGTACCGGCCTCCGACGGAGCAACAGCGCCGAGCGCTCGACCTCCTGATCGGGACGCTGTGGCGAGGGGTGGCGCCGCCGGTGACCCCGAAGCTCACCGCGCTGGCGACCGAGGCTCACATGGAGCTCGCGCTATGGATCGTCGCTGGACGCCCGACCTGGGTCGTCCGCGAGCCCGCGGCCGATCCGCACGGCCTGGGGATCTACCTGGTCCACGCCGCGGCCGCGCCGAGCGGGCGCGCGATCTTGCTGCAAGCGCCGCACGTCTACTTCGATCGCCAGACCCAGTTCATCGCGTCCGCGATGTTCTGGACCCCCGGCACGCCCATGCAGATCCACGGGCTGTTCACCAACTCGGTCCATCGCTTCCAGCAGGCCGATCATCTTCGAGAGCGCCGCGGGTTCAACCCGGCCGACGTCGCCCACAACTCCGAGCATCCATTTCAGACGGCCACCTCGGCGGTGCTGAAGGCGGGCCCGGTCATGGTGATCCAGCTCCATGGCTTCGACGGTGACTCCCAGACCGCGAGCGCGACCGCGACCGCGATCGTGAGCGCGGCCCGCCCCGAGGGGTCGACGGAGGAGAGCACGCGGATCGCCGCGACGCTGTCGAGCGTGCTCGGGGCCTCCGTGGTCCGGTACCCCGAGGAGAGCCAGTCCTTCGGCGGGCTCGACAACGTCCAGGGCAAGCTCGTCTCGACCGCGCCGGACGCGCAGTTCGTCCACATCGAGCTCGAGCTGGAGCTGCGCAAGCGCATGCGCGAGCCCGACCTCGCGGTGCGCTGGGCCAACGCCATCGTCGAAGCGATCAGCGCGACCCGGCCGCCATGAAGCGGGCCGCGCTCTTCATGCTCGCGTGCGCGCTCGTGCTGGTGCACGGACGCGCAGCGCGAGGGGGCCCCAGCCACCGGGCGCCCGCCGCGCCGGTCACCACGCCGGTCACCGCGCGGGTCGCCGCGCCGGTCACGACGCCGGTCGCCACGCCGGTCGCCACGCCGGTCGCCACGCCGGTCGCCACGCCGGTCACGGCGGTGATCACGACGTGGGGCCCCCGGGCCGTGAAGTGGCCTGTCGATCCGGCGCAGATCCAGCCGACCCCCGGATGGGCGCCGGCCGGCGTCGCTGACATCCTGGGGACCGTCACGGTGACCGAGTCGCGCGCCGCGGTGCTCTGGCTCGGACCGACCGAGATCGTCCGGGTCCGCGCGGTGCAGGGCGACGTCGCCGAGCTGCGGTTCCGCCGGGTCACCGGGAGCGCCGGAGCGCGGCTGTGGATCGACGAGGCCGGCGCGCGCATCGATCGCGGCATTCAGCTGATCGAGCCGCCGGGGCCCGGCGCGCTCTGGACGATCACGGCGCCCCACGAGGTCTCGATCGTCGTCGAGACGAGCCGCGCACGCTCGCCGCGGCTGGTCTGGGAGCAGACGCGCGCCGAGGTCACGCGCTGGCTCGCCCAGGCGGGCACGATCCCGGTGATCCCGGACGACGAGGACCAGGCTACCCGGCTTCGCCTGCTCGGGGCACAGGCGTTCGTCCGCGCGCTCGGAGCGGTGAATCCCTCGGTGGCGCGCGCGCTCGGGGTGTGGCGCCGGGTCGACGCCGAGCTGGCGATCGCGAGCCGCCGGCGCGCCAACGATCCGTACATCGACCGCGCGCTGAAGATCCCGCCGGGATCCGAGACCCGCGACGATGCCGGCGTCGCGTTCGGGGCGCCGACGGGGCCGTGGCAGCTCACGGTGGAAGGCCCGGGGACGATCCTCATCGAGGCGCGCGCCGAGCGCCCCTCCGGCGGCTGGCTCGAGACGACCGCCACGCTCGAGGTCCGGATCGATGGCGTGCTGGCCGCGCGACGCCAGGAAGAGACCACCCCGCTCGTGACGCCGCAGGGCACCGCGCTGCCGGTCACGCCGGACACCCAGCGGTTTGGCCGTCGGATCCGCGCGGAGCTCGAGCTCGGGCCCGGACGCCACACGCTCGCGGTATCGATCGACAAGGCGCGCTGGCTCCGGCTCGAGCAACGGACGCGGCGCCCGCGGTTGCGCGATCCGGATCTCGGCGCGCAGATCCGCGCGGCGCGCGCCGAGATCGCGGGGGATCCCGGTCCGGCCGCCCGGGCCGCGGAGACGCTCCTGGCGCGCCTGGTCGGGCAGCCCGCCGCCGCGATCACCGGGGCCACGTCGATCGAGGTGCTCCCCGCGCCGGTCGCGACCTACGTGGCGCTCCGCGCCGGACCCGTGCTGCTGACCGACGCCGCGGCCGCCGCGAAGCTCGAGATCGTCACCCGCCTCATCGGTGATCCGCGGCTCGAGCAGGCGCTCGCCGAGGCGCTCGTGTTCGAGCTGATGGTGCGGCTGCCCCCCGCGTTCCCGGCGGACGCGCTGGCCACGATCATCGTGCGCTGGAAGCGGGTCTCGCCCGCGGTGCTCGCGGTGCTCGCGGCGCACCTCGTCGCCGGTCACCCCAGCGACGCGGTGAGCGCCGCCGAGCGGGCGTGGCGTCAGGCGCCGAACGGCGAGCTCGCGCAGCACGCGATGTTCGCCACGCTCGATGTCGCGCGGGTCTACCGGCTCGAGCCACGCAGGCTCGAGTCGTCCGCGGCGCCGGCCACCAGCGGGTGGGTCTCGTCGGTCACCAAGGGCTCGGCCGAGGCCGCGGCGGGTGCGCTGATCGAGCTCGACCTCGGCGCCCCCTGGACGGTCGACATCCCACCGGCGCCCGGCGGCGGCGGTCGACTGGCGGTGATGAAGGTGTTCGCGGTCACCCGGCCCGACGCGCCGGGGCCGATCCGGCTGTGGCTCGACGATCGGCCCCACGCGACGGTCGGGCTCGCCGCCGTCGAGCGGATCGAGCTCGCCGCGAAGCCGGGGCCTCACACGCTGCGGGCCGAGGGGCCGGCCGGTTCACACGTGTTCGTCGCCGTGCCCGGCGCGCGGGGAGCCCGACAGGGGTTGATCCGTGAGTTCCATGTCGCGGACGTGGGGTCCGCCTCGCCGCGCTTCCTCTTGCCAGCCGCGCGGTCATCGGCGCCGGTCCGGATCGAGCTGCGGACGCGGTTCACCGACCAGGTCGCGCCGCGAACGATCGAGGCGCGGCTCCACAGCGACGCCGGCGGCTCGCGGCGGCTCGTGCTCGACGTGACCGGCGTCGATCGCGACACCTGGCCGCTCGCGGGTGACGGGCAGCTCTCGGCGGCCGCCTCGGCCTGGGTGTGGCTGCCGCCGCTCACCGAGCGGATATGGATCACGACCGACTCGCCCGACCTGCTCGTGCACGCGGCCACCCGACAGGGCGCGGCCGAGGGCGAGGTGACCAGCTCCTCCGAGCAGCCGCTGGTCGATCCGCTCGCCGAGATCACGGCCCAATCGTCGATCCTCGTCGCGTCACCCAGCAACGCGGCGGCGTACCTGGCTCGCGCTCGCGCCCTGATCCAGCTCGACGAGATCGCCTCGGCGCGTCGCGATCTGGCGGCCGCGAGCGCGACCGCGGCCGGCGCGGAGCTCCGCACGCTCGCGATCCGGATCGCCGAGCTCGACGCTCGCTACGACCGCACCTACCTCCCGGCGCAACCGCTGAGCGGGCCGATCATCGATGGCGTCGCGCTCGACCCGCTGCCGCCACCCGACACCGATCTCGCGGGCGCGATCGAGCTCGCGCGCAAGATCCGGACGCGCGCCGTGATCGCGACCCCCGGGGGCGGGGCGATCGGCGATGACATCGGCATCCGGTGGCTGGGCGCGCGGCTGGCGGAGCGCGCCGGCCAGGGGGCGAAGGCCGCCGAGCTGTGGCGAGGCATCGGGTCGTGGCAGGCCAACGCGGCGGCGCTGGTGGCCCTGACCTCGTCGACGTTCGACGATCCCGATCGCGAGGCGTCGATCGCCTTCGGGCTGGCGAACGAGCTGGCGCCGGTGGAGCTGCCCCGGCTCCGCCGCGCGCGCATGCTCGCCATCCGTCGCTCGCGGTGGTCGCCGATCACCAACACGATCGCGAACGCGGGCACCGAGCGCATGGCGCTGGCGACGACCCCGCTCGCGGCGACGCCGCGCAGCACGATCCGCCGCGCGCTGCTCGCGGCCCCGTGGCCCGACGCCAAGCTGGTCGAGCCCGGGCACGAGACGACGTTCATGGTGCAGGGCCCGACCAAGGTCGCCATCGAGGCGTGGTGTCGCCGGCTGTGGGCCAACCCCACCGATGGCCAGTGCCGGCCACAGGTCCGCGTGGATCAGCACGCGCCCCTGATCAGCGCGGTCCCGTACGGCCAGTCGAAGCGGCTCGCCGAGCTATCGATCGATCCGGGCCGGCACCAGATCACCGTCGCGCTCGACAAGGCAGATCCCCTGATGGTCTCGGCGATCCGGTTGGTCGAGCTCGGCGGCGCCGCCGTGGTCGCCCGCAGCGCGCAGCTGTTCCTCGCCTCCGACACCCGCCCTGCGGAGATCGTGGTGGCAGGGCCGATGACGGTCGGGATCGAGGTCCGCGGGTTCGGTCGCACCGAGCCAGACGCGCAGCTGGCGCGGCACGCGATCATCACCCTGCAGGGCACCCTGCAGGGCACCCTGCAGGGCGCCCGCCCGCTCAAGACGACGCGCGCGGTCGACCCGGGGCTCGTCACCCCGGAGCCGGGCGACCCGATCGTGACCGAGCCCTTCACCCACGTGGTCGCCGTGCCGGCGGGGGTCCACCACATCACGGTCGCAGCCGATCGCGGGCTACTCGCGCTCCGGTTCGCGCGCCGGATCCCGGCGGGCGTCGACAGCCACGATCCAGTGCCACCGATCCCGTACACCGCGGCGCCCGAGACCGGGCTCCCGTGGCCGGCCGAGCTGGGCGTACCGCTCCGGATCGCAGCGGAGCCTTCGGGCTGGTTCGTTCGATCGGTGGAGCTCGTGATGGGGAAGGACAGCTTCGAAGGGCTCGAGGAGGGGGTGCCCGTCGGGATGCGGACCGAGCTGTCGGCGCAGCTGCGGACCCGGCTCGCGCGGACCGCGTTGCGCGGCGAGCTCACCGGGCGTCAGGTCGGATCGCTCCCCCCGACCGGCCGGCTGCGCCTCACCGGAGATCGCCCGGGGCTGCCAGCAGGGCTCGACGCCCACCTCGAGCTCGGTGGTGGCGCGCAGTACACCACGAGGGGGATCGCCTGGCGGCTCGACGCGCGGCTATGGGCCCAGCGGGCGTGGCGGCTGTCACGGCTCGCGGTGATCGCGCCGGAGCTCGGGCTGGCCGCAGGCGCGCTCGGGCCGGCGCACTCGTCGCGCGACACCGATCCGTGGATCGCGGGCGGCTACCGGCGCGACCACCCGGTCCAGTGGCTCGCGCGCACCGCGCTGCGGCTGCGGCCGTTCGCCGATCAGCTCGCGACGGCCCGGCTCGAGGCCCGGAGCAACTCGAACATGATCGGGCTCGACGTGGTCAGCGCGACGCTCGCCTGGGAAGGCTTGGTCGAGGTCTCGCCGATGCGGGGGCCGATCGCGCGCCTGGCCTATCAGCCGGGCTATCGGTTCGCCGATGACGATCGCCCGATGGGCTACCTGCGCAACGATCTCTCCGCCGAGCTCGGCTGGGGCTTCGGGCTCCCCCGCGGGCGGCTGGCGTTCGCGGTGTGGGGCGAGCTCTACCTGCCGACGGCGATCGGGGGCTGGGGGCGCTCGTTCGGCCTCTCGGTGCGGTGGGCTGACGTCCGGCGCGGGGGGCCCGTCCATCACTACTTCGAGTCCGCGCTCGGCGACTTCGTGGATCAGGTGTCGTGGCAGAACGAGCGCTGATCGCTCAGCGGATCGCCGCCGAGGAGTTCGATCCCGACGCCGCGCCCCACGCGGCGCTGGTGCGCGAGCGCGTGCTGGCGTACCTGCCGCCGCTCCAGCGGCGACTCCGCACCCGGTTCGCCGAGCAGCTCGCCCGCCGGATCGTCCTGCTCGAGCGCAGCCCGGTGCCGCTGGTCGAGGAGCCGCTCGCCGGCCAGCTCGCGCTCCTGGTGCTGCGGGTCGAGCAGGTGCTGGGCCAGATCGAGATCGAGGAGCGCGCCGCGTCACGCTCGTTCGCGGCGTTCGGCCAGATGCTCGCGCGGGCCGTCGATCCGGACGAGCGGCGGCGGGTCCTCACCGAGTACCTCGTCGAGCACGCGACCTCGGAGCAGCAGCTGCGCGGCGATCTGCGCGCGCTCGATCGCTTCCTCGGCGCCGACGCGCTCCGCGAGCGGCACGGCCGCGCGGAGCTCGCGCTGTCGATCCAGATCGAGCTGGCGCTCCTGTGGCTCGAGGCTGCGTTCCGCGAGCTCGCCGCCGGCGATCACGCGGAGCTCCGCGAGCGCATCGCCCGGGCCGAGCTGGCGACCGCGCTCGCCGCGCGCATGGCCGAGGGCAAGCGATGGCACGTCCGCTGGGCGGCCGGCCGCGCGCTGGTCGCGCTGCTCGAGCTCGATCCCACGGCGGGGGCCGCCGCGCGCACCGTGATCGACGCGACCGGGGCCAACCGCGACGAGCACCCGTGGGTCCAGGCGTCGGCGCTCGAGGCGGGGGTCTTGCTCGAGCCCGAGACCGCGCGCGCGCGGCTCGCAGGCCGCTTGCTCGCGCCGTCGGCCGGGCGCGACGCGTTCGTCCGCAAGCGCGCGCTCCAGATCGCCGTCGCGCGGCTCGCGGCGCCGGCGGTCGTGTCCCTGATCGCCGAGGCCGTCGCCGCGCGTGACCCCTCCGAGCACCTCCGGCTCGCGATCGTGGAAACGTGCACGAAGCTCGCCTGGGCGGACGCGGTCGCCGGGCTCACCGCGCTCACCGGC
>Ga0307406_10002376_pt1 | contig 10231 bp, 5 predicted proteins | sample 322Cmetagenome_3_FD_203706 | JGI IMG/M metagenome (GOLD analysis project Ga0307406, IMG submission 203706) | Maize rhizosphere microbial communities from greenhouse at UC Davis, California, United States - 322HYB-C-2 | ecosystem: Host-associated > Plants > Roots > Rhizosphere > Soil | place... | reverse complement strand
AAGGTATAGAAGGGCGCGGTGGCGAACCCGACGGCCAGCGCCCCGAGCATCAGCCAACGGAAGGCGGGAACCGACAGAAGGCGCAAGGCGGAGCGAACGAACGGTTCGGTCTGTTCGACCGGACGCGGAACCGGCGGCGTCGGCCCGGCCGCAAGCCAGGCCAGCAGCGCCACGGTCAGGCCGAGCGCGCCGGCGCCGAGGAAGGCCGCGCGCCAGCCGAAGGCCTGGTCGATCAGGCCGCCGCCGATGAATCCGACCATGGTGCCCAGTGGAATGCCCATGGCGAACAAGCCGATGGCGATACCGCGCCTGTCCGGTTCGATCCGACGGGCGATCAGGGCATGGGCGGACGGCGTGCCGCCCGCTTCTCCCAAGGCGACGCCCAGTCGGGTCAGGGCCAGAACGGTGAAGCCGCCGGCCAAGCCGCCCAGTCCCGTCATCAGGCTCCAGATGAGCAGACAGGCCAAGAGCACGAGGCGCGGCGATCCGCGATCCGCCGCCCGCGCCAAAGGTAGGGAAAACAGGGTGTAGCAGACCGCGAAGGCCAAGCCGGTGATCAGGCCGATCTGGGTGTCGCTCAGCCCCAGCTCGGTGCGAATGGACTCCGCCAGGATGTAGGGCAAAATCCGGTCGATCTGGCTGAAGATGCTGACCAGGGTCAGGGCGGCCAGCAGTCTCCAGGCGCGCGGACCCCGCACGATCTCTCGGCTTGCCGTGCTCATTGGAAGCGAACGCCGGTGAGGTCTTCGGACGCGGTCCACAATCGCGCTGCGGCGACAACGTCGAGGGCCCCGGCGGGGATGCGCGCCTCGCCGGGATGGCCCCGGGTCTCGGCCAGTCCGTTCGGCCCATAGTAACCGCCTGGCGTCGCGCCTGGATCGGTCGCCGCGTACAGGGTCGGCAGGGCGCCCTGCGACGGCGATTGCATCATCACCGCGCGCACGATGCGATAGATCAGCGGAACGCGTCGGCCTGCGCCTGGCGCATTGTCCAGCAGTTCGGTGCTGGACAGGCCGGGGTGAGCGCTCAGGCTGGTCACACCCCATCCGTGGGTCGTGCTGCGTCGCTGTAACTCAAGCGCGAACATCAGGCAGGCCAGCTTGGACTGGCTGTAAACCGCCATCGAATCGTAGGCCTTGTGGCTCGCCTGCAGGTCATCGAAATCAATCGATCCTCCACGGGCGGCGACGCTGGACAGTGTCACCACCCGTGACCCGCCGGCCGCTTTCAAAAGCGGCATCAGCCTTCCGGTGAGCGCGAAATGCCCCAGGTGGTTCGTGCCGAGCTGGAGCTCGAAGCCGTCAGCGGTCTCCATTCGGCGGACGGGCCGCATGACGCCCGCGTTATTGATCAGAAGGTCCAGTTTGGTGAGCTGGCCCGCCAGGCGCGACGTGAAGGTCTCGACCGACTTCAGGTCCGCCAGGTCCAGGACTTCGAACCGAATCCGGGCCGACGGGACCTCCCGCCGTATCCGCTCGACGCTGATCGCGCCCTTGTCCGGATTCCGGCTGGCGAGGATCACGTCGGCCCCGGCCCGCGCCAACTCAAGCGCGTCTTCGAACCCCAGCCCGCCGGCGCCTGTCACGATCGCGGTCCGCCCGTTCTGGGGGGGAATGTCACGGGTCGTCCACTGGGGCATGGCTTCGGCTCTCCTCGGTATGGGGTCTGTCAGCGTCCCAAGCCTGTCGCCTCGGCCTCACGTTGCGAATGTCGGAACTTTCACGTTTTTTGCCTGATCCTCCAGCGTGTGTTGGCGCCCGCTCAAGCCTCGACTAGCTTGCCGCCATTGCCCGTCGAGGACCTGACATGTCCAACCCCCTGACGACCGCCATCTGCGCCCTGCTGGACGACCGGGAGATCGTCGACGGCGCATTCGAGACTCCGGTGCCGGGTTTTCGCGTTCTGAGGACGCATACGGGGGCGCCGCCGCGCCACATGGGATATCGACCGTCTCTTTGCGTCGTCGCCCAGGGCGCGAAGGAGATGCTCGTCGGTGACACCACGGTCACCTATGGCGAGATGCAGTGCCTTGTCGTGACGATCGAGGCGCCGGTGCTCAGCCAGATCGTCCTGGCGTCGCCCGAACGGCCGTTCACGGGATGTGTGCTGAATCTGGATCCGGATATCCTGTTCGACGTCGCGTCTCGCCTTGAGAAGATGCCGGCGCGCGGGGCCTCCGACTTCGGCATGACCGTCACCGACCTGGACGACCGGATCACGTCATCCCTCATCCGACTGCTGGAGATCGCGGACCAGCCGGATGCGGTCGAAATCCTCTATCCGGGTGTGATGAGGGAGATCGCCTACTGGCTGCTGACCGGACCGGCCGGTCGAAACATCGCCCGGATGGTGCTGCCGGATGGGCCTTCGCAGAAGATCGTTCGTGCGATCCACCACATGCGCGATCACTTTGAAACACCGCTCAGCGTCGCTCAACTGGCAGCGACGGCAGGGATGAGTCCGTCGGCCTTCCACCAGCACTTTAAGGCCATGACCTCGATGGCCCCGCTTCAATATCAGAAGCATTTGCGACTGCTGGAGGCGCGCCGCCGGATGTTGACGGATGGAGAGAAGGCCGGCGCCGCCGCCCACTCGGTCGGCTACGAAAGCGTTTCCCAGTTCAGTCGCGAGTATGCGCGCATGTTCGGTTCACCGCCCAGGCGGGAGACCCAGGCCGCCCGCGCAGCCGCCGCTGAGGTTCACTCGGTTCACTAGGCGTTGATGCGTGCACGTCGGTAGACCGATGAAATTCGTCTCACGCGTCCGCGATGTCGAAAGTCCGCTTTTAAGCTTGCGGTGAATGTCCACTCCTGGCGCACCGCAGATATTCCCGTGCACATCGGTTGTGGCGCCTTATCTCTTGAGACAAAGGGGCTCGTGCTTGACGCCCATCTCGGGTTTGTCCCGGAACGCCAGCCGGCTATCGACCTGGTAGACCGGCCTGATCCACCCTGTCCCGGTGCGATCGGACCCCCGTCCTCAAGCGTCACCGTCAAACCGCCGGACAGGGGCGAAGTTCCGACGCCGTATGTCGTTCGATCAATCCTTGCGATCCCGGATGAACGCGCCCCGCCTGAACGAGTGATGACCGCCTGCATGGCTAGGGGCCGCCAGTGTCCCCGCGATCGACCTTGCGCCACTCGCGCTCTTGTCCTGCGACGTTCCGCTTGTAGCGGTCCCCGCGAGAGCGCCTTGCAGCAGGTAGACATCTTAAGAATAGACCAATTGGTCTATTTAAATTGTGAAAGAACTGGTCCAACTGGCTTGACTTAGTGGTCCGCTCAAGGAAGCTTCGGCCCAACAAAACAGAAGGCTCAAGGGAGGGCCGCATGCAGGTTTGGTTTGGCGCGCGGGGGCCGCGCGCAGTCGCGCGTGGTCGGTCGATTTTGCTGGCGGGCGCGTCGGCGATCTGTTGGGCGGCCGCCGCACCGGCTTTCGCTCAGGACGCCCCGGTCGTCACCGAGGACGCCACCCTTGACGAGGTCGTCGTCACCGGCACCCGCCGAACGATGCAGAGCTCCATAGAGACCAAGCGCCAGGAAGCCACCATCGTGGACGCCCTGACGGCCGATGAAATCGGTGATCTGCCGGCCCTGTCGGTGGGGGAAGCGATCGAGACCATCACCGGCGCGGCGTCACACCGCGAGAAGGGCGGCGCCTCTGAAATCGCTATTCGCGGCATGGGGCCGTTCCTGGGCGCCTCCACCTTCAACGGTCGCGAGGCCTCCAACGGCAGCGGCGACCGTTCGGTCAACTTCAACCAGTTCCCCTCCGAGCTGATCAACCAGATCAAGGTCTACAAGACCCAGCAGGCGAATCTGATCGAGGGCGGCGTGTCCGGCCTGGTGGAACTCGGCACCCTGCGGCCGCTGGATTTCAACCGTCGTCGCATCCAGATCGAGGGCAAGATCAACTACAACCCCTATGAGGATCGACTGCTGAACCAGCCCTCCCCGGGCTATCGGGGAACGCTCAGTTTCGTGGACCAGTTCGATCTGGGCGGTCTTGGCAAGCTCGGCCTGTCGCTGGGCTTCCAGCGCAACGACGTCACCAATCCGGAAGAGGTCTACAACGCCAGCTCGACCTGGGTGGCCTGTAACGCCAGCACCACCCAGACCGGCAACTGCGCCGAGGTGTCACGCGCCCAGGCCGCGGCCGGCACGCCCTTCTATCTGGTTCCGAACAGCTACATCTTCCGCCAGATCGAAGAAGACGACACCCGCGACGCTTGGTTCGGCGCGGTCCAGTGGCGGCCCAACGATCGCCTGAACGTCAACCTCGACTATCAGTACTCGGATCGCTCCTACAACGAGCGGCGCAACGAACTGGGCATTTCGGAAGGCCGCTACGGCCTGACCAATCGGGTCGTTGACGAGAACCACGTGCTGCAGGCCGTGACCGGCAACAGCTCCATCGAGACCAACTCGACCTTCAAGAACCGTTCCGAGACCTATGAGGGCGCGGGTCTGAACGTCGAGTATTTCGTGAACGAGTCCCTGACCCTGAAGGGCGATGTGTCCTGGTCGCACACCTTGCGCAACGAGACCGACCGCAATGTTCGCCTGCGCTCGGACCCGCTGGACATCTACGGCGTCCGCACCCCGATGAACAATCAACGGGTGCCCTACACCATGGATCTGCGCAACGGTCCGGTGCCGACCTTCACCATCGATCCGCGCTTCGACATCACCAACCACGACCTGTTCAGCGACGACGCCCGCATCCGTCGCGACCAGAGCCAACGCGATCACGAGATCTTCGCAAGCCGGTTCGACGCCACCTATGAGCCGGCGGACGGGTTCTTCACCGCCTTTGACGCCGGCGTCCGCTACTCGACGATGACGTTCACGGATTTCGACAACCGGGTCGAGTTCACCCAGGACGATCGCGCGGTGGACCGCGCCGCCAACCTGTTGTGCCGTACGGCCTTCCCGCAGAATGACTTCCTGGACAGCTCGTCGTCGAACAGCATCAAACGGTGGGCGACCTTCGACGCCGTCTGTCTGTTCGAGGCCTATTCGGGCGTGCCGGACACCGGCCTGCCGATCGACATCCGCGCGGTTGAGAACCGCGACGTCACGGAAGACGTCTGGGCCGGCTACGGCATGGCCAGCTTCGCCGGCATGGCCGGCGACCTGCCGTTCCGCGGCAACGTCGGCCTTCGTGTCGTGGACACGCAAGTCACCTCCAAGGGCCTGCGCGCCGATCTGAACGTCGTGGACAACGGCGACGGCACGATCAGCCTGGTCCCGACCGGCGAGTTCGACGAGATGGTCATCGAGCACGGCACCACGCGCTGGCTGCCCAGCCTGAACCTGACCTTCGAGCTGAAGGACGACCTGCTGCTGCGTGGCGGTCTGTTCCGCGCCATGTCGCGTCCGGCGCCGAGCGCCCTGGGTGCGGGACGGATCATCACCGTCGACAGCGGTGCGGACTATTCGAACGTGGCCGAGGCCTTGCGCAACATCACCGCCAACGGCAGCCCGCGTCTCGAGCCGCTGATGTCGTGGAATGCGGACCTGTCGCTGGAATATTACGCCAACCGCGACTCGATGTTCGCCCTGGCGGTGTACGCCAAGCAGTTCACCGGGGGCTTCAGGCCGGTCGCCTATGACGAGACCTTCGTCATCGACGGCCAGTCGGTCACCGTGCCGGTCGTCCAGACCGAGAACAGCGACGACGAAAGCACCCTGCTGGGCTTCGAGGTCACGGGAGCCTACCGGTTCTCCAGCCTGCCGGTGCCGTTCGACGGCCTGGGGATCAAGGTCAGCTACAGCTACGCCGACCTGGACTTCGAGAATGAGGATGTTCGCCTGGGCGACGTCATTGACGCCGCGACGGGGGCGGTCACCGAGGGCATGATCCCGCCCGCCGGCCTTTCGGGCCTGTCCAAGGACGTTCTGTCGGCCCAGCTCTACTACCAGATCGGCGATCTGGATCTGCAGGCGATCTACAAGTACCGCTCCGACTATTATCAGGACTTTGTCGGCGGCAACTCGCAGCTACGCTACGTCCACGGGGCGGGCACCTTGGACCTGCGGGCCAGCTACCAGTTCGGCCGCGACACCCGCCTGCAGTTCGAGGCGATCAACATCACCGATGAGCCGCGCATCGAGGACATGCCGGTGTGGGGGTCGACCCGCGGCTACTACGCCTACGGAAGCAAATACTACGTCTCCATGCGGCGCCGGTTCTGATCGGATGAGGGGTGTCGGACCGATTGGCCCGACGCCCCGGTTCGGCTACGCTGCGACAATGAGCCAGAAGCGCCTTTTCCACACCGTATCCGAACAGATCCTGCAGTTGATCGCGGATGAGGGCTACGGCCCCGGCGCGAAACTGCCTGGCGAACGCGAACTGGCGGAACAGTTCGGCGTCAGCCGCGTCACGGTGCGTGAAGCCGAGGTCGCGCTGCAGGCCCAGGGCAAGCTGGCCATCAAGACGGGGTCCGGCGTCTTCGTTTGCGGCGACGCGGCCGCCCATGCCCTGCCGACCGTCAGCCCCTTTGAGGTGACGGAGGCGCGCTCCCTGTTCGAATCCGAAGCGGCCGCCTTGGCCGCCTCGGTGATCACGTCAGAGGCGCTCGAGCGTCTCGACTATCTTGTCCGGTCCATGGACGGGAGCAATCCGGACATGGACGCCGACGCCGCCGATCGGGAGTTTCACCGGGTCATCGCGGCGTCCGCCAACAATGTCGCGGTTCTGCACACGATTGAAACCCTGTGGCGTATGCGGACCGAGCAGCCGCAGGTGCGGGCCGCCCACAAGGCGGTCTGCGAGATCGACGACTCGTCCCGTGTCGAGGAGCACATGGCCATCCTCCACGCCCTGCAGGCGCGCGATCCGTCCGGCGCCCGGCGCGCCATGCGCGCCCATTTCAACCGCCTTCTGTCGGCCATGCTCGACGCCAGCGCGGCCCAGGCGCAGCAGGAGCTGGAACGCCAGACGGCGGCCAGCCGCGAACGGTTCCTGATCAGCACCCGGGCGGTCTGATCGCCAAAAGCAGACCAATTGGTCTGTAATAGATGGCTCTTTTTCAGAACCAAGTGGTTGGCGCAGCCGGTTCTTGCTGTTAGCGTCCCCGTGTCGGCCGCAGAGCCGTCAGCGAGTCCGCGTCAAGCCGGACCGAATGGGAGGCGAGAATGTTTGCCAGATGGGCGGCCGCCGCGGTCGTATTGCTTTGGGCGGGAGCCGCCGCAGCCCAGACCACGACCGTGGTCAACGATCCACAGGCGTATCAGCGGGCCGTCCGCGCCGCGAAACCGGGCGACACCATCGTCCTGGCGGACGGCGTGTGGACCGACTTTCAGATCCTGTTCGACGCCGAGGGGCAGCCGGGCCGACCCATCACCCTGACGGCCCAGACCCCGGGACGGGTCATTCTGTCGGGGCAATCCAATCTGCGCATGGCTGGTCGGCAGTTGGTGGTGTCGAACCTCGTCTTTCGCGATGGCCACTCGCCGACCGGCGAGGTCATCTCGTTCCGCCGTTCGCGGGATCGTCGCGCGGTGGAAAGCCGCGTCACCGGCGTGGTCATCGACGGCTTCAACAAGCCGGATCGCGGGACGTCGGACAACTGGGTGGCCCTGTACGGCTCGCACAATCGTTTCGACCACAACCACCTAACGGGCAAAACCAATCTGGGCACCACCCTGGTCGTCGTCCGCGACGAGCAGCAGGGGCTCGATAACCGGCACCGCATCGACCACAACTATTTCGGCCCGCGCCCGAATCTGGGCTCGAACGGCGGCGAGACGATCCGCGTCGGCTCCAGCGCCGATTCCCTGTCGGCCTCGAACACCGTGGTCGAGAACAACTGGTTCGAGGGCTGCGACGGCGAGGTGGAGATCGTCTCCAACAAGTCGGGCGGAAACACCTACCGCGGCAATGTCTTCTTCCAGTCGCGCGGGGCTCTGGTGCTGCGTCACGGCGCCGGAAATCTGGTCGAGTCCAACGTCTTCATCGGCGGGAACAAGCCGCACACCGGCGGCATACGCATCATCAACGGCGGCCAGACCGTCCGGAACAACTACATGGAAGGCTTGGCGGGCGACGGCTTCGGCTCGGCCTTGAGCATCATGTACGGCGTGCCGGACTCGCCGATCAACCGCTACCATCAGGTGAATAATGCGGTGATCGAGAACAACACCATCATCGGCGCGCGCAGCATTTTCCTGGGCGCCGGCATGGATGAGGAGCGGTCGGCCGCGCCGATCAACAGCCGCTTCGCCAACAACCTGATCGTCGCTGCGGACGGTCGCCGCGATCCGGTGCGTGTCATGGGCGATTTGTCCGGCATCGCCTTCGCCGGAAACATCCAGAGCCCGGCGGCGTCCGCCAGCGTGACTGGGGGCTTCGAGGGCCGCGCCGTCACCCTGACCCGCGGGCCCGGCGGCCTGCTGGTCCCTGAGGGGGTGGATGGGATCGGCGCCTCGCGGGATCTGAGAATCGTGGCCCGGGCCGCCACCGGCGTGGCCTGGTATCCCAAACACGGCCAGCAACCCGGTCTGGACACCGGCGGGGAGGTGGCGGTGCCGCCCGGCGAGGGCGCCCTGGCCGATGCGGCCGAAGCCGCCGCGCCCGGCGCCGTCCTGACCCTGGTCGCGGGTCGCTACTCGGTTGATCGCACCATCCTCGTCGACGCCCCGCTGACGGTGCGAGGTCCCGCCGAGGGCGAGGCCGAGATCGCCTTCTCCCGCCCCGCGCTGTTCCAGCTCCAACGGGGCGGCTCGCTGAGGCTGTCGCGCCTGGTCGTCACCGGGCGCGATGCGCCCGACGAGGTCGGCAATGCGGTGATCAAGGTCGCGGCCGGTTCGAACGCCGCTAATTTCGAGATCATCGTCGAGGACAGCCGGATCTCGGACCTGACCGTCAACCGGGGGTTCGATGTCATCGCCCTGGGCAAGGGCAGTATGGCGGATCGGGTGCTGCTCAAGGGCGTCACGGTCGAGAACATCAGCGGCGCCGTCGTTTCAGCCGCCGCCGAAACCGACGACCGGGGGACCTACAACGTCGAGACCGTCCAGATAGAAGGCGGGACCTTCCGCCGGGTCGGCGGGCCGGTTGTCGACCTGTATCGCGGCGGTACGGACGAGAGCACCTTCGGGCCGCGCCTGTCGGTGACCGACGCCGTCTTCGACAGGGCGGGGTCCGCCACGACCCCCGCCTTGCTGATGCGCGGGGTCCAGTTCGCCGAGGTCACGGGCAACCGGCTGACCGACAGCGGCGCCGTCCGCTTCAGCCATCGCGTCGGTGAACCCGTTCTGGTGGTTCGCGACAACCAGCTGGTGCGCACGCCGCCGCTTGAATCCGATGTCGCCCCGGTGGCGGTCCTGCCGGAGACCTTGTGATGATCCTCAGGCTTTCCCTGTCGGCCCTGCTGCTGGCCGGAGCGGCGACAGGCGCGATGCCTGCCGCGGCCGCCGCGGTTCCGTCCGCCGTCGTCCAGGCCCGGACGGCCGCGACACCCGTGTTGACCAGTCCCGACGACTGGCGGCGCATGGCCGAGACCGGCGGCCGGTATCCCATGTTCGCCGCCGAGCAGGCGCGGGTCGAACGGACGGTGCGCGCCGCCATGGGGCGCGAGATCGACGTGCCGATCCCGCGCGATCCGGGCGGCGGCTATACCCATGAACAGCACAAGCGGAACTATCAGGCGATCTACAACGCCGGCGCCCTGTACCGCCTGACCGGCGATCGCGCCTACGCCGACTTCGCGCGCGACCTGCTGCTGAAGTACGCTGATCTGTATCCGACGCTGGGCGCTCACCCGGCCGGGCGCGGCCAGATTCCGGGCCGCATCTTCTGGCAGACGCTGAACGACTCCGTCTGGCTGGTCTATTCGATCCAGGGCTATGACGCGATCCGCGAGACGCTGAGCGCCGAGGACCGTCAGAAGATCGACGACCAGGTCTTCCGCCGCATGGCGCGTTTCCTGTCGGACGAGACGCCGGACAATTTCGAGCGCATTCACAACCACGCCACCTGGGCCGTCGCCGCCGTCGGCATGACCGGCTACGTCCTGCGCGACGCCGAGATGTCCGAGAAGGCCTTGATGGGTCTCAAAAGGGATGGCTCGGCCGGCTTCATCGCCCAGATCGACCAACTGTTCTCGCCGGACGGCTACTACGAGGAGGGGCCGTACTATCAACGCTATGCGTTGGCGCCCTTTATCATTTTCGCGCGGGCGATCGAACAGAACGATCCGGACCGCGGCATCTTCCGCCACCGT
>Ga0307406_10002375_pt1 | contig 10244 bp, 6 predicted proteins | sample 322Cmetagenome_3_FD_203706 | JGI IMG/M metagenome (GOLD analysis project Ga0307406, IMG submission 203706) | Maize rhizosphere microbial communities from greenhouse at UC Davis, California, United States - 322HYB-C-2 | ecosystem: Host-associated > Plants > Roots > Rhizosphere > Soil | place... | reverse complement strand
CGTGCTGGTGGCCGAGCCGCGCCGGGTGGCCGCCCGGGCGGCGGCGCGCCGGATGGCCGACCTGATCGGCGAACCGGTCGGCCGGCGGGTCGGCTACACCGTGCGCGGCGACCGCCGGGTCTCCCGCGACACGGTGGTCGAGGTGCTCACCACCGGCGTACTGGTCCGCCGGTTGCAGCGGGAACCGGACCTGCCGGGGACGGCGGTGGTGATCCTCGACGAGTGCCACGAACGGCACCTGGACTCCGACCTCGCGCTCGCCTTCCTGGTCGACGTCCGGGCGGCGCTGCGCGACGACCTGCGGGTGCTGGCCACCTCGGCGACCGCCGACTCGGACCGGCTGGCCGGCGTGCTGGGCGGCGCGCCCACGGTGACCGCGACCGCACCGGCGTACCCGGTGGACGTGCGCTGGACGCCGCCGCCCGGACCGGTCACACCGCCGTTCGGGCTGCGCGTCGACCCGAGGCTGCTCGACCATGTGGCCGCCACGGTCCGCCGCGCACTGGCCGACGGCGACGGCGACGTGCTGGCCTTCCTGCCCGGCGCCCGGGAGATCGACGCGGTGGCCGACCGCTTGCGCGGCATCGGGGTGGACGTGGTGACGTTGCACGGCCGGCTGTCCGGCGGGGCCCAGGACGCGGCGCTGCGGCCCGGCGCCGGCCGGCGGGTCGTGCTGGCCACCGCGGTGGCCGAGAGCAGCCTGACCGTGCCCGGCGTCCGGGCGGTGGTGGACGCCGGGCTGAGCCGGGTGCCCCGGATGGACCACGCCCGCGGGCTCGGCGCGCTGGTCACCGTCGCGGTGTCCCGGTCCGCCGCCGCGCAACGGGCCGGCCGGGCCGGGCGGGAGGCGCCGGGCCGCGTCTACCGGTGCTGGTCCGCGGCGCAGCACGACCGCCTGCCGGCCCGGCCGGAACCGGAGATCGCGGTCGCCGACCTCACCGGGTTCGCCCTCGACCTGGCGCTGTGGGGCGATCCCGAGGGGACCGGCCTGGCGCTGCCCGACCCGCCGCCGCCCGGTGCGCTGCAGACCGCCCGGGACACCCTGCGCGACCTCGGTGCCACCGGGCCGGACGGCCGGGTCACCGACCGGGGACGCGCGCTGGCCGGGGCCGGCCTGCACCCGCGGCTGGCCCGGGCGCTGCTGGACGGCGCGGCGGTGGCCGGCACCCGCCGGGCGGCCGAGGTGGTCGCCCTGCTCGACGAGGACCGGACGGCCGGCGACGACCTGGTGGCCGCATGGCGGCGTGCCCGCCGCGACGACGACCCGGCCCGGCGGGCGGAGGTCCGCCGGCTGGCCGCGGCGGCCGGAGCGGCCCGGCCGGAGCTGCCGGGAACGCCCGACGATCTGGCCGCCGGGTTGGTCGCCGGGCTGGCCTTCCCGGAGCGGGTGGCCAAGGCCCGGCAGCCCGGCGGCCGGTCGTACCTGATGGCCGGTGGCACCGCGGCAGACCTCGCCGAGGACAGCGGGCTGGCCGGATCGACCTGGCTGGCGGTGGCCTCGGCGGACCGGGCGGCCGGCGCCCGCAACGCCCGCATCCGCGCGGCCGCGCCGATCGACGAGGCCACCGCCCGGGTCGCGGCCGGTCCGCTGCTGACCACGGTCACCGAGATCGGCTGGGTGGACGGCGACGTGGTCGCCCGCGCGATCGAGCGGCTGGGCGCGATCACGCTCGCCGAGCGGCGCCTCGACGACCCGGACCCGGCGCTGGTGCGCGCGGCGCTGCTCGACGGGCTGCGGCGCGACGGGCTCGGCCTGCTCACCTGGAGCCGGGCGGCGGCCGAGCTGCGGGAGCGGCTGGCGTTCGCGCACACCGCCCTGGGTGAGCCGTGGCCGGCGACCGACGACGCGGCGCTGCTGGCCGCCGCGGAGGACTGGCTGGGACCGGACCTGACCCGCGCCCGGCGGCGGGCCGACCTGGCGCGCATCGACGTGGCCGGGGCGCTGCGGCGCCTGCTCCCCTGGTCGGTGGCCGGGCGGCTGGACGAGGTGGCGCCGGAGCGGCTGCCGGTGCCCAGCGGTTCGAGGGTACGGGTGTCCTATGCGGACCCGGCCGCGCCGGTGCTGGCGGTCAAGGTGCAGGAGGCGTTCGGCTGGCGGGACGCACCCCGGCTGGCCGGCGGCCGGGTGCCCGTGCTGCTGCACCTGCTGTCACCGGCCGGTCGCCCGGTGGCGGTGACCCGCGACCTGGCGTCGTTCTGGGCCACCGGCTATCCGCGGGTGCGCGCCGAGCTGCGTGGCCGCTATCCACGGCACCCGTGGCCGGAGGATCCGACCACGGCCGATCCGACCGCCCGGACCAATCGCCGATCCCGCTGAGCGACCTCGATCATCGTGCCTCGGCCAGTGCCCGAGTGAGGTCCTGCCAGAGATCCTCGACGTGTTCGCAGCCGACGCTCAGACGGAGCAGGCCGGGCGGGAGGTGCTCCTGGCCGGGCAGCTTGGCGCGGCGCTCGATGGTGCTCTCCACGCCGCCGAGGCTGGTGGCCGAGGAGATGATGCGCAGCCGGTCGCAGACGCGGTCCGCGGTGGCGGCGTCGGCGACGTCGAACGCCAGGACGGCACCGAACCCCCGCATCTGCCGCGCCGCTGTCCGGTGACCCGGGTCGTCGGGCAGGCCCGGGTAGCGGACCCGGGTGACGACCGGATGCCCGGCCAGCCGGCCGGCGAGCTCCCGCGCGCTGCGCTGAGCCCAGTCGAGGCGGACGGCGAGGGTGCGGATGCCGCGGACCGCCAGGTAGACCTCGAGCGCGCCGGGCGTCGCCCCGGCGAGCTCGCGACCGTGGCGCAGGCCCGTCGCCACGGCGGGATCCGCGGCCACCGCGATGCCCAGCAGGAGGTCGGAGTGCCCGCCGAGGAACTTGGTGGCGCTGTGCATGACGATGTCCGCGCCCAGGTCGATGGGGCGTTGCAGCAGTGGCGTGGCGAAGGTGTTGTCGACCGCGACCCGCGCTCCGGCCTGCTTGGCGGCGCTGCACACCGCGGCGAGGTCGGCCACCTGCAGAAGCGGATTGGTCGGCGACTCCAGCCACACCAGATCGGCCCGGCCCGCCGCGGCGACGACCGCCGGGGTGTCGGCGACGTCGACCAACTCCAGCGAGAACCGTCCGAGCCGCTGCCCACGGTCCAGCAGCGCCCGGACGCCGGTGTAGCAGTCGGTCGGGGCGACCACCCGGGCACCGGCCGGCAACAGGTCGACGACGGCCGCGACCGCGGCCATCCCGGAGGCGAAGGCCGTTGCCTGTCCCGCTTCGAGCTCGCCGACCACCGCCTCCAGGGCCTCCCATCCCGGTGTGCCGTCGTCCCGGGCGTACTCCCGCCCTCGCCCGCCGGCTTCCTCCGCACCGGGCGAGGCCGGCGCCGCCCGGAAGTTCGAGGCCAGTACCACAGGAACATTGAGTGGCCGGCCCGCCCCGTGCGGCCGGCCGGCGGTGACGACGGTGGTCTCCGGCCGGCGGGTGGGATCGATGACCACGTCGATGTCCTTTCCACAGCAGTCACCCGCTGCACAGTTCGTTGCCGTCCTAGGAGGCTAGGTTCGCTCGCCGGATCGGGCGGGAGTGCTGCGCGGGCACCGCCGGCGGCGCGGTCAGCCGGTGCACCGGCACCGGCTGGCCGAACAGGTAGCCCTGCCCGGTGGGGCAGCCCAGGTCCGCCATCGCGTGCGCCCGGCCGGCCGTCTCGATCCCCTCGGCCACCACCGAGACGCCGAGCTCGGCGCAGATCGCCAGCACCGACCGGCAGAGCGCACCGGCCCGGTCCGGCGCGACGTCCACGTCGGTCAGGGTGGCGTCCAGCTTCACGATGTCCACCGGCAGCGAGTGCAACTGGGCCAGCGCGTTGTAGCCGCTGCCGAAGTCGTCCAGGGCGATCCGGATCCCGGACGACCGCAGCCGGCCGGCCACCGCCACCGCCCGCGGGAGGTCCGGGATGCGCCGGGTCTCGGTGATCTCCACGACCAGCCGGGACGGGCGGACCGCGTACCGCTCCAGGGCCCGGAGCACCGCGTCCTCCAGCCCCTGCTGGCCGAGCCGGGCCGCCGAGACGTTGACGTGCACGTCGATCGGACGGCCGAAGACGTTGGCCAGCCGGGCCGCGTCGCCGCACGCCCGGTCCAGGACGAAGTCGTCGATCGCGGCGACCAGCCCGGTGCGTTCGGCGACCGTGACGAAAACGTCCGGGTCGACCGGCCCGGCCACCGGGTCGGTCCACCTGGCGAGCGCCTCCACGGCCACCGTGAGGCCGTCGGCGAACCGCACGATCGGCTGGTAGTACACCTCGAACCCGGCGGCGGCCGGATCGGTGGCCAGCGCCCGGGCCAGCAGGTGCGGCAGGTCGGCGTGCGGGCCACCGTCGGCGCCGCCGGTGTACCGGGCGATGGTGCCCTTGCCGCGCCGCTTGCTGGCGTACATCGCGGCGTCCGCCCGGCGCAGGAGGATGTCCGGGTTCAGGGGGCCGTCGGCCGGCTCGGGCAGCACCATGCCGATGCTGGCGCCGACCGCGATGGTGTGGCCGTCGATCAGGAACGGTTCCCGCATCGTGGCCAGCATCCGATGCGCGATCAGCTCCGCCTCGCCGGCCCGGTGGTCGAGCAGCACCGCGAACTCGTCGCCGCCCAGCCGCGCCACCAGGTCGTCCGGCGGTACGCAGCCGAGCAGCCGCTCGCCGATGGCCCGCAGCAGCCGGTCGCCGATGGCGTGCCCGAAGCTGTCGTTGATCAGCTTGAAGTCGTCCAGGTCGGCGAACAGCAGCGCCACCGGCTGGCCGTCGCGCCGGTGCCGGTCCAGCGCGCCGGCCAGCCGCTCGCGCAGCAGCGCCCGGTTGGCCAGGCCGGTCAGCGGATCGTGGTACGCCTGGTGGTGCAGCCGCTGCTGGCCCTCGGAGACCCGGGCCAGCAGCACCGTGTTGTCCACGATGATGAACATCTGGCGGCACACCACCAGGCCCAGGCCCAGCCAGCCCAGGTACGCCTCGAACGAGCTCAGTGGATCCCCGCCCGCGGTGCGGACCGCGATCACCACGCCGGTGGCCACCACCGGGACGTACGGCAGCAGCAGGTGCAGCCAGTCCGCCTCGGCCCGCACCACCGCGGCCTCGTCCGGCGGCACCGGCGGGCTCAGCGCGGCCAGCGCGACCAGCGCCGGCCCGAGCAGATAGCCGGCCGCCGGCAGCGGTTCCAGCCCGCCGTCCGGGATGCCCAGCAGCCGCAGCGTGTCCGAGACGCCGAGGGCGAGCAGCGCCGCGCCGACCAGCCGCAGCGGCAACCGGCCGGCGGGCGACGACGGGCGGGTGCTGATCAGCAGCACGGTCATCACGAGCAGCAGCAGGTCGGCGACCGGGTACGCCGCCGCCACGCCCACCACCGCCGGGTCGTCGCCGGCCGCCTCGAACACCCGGCTGGGCACCGCCGACCAGATCAGCGCGAGCACCGACCCGGAGATCAGCACGCTGTCGATGCCCAGCACGATCAGGTCCCGCCGGCTGGCCGTGGGCACCGGCCGGCGCAGCGCGGTGGCGCCGGTGAGCAGGCCCAGGAGCAGGCCCAGCGGCAGCACCAGGAAGCCGACGTCGGCGACGGTGAGCAGACCGGTGTCGCGGCCCGGGTCGGCGATCACCTGAACCAGCCACCAGGCCCGCATCAGCGTCCAGGCGACCAGGCCCAGGCCGAGGAACTGGCGCCAGCGGCGGCCGGCGCCGGTCCGCGCCCGGGCGGCGGACAGGCACACCCAACCGGCCGTGCCGCCGGCCACCAGCTCGGTGACATGCAGGAACAGTCGTTGCCCGGTGCCGGCGGGCACCAGCAGCTCGCCGATGGCCACGACGGCGGCGATGAGCGCCAGCGTCAGGGGCAGCCGCACCGTCAGAAGCCGTGCCGTCGTCATCACCGCCCCGCAACCGCCGGCGCCCGATCGCCGGGCGCGGATCCGGAGTAACCTACCGCAACCGCGGCGGCCTGCGAGAATCCGGAAAGTGGGCTAGTCGCCGGAGATCAGATCGGCGATGATCACCGTGACGTTGTCCGGGCCGCCGCCCTGCAGAGCGAGGTCGAGCAGGCGCTGCGCGCACTGCTGCGGGTCGGCGACGGCGATCATCTCCTGCTGGATCTGCTCGGCCGGGACCACCGTGGTCAGACCGTCGCTGCACAACAGCCAGCGGTCGCCGGCCTCGGGCTCGACGATGACGTACGAGGGGCTGACCGGCTCGCCCTGCAGCGCCTGGGTGACCACCGCCCGCCGCGGATGCCCGGCCGCCTCCTCCGGGCGGATCAAGCCCTGGTCGACCAGCATCTGCACATACGTGTCGTCCTTGGTGAGCTGGTTCAGCCGGCCGTCGCGCAGCAGGTACGCCCGGGAGTCACCCACATGCGCCAGCGCCGCCCGGTCGCCGGAGAAGATCACCGCGGTCATCGTGGTGCCCATGCCCTGCAACGCCGCGTCGGTGAGGACGTGTTCGGCGATCCGCCCGTTGGCCGCCTCGAGCGCCTTGTGCAACGCGTCCATCTGATGCTCGTTGTCGATCGCCACGTCCAGCGACGCCATCGCGTCCACTGCGAGGCGGCTGGCGACGTCGCCGGCCGCCATCCCGCCCATGCCGTCGGCCACGACGAGGAGCCGGTCACCGGCGTAGTAGGCGTCCTGATTGTTGCTCCGGACGTGTCCTTGATCGGTGACGGCCGCCCACCGGAGGTGCAAGGTCATGGCGTGCAGCCTGCCAGGTCCGGTCGAGCCTGTCTGCACGCGGTCGGCGGCACGCCGGACAAGTCGGTCCGCCACGGCCGGTCAGGCCCCCTCGAAGGGCCGGCCGAGGCACCGCGGGTCCCGCTCGGCCACCCGCCGGGTGGGCGCCACCCGGGCCGGCGCGGACGACTCGGCGGGCCAGCCACGGACCACCACGGCACTGTCCGGCCCGCGCAGCGGCTCGGGACACAGCGTCTTGGACCGAACCTCGTCGTTGACAAGGAACGTCACCTCCCCATCGCGTTGCAGAACGGTAGTCGACGTGTCATCCACCGCTGTCAGCTGGCCCCGGACCGCCTGCCCAACACTCCGAGCCGGACCGCGGCCAGGTCGAAGCGGCGCGGCGGTTCCTCGGCGATCGGCTCCGGCGGCGGTTCGTCCGGCGGCTCGGACGGCGGCGGGGGCGGCGGTGACATCTCCTCGGCGGGCGCCTCGCGGCGCCGGACCGGCCACACCCGCCGGTGTTTCTTCGCCGCCCACATGCCGACCATCGTCGCGCATGGCCGCGACCGTGCCGCCTACCCGCGGCGATGCCCTGCGGTAAGGGTCCGTTCAGCCCACAGGAGATAGCCGATCATCGAGTCGTGACAACCGGCGCGTTCGTGGGTACCGGACGGACGGCGCGTGGCGGCACGTTTGCTCATCCAGGGCCCGGGCGCGAAGGCCGCGAGCGCGAGGCCGGGTGATCGCCCGGGCCGGTTGGCGGGCCGCAATCCGGGTATCGCGCTGAGGTGAGATACCTCGTCGCTGCCGTGGTGGTGGGTGCGCTGGGCGTGCGGATCGCCCGGTCCCGGCATCGCCGGTTCATGCATCCGGACGGCCGCTCGTTCGACGGTGAGCTGACCGTCGCCGGTGGCCGGCGGACCGGCGCGGCGCTGATCGACCGGCCCGGGCGGCACCCGGTGACGGTCCGCCTCTCCAAGGGCGTAGGCACCGCAGCGGGGCGGCCGGACGTGCTGGGCCTGGCCGTACGCGTGCACGGCCCGGTCCCGGGCGACCACCGGGATCTGCTGTTCTCCACCACCGGCCGGGGCCGCTGGACCCGGCACGTTCCGGTGCCCCGCCGCGGCTTCGACACCGGGTACGGCTCGATCGCGCCGTACCGCACCGGCACCCGCCGCAAGCTGTACCTGTCCGCCCGCCCGGCGCCGGACGGCCGCCCGCTGGGCCCGACGCTGGAGGCGGTGGTGGCCGCGGCGGCGGGCGGCGGCGCGCGGCTGGAGCTGGCCGCCGACGGTCAGCCGTTCGGGATGGTGACGCTCGGGACGCCGCTGCCCGCCCGGATCGACGCGGCGCTGGCCTTCGACCCGGTCCGCAACACCACGCCGGACCTGCACCCGACCGGGCTGCTGCACGCATCCCGGGCGCTCGCCTACCCGCTCAGCCAGCGGTGGCGCGGCGCCGACCCGGTCGGGCCGGACCCGGCCGCGGTGACCCGCACCGCCGCCCATCGCTGACGCCCGGCGCGGTCAGCGCCAGGCCACCACCACGGCCGACTCGGGCGGCAGCTCCACCCGGTCGCGCTGCAGCACCACGCCCGGCTCGGTGGCCAGCAGCACCGTGCTCGCCGCCGCCCGCAGGCTGACCGTCTGCGGCACCGGCGCCAGGTTGGCCACCACCGCGCAATGCCGGCCGGATCCGGGCCCGCGCCGGATCACCACGTACCGGTCGCCGTGCCGGACCTCGACGTGGTCCAGCCGCGGGTCGGACAGCTCCGGCCGACTGCGCCGCAGCGCGATCAGCTGCTTGTAGAGGTCCAGGATCTCGGCGTGGCCGGGCTTGGCCAGCTCCGACCAGTCCAGTTTGGACCGGGCGAAGGTGGCCGGGTCCTGCGGGTCCGGCACGTCCGTCTCGGCCCAGCCGTGGCTCGCGAACTCCCGCCGCCGGCCGGTGCGCACCGCCTCGGCCAGGTCCGGCTCCGGGTGGCTGGTGAAGAACTGCCACGGGTTGCTCGCCGCCCACTCCTCGCCCATGAACAGCATCGGCGTGAACGGCGAGGTGAGCAGCAAGGTGGCGCCGACCTTGAGCAGGCCGGCGGAAAGCGTCGCGGACAGCCGGTCGCCGACCGCCCGGTTGCCGATCTGGTCGTGGTTCTGCAGGTACGCCACGAACCGGTGCCCGGGCGTGCGGTGCCGGTCCACCGGGCGGCCGTGCCGGCGCCGGCGGAAGCTGGACCAGGTGCCGGCATGCAGGAACGCGCCGGTGAGCACGGTCTGCAGGCTCTCCAGCGAGCCGAAGTCGCCGTAGTAGCCCTGCCGTTCCCCGGTGAGCAGGGCGTGCAGCACGTGGTGCACGTCGTCGTCCCACTGGGCATGCAGGCCGTACCCGTGGCCCTCGCGCGGGGTGATCAACTTCGGGTCGTTGAGGTCCGACTCGGCGATCAGCGACAGCGGCCGGCCCAGGTGGGTGGAGAGGGACTCCACCTCGACCGCCATCTGCTCGAGCAGGTGGATCGCGGTGTCGTCGACGAAGGCGTGCACCGCGTCCAGCCGCAGCCCGTCGACGTGGTAGTCGCGCAGCCACATCAGCATGCTGTCGATGATGTAGCGGCGTACCTCGTCGGACCGCGGCCCGTCCAGGTTCACCGCGGCGCCCCACGGGTTGCTCGCCGCGGTGTGCAGGTACGGCGCGAACATCGGGGCGTACGCGCCGCTCGGGCCGAAGTGGTTGTAGACCACGTCGAGCACGACACCGAGGCCCTTGTCGTGGGCGGCGTCGACGAACCGCTTGAGGCCGTCCGGGCCGCCGTACGCCTCGTGCGGCGCGTACCAGCAGGCGCCGTCGTAGCCCCAGTTGTACTCGCCGTTGAAGGAGCCGACCGGCAGCAGTTCCACCATGTCGACGCCCAGGTCGACGAGGTGGTCCAGACGCTGGATGGCGGCGTCGAAGGTGCCCTCCGGGGTGAAGGTGCCGACGTGCATCTCGTAGAGGACCGAGCCGGGCAGCTGGCGGCCGGTCCAGGCGCCGTCCGACCAGGCGAACGCCGCATGGTCGTACACCCGGCTCAGACCGTGCACCCCGGCCGGCTGCCACTGCGACCGCGGGTCGGGCAGCGGGCCGTCACCGTCCGGCAGCAGGAAGCCGTAGTCGGTCCCCGGCCCGGCCTCCGGCACGTCCAGCCGCCACCAGCCGTCCTCGCCGCGTTCCATGTCCCGGTCGGCGCCGTCGACGCGCAGCCGGACCGTCTTCTCCGGGGCCCATACTGCGAAACGGGTCATGATTCCTTCACCAGCAGGGCGACCGGGTACGTGTGCAGCAGCTCGGCGACCGCCAGCCGGCTGCCGCCGTAGCTGGTGTTGGTCAACACCTCGGTGAAGCTGTGGCCGTCGAGTGACACGGTGGTGTCACCCCAGCCGCCGTGCCGGGACAGTCCGACCGGCAGGCGGGTGGTCACGGTCACCGCGCCGCCCCGGTCGAAGGCCAGCACGTGGTCGGCGACCCGGCCCTCGGCGTACACCGGCCGGTACGAGCCGAACAGCTCCGGCCGCCGCCGACGCAACCGCATCGCC
>Ga0307406_10002371_pt1 | contig 10255 bp, 9 predicted proteins | sample 322Cmetagenome_3_FD_203706 | JGI IMG/M metagenome (GOLD analysis project Ga0307406, IMG submission 203706) | Maize rhizosphere microbial communities from greenhouse at UC Davis, California, United States - 322HYB-C-2 | ecosystem: Host-associated > Plants > Roots > Rhizosphere > Soil | place... | reverse complement strand
AACGGATTATCGCTTCCCAAAATTGCTTTGTCTTGCCTATAATTTCCGATGTTCTCGCCTCCGACATATACTTCAAATGTAGAAGAAAAAGTTCTCGTGATTTGCGCGTTCATTAAAGAAAATGCTGGCGAATAATCAGGAAACCTGTCGGCCGCTGGATTAGAAGCTGTGTTTGGCAATTGCTGTTTTCCAAGCCAGTTATAGGTAAAATCAAATTTCCATTGTTTTCCTTTTTCTCCAATGTGAGTCGCATACTCTAAATTAGCAAAAAAACGATGCTTTGCCTGAAGCGGCCTTTGTTCGCTGCCGCTTAGATAATCAGTTTCGATTTCATAGAACTTATACGCTGTCCTAAGATTGAAATGTGTCGCCAATTCATAGTTGAAATCAATCTGTAGACTGTTAGCATACGATTTGCCGTCGAGATTATAAAACAAAGCCTGTTGTGGGCTAGCATACAAATCAACAACTGCTTGATTTTGGAAGTCGGTTCTGTAAAAATCAAGAGTTACATCGGCTGGCCTGTTGAAAAGCGTAAAACCTTGCATAAAGCTCAGCCCGTAATTCCAAGCGATTTCTGCATCCAGACCATAGATTTTACCATTTGTATTAAGAATATCTAAAACTCTAGAACTGGCAAAAAGCTGCTGATTTTCGGCAAAAATATTAGCCGAACGTTTTCCTCTTCCGACAGAAGCTCTCAAAACAGCTTTTTCCCAAGGATTATATCTAGCGTGAAGTCTTGGTGTGATAAAAGTACCTAATCGATTATGATTGTCTACTCTTGCTCCTGCTACCAAACTGAAATTTGTGGTATTGTCATACGTGTATTCAAAAAAGGCTCCGACAGAATTATCAATCCTGTTGAAATCTCTCGAAATATTCGGAACGCCAACAAACTCATCGTATTTGTCGTAAGTAAAATTCAAACCAGCTGCAAACTTATTCAGCGTATTGTTGATAATCGAATTAAAAATCAGGTTGGAATAAAAGCTTTTTTGGTTGATATCATATTGATTCAATCCAAAATACGATTCTTGATCGTGACCGTTAAAAGCTGCCTGAAGGCCGATACTTTGGTATGGCATATCTGGAAAAACATAACCGAGCTTTGCCGAAACATCATAGCGTTCGGTCTTAATTTCGGAACCCCAATAATTGGTGGTTAGCTTGTCACGGTCTTTATCGAAATCCATCTCGCCAGTCTGTTTGGCATCGTTCATGTACCTAAAATTCAAAAAGCTGACCCAGCCCTTTTCCATATCGGTATATTGCCAGCGATTCAACACGTTGATTTGTTTTGCCAGCGGATTGTCCAAGAAACCATCATCGTTCATGTCGTTTTTTGCGACTCTCGCATTTCCGTGCAAAAACAAGCTCGTGCTCCATTTGTCGGAAACTTTTTTATTGAAATGGGTATTTAGCTCAAAACGACTGTCGGTCGAACCATAAGCATTTAAAAAGAACGGAATATCGTTGACAGGCTTGATCAGCTCGGTATTAATCTGCCCTGAAATGCTTTCGAAACCGTTCACCACAGAACCTGCTCCTTTCGTAATCTGGATGCTTTCGACCCAAGTTCCAGGCGTGAAAGAAAGTCCATACGCTTGAGAAGCGCCTCTAACTGAAGGGATATTTTCTTCGGTAATCATCAAATAAGGACTGGTCAAGCCCAGCATCTTGATCTGTTTTGTCCCTGTTAGAGCATCAGAAAAATTCACATCGATAGAAGGATTTGTCTCGAAGCTTTCTGCCAAATTACAGCAAGCCGCCTTTAGCAATTCCTTACTGGACATGGTCGTGACATTTGCCGTCTTCATATAGGATTTTTGAAGACTTTTTCGTTCTTTATTAATCGTAACCACCTCCAAATCATTGTTCTGAGAAAGAGCATGATTGATAAAATTTGAAGAATTTACCGAAATCGTATCTGTCGTAAATCCGACATAGCTAATGACTAATTTTGTAAATTCAGGCTTATACGAAATGGAAAAGTTTCCATTTTCGTCTGAGGTTGTGCCTATTTTGGTGTCGAGCCATTGTATATTGGCTCCTATAATGGGCTGTTCTGTAGCAGCTTCGGTTATTTTTCCTTTTAACTCTTGTGAGAAAGAAACTGTGGAAGCCATGAAACACAACAGCAAAATGAATTGCTTTTGCATAAAAAAGATTTAATAGTGTAACTGAAAATTTGCCATGCAAATGGCTCGGTCATTACCTATCAAATCACGCGTAGAAAATATATTGGGAATACAGCTTGAATAGTGGCGGCGCATTGGCATCGCAATAGTATTCAATAGTATCTTGTTTTGTAGATTGTAACGGATTTTCAAACACTACAGGTTTCCAGTCTTGAACAATAAAAGGAAGCGCAACATGGAAAGAAAATGTTTTTACGACAACTTCTTCTGATTTTTTCTTAAGGTCTACTTTTTTATCAGAACAGCATTTTTTGCCTTCTTCCGCTTTTGCAGCACAGCATTTTTTCTGCGCAGGTGCTTTTTTAGGCATCGCACAGGCTTCTGAAATTTTATAGTTTGTTGAAATCGAAGACACTTCGCCTCCGCAGAAATGCACGTTGAAAGCCAATCCCATGTTGGAAACCAACAGGAAAAATGCTAAAATCAAACTGGTGCTCTTTCTTAAATTCATTGATTATGAAGTTATCTGATGCAAAACTATTAAAATTGCGGACACAAAACTATTTAAGAATTGTTATTTTTTTTCGAAATCTTATCTTGATAATAAAATGCCGGCACGAACAGCAATAAGAAAAGTGGCTGGATTAAAAATCTTCTCACATAAAAAAGCATCAGATTGTTGTCCTCATCAGAAAAATTAAGAATTAAAAAAAAGACAAGTATCAAAATTAGGAAAAAGATAAGATATAAGATTCCTGCAAATTTTGTCAGTGTAAAATCTTTAAACAGTACTTGAATAATGGCAAGCGAAATCAGGCTATTTAATGCATACCTTAAAAAAAGGCTAAAAAACAACTTCAGGGAATCGTACTCTGGGAAAGCCAATTTCATATAATCACTTTTGAAATATTCCAAAAATGGATCATAAAACAACTCTTCAAAGCTTCTAACCAAAGCCAGCAAAAAAACCAACAAGACCGAAAACCCGATTTCTTTTTTATAGTTAAGAAGCTTTTGCATGCAATGAAAATTTTTGGACCCACAGAACCCACAATCCAAATACGACTCCATAAATGAAGAGCGGAAAAATGACACCGTGTAAAACATGTTCATATTGCGGATAATGATACAAAGCGATTGCCAGAAGCGCGATTCTAAGAATATTTAATACGTGAATAATTAAAATTCCTGCCAAGACAAATAAAATGGTATGTTTCCATTTTCCTTTAAAAGCAATAACAAAAGCCACAAAAAGAATCATGACGCTCATCGCATTACAACCTTCTACAACCCTCGCAATAAATTTTTCATTTAGAAAAAGCTTAACGGAAGGCTGCGACGCATGTGGCAGCGTATAAGCATCTTGCCCGAAAAGCAAAAGAGCATCATTGGTCTGAATTGCTACAAACTTTGTAAAACCGTCTGTTTCAAAACGTGCGGCATCAAAACTATTTAAGTACAATTGGTAAAAAAAAGTCAGCACTCCATAAGTCACAAAGAACTTCAGCAGGAAAATAAAAAAAGGCCGATATTGGACGAAGTAGCTTTTCAAAAAAATATTTTTAACAAAACTATACAATTTTAGCTTTACGCAATTAAATACCTTTGTATATAAATAATTAAATTATGACTTTCGAAGAATTAAAACCTAAGGTTCAAGATATAATTCACCATAAAGACACTTTGAGAGATGACAAACTGATGCAAATTTGCCACCTCTTGAAAGATAATATTGACTACTACGACTGGGTTGGGTTTTATTTTAGGAATGGCGAAAAAGAAGAGCTGATTTTAGGACCTTATGCTGGAGAACCGACAGACCATACTGTCATTCCGTTCGGGAAAGGGATCTGCGGACAGGTTGCTGTTTCTAACCAAAATTTCGTCGTTCCAGACGTAAAAGCCCAAGACAACTACATTGCCTGCAGCTTCACCGTAAAATCTGAAATCGTGATTCCGCTTTTCGTTGAAGGAAAAAACATCGGACAAATAGACATCGATTCTAATGTCTTAGATCCGTTTACAGAAATGGATGAACGATTCTTAGAATTTGTAAATGCAGAAATAGCTAAATTATTTTAGTTATTTAAAAATCCCTGAAAACAAAGGCTTGAAAGATTCTATTGACTAAGCCATTAGTCTAGAATTGTATAGAAGGTTTTATTTTTTTAAATCTTTCAATCTGAAAATTATTTTTTCTAAAAATAAATATTACCTTTGCACACGAATAAGAAAAACTTATTCATACATAATAATCATTTAAATAATATTAGCATGTACTTAACTAATGAAGTTAAAGCAGAAATCTTCGCTAAACACGGAGGAAAAGCTGAAAATACAGGTTCAGCAGAAGGTCAAATCGCGTTGTTCACATTCAGAATCAGCCACTTGACAGAGCATTTGAAAAAAAATCGTCACGATTACAATACTGAACGTTCGCTTGTCCTACTAGTAGGTAAAAGAAGAAGCTTGCTTGATTATCTTAAAAAGAAAGATATCAACAGATATCGTGAGATTATCAAAGAATTGAATATTAGAAAATAATTTCAATAGAAAAGAGGTGCTCACGCGCCTCTTTTTGTTTTTACACATATTGCAAGAAAAGTTTGGTTTTTCATTGGGTTTTAGACAACTACACACAACAACAACTACAACACAACTAAAACCCATTGTTTAATCAATTAGAGAATTAATTTATGATTCCACAATTATTTGTAGAAAGCATCGATTTAGGTGATGGAAGAAGCATCACAATCGAGACAGGGCGTTTGGCCAAACAAGCTGACGGTTCTGTAGTAGTAAGAATTGGAAAAACTGTTATTTTAGGTACAGTTGTTTCCGCAAGAAAAGCAAGTCCAGGCATCGACTTTTTACCATTAACGGTAGATTATCGTGAAAAATTTGCTGCAGCAGGTCGTTTTCCTGGCGGTTTCTTCAAAAGAGAAGCTCGTCCAAGTGATAGCGAAGTATTAACAATGAGATTAGTTGACCGTGTTTTGCGTCCGCTTTTCCCAAGCGATTACCATGCAGAGGTTCAAGTTATGATTCAATTAATGTCTCATGACGAAGACGTTATGCCAGATGCATTAGCAGGTTTGGCCGCTTCAGCAGCGCTTGCTTTGTCTGACATTCCTTTTGAAACTTTAATTTCTGAAGCAAGAGTTGGAAGAATTGATGGAAAATTCATCATCAACCCATCACGTGCACAATTAGAATTGTCTGATATTGACATGATGATTGGAGCTTCAAGAGATTCTATCGCAATGGTAGAAGGTGAAATGAAAGAAATTTCAGAAAAAGAAATGGTGGAAGCCATTAAATTTGCTCACGAACATATCAAAGTACAAATCGATGCTCAAGAAAGATTAGCAGCGGCTTTTGGAAAAAAAGAAATTCGTGAATACGAAAAAGAAAAATCTGACGACGCTATTTACGCAAAAGTAAAAGAAGCGGCTTATGATAAAATTTACGCAATTGCAAGCAAAGGTTCGGCAAAACACGAACGTTCTGATGCATTTGATGCCGTAAAAGAAGAAGTAAAAGCATTATTTACAGAAGAAGAATTGTTAGAAAATGGAGATTTAGTTTCCAAATATTTCTACAAAACTAACAAAGAAGCTGTCCGTAATGTGACTTTAGATTTAGGGACTCGTCTTGACGGAAGAAAAACTACAGAAATCAGACCTATCTGGAGCGAAGTAGATTATCTGCCATCAGTTCACGGTTCTGCATTGTTCACGCGTGGAGAAACTCAAGCTTTGGCAACTGCAACTTTAGGAACTTCTAGAGAAGCAAACCAAATTGATTCGCCATCAGAACAAGGAGAAGAAAAATTCTACTTGCACTATAACTTCCCTCCATTTTCAACAGGAGAAGCTCGTCCTTTAAGAGGAACTTCAAGAAGAGAAGTGGGTCACGGAAACTTGGCGCAAAGAGCCTTGAAAAACATGATTCCTGCTGATTGTCCTTATACAATCCGTGTGGTTTCTGAAGTTTTAGAATCTAACGGTTCTTCTTCAATGGCTACCGTTTGCGCTGGAACATTATCTTTGATGGATGCCGGTATTCAAATGATTCGTCCAGTTTCTGGAATTGCGATGGGATTGATTACTGATGGAGATCGTTTTGCTGTTTTATCTGATATCTTAGGTGATGAAGATCACTTGGGAGATATGGATTTCAAGGTAACTGGAACTTCTGAAGGAATTACAGCTTGTCAAATGGACATCAAAATTGACGGATTGAAATATGAAATCATGGAGCAAGCTTTGGCTCAAGCTCGTGAAGGACGTCTGCATATCTTAGGAAAATTGATGGAAACTTTAGAACGCCCAAGAGCAGATGTTAAAGTTCACGCTCCTAAAATCATCATGCGTACAATCCCTGGTGCTTTCATTGGTGCATTGATAGGACCTGGCGGAAAAGTAATCCAAGAATTACAAAAAGCTACTGGAACGACAATCGTTATCAATGAAGTGGACGAACAAGGTGTTGTTGAAATCCTTGGAACAGATCCTGATGGAATCGCAGCTGTATTGGCTAAAATCGATTCTATCATCTTCAAACCACAAATGGGAGAAGCTTACGAAGTAAAAGTTATCAAAATGCTTGACTTTGGTGCTGTAGTAGAATATACTGCTGCTCCAGGAAACGAAGTATTGCTTCACGTATCGGAATTGGCTTGGGAAAGAACTGAAAATGTTTCTGATGTTGTAAAAATGGGCGATGTTTTCCAAGTGAAATACTTGGGCGTTGATCCAAAAACAAGAAAAGAAAAAGTTTCTAGAAAAGCATTGCTTCCTAGACCTCCAAGAGAAGAATCAAAACCTCCAAGGGAGGAGAAAAAATAATTAATTTTTATATAAAGGTTAATTCAACTGAAGCCCCGTTTCATTAATTTGAAATGGGGCTTTTAAGTTTTTATGATTTTTTACGCAACCTTTTCATCTTTCTAAGTCTTTTTTATAGAAAACCTTAAAAGATTAATTATGAAAAAGCTTGCGATTTATTTTGTTTTGGGAATAAGCATCAGCTTAATTTCTTGTTCCAATGATGAGAGCAACGATTCTCCAGAAAACGGAAACTTAATGACTCTTAAAAAAGCGGTAATCATTTCTTCGAATACGGCTGGGCATTACAGTAAAAGAATAGTATATTATTCAGACAATAAGGCATTTGCCGACACTACTTTTGATGCTCAGAATCAATGGTACACAAGACGTGTCGTTTCTACAGAAGGAAATATAAAAAAATACACAAGCTACACTACTGACGGCTCTAGCGATGTAAGTCAAATCGAAGGCTATGACACTCAAGGCAAATTAATTTCCCGCCACACATCACCTGCTAACAATGCAATCAGTTTTACATATGTCTATAATCCGGATAACACGATTACTTCCGTCATGCATAATGACATCAATAACCAGACCTCCAATTACAGGAAGTATTACAAAAACAGCAATGGAATAATTTATAAAGAATTAGATATCCTTACCAATAAAGAAAGGGTTATTACATTTCAAGGTGACAAGCCGATTTCAATCTCTGACGGCACTACATCAATTACATTCAATTACTTCCCAAATCCAAAACCCAGCAATCTCTTAAGGATTCCTACCGAACTAAACAATAGTATCTTGATTGCGAACGATCTTCAAAAATTAGGGCGCGAAGGTAATTTTTATCCGCAGGAAATTAATAATTCTGAGAACACCTACGAGACCATTTTTAACGGATTCAATTATAAGATGTCTGAAAAACATACTTACGTCAATCAGAATTCTCCGAACGTCACATCCACATACGAAACTACTTATTTCTATAATTAAACAATCTATGATTATGTAAATTATTATTTCTTCAAAAAAATTAGCTATGAAAAAAAACAAACTTATTTTATTCGGCCTTTTCTTTATTCTTCTTGGAATAAATGGCTGTGGCAATGACTGGGATGACAATGAATCGGTTAACGTGGTAAGAAACGTAATCACTAAAGATTCCGAACTGTTCAAGCTTATTGAAGGAGTGACTTCTGAAGGAAATAATCCTACAGAACATGTGGTCTGCCTTGATTTCATCTACCCAATAAACGTTTTGGTTTATGACTCAGATTTGCACCAAATCGGCATCCATAACCTGATCGGCGACAACCAATTCAGCGCATTTTTAGGGCAATTGCCCAGCGATCATTCTATCAGTATCAGCTATCCCATCAGCACGACTTTGGCAGATGGTACGATCTTTAGGATAAACAACAATCAGGAACTAAAACTGGCAATCGATAGCTGTTCCAAAGAAGACATCATAAGCTATTGTAGCGGTTTATTCGGCGATAATTCTCCATGTGTTTGGAAAATCCAATACACCGATGGAGAAAACAATAAATATACGAGCGGCTTTTTCGAAGCAAATGGCGATGGTTCTCTAACTTTTCGATTTGACGGAACAAGTTATGTTGGGACATGGGTGTTTTTATTTGTCGATGATAAACTTCACATGAATATTCATCTCGGAGGAACTTCACAAGTGGCGCAAGACTTGAGTATTGACAGAGAAGTAGAAGTCACCGAAACCGAAATGCGAATACTAAACGGCCAAAAAGATATTATCTTAAGAAAATCTTGCCAAACCTTAACAGAATACCATGTTGGCGAAACAGGTCCAGCAGGAGGAATTGTTTTTTACGATAAAGGAAGCTATAGCGAAGGCTGGCGATATATCGAAACTTCCTTGATTGATTTAGGTCCATTTGAATGGGGATGCTCTGGTTCGCAAACCCAAAGCATCAGCAAGCCTGAAATTGGAAGCGGGCTGTTTAATTCTGCTGTAATAGCCAATTATCATGATGATTTGACGAACTATTATGCCGTTCCTGCGATTTGCAATGCTTTGAACAATGGTACCGTTGCCGCCAAGAAAGCCTTACAATACAACTTAAACAGCTATAAAGACTGGTTTTTACCTTCTGAAAATGAATTGCAATTGATGTATCAAAACCTGCATACGCAAAACTTGGGCAATTATACAAATTCATTATATTGGAGTTCTACAGAAATAGATGGTACTACAGCAAAAGCAATTAACTTTAGCAATGGCACTTCAGTTTCTGCAGCAAAAATCCCGTCAGTCGTTATAAATACTAGAGCTGTCAGATATTTTTAAAGTCAACTAATTAAAGTACGTACTATCCATTGAACTTAGAAAGCCTCATAAAGGACTGCATCAGGCAAAAAAGCAAAGCACAAGAAGAATTATACAACAGGTATAAAGATATTCTTTTTGTGCTGAGCTTAAAGTATTGCAGCAATGAGGCCGAAGCCGAAGACAACCTGCACAATGCTTTCATTGAAATATTCACCAATATTAAAAAATACAATGGCTCGGGATCTTTTGAAGGTTGGATAAAAAGAATTACCATAAACAAAGCCATCGACAATTATAAAAAAAGCTACCAGATGGTTCCGATCAAAGATGATTTTCAAGACACTTTGATTGAGGAAAAAGAAATCGATTTTTCTTTAGATACGATTTTATCATTGATTCAAGAGCTTCCAACGCAATACCGGTTGGTTTTCAGCTTGTATGAACTGGATGATTATTCACATAAAGAAATAGCGCAAATGCTGGAAATTTCAGAGAATACATCCAAATCGAATCTGCATAGAGCCAAAACCATCTTGAAAGAAAAAATAAAGCAGAAAAATTCATTCCATAACAATTACAATATTAGCAATGGAGAATAAAAAAGACATAGGAAAAGCATTTAGGGACAAAATTGACGGTTTGGATAAATCTCCAAGCCCTAAAGTTTGGGACTCAATAAATGCCGAGCTGAAAAAAAAGAAAAAAAGAAGACTGTTGCCATTCTGGATAAAAACTACCGGAATTGCGATCTTATTCCTATTCTTATTACTGCCTTTTTCAACATTGGAATGGAGCAGAAATTTTCCGTTTTACAATAATAATAAGACAGATGCTACCGAGAAAAACAACAGTAGTAATGGTGCCAATGACAATAACAGTTCTACTATAAACTCTATCGATACTTCAAATTCTGGTAATTCTAAAATTGGTCATGAGAAAATCAATTCTCCAACTTCAAAAGACAACGC
>Ga0307406_10002370_pt1 | contig 10256 bp, 7 predicted proteins | sample 322Cmetagenome_3_FD_203706 | JGI IMG/M metagenome (GOLD analysis project Ga0307406, IMG submission 203706) | Maize rhizosphere microbial communities from greenhouse at UC Davis, California, United States - 322HYB-C-2 | ecosystem: Host-associated > Plants > Roots > Rhizosphere > Soil | place... | reverse complement strand
AGGGCAAGACGCGCCTGGTCGGCGGGTCGGAGAATGAGGGCTTCTACGTGGTGAAGCTCACCAAGATCGTCCCAGGCAACGCGCTCAGCCAGCCGGGCCTGGTCAGCCAGACCCAGCAACAGATGCAGCGCACGCTCGGCCAGGAATATGCCTTGCAGTTCATCTCGGCGATGCAACAGTCGGTGGGTGTGAAGCGCAACGACAAAGCGATCGCGGCGGCGAAGCAGAGACTGACCGGCGCCGGCACCTGAAGCGGCGCTTGACGAGAGTCATTTTGTTGCCTAGACGTTCTCCGTTCGTTCCATTACGGGGAATGGAAAGCAAATGCTCACGGCCAAGCAGCACGAACTCGTTCTCTTCATCAACAAGCGTCTCAACGATTCCGGCATCTCGCCGAGCTTCGACGAGATGCGTGAAGCGCTGGACCTAAAGTCCAAGTCGGGCGTCCACCGCCTGATCTCGGCGCTTGAAGAGCGCGGGTTCATTCGTCGTCTTCCCAATCGCGCCCGCGCGCTTGAAGTCTTGAAACTGCCCGAATCGGCGGCGCCGGCTGCTGCCGCTGCGGCTCCGCGTTCAGTCGTACCCGCTGCGGCGAACGATACGATCGAAATCCCGCTGCACGGCCGCATCGCGGCCGGTACACCCATCGAGGCGCTGCAGGGGTCGGAGGGCTTCGCCGTCCCAGCTGCGCTGCTTGGACCCGGCGAGCATTATGCGCTCGAAGTTTCAGGCGATTCGATGATCGAGGAAGGAATTCTCGACGGCGACTTTGCCCTGATCCGCAAGGCGGACACGGCGCGGGACGGCGAGATCGTGGTCGCGCTCATCGATGATGAGGAAGCCACGCTTAAGACCTACCGTCGTGAAGGCCGGACCATCAGGCTTGACCCAGCGAACTCGCGCTACGACCCACAGCGCTACGACGAGGGTCGCGTCCGCATTCAAGGTCGCCTCGCGGGGCTCATCCGGCGCTACTGATGCCTGCTGCGCGCATCGACTATGTTGAGCTTCCAAGCGCCACCGCGCACGAGTTGACCCGCGCCTTTTACTCGAAGGCGTTCGGGTGGACGTTCACCGATTACGGACCCAACTATTCGGCGACGACAACCGGCGACGTCGACGTCGGCCTGAACGGCGATGTTGAAGAGGCACTGTCTGCGCCGCTTCCGGTAGTTCGCGTCGACGATGTCGAGGCGGCGTTCGATGCGGTGACCCAGGCGGGCGGAATCATTGCCAAGGCGATCTTCACCTTCCCCGGTGGCCGCCGCTTCCACTTCATCGACCCTTCGGGAAGTGAACTCGCGGTCTGGCAATCGGCGGAATAGTCTCGTCTGAAGCGCGCGCCGCCCACGGATGGCGGCCCAAGCGATCGGCGACCGTTTGAACCTTAGGTCCGTCTCCTAGATAGACAGAGATCCCGCCAGTTGCTTCGAGCGCCCTCCGGTCGAGCTTGAGCCAGCGCGGCGCGCAACTTACCCTCCGCAGCAAGTGTCTCGACCCGTTCGACACTCGCGTCGAACGCTACGACCTTCGGCCGATCGAGCCGGGGCGCGGCAACCCATTCCGCCCTCGCCCAAATCAAAGCGCATCCGACCGCCGCTGTCAGTCCCAGCCAGCCGAAAGCCCGCTCAAGCCGCCCACCGCCAACGGCGAACCCTGCGATGCCAGTCCCCGAGGCAAGGCAAATAAGCGCGATCCATTCTCGCGGACCGTCGAGCGCAAACCATGCAGCGATGCCCGCGCCGAACCCGACAACCACCCATGGCGGAAGCTGGGCACGCTCCCGCTCGAGGACGCTCTCCACGCCCTCTCGCAAATTATCGAATTTCGCCTTCCAAAAGCCCCGAGCCCGCTGTGGAACAGGCGCTTCCCCTATGTTAGGGGCGCTCGTCCATTGCATCGCGAAACCCAAAAAGAGGAAAGCGCTCCCGAGCGCAAGCGGAGATATTTTGAACACCGCAGACAATTCGTCGCAGCCGATCGTCACGCGTTTCGCGCCGTCGCCGACCGGCTTCCTGCACATTGGCGGCGCCCGCACGGCCCTGTTCAACTGGCTCTATGCCCGTCGCAACGGCGGTAGATTCCTCTTGCGCATCGAAGACACCGACAAGGCTCGCTCGACCCAGGAAGCAATCGACGCGATCATCGAGGGAATGCAGTGGCTCGGCCTCGATTGGGACGGTCACGAATATTACCAGTCGCAATTCTGGGCGCGCCATGCGGAAGTTGCGCACGAGCTTCTTGAGCGCGGCGCCGCCTACCGCTGCTGGATGAGCCAGGACGAACTTGCCGCCCAGCGCGAGCATGCGCAGGCCGAAAAGCGCCCCTTCCGCATCGAAAGCCCGTGGCGCGACAGCAAGGAGGAGGGCGAAGGCGCGTTCGTCATCCGCCTGAAGGCGCCGCGCGAGGGCGAGACGGTCATCGACGACCGAGTGCAGGGTCGTGTCACGGTGCGAAACGCCGAGCTGGACGACTTCATCCTGCTCCGCTCCGACGGAACGCCGACCTACATGCTGGCCGTGGTCGTTGACGATCACGACATGGGCGTCACCCACGTGATCCGCGGCGATGACCATCTCAACAACGCCTTTCGCCAGCTGGTGATCATCCGCGCCATGGACTGGCCGGAGCCGGTCTATTCGCACGTTCCGCTGATCCACGGGTCCGACGGAGCCAAGCTGTCGAAGCGGCACGGGGCACTCGGCGCGCAGGATTATCGGGACATGGGCATCCTGCCTGAGGCCTTGTTCAACTATTTGCTGCGGCTGGGCTGGGGGCATGGCGATGACGAGATCATCAGCCGGGAGCAGGCCATCGAGTGGTTCGACGTCGATCACGTCGGAAAGGCGCCGTCGCGCTTCGACATGAAGAAGCTCGAGAACCTCAACGGCCATTACATCCGCGAGGCTGACGATGCGCGCCTTGCCGACCTGGTCGCGCCGAAGCTCGATCTTGCTGGCGACCAGAAGGCGCTTCTCGTCCGGGCCATGCCGGAGATGAAGGCGCGGGCGCGCGACCTCAACGAGCTTGCCGAGGGTGCTCGCTTCCTGTTCGACACCCGCCCGCTCCAGCTTGACGAGGCTGCTTCGGCGCTCATCACCCCGGAAGCGCGGCCTGTCCTGAAGGCCGCTTTTGAAACCCTCGGGGCTCTCGATGATTGGACCCATGACTCGACCGAGGCGGCGGTCCGCGAGGTGGCTGAAACCCAGGGGCTGAAGCTCGGAAAAGTCGCCCAGCCGCTTCGCGCGGCGCTCACCGGCCGGACCACCTCGCCGGGAATTTTTGACGTGCTCGTTTTGCTCGGTAAGGGCGAGAGCCTGTCGCGTATCGAAGATCAGATTGTGGAGTCGAATTCATGACCGATAAGACCGTCACCCTCGGCGTTGAGGGCGCCAACCAGACCTATCCGGTGCTGGAAGGCTCGGTCGGACCGGACGTGGTCGATATCCGCAAGCTTTACGCCCAGACGGGCATGTTCACCTATGACCCGGGCTTTACCTCGACGGCGAGCTGCCAGAGCGCGATTACCTATATCGACGGAGAGAAGGGCGTCCTCCTGCACCGCGGCTATCCGATCGACCAGCTGGCGCAGAAGTCGACCTTCATGGAGGTTTCGTACCTGCTTCTTCACGGCGAACTGCCGACGGCCAACGAGCTCGAGACGTTTACCTACACCATCAGCCGGCACACCATGCTGCACGAGCAGCTGGCGACCTTCTACCGCGGCTTCCGTCGTGACGCCCATCCCATGGCGATCATGTGCGGCGTCGTCGGCGCGCTGTCGGCTTTCTATCACGACAGCACGGACATTACCGATCCCGACCAAAGGATGATCGCGTCGCATCGCCTGATCGCGAAGATGCCGACGATCGCGGCGATGGCGTACAAATATTCGATTGGGCAGCCGTTCCTCTATCCAGACAACAGCCTGACCTACACCGGCAATTTCCTGCGCATGACCTTCGGCGTTCCTGCCGAGTCCTATGAGGTGAACCCGGTCATCGAGCGGGCGATGCGCCGCATCTTCATCCTTCACGCCGACCATGAGCAGAACGCCTCGACCTCGACAGTGCGTCTCGCGGGATCATCGGGCGCGAACCCGTTCGCATGCATCGCGGCGGGCATCGCCTGCCTGTGGGGCCCGGCGCATGGCGGCGCCAACGAAGCGGCGCTCAACATGCTGCGCGAGATCGGGGATGTGAAGAAGATCCCGGAATATATCGCCCGCGCCAAGGACAAGGACGATCCGTTCCGGCTGATGGGCTTCGGCCACCGCGTCTACAAGAACTTCGACCCGCGCGCGAAGGTGATGAAGGAGACGGCGGAGGAGGTCCTCAAGGAGCTCAACATCTCCGATCCGGTCCTCGATGTCGCCCAGGAGCTCGAGCAGATCGCGCTCAAGGACGATTATTTCATTGAGAAGAAGCTCTACCCGAACGTCGATTTCTATTCAGGCGTGATCCTGAACGCGATCGGCTTCCCGACCGACATGTTCACGGCCCTGTTCGCGCTAGCCCGCACCGTCGGCTGGGTGGCGCAGTGGAACGAGATGATCTCGGACCCCGAGCAAAAGATCGGCCGCCCGCGCCAGCTCTACACCGGCGCGACGACGCGCGACTACGTACCGGTCGGTCAGCGCGGCTAGGACGCGAGCGGAAGCGAGAGGCTGAACCGGGCGCCCTCGCCCGGTACGCTCTGCAGCGAAATATCGCCGCCCATTGAGCGGGCCAGACGCCGGGCGATAGCAAGGCCGAGGCCCGTCCCGCCCTCGCTCGCGCGCTCGAACCTCTCGAAAATCCGCTGCTGGTCGGCGGGGTCGATGCCCGGTCCCTGGTCGAGGACGTGAACGCTCGCCGTCGCTTCGTCGGTTTCGAACGAAACCGCGACCGTGCCATGGTCGGGCGAGTGACGCACGGCATTGCCGACGAGGTTCACGAGAATCTGGATAACGCCGCGCGCATCCCCGCGGACTTCAAGTGACTCGAGCGGCTCGACGGCCACGATGATGCCGCGAGGCTCGGCTTGGCCTTCGATCAGTCCGACGGCTTCGTTCGCGAGTGCGACAAGGTCGACGCGATCCTGGTCCTGAATCGCCTCCCCGTTCATCGATCGGATGACGGAAAGCAGATGTCGGGCTGCGGCGGCGATGTCGCTGGCGTAGTCGGCATAGTCGCTACGCAGCGGGCCTTCGGCCTGCTGGACGATGCGGTCGGCGCTATCGATGATCCGGTCGAGCGGCGAGCGAAGTGCCTCGTCGATGACCTGGTCGAAGGGCGATCCGCCGCCGGAAGCCGACGGGGGAGCAACACCTTCAATCAGCGCCTCTCCCTTGAAGCCGGCGAAGCGACCATCGGGGCCAGTCACCGGAACGCCGCGAAGTGTCAGGGCGTCTCCCGCACCCCGGCGCGGACGCGCGCGCTGTCCTTCGAATTCGCTGCGGGAAGTCGCGGCGGACAGCAGCGGGAGCTCGCCGTCCTCATCCTCTTCGAGCTTGAACAGGCGAGTCAACGGCTGTCCCACGGCTTCCTCGGCCGTTACTCCGAGCTTCTCGGCAAGACCGGGTGAGATGGAAACGATGGCGAAATCCTCGTCAGCGGCCCATTCTTCGGCAACCCCGCCAACTTCAGCTTCCTGCTCATGAGCGACCAGGTTGCCGAGCCGCGATTGGCGCGGCGGTCGAACCGTCCAACGTTCCAGCGAGAGGGTCACGTCGTCGCCTTCGGGCGTTGCGCGCACCCACAATTCGACATCGTGAGTCGCGCCGCCGGCGACGGCAGGACGGGAAATTGGCACACCAAGCTTGCGCGCGAGGCGGGCAATTCCCGCAATCTGCGGGAGAGCGAGTTCCGCGCCAAGCTCGGACCCCGCCTCGGTCTGAAGCGCAATGAGCTCCGGATCGGCCGCTACAAGGCGCCCGTCGCGGTCAATCTTGCCCCGCACGGGGCCGCGATCAGAAGGCGCGCTGGCCATCGTCGCCTCCAAGTGCGGAAAGGGCCGAGCGATAGGCAGGGTCGAGCTGCAGCGCGGAACGGCCGGCGCGTACCTCGGCGTCGCTCATGCCGTCGAACCTGGAGATTTCCTCCCCAAGATCGGCAATCCCGACCAAGTCACCAAGCAAGGCCAGCAGGCTCGCGGCGAACTGCCGCGAAGAGTCCGCCATGCGCAGGAGCAGCACCAGCCGCCCGCCATTGCCATCGACGAGATGGTTCCATGCCTGGGCCGGTTCGATGGCAGCGCGTTCCGCCAATGCTCCGGCGACGAAAGCGATATCGCCCTCCTCAGCGGCGGCCTCAAGCAGGCGCTCTTCGAGCTTGCCGGCTCCGAGTAGCGAGCGCACGAGCGCCATTGTCACGCGATCAATCGCCTTAGTCTCGTCGCGGCGCTGAAGCAGATCGGCGGCGGCGTTTGAGAAGCGGAGGTCTGCCCCTTCCTGGCTCGTCCCTCGCGAATGTCGGCGAAGCACCGCCGCGACGGCCTGCGCCACACTGCGTGCAATCCCGAGAGGCAAATCCTCGAACTCCACCCGCGGCTGGCTAAGCCGGTCGCGGCGGCGACCACGCGCAAGTATCAGCGCCATCGCGGACGCCGAAACAAACTCGTCCTCGTCCGCAATTAGCGCTTGAAGAAATGCCCCGCCCGGTCCCGAGCGAGCGCGAACGGCATTCGCGATCCGCTCCTCGTCCGCGCGTTGCAGCAGCAACGCGATCAAACCGGGACGATCGAGCAGCCCTGCAGCGCTCAGTTCACGGAAGAGAAATTGGCTGTCCTCATCGTTGGCCGCTGCCCAGCCGGAGGGCATCGCCGCACGAATCTCATCCGCGATCCCTCCGAGCAAGTCGGCGAGCATGGACGTCATCAACGCCCGCTCTTGCTCGGTTAGCCGGTCTTCGGGACTTAGAAAGAAGTCCCTCCGTACGGTGGACAAGCGATGACGCCCCGCGGGACGCGCGGGCTGCGTACCTCCGTCTTCCAACGAGGTTTCAATCGGCCACTCTTCTGGGACCATCCAACCGCATTTATCCGATTGGAGTTAATGCGTCGTCAATTCTGTCGAGACCCGGTGTCCCACAAATTGGACGAAGAAAAAGGACAAAGCCGCATAAGCGAGCAGCGCCACCAGCAGCACCGTCCAGGCGCCGAACAATGCAAACGGAATCGCGGCGAGGATCGCGTTGCGGCGGGAGAAGGTCCACAACTGGCGCGCCTCGGGTGTCGGAGCGAGCTCGAGGCGGTAGGCCTGAGCGAACAGGGCTGCGGTCCCGGCCGCCAGCAAGGCGCCCCAGCCGCTGCCATGGCTCGACTGCCACAAGCCCAGTGTCAACAAGGCGAGCCCAGCTGACGGCCACAGCATCGAACGGGCGAGCGACTTCCCGCGCAAAGGCTTCAGCCGCAGGATGCCGAGCCGCTTCGCAATCAGGTCGAGCGGCGTGGAAAGAATCAGCGCGGCAAGACCGCCCCACAGCCAACCGCGGGTGAAGGCGAACGCTCCACCTAGCGTGAGCACCAAGGCTGCGATGAGAAGCCACTGTGGCCGAACATTTGTCTCGATCAGTCGCTCGGTCGCGAAGTCCTCGAGCGGCGCCAGAATGTAACGGCTGGCGATGTCCGGCCTCTCGATGCGCGACGCGGTGATCAGCGATCGCTCGAAACCCTGAAGCTGCTCGGCGTTGGAAGCCAGCAGCGGCTCGCCTTCCGTAGCTACCGGTACCAGTCTGGCCCCGTCCTGCAGCATGCGCCGCAGAAGGGTCGAGGGCAGGTCCCAATCTCCAAGCATGGCAGCGGTCGAACCAAGGGCGCGCGCTTCGACCAAGGCGACCCCGCTCCACCGAGCTGTGCTGTTGATCCGCTCGAATCGTTCGTGCGGCTCGTCGTCAGGCACGGTGAGGACAAGGGGCTCTTCGTCGTCACTCAGTCCGGCAAGCAGGCTGACCGGCGGCGCAATTCCGTCGCCGATCATCAGGATTAACTCGCCGGCCTCAAACCGGCTCGCCGCCTCTGCGCCATCGCTGACGGGCGTGACGGTGATCCCGTCGGCTCGCAGCCGCACGAACGCCTGATTAAGCGCCAGCGGGATTCGCTCGACAAGCACGACGATGGGCGTGGCACCGGCCGCTGCCGCGCACCGTGCCTGATATTCAATCAGGGTTCGCCCGGCGAGCGGAAGCAGTGCCGAAAGCCCGCCCGACTCATCCTCCTGATAGGCTCCAATGAGAGCGCCGAGCGCCAAAAATCCCTCCCCGCGAACGGCCGAGACTAACAGCAGCCCACACCGTTTCTACAGTGCTGTCTAATCGCTTTCGCGCGCGGGCAAAGATGGTAAACTGCCTTGCCATGAATCCACATCCACAGCGCACCGCTTTGTCCGACACTCCGATCGAGCAGGGTTACACCGCCTCTCCGCCCGTCCAGGACGAGTATGAGGCGGGCTTCGACACGCTGCAGTGGCAGGAATCCGATACAGCGCACGAGTTCAGCGGAGCGGGCGGCCGTCAGGTTCTTGGCGGCGCGCTCATCATCCTCAGCGCATTGTGGGTCGGCTACATCGCATGGGCGGCCGGCCGCGCGCTTGCGAATGAGCCTCTCAGCTCGCCGTCTATCGCTCAATGGCTAGCGCTTGCGGCCGGTCCGCTGGCGCTGCTCGGCCTCGTGTGGATCATGTTCGGGCGGACCCGCCGCAAGGAAGCGGAGCGTTTTACGAAATCAGTGGTCGCCATGCGTGCCGAGGCGCGTTCGCTGGAGGCTCTCCTCGGCGTTCTGGGCCAGCGAATCCATGATAGCCGCGCCGATTTGACGATGATCGCCCAGCATTTGATGCAGCTAGGCGACGAGACCACGAACAAGTTCGGCGGCATTACCCGCGAGCTTGATTCAAGCTCCGAGCGGCTGGTCCAGCACGGGCAGGCCCTTGACCGAGCAGCCGAGTCCGCGCGCAACGACATTGCCGTAATCCTCACGGACTTGCCGCAGGCCGAGACCAGCGCTCGCAACATGGCGGAGCAGTTGCGCACGGCTGGAGTCGAAGCGACACGCCACGCTGTCACCTATGCCGACCATGTCGCGACACTCTCCGCGCGCACACGGGAAGCCGAGCAGCGCGTCTCCGGCGCGGTTGAGGGCCTCGTCGCTCATCTCGCTCAGGTCGAAGCCGCAGGTTCATCGGCAGCAGTGCGTGTCGGCGAAGCGAACTCGGCTCTTTCGGCAACTGCGGACGGCCTTCTCGACCGCACGGTGACGACGCTCGACCAGATTCGCGGCGGCATCGATGCGCAGGCGGCAGCAGTCGCCGCGCTTGTTGCCCAGGCGTCTTCGGGCATCGGCCGTGCCGGCATTGAGGCCGCCGAAGCTCTGGGCTCGAGCGTTTCGGCTGCCAACAGCGCGATCGACGGACTCAGCGCACGCGTTGCCGAGCAGGAACGCTCTTCGCAGCGCATCGCCGCGGAAACCGGCCGCGCGCTCGCTGAACTCGACCAGCATTTCTCGGCGCTGGCGGAACAGGGCGATCTTCGCGCCGCCAATTTCGTTCAGGCCCTGGGCCGGGCGCGTTCAGAGCTTCAGCAGCTGTCGAGCGAAACCTCGGCTCACGACGGTGCAATCGAGACGCTGGCTGCGCATACGACTGTGCTGCGCGAGACGGTCAGCGAATTGTCCTCAGCACTCGCCCAGGCGGAATCGGGGACGGCGCGCCTCGCCGAAGCCACCGGCACGATCCGGCCCGAACTGGACTGGATGCGCCAGGCCGCGACGGAAGCGAGCGACCGCATTAGCTATTCGGCCGAAAGCATTGCTGCACAGCAGGACCGCTTCGCGGCATTGCTCGCCAGCCTCGACGATGGCGTTGGCAACGCCGAGCAACGTCTGGCGACGCTCGCAGCCGCAATCGCGTCGGCGCAGGGCGAGGCCAGCCGTCTCAGCAACGAAACCGGCCCGGCGCTGGTCGAGGCGATGGTTCAGGTGAAGGAAGCTGCGGCCCATGCAGCGGACCGCGCCCGCGAGGCCATCGGAGCCGTCATACCGCAGAGCGCGCAGAACTTCTCCGACGCCACACGTGAGGCCTTGGAGCGCGTCATTCAGGAGCAGGTGACGCAGAGCATGCTCGAAGTGGAGACGACAGCTGCTCGTGCCGTCGAGGCGGCCCGCGCAGCGTCCGATCGTCTGACCCAGCAGATGCTCACCCTTGGCCAGAGCGCGGCGGCTCTCGAACATCATGTCGAGAAGGTTAGTGCCGCCCAGCATGAAAAGGACAGCGAGGCCTTTGG
>Ga0307406_10002369_pt1 | contig 10257 bp, 9 predicted proteins | sample 322Cmetagenome_3_FD_203706 | JGI IMG/M metagenome (GOLD analysis project Ga0307406, IMG submission 203706) | Maize rhizosphere microbial communities from greenhouse at UC Davis, California, United States - 322HYB-C-2 | ecosystem: Host-associated > Plants > Roots > Rhizosphere > Soil | place... | reverse complement strand
CGCGCCGCGATCGGCGCCGGCGCGCCCACGCATCCCGGCGAGGATGGGCGTACCGCGAATGCCGTCGAGCATGTCCTGCGCGTCGAGCGGGCTGATCGGGGCTACGCGGAACACCACATCGCGCAGCGCCTCGACGTAGATCCCGCCAAGCCCGAACATGACGAGCGGCCCGAAGAGGCGGTCGTGGCTCACGCCCACGATCGTCTCGAGGCCGCCGCGGACCATCGGTTGCACGAGCACGCCGTCAAGCCTCGCGTTAGGCGCCCGACCAGCGACCTCGCGCATCATGGCGTCGTACGCCGCACGCGCGGCGCCCGCGTCCTCGATGCCGAGCGTCACGCCGCCCACGTCGCTCTTATGGTCGATGTCGGGCGAGACGACTTTCATCACGACGGGGAAGCCGAGCTCCGACGCGACGCCGGCCGCGTCGTTTGCCGACCGGGCGATCCGCGCGGGGGCGGTCGGTATGCCGTACGACGCGAACAGCTCGAGCGCCTCGGACTGCTCGAGATGGGCGCGACCGGCGGCGCGCGCTCGTGCAATCACACCAGCGGCACGGTCGTGTTCGACAGGCAATGGCGTGATCGGCGTCGCCGGTCTGCCTAACCATTCCTGGTACCTGCATAACGCGGCGAGCGCTCGCGCCGCCGACTCCGGAAACACAAAAGCGGGAACGCCGACCGCGTGAAGCTCGGCCCGGCCCTCCGACAGCCCCGCGCGCCCCATGAGCACGGCCACCACGGCTTTCCCTGGACTCTGCTGCACGGCGCTCACGATCGCCTCGGCCACCGCGGCCTGGCTCACCCCGAACGGCGGGACGAACACGGCGACGAGGCAGTCGATTCCCGCGTCGGACAGCAGGATCTCGAGCGCCTGCCGATAGCTCGCGGGCCGTGCCGACGCGATCATGTCCACCGGGTTGCGAATGGACGCTTCCTCGGGGAAGAGGGGCTTCATCGCGGCGACGGTTTCCGGTCGCAACTCCACGACCGCGAGGCCGTTCGCTTCGAGCGCATCTGTGGCCAGAATGCCGGGACCACCCGCGTTCGTGAGGACGGCGGTCCGGCGCGAGCGAGGCCGAGTGGTCGCGCCGAACGCCATCGCCATGTCGAACAGCTCCTCGACCGAGGCCGCGCGAAGCACGCCAGCCTGCGCGAGCAGCGCGTCAACCGCGGCGTTGCTGGCGGCGAGCGCGCCGGTGTGCGACGACGCGGCGCGCGCTCCGCTCACGGAACGTCCGGCCTTCAGCGCGATGATGGGCTTCCGTTTCGTTATGCGCGAGGCGGTCTCCAGAAACCGGCGTGGGTTGCCGAAGTTCTCGACGTACATGAGGATCGTCGAGACCGCGGGATCATCCTCCCACTGCAGCAACAGGTCGTTGCTGCTCACGTCCGCCTTGTTGCCTACGGAGACGAACTGCGCGAGCCCGATCTGATATTCGCGCGCGTAGTCGAGAATGTTCACGCCCATCGCGCCGGACTGCGACATGAACCCCGCGGGGCCGAACGGCGGCATCACCGGTGCGAACGTCGCGTTGAGCGAGAATGCGGGATCGGCGTTGATGACTCCGAGGCAGTTGGGACCGACCATGCGCATGCCGTGGGAGCGAACGAGGTCGGCGAGCGTGCGCTCGCGCTCGGCGCCGTCCGCGCCCATCTCGCGAAACCCGGCGGTGATCACCACGAGCCCGCGCACCCCGGCGTCGGCGCACTCGCCGGCGATGCCTAACACGAGGTGCTTTGGCACGACGATGACCGCGAGATCGACAGCGTCCGGCACGGAGCCGATGTCGGGATACGCCCTGACCGAGCACACGGCCTTGGCCGACGGGTTCACCGGATAGACGGAGCCCGTGAAGCCGTACTGGATGAGATTCGCCGTGATCTGATGGCCAATGTGCGTCGCCGAGCGGGACGCGCCGATGACGGCGACCGTGCGCGGCTTGAGAATCGGGTCGAGAGCAGCTGGCATTTCAGGGCGACCTTGGAGTTATTGCGCGGCTCCGGCCAAGTGACGACGTTGCGAGAGAGCCTGTAACCTGAGGCGTAAAGCATGTGACGAGCCCGATAATCTTCCATTGCGACCCTGAGACTGTCGAGCTTCGTCAGACCGTGCGGTTGCGCGATCTGGACGGATGCCTGACGATCGCCAGACGTGCGGATGGGAAACGACCGCGGTTCGTGTGGCGTGGCCCGGCGACGGATCCGGTCTTCGCTCTCGAGAACACCCGAGAGTCGGTGATCGAGCATATCGACGTGGTGTGCGAGACACCGTGCACGGCGGTGTTCCTCATCCGGCGCACGAAGAGCGGTAAAGGAGTCATCCCGAGCACGCTGCACCAGTTCCGGGACGTGCGGATCTTCGGCAACGGTCGCGCGCGACGCGGCTACGACTACAGCAGCGCGATCGACGAGAACAACGAACACGGCCGCTGGGATTCGTGCTCGGTGTATGGCTGTAGCGACGCGGCGTGGGTGTTCTCCGGCCAGCAATCCAAGGAGCACGTGCTCACACAGTGTCGCGCCGAATCCGTCCACGCGGCGGTGAGCGCGAGCTCGTCGTTCACCTGGATCGGCGGCACCGCCGCGGTGTGCCAGATCGGTGTCGTTCTCTCCCGCGTCGGTGATCCGGTGGTCATCGAGGGCGTGGGCTTCGAGGCCTGCGGCCGGGTGCTCGTGACCAGCGGACCGACGACCGCATCGCAACCGGTGACGCTCAGCGGCGTGCGCTACGAGGCGGATCAGCTGCATCAGGATGGCGACTGCATTCTCCTGCGGCATGCCGGTCCGCTGACCGTGACCGGCTGCCGGTTCGCTGGCGGGAAACAGCGGATCCCGCGCATCGCGTTGTTAGGCGCCGGTCCGCAGGTGGCGATGATCTCGGGCAACACGTTCGGCGCGTTCGGCGCGCATCGCGTGTGCCCGGTCCGCGCGCAGAACCACACGAATGCCAACGTCACGTGGGGCAACAACGCCTATCAGCGCGATGCGCTCGATCCCCAGAACGTCGAGAGTCGGCTCACGTGGGCGGAAAAGTCCTATACCTGATTGCCGCACGCGCGGACGTTTCAAGGGGTCAGAGCCCTTGAATTCTTGGATCTGGATCTCATAGAGCGTTCGTATTCAAGGGCTCTGACCCCTTGAAACAAGTGTCGATAGCGGGCGGGACGGGCCGCATGGCAGAATTGCCATACCAAGTTCGGATGTACCAGGCGAATGATCTGTGCTATGGCAATTCTGCCATACAGGCTGGTCCCGCCTGCTCTCGACACCTGCTTGCGATCGGCTAGCCGGCCGCTGCCTCCGGTTGACTCGTCCGTCGAGCAGCCCGCCGCTGTCCTTCGTGGACGCCTTCGCCGAACTCCTCGATCATTTTCTTGTTGAACGCCGGAATGTCGTCCGGTTTGCGGCTCGTCACCAGCCCCTCGTCGGTCACCACCTCGCGGTCCACCCAATCGGCGCCGGCGTTGCGCAGGTCGGTGTGCAGCGAGGGCCATGACGTCACCGTGCGGCCGCGAACGACGTCGGCCTCGATGAGCATCCACGGCCCGTGGCAAATGGCGGCGACGGGTTTTCCTGCCTGAAAGAACGACTTCACGAACCGCACGGCGCGCTCGTCCTGGCGCAGCTTGTCGGGATTGATCACACCACCGGGCAGGAGCAGCGCGTCGTAGTCGTCGGCGCTCGCGCGCTCGAGCGGCACATCAACGCGGAGCTCGCCGCCCCAATGGTCGTGCTGCCATGCCTTGATGGTGTCGGGTTTCGGCGACACGAGCGAGGTGCGCGCGCCTGCGGCATCCAGTGCCTTCCGCGGTTCGACGAGCTCGACCTCTTCCACGCCGTCCGTCGCCAGAATCGCGACACGTTTCCCGTTGAGCTTCTCCGTTGCCATTACTGCTCCTCGAACAACCGGTTGATATGACGGGCTCACAGGCCCCGTGAGATCAGACGTGCGGCTGGTCGCAAACACCGAGCCGCGAGCCACCGATTGTTCGAATTACAACCCGCCGACTGCAGGTCACACCGCTCGAACCTGCCACGAGCAGAGCGTTTTTACCGCAGAGAACGCAGAGAGGCCGAAAAGGGCATCGCGTTAGGCGCGTCGCGTGACTCTCTCTGTCACCTCTGCGCCCTCCGCGGTTCAAAGAACGCTCGCGCTCAGCGGATCGCGTCGGAGATGCGGAACTCTCGGCTCACCTCATGGCGCTGAGCTGATACTCGAATCCGGGCAGGACGTCCTCACCGCGCAACGCGTCTGTTTCGTCGAGAATGGACTCGCTCCCGTCAGCGCGGTACACGCGTGCCAGCACGCGAACGGGGTCCACTACCCACACCAGGCGAGCTCCCGCGTTCAGCCAGTCGCCGACCTTCGCGAGCACCTCGCCGGGCCGGTCATCTGGAGACAACACCTCGACGGCGAGATCCGGCGCGAGCTCGGCAAAGCCACGAGGTGGCGGGTCCGGTAGCCGTGCTGAGCTGATGAATGCGACATCCGGAGCGCGCACTGTGTCCGGCTTCCGCGCGAGGGTGAACCCTGTTTCCGCAGCGAACACCCGCCCAAGGCGGCTGGCATTGACGTGATTCGCGATTGCTGCGAGGAGTTGTGCGGCCACGTCGCCGTGCCGGTAGCCGGCCGGCTCTCGCACGACGAGCACACCGCGCACGAGCTCCGTACGCTTGTTCGGGAGATTCAAGCGTAGCAGCTCCTCGGCGGTCATGAGCGGTGGAACGTGGGCGTGGGCGAACACGCCCTCAATCTACCCGCGACGTCATCGTCCCGCCGCATCCAAAACACGCCGGCGACACATCGACACACTTCGAACCATCGCTCATGGCATCAGTCGACAATGTAGCGCCACTCCCCGGTGTTCTGCTTCTGCCAGACCGAGAAGTACTTGCCGAGTGTTTGGCCAGCGTCGTTGAAGACCCAGCCGACGGTGAGAGCCAGGTCGCCGCTCGATGCGGCGCGTGCGATCGCGGGAGTCCAGGAGAACACGCCTAACGGTTCACCCGCGTGGGCCTCCCCGATCGCGACTGGTCCGAAGACCCACCCGACGCTTTCCGAATTCCCCGACTGCGCGCCGATCGGGGCCGCATAACGAGCGAACGCCTCAGCGTTGCCCACGACCTGGGCGAGATCGCTGAACGCCTGATCCACCGCGGCCACGGAGCGTGCCTGGGCGTCGGCGTCGGTGTTCGGGAAGTAGCGGCGATGCTTCGTGTCCGGCGTCTCGAAGCCGGGTGGAGGCGTGAGCGACACCGCGCCCGCCGCGCGCGGGATGCGCTTGTACGCCTCGACCTTCCACGTGCCGTCGGCCTGCTTCGCCCAGTAGGCGACGTATCGACCGGGCAGCACGGTACCCGAGGGCTGCGTCAATTCGGTGTAGCCCATCGTGTACCCTTCCTTGCCGTCGCTCGAAACATCCGCGCGAATGGCCGTCCACGACCATTTCGACAGTGCGTTGTTCGGATTCGCGGAGAGTAGAGCACGGGCTTCGTCAGGTCCGCGCAGGATCACGGGACCGGGCGCGAGAAACACCGCCTCCGGCGCGAGCGGCGCGACGAGCGCGTCGATGAGATTCACGGACTTCGCCGCCTCGGCGTACGCACGATCGACGGCGAGGAGCTCCGCGCGCACCTCGCGGAGGTCGAGGTGTGCCGCGGCGGAGGCTTCGTCACCCTCGCCCGACGCGACACTCGGAGCGCTGGAGGACGGGACCGTCGACGGCGCGGCGACGCGATCGGCGGTGCACGCGCCTGACGAGAAGCAGCACGCGACGACAAAGAACGAGAGAGAACGCATGGGACCTCCCGGAATGGGACGAAGGGCGGTCGCGAAACACGCGACCGCCTGCACACGCGCATGTTCGTCGTCAGAGGACTCTGGCCCAATGCGGGGGTGACGACATGCGTCCGTCTCATGCGATGCGGACTCTCGTGGGATGAGCGCCTCGTCACGTGGCGGGCACGGCCGAACGGGTCAACGCCGTGGCTCAACCAGAGCGGCGTTAGGCGTCCCATATCGTCGCTCGATTGTGGCGCGATCGTCGCACCGTCGTCACTCGACCCGCCAGTTCCGCGTGACGTTGCCCGCTCATCCTGCCCAGCGCTACCTGCTTCACCGATTCACGGGTTTCCCGCTGGAGGTTGTCCATGACGAGACGTTAACGCTGACATGAACACCGTCAACGAGACGGGCCCGCAGAAGGGCCGCTTCCTCTATCGGACGCACGAGACCACGACGAACGCCGCCGTGTCGGTGACCGATCTCCAGACTGGTGTGAGCCGCATCCTCGCGCAGCGTGCGGACTGGGAGCGCTTCGATAGCAACGTGTGGACCCCGTGGGGGACGATTCTCGCAGGCGAAGAAGTCAATCCGGCTGCGCTGCCGGATCCCAACGTCCCGCAGGCCACCGCTGGTCTCGTGTACGAGATCGATCCGAATACCGGTGCGTCGGTTGCGAGACCCGCGCTCGGCGCCATGGCACACGAAGGGTCCGTTTCGGCAAGGACGGCAACGTCTATATGGCCACCGACGATGACCCCGGGTACATCTACAAATTCGTGCCTGACAAGAACGGCGACCTCTCGTCAGGCCAGCTGTACGCGCTCAAGATCACCCAGGATCTCGGCGATCGGACTGGCAACGGCGTGTGGGTGGCGCTCGATCGCACGGCGGTGCAGGTGAACGCCGTTGACGAAGCGACAGCAAAAGGAGCGACCGGGTACGCGGCCACGGAAGATGTGGAGATCGGCACGTCAACCGGCGACGACAAGCGGGGGAACCACATGCTGTACGTCGCGTCGTCGGGGGAGGATCGCGTGCTTGCCATCGATCTCGACCCGCCGGGCAACAGTGCGGAGCTGGTCGTGACGGACTACGTCCGGGTCGGCGTCAACGCGCCGGCTGATTTCCACGAGCCGGACAACCTCGCGCTCGACAAGTCGGGCAACCTGTACATCACGGAGGATCCGGGCGGATCCGCGCCGACGAAGACGTTAGGCGACGACGTGTGGTTCGCGCCGTTCGATCCCCAGTCGGCGGCGCAGGCGTTGCCGGCGCAGCGGTTCTTCTCCATCACCGACTGCAATGCGGAGCCAACCGGTCTCTATCTGAGCATCAGCAACAAGACGCTCTTCTTCGACATTCAGCATCGCGGTGGCGACGGCGCCGACCTGTCGGTCGCGATTCAACGGCTGTCAGACGTCGACTTCAACGTCGCGTCCAGGCCGTAGCGATCGACCCTCTCGATGAGGAGAAACGGGGAGTCACCAGGTCGGTGGCTCCCCGTTCGCCGTTCCTGGTGTCGTGCCGCGTCGACGGGGCGAGCCAGGAGTGGCGGCGTCGTCTGTCGTCCTTCTACGCTTTCCCCGCTGGGGTGAGATGAAGCTTCGCCGCCATGTTCACCAAGTCGGCAAGCGAGTCGGCTTTCATCTTCCGCATCACCTTCCCTCGGTGAGCCTTCACGGTGATTTCGCTGATCTGGAGCTCGCCCCCGACCTGTTTGTTGAGCAGCCCCGAAACCACGAGCGACATGACCTCCCGCTCGCGCCGACTGAGGGACTCGTACCGCTGGCGGACCTCGCGGATTTCGGCTTCGTGGCCGAGTGCCGCGCGGCTCTGGTCGAGCGCGTGGCCGATGGCGCTCAGGAGCGCCTCATCGTCGAGCGGCTTTGTCAGGAACTCCACAGCCCCGGCCTTCATCGCGCGAACCGTCATGGGTACGTCGCCGTAACCCGTGATGAAAATGATCGGCATGTCGGCGCGGTCGTCGGCAATGTGCTGCTGCAGGTCGAGGCCGTTCAGGTCGGGTAGCGATACGTCCAGGAGCAGACAGCTCGGAACGTCGACACGGGGCCGCGCCAGGAACGCCGTTGCGGACTCGAATGTCTCCGGTTTCCAGCCGCCGTGTTGAATCAGCAGTTCCAGGGATTCGCGCACCGATACATCGTCGTCGACGACGAAAACGATCGGTCTGCGCTGAGAATCGGATGGCACGTTCGAGTTGTCGTTAGGTTCCCTCGTTGACCGCATGCTTCGACGAGGATCTTGCCGTGCGGCACGTCGCTCATGCTGCGCGAAGAGCCACATTGAGTGCCTCCAAGAGAGCCGTTTCGCTGAAGGGCTTGAACAGACACTCCACCGCACCGGCCTCGAGCAAGCGGGGGCGCAGCGCGTCGTCTCGCTGCGCGGTGATGAAGACGATGGGGATAGCCCGCTTACGGCGGGCCAACTCGAGCTGAAGCGCAGGCCCCGACATCCCGGGCATCGCGATGTCCAGAATGAGGCACCTGGTGTCCTCGATGCAATCGGACGCAAGGAACTCTTCCGCGGACGAGAACGCCCGGACATCGAATCCGAATTCCCGGAGCAGATCGGGAAGCGCCTCGCGGACCGATTCGTCATCGTCGACGACCGACACGAGGGTACGAATGGTCGTCACGAAGTCCTCATCGCGTGTACATGATCCTGGTCGACTGTCCCCTCGGAGATGATGGGCCGGGCCACGACGGACGGTCCATCATACCTTGGTGTCGGTTGATCCCGGTTGCAACGATCCCATCGCGAGATTGTCGCCCATCGGTGCGGTTTGCCAGCGGCGCCATGTCAGGCAAAACCCGACAGATCCACCGGTGCCACCGGAATCGAGAATCCGAACGTCGCTCCGGGGCCGTCGTTAGGCGCCGCCCAGAGGCGACCGTGATGGCTCTCGATGATCGAGCGGCTGACCGACAATCCGATCCCCATGCCGCCACGCTTGGTCGTGTAAAACGCATCGAACAGCTGGTCGATGCTCTGACCGCTCAAACCCACGCCGGCGTCTCGCACGATCACCCGCACGCGACACTCGTCCTCTCGCTCGGTTCTCACTAGCAGATCACGTGCCCGATCGTGAACGTCCGCCATCGCATCCGACGCGTTACGAAGCAGGTTCAGGATGACCTGCTGGAGCTGCAATCACCGGTGACGGGCGGGACGTCATCCGCGAGCTCGGATCGAAGAATGACGCGGTTTCTCTGCAGGTCACTGATGGAGAGCGCCAGGACCTCTCGCGTGGCCTGGCTCAGATCGACCGATTCCAGCGTGAATTCCTTTTTGCTGAACAGCGCACGCAACCGCGCGATTACGTCCGACGCGCGATTGCCATCTCGAATGGTCCGCCTGACGGTTTCGCGGGCGCCGTCGATGTTCGGAGGATCGCGGCTCAACATCCGGAGACACGCGTTGGCGTTGGTAATGATCGCCGAGAGTGGCTGGTTGACCTCATGAGTGATCGAGGCAGTCAACGCGCTGACCGTCGAGACGCGAGCGACGTGGGCAGCTCCGATCGTTCTGTTCAGGGCTTCCTCGGCGATCATGCTCTCGGTGACGTCCACGAGGGTCGATTCGGATAACGATACCCAGGTATCGACCGATACCATCGTCTAATACGACGAACTGGCGCGACCTCGAAAATTGGTCTGCTCTGCGAAGGGCATCCGTCGCAGCCGTCGGAAACGGATGTGTCCGGCGGACGATGCCGCTACACGGAGGCGCGCATGAGAGATGTAGACGCCGAGATCGGCAGTACCACGAGCGGCGGACGGCGAGCGTGGAAAAGGATGACCGGTCTCCTTTGGATTGCGTTGTCGGCTTTGCGGTGAGCTCGTCACGGGCGAAGCCGGTGGACGCCCAGACCGGTACTGCGACTCACAGAGCTCGCGCGGCACTCATCGAGGGCACAAACAAGACCGGTCTGAATACGACCTATGCGACGCTTGAGACGCCGGCACCGGACGCCACTGGGGGACACAACGATTCGGCCGTTCCGGGTTCATGTGTCGGACGAGGCGCTCGCCGACCTCCGTCGTCGGATCAAAGCGACACGATGGCCAGACAAGGAAACCGTCACCGACCGGTCGCAGGGCGCGCAGTTGGCGGACCTGCAGCCGCTCGTTAAGTACTGGGCATAGTTATGACTGGCGGAAGGTGGAGGCGAAGCGCTAGCTCGGCGTCATGACGGCGGGCGTCGTGCTCGTTAGGCGCCCGCTGTCCGCTACCGGTACAATCACTCGCAACCGTCAAGAAGGAGGTCGACGCGAACAGGGGTAGCGAAGCCGCCGCCCCGAGGTGTGAAGCTGTCGCAACACTCACCGGAGCAGGAACATGACAGGGATCAACACTACGGGCGCAACACCTCGCACGGCCGCGCAGCGCACGGCAGCCGAAGACACGTCCATCCGGCCGTTTCGTGTCAACGTGTCGGAGGAAGCGGTC
>Ga0307406_10002367_pt1 | contig 10259 bp, 5 predicted proteins | sample 322Cmetagenome_3_FD_203706 | JGI IMG/M metagenome (GOLD analysis project Ga0307406, IMG submission 203706) | Maize rhizosphere microbial communities from greenhouse at UC Davis, California, United States - 322HYB-C-2 | ecosystem: Host-associated > Plants > Roots > Rhizosphere > Soil | place... | reverse complement strand
CGGAGCTTTTCCTCCAGGGCACTGCGCTCAATTCTTTCGATGTCGAGGTTTGGTGCAAACTTGACTACCCGTCCCCGCCCGTCTTCCTTCGCGCGGTACAGCGCCAGGTCGGCGCGGCGCAGAAGCTCGAAACCGTCAACGACATCACTCTCAAAGAAAGAGGTGCCGATGCTGGCGCCGACCTCAATGGTCCGGCCGCCCAGACGAAATGGCAATTGCATCGCTCGCACAAGTGCTGTGGACGCATCAGCTATTTCGGAGGCTTCGATGAGGAAGGCAAACTCGTCGCCACCTAATCGCGCTACCGCCGATGCGCGCGGAAGCGCAGATGTCAGTCGATCCGCCACCAGTCTGATCAGTTCATCGCCGACGGCATGGCCCCAGGCATCGTTTACGCCCTTGAACCCGTCGAGATCGATCAGCCCAAGTGCGATCCGGCTGGTTGCACCATTGGTCGTGTCGATCGCCTCAATCAGGCCTGCTCTGTTCAGCAGACCGCTCAAAGTGTCATGCGACGCCTTATGTTTCGCCGCGGCTCCATCCCGTTGCAGGGCTCGCACGGCAGACGCTCCCGTCGACACGATGGCGATGGAAAAAATCACCAATACAGCGCCCGCTGCAAACAGATAGGGTCGCACGACCTGAAAGATCGCGGTGCCTGGCATCCGGCTCGGCCACTCGAAGTAGCCTACCGCGCGTCCGTCCTTGCCAAGCAACGGGGTGCTCAGCTGTTGATGATCCGGTGACGCGACCAAATGGAGCCCTTTGATATCAAAGGTGTCGTCCAGCTGAGCGACAACCTCCTTCGACAGCAATTTGGCAAATATCAAGGTGCTGAACTTGTCTCCCTCCGTCATGCCAGCATATGGCTGAATGGCACCGGCCGAGGCAAGATAGATGCCGTCGGTCGTTGCAATGAAGGTGGAGACCGTCTTCTTTCCGGCTTGCCCCGCATCAGCCGCCAACTGCGAGAGACCCGTCCCGAAATAGGAAAATGGGGCGAATTCATTCCCCTTCTTGTAGGCACTCAAAACGCCTTTATCTGGCGTCAAGACAATGGCGACATCGTAAAGCGGATAATCCTCGCTCGTCTTGCCCCAATTTTCGTAAGCCCAGGCGGCTCCATCAGCCGAGCCGATGTGCGCGTATGCATCATCCCAAATCGCGTTGTCTCTGACGGTGGAACCGAGCCGCGATTGGAAAGAGCGGATCGCGGCTCTGGCTGCGTGTACGGCCCGGGCGTCGTCAATCTCGTTGGCCTCGTCTCGCATTTCAGCAACGGCGAAGAAGACCAGTGCCGCAAGGATGCACACGACTGTCGTGAATATAAAGGTCGCGAGAGCGACGCGTTTTACGCGGGAGGCAGGGCGGCGAATAAATGATGCGGACATACGGAGGGCTCATAGAAGGAAGATGCCTCTCCAGATTGCATGAATTTCATCTACGACTAATTAAGGGCGGCGTGCAGTTTTAGCACGTACGCCCTTCCGCCGCACCCTTCACTTCGCAGTCGATCTTTTTGAACTATGCACAAGACTGCCGGACCGTTTCTATCGCGGCTTTCAACGACGTTTCGTCATACGGCTTACCAAGCAGGGTAGCGTCTGCGATAAGATGGTGGTCATCGACCGCGGGAATGCCGACAGCGCCTGATGCAAAAATGACACCGATCTCAGGTCGTTGACGACGGCAGGCAACAGCGAGGTCTGCGCCGGACATGCCAGGAAGGCCGTAGTCGGTCAATATCACATCGACCTCCTCTTGTTCGAACAACAGCAGCGCGTCCTCGGCGCTCCCGGCCTCGAACACAATATGACCCATCACGTCCAGCATATCCGCCGTGCTCATCAGGATGAGAGGCTCATCCTCAACCAAAAGAATACGCAACCCAGTCGCTGATCGCCCTGAAACTTCGGTCATAATTGGCTTTGTCGGCTTTGATACTGTGTTTTCGTCCGGCAAGGACCGACGGTCTGTCAGCACACGGCGAACCTTGCGCGCGAGTGCCACGCGTGTGTACGGCTTGCTCAATAACTCTATGCCTGCGTCCAGCCGGCCTCCATGAACGATAGCGTTGTCGGTATAGCCCGACATGAACAACACGGCGATCTGCGGCAGCCGCTCCCGTGCCTTTCGGGCAAGCTCCGGGCTTCGCAGCGGACCCGGCATCACCACGTCGGTGAACAGGAGATCGATTGCCACGCCGCTTTCGACGACAGCAAGTCCAGTCTGCGCATCAGTTGCGCGTAACACACGGTAGCCGAGATCGGTCAACATTTCCGTCACGGTCGTACGAACTCCCTCGTCATCTTCAACGACGAGGACTGTCTCGGTGCCGCCGACAACAGGCCCGGCGTCCACGTCGACCGCAACATCCTCTTGTTGCCTCGAACGTGGCAAGTAGATACGGATCGTTGTGCCTTCACCCGGCTCGCTGTAAATCTTGATGTGCCCCTCAGACTGCTTGACGAGACCCCAGACCATACTGAGGCCAAGGCCCGTGCCTTTGCCAATCGGCTTCGTGGTGAAGAACGGCTCGAAGGCCTGGTCTATGATTTCCTTAGTCATGCCGGTTCCGGTATCGGTGACGGCAAGCATGACATATTGTCCCGCAGCCACATCGGCGTGGGCTGCCGCGTAAGCGTCGTCCAGCGAGGCGTTGCCTGCCTCGATCGTCAGCTTGCCATGTCCTGCCATGGCGTCACGAGCATTGATGGCGAGATTGAGAAGAGCGTTCTCGACCTGACCCGGATCGATAAGTGTATTCCAGAGACCCCCAGACACAACGGTTTCAATCTCGATGCCTTCCCCGAGTGCCCGCCGCAACATGTCGTCAAAGCCTCGGATCAGCCGGCCAAGGTTGACGACTTTTGGCTCCAGCGGCTGCCTGCGGCCGAACGCCAGAAGTTGGGAGGCGAGCTTCGATCCACGAGTGACGCCGGCTAGTGCGTTTTCCAGTCGGCGCTGGGCCTTTTCCTGCCCTGCCATGTCCTTTGACAGCAGCTGCAGGTTTCCGCCGATCACTTGCAGCAGGTTGTTGAAGTCATGCGCGACGCCACCAGTCAGTTTTCCGATAGCCTCAAGCTTCTGCGACTGGCGAAGTTGCTCCTCGGCATTGCGAAGCGTTTCGGCCTGCTCCTTGGCGGCGGTCACATCGCGGGCCACGCAATAGAGGAGGTGACCTTCCGGCACGGCTGTCCAGGATAGCCATTTATACGTGCCGTCCTTGCATCGAAATCGATTTTCGAAGTAAGGCGTCACACCGCCTCTGGCCAGATGCTCGACTTCGATCCGGGTCTTCTCCCGGTCATCGGGATGCTCGAGCCACTCGGACGTCTTCCCAAGAATTTCCTCCGATTTCCACCCGAGCGTCGTTGCCCATGCGGGATTGACACTCAGCCAGATGCCACGGCGGTCCGCGACACCCAGCAGATCGTGGCTCAGGTTCCAGATCCGATCGCGCTCCTGCGTTCGTTCCGCAACAGTGGCTTCCAGGTTCTGGTTTAAAAAGGAAAGCCTCGCTTCGCTTTCCTTCAGGGCGTTTTCGCTCTTGATGCGTTCGGCAATTTCGTTCTGAGCAGCCTTGTAGAGGCGGGCATTGTCGATGGCGATCGCCGCCTGGGCTGCAATGCCGCTCAAAAGCGTTTCCGCCCGTTCGCCGAAAACGCCGGGCTTGGAGTGGCCGAAAAACAGGCCGCCGAGCACCTCGCCAGACCGTGAAACCACCGGCGCAGCAAGATAGCTGCATACCGGCAGATGCCCATTTGGCATGCCTTGGTGAGGCGGGTTCTTGCCGTAACGCGGATCCTTGGTGATATCGTCGGACCGAACTATCCCTTCGCCGGCGAAAGTCGGCCCAAAAACTGCGGTATTGCGCGGCATCGGGAACGAAGAAAAGGTCTCGCGGGGCACGCCTGAGAGCGTGTAAAGCATGTAGCTTTCGCCTTGCTCGTCGAGGATGTTGTAAAAGAACGAGCCGAACTCAGCGCCGGTAAGTTCAGTTGCAGCGTCGGTAACGGCTTGGACCGCTTGATCGAGATCGAGCTCAGCGGCGATAACGCGACCGACGCGGTTGAGCGTTTCCAGTGAGCGCGCCTCGTCGCGCAGCCTGTCGCCCATCTCGCGCCTGACTCGCACCATCGCAAGGGCAGCGGCCACGCGCGCTGTCAACTCTCGCGCAGAGAAGGGCTTGACCAGATAATCATCGGCACCGGCGTTCAGCCCCTCGACGCTGGCTTCATCGCCAGCCCGCGCCGACAACATAATGACCGGGAGGTCAGCGAGACTCTGATCCTGCCGGATCGCTTGGACCAGTTCAAAGCCGTCCATCCTCGGCATCATCACATCAGACAAGACAAGGTCGGGCCGGCGGATGCGGATTGCCTCGATCGCTGCAAGGCCGTCATTTGCCGTTTCCAAATCATAGTCTGTGGCAAGCAAGCGGCGGACATAATCGCGCATGTCGGCATTGTCATCGGCAAGCAAGATGTGGGGGCGTTTCCCGCGGCCGTGGTCAGTTGGCTGCACCGGCTGAGACAGGCTGGCTTGTTCCGCCGCCTCCGGAAGCCAGCGCAAGGCCTCGTCGACATATGCTCCGGCCTGGACGGCCGTCGACGCAAACCCGCGGCCGACCTGCAACCTGTCTGGGGGCAGGTGGATCGTTCCTTTCGGAACTGAGACTATGAACTTCGTTCCTTTGCCTTCTTCGCTGGCGACTTCGATACGTCCGCCATGCAACTTGACGAGCTCTTGAACGAGAGCGAGACCAATGCCGCTTCCTTCGAAGCTGCGCCCCCTCGCACCTTCGACACGGTGGAACCGCTCGAAGAGGCGCGGCAGTTCGTCTGCCGAGATGCCCGTTCCCGTGTCCTCCACCGTCAGGACCGCATCATTGCTATCCTCGGTCAGGCCGACCCGGATGTGTCCTTCGAAAGTGAACTTAAAAGCGTTGGAAAGAAGATTAAGAACGATCTTTTCCCACATGTCGCGATCAACGAAAATCTGATCGGTGGACAGGGCGCACTCCACGATGAGCCCCAGGCCAGCTTTCTCGGTAAGCGACCGAAAGTTGCTCGCCAACTCAGCAGTCAAAGCGCCAAGATTCGTCGGTTCGAAGCTTGCCTGCGCCCGACCTGCCTCGATGCGCGAAAAGTCCAGGAGCGAATTGACAAGTTTTAGCAACCGCATGCCATTGCGATGCACCACCTCCAGCCGGGCATATGTTGATGTGTCTTGTCCCGATGCGTCGGCGAGGGCTTCTTCAAGCGGTCCCAGCATGAGAGTCAGTGGGGTGCGGAACTCATGGCTGACATTGGAGAAGAAGGTCGTCTTTGCCCGGTCCAACTCGGCTAATGCCTCCGAGCGGCGACGTTCTTCTTCATACGCTTGTGCATTGGCGATCGAAGCAGCGATCTGACCGGCGGCCAGTTGCAGAAAGCCCTGATAGGCTTCGTCGAACAGCCGGTAGGGGTTGAGGCCGACAATCAGCGCTCCGGCACGACCTGTTTCGCCCATCGGCATGATGGGAATAACGGCTGCCTTATTCGGTGGCATCCGCCATCCGCCGGTCGGAAGATCTCCGCCGGCGATATTGGATAGGTCCTCGATCAGCACTGGCATCTGGTTGGTCAAAGCCGCCGCTATCGGCCAGGGCGAGGCCCTCGTGAGATCAATGGTTTTCGGAAGATGGGAGCGTTCCCCCGATATCCCGCACGCCGCTATCAGTTCGGCCGTGCGGCCATCCGAGCCGGACATATACAAAACCGCGAACGGAACGTCATGAGGGTTGGCGGAAAGCGCTGCCACGCCCGTTTCGCCGGCTGCTCGCCAGCTACGCGCTTCGGAGGCGGTGGTTGCCAGCTCGCGGAGAAGAGCGAGCTGGCGTTCACTGACGACGCGCTGCGTGTCGTCAGTGTTGGCGCATATAATCCCGCCCGGCGCTCCGCGGTCATCGGGGATCGGCGTATAGGAAAAGGTGTAGTAGGTTTCCTCCGGATAGCCGTTGCGCTCCATGATCAGGAGTTGCTCTTCGACATAGGTCCCTTCGTGACCCCCCATGGCCGTGGCCAGCATCGGTCCGATATCCTCCCAGATCTCGCGCCAGACCTCCGCGGTCGGACGTCCAAGCGCCCATGGGTGTTTTCCGCCGATGATCGACTTGTAGGGGTCGTTATAAAAATAGATCAGGCCGTCCCCCCAACCGACCCAGATCGGTTGGCGAGACAGAAGCATGATGCGGATCGCAGTCTTGAGGCTTTGGGGCCAATCCTGCGGCGGACCGAGCGGCGTTCCCCGCCAATCGTGAGCCCGCATCAGCGCGCCCATTTCTCCTCCTCCGGAAAGGAAGTCCAGTTCTGGTGCAAGTGCTGCCTCACTGATGGACTTGCGATCGTCGCTCAATTCATTCTCCTTGAAGTCGGCGAAAAGCAGGACAAGCTCACCGGAAATCTGACGATTTAACCTAGGCGCTTGGAATGTAATGAAAAGAGGCGCGCCGAAAGGAAACCATCGGGTTGGTAAATCCCCGAAGGGCGCCAGTACAGAATTATTCCGCTATGCCTTTCGAAGGTCCGAGGGCTTGGGGATGGAGCTGAGGCAGTTTCACAAAGATGGCAAGCTCATCCTTCGTGACTCTATCTGACGCGCTGTCAAAGGTGGCGTAATTGCTTTCGTCAAGGAAGGTGATCAGATAACGATTGAAGCTCATCGGCGCCTTCTTCAACTAAAGTTAGCGACGAAGAAATCGCTTGTCGCCGAGCCAGCTGCGTCCAGCTACAGCCCCGCTACACTCGCGGGGTTCTTGCGAAATTTGCCGCATTTGCTCGCCCGGCGAGCGAAGGGGCGGGATCAGGCTAAGCTGCGGCGTCTAAAAACCAAAACCCAGGCTCTTCTTCAGACAGAGCACAGCACTGAAACCCGTAGTCGTCTACCCGTGTCAGTTTAAAGTTCGCTCGTTCCCTTTAGAATAAGCTGGAGTATCCATCGATCCCAGTGGCTTCGAACGGGAAGGGCTGCGTCGCGATTCTGATGGCGAAGATCCCGACGCTTTTCTCCGGGATCGCTTGCGAGCGCGATTCTCGTGACGGCGAGCCCGGGTGCAAGGACGTCGCCGCCCATGGGTGGTCTTGGTCAGGGCGCCCGGCCTCGGCCTGAGCCGCATTGGACATCCGTGGCTTTTAGACAAGGGAAAGGCATGGATTGCTCTAAGAGCGGTTTCATGCGCCCGTAGGCTGGCGATCTCGCGAAATATTTTGACTGCATTGCGCAATGACGCCACCCGCAATATTGAGTAATTTATGACAATCACATTTGGAGCGACATAGCCGGATCCTCCGGCAACTGCTTCGTACGCGATGAAGAGCTTGTCGGCTTCGACGCGGACGGTGGCCGGAAGCGACTGGGCGCTGATTGCATCGATAATGAGCGGGCTCACGGTTTCCGATACCCAGATCGGCAAACGCTTACGGACCTCGCTCGACCACCGCTTTTCCTCGCTTCTGGTTTCCGGCAATGCCTCCTCGTTCTCGCCCACGAGATCATGAGCGAGTTCGCGGATATCGTAGGTCAGATCGACATCTTTCGAGAACCTGCGGATGGCGTTGTAGGCTTTCGAGAGAGGTGTGCCGCCTTTAAAGACGAGGTGGTCACCGAGCGCCGTTCCATAAAGTGTCTGCAGCGTCCAGACGTAAAACAGTCCAAAGTTTTTATCCGCACCCCCGCCGGCTCAGTTCCGCATGGAAACCAGCAGTAGCTGCCTAAATTTTCTTCATGCCCAAATATTGCTCTTGACACCTGACGCGCGAATGCCATTGTAAAGCGGTTTAGTAAATCGCTTTACAAGGCGCGGCGACACCGCTGGTCCGTGAGGAATTTATGGCGAGCAGGCGTGCTACGAGCCTAAAGGATGTTGCCGACGCGGCTGGCGTTTCGGTGGCCACCGTGTCGCGACTACTTAACGGCTCGCTACAGCTTCCCGCCGATACCAAGGAGCGCATCGATAGGGCGATCCGCGATCTTCATTACGAGCCGAACCCGCATGCGCGTCGCTTGAGCCGCGGGCGTTCGGATACGATCGGCCTCGTGGTGCCGGACATCGCCAATCCTTTCTTCGCCACGCTTGTTGCCGCGGTCGAGCAGGAAGCCGACAGGCGTGGCCTTGCCTTGTCGCTACATGTCACGCTGAACCGCCCCGGCCGGGAGATTTCTTATGTGACGGCGCTCGCCCGCAATCATGTCGACGGTCTCATCTTCGTTACCAATCATCCTGATGATGGTGAGTTAGGGGCGCTAATCAACCAGACGGGCAAGGTCGTCATCGTCGACGAAGATGTCCCGAATGCGATGGTGCCCAAGCTTTTCTCCGACAACGAAGAGGGTGGATATCTCGCAGGCCGGCACCTTGCAGAGCATGGCCATCGGCGGGTCCTCTATATCGGCGGCCCGCAGGAAATGATCAGCACGCGCCGCCGTTCCCGAGGGCTGGAACGCGCGCTCATGGAGCGCGGCGAGCCATTCCAGGTAACCCGCTACGAGGGGAGCTTCACAGTGGAGTTCGGCCGGCGGGCCGCACGCCGTTTCATCGACGAGGGCAAGCCGGCAACCGGGATTTTCGCCAGTTCCGACGAGATCGCCATAGGTCTGATCGAGGTGTTCCGTGCCGAAGGTGTCTCGATCCCGGATGAGGTCTCCGTCGTCGGCTTCGACGATGTGAGCGCACTGCATCTGTTTGCGCCCCCCTTGACCGCTATACACCAGCCCGTCCGGGCGCTCGGGAAGCGGGCGCTGGGCCTGCTTCTCGAAACAAATTGGCAGGAGCCGGAGAGCTTGAACTTCGAGGAACTGCTGCCGGTCGAAATCGTCGTGCGGAACTCCGTCGCGCCGCCGTCGAAACAATAAAAAAAGCAGCGAAGATGAACCTAACCAGAGGAACAAGACATGACTATTGTGACACGCAGGATGCTTACGACTGCACTCGCCACCACGATCCTTGCCGGCATTTCGTTCGGTAGCGCCTTTGCCGCTGAGAAGACCTTCGCTCTTGTCCAGATCAACCAGCAGGCGCTGTTCTTCAACCAGATGAACGAAGGCGCGCAGAAGGCGGCAGACGCGGCCGGCGCCAAGCTGGTGATCTTCAACGCCAACAACGATCCGGCAGCGCAAAACAGCGCCATCGAAACCTATATCCAGCAGAAGGTCGACGGCCTCGCGGTCGTTGCCATCGACGTCAACGGCATCATGCCGGCAGTGCAGCAAGCCGCCGCTGCAGGGATCCCGGTGGTTGCCATCGATGCCATCCTTCCAGATGGACCGCAGAAGGCGCAGATCGGTGTCGACAACGCCAAGGCTGGCGCCGACATGGGTAAGTTCTTCCTTGACCATGTGAAGAGCGACATGGGCGGCAAGGTGAAGTACGGCGTCGTCGGCGCGCTGAACTCCTTCATCCAGAACGTCCGCCAAGAAGGCTTCGAAAAGACCGTCAAGGGTGCCGAAGGCGTTACCACCGCTGGCGTCGTCGATGGCCAGAACATCCAGGACAACGCGCTCGCCGCCGCTGAAAACCTGATCACCGGCAACCCTGACATGACCGCCGTTTATGCCACCGGCGAGCCGGCTTTGATGGGGGCTATCGCCGCTGTCGAAAGCCAGGGCAAGCAATCGTCAGTCAAGGTTTTCGGCTGGGATTTGACCGCCCAGGCGATCGCCGGCATCGACGCGGGCTATGTCACCGCCGTCATCCAGCAGGATCCGTCCGCCATGGGTGCGGCTGCCGTTGACGCGCTGAAGAAGGTGTCGGACGGCGGCACCGTCGAGAAAACGATCTCCGTGCCGATCACCATCGTCACCAAGGCGAACGTCGAACCCTACCGGGCCGTTTTCAAATGATGTCGAATGGACAGCACCCAACCGCTGTCGCAGGCACCGGGGGCGGAGACATCCTCCCCCGGCAGCCGGGCGAAGGCGGCATTCGTCAGCCCCGTATTTCACTAAAGGGCATCCGCAAGAATTTCGGTTCGCATCAGGCGCTGCGTGGCGTCGATCTCGACATCTACCCCGGCGAATGCCTGGGACTGGTCGGCGATAACGCTGCCGGCAAGTCGACGCTGACCAAGGTCATCTCCGGCACCTATATCCCTGATGACGGCACGATCGCCGTCGATGGGGCGGCTGTTCGCTTCAGCGGACCGGCGGATGCGCGTGACCGCAATATCGAGATGGTGTTCCAGGATCTCAGCCTGTGCGATCATGTCGACGTCGTCGGC
>Ga0307406_10002365_pt1 | contig 10263 bp, 3 predicted proteins | sample 322Cmetagenome_3_FD_203706 | JGI IMG/M metagenome (GOLD analysis project Ga0307406, IMG submission 203706) | Maize rhizosphere microbial communities from greenhouse at UC Davis, California, United States - 322HYB-C-2 | ecosystem: Host-associated > Plants > Roots > Rhizosphere > Soil | place... | reverse complement strand
CCCGCTTCCCGCTTCCCTCTTCCCGTCAAACGGCCCGCGCCTTGCTTGAGACGCGGGCACGATGCGTATTCGCCCATTCGCTTCCGCCCTCGGGGTGATCGCGGCGCTGCTGGGCACGAGTCGCGCAACTGCAGCACAGCGCGCGGAGAAAAACGATCAGAGCGAGCGGCCTGAAGTCAGATCCTTGACGTTGAGCGGCGTCCGGTCCGTCGACCGTGACGAGCTCCTGCAAAGCATCGCGACGTCCGCGTCGCACTGCAAAAGCTTTCTGCTGTACGCGTTCTGCCCTCTCAGCCACTCGAGCAACATCTGGGAGAAGCGGTACCTCGACCGAACAGAGCTCAGGCGCGATGTGCTCCGGATCCGCGTGTTCTACTGGATCCGCGGATTCCGGCAAGCCACGGTCGATACCACCGTCGCCGAGCGAAGCAACGATGAAGTGGCCGTTACGTTCAAGATCGTCGAGGGAGCACCGACCCTCGTCCGCGACGTTCGCATCCGCCAGCTCGATTCGGTCCTGACGACCGCGCAAGTCAACCGCGTCGTCGACCTGAAAAAGGGTGAGCCGTTCAGTCTGATCAAGCTCGATTCGACCGTCTCACGTCTTCGCGCGGCGCTGCAGGACCGCGGATATGCCGACGCACGTGTCGACACGGCGACGGCCGTCGACACCGCCGCACACCAGGGGGATGCAACGATCACCGTGAATCCACGGTGGCTCGTGCGCGTGGGGTCGATCGGGATCGAGGGCAACAAGCAAGTGTCGGAGCGAACGATCCGAAACTCGCTCAGCTTCAAGACCGGCGACTTGTTCCACCGCAACGAGATCGCGACGAGCCAGCGCCGGCTGTACGAGTCGGGGCTGTTCCAGCGCGCGTCGATCGCAGCCCTCCGGGCGCGCGACACGACGCGCGCGGCGCGCGAGAGCGCCGCCGCACGGCTCGACAGTGTACGGGCTGTGCGCGACACCGCGAGAACGCCGACCGGCGACTCGCTCGGGCCGAGGCGGAATCCTGCTGGCTCCAGGGCCGACACGATCCGTGCGATCGAGGTGAACCTCGCGGAAGCGCCACCGCGGATCTCGCGCGTGAGCGGTGGCTTCAACACGTTCGATTTCGTTCAGGTAAGCGGGCACTTCACGCACAACAACTTCTTCGGCGGCGCGCGCCGGCTCGACGCCGTCGCCACGTTAGGCAACCTGTTCGCAAAGCAGCTCAACGGGTCGACGCTGGGTGGGTTGATCCGGTTCGAGAACGTGACCGAAGACGTGATCGGGGACGCCGACGAGTTCCTCAACCCGACGTACAACGCGAGCGTCGACTTCACCCAGCCGTGGCTGTGGTCGCCGCAGAACTCCGGCGGCCTGGGGATCTTCGCGTATCGCCGACTGGCGCCAGGTGTGTTCGTCGAGCGCGGCGAAGGCGCGAACATCTCGTTCACGCGCGATGTGGCGGATCGCGTGCCGGTCAGCCTCGCCTATCGATTCGAGCTCACCGGCGTCGCCGCCACCGACGTCTACTTCTGCGTGAACTACGGGGTCTGCGACCTGCAGACGATCGCCGCCCTGAGGGAACGCCAGCGGATCGCGCCGCTCGTGCTCACCGCAAACGTGAACCGCGCGAACGACCCGCTCGAGCCAAGGCGCGGATATACGTCGCAGCTCCGCGTGGAGCATGCGTCGGCATACACCGGGTCGAGCTTCCGGTACAACAGCATCTACCTCGATGGTGCGGTCTATCGCCCAGTCGGCAGTCGCTCGGTGCTGGCGGCGCACACCCGCGTGGGCTGGGTGCGTGCCTTGTCGAGCACAACTCTGGCGACGAGCACGGGGATCGACGTCAGCGGCGACATCCTCCATCCCAGAACGAGGTTGTACGCGGGCGGAGCGCGGTCGGTACGCGGGGTCGGCGAGAACCAGCTCGGGCCGCGCGTGCTGACGGTTCCGCCTAGCAAGCTCCAACAAATCTGCCCGGAGTTGACCGGGCTGTCCGTCGTGAACTGCGACCTCTCACGTCCGAACACGGCCGGCGACCACCTGGCCGATCGTGACTTCGTCCCGCGACCGTTAGGCGGCCGGGCGCTGTTGGAGGGAAGCCTCGAGTTCCGGTTCCCCGTGTGGCGCAACCTGTTCGGCGCAACATTCCTCGATGGTGCCGTGCTTGGTCAGGGGTCGATCGAGACGGCCGCCAAGGGGGCAGGCGCGCTGACCCCCGGTGTCGGGATCCGATACCTGTCGCCGGTTGGCCCGATCCGGGTCGATGTGGGCCTGAACCCGTCCCGCGCCGATGACTTGCCGGTCGTTACCCAGGTGATGGGGCCGGATGGTCAGCTCCATATCGTTCAGCTCAAGGACGACTGGAAGTACAACCCGACAAAGGGCGCGTCCGGCATCACGGGGATGGTGCGCCGCCTAACGTTGCACCTTTCGATCGGTGAGGCGTACTGACATGGCCCGGCGCATTCTGACGATCGGCATCGTGGTCGTGGTGCTGCTGGTGTCCGTGGCGCTCGCGGGGCTGCTCGTCTTCACCAACACCGACTACGGCCGCGAGCGGGTCCGCACGTTCGCGCAGTCCGCCGTGCAGGGCGCGGCCAAGCATGGCGTGGTGCGCCTCGGCCGGGTGACCGGCAACCTGCTCGAGGGATTCTCGATCGCGAACGTGTCGATCAAGGATTCGACCGGCGCGCCGTTCCTCGTCGCCGACACAGTCAGTCTGAACTACGGGCTGTGGCCGCTGGTTCGGAAGCGACTCGAGCTGTCCGACGTCAGACTCGTCCGCCCGCTCGTGGTCATGGACCGCCCGCCCGGCGACAGCTCGATCTGGAACTACAAGGCCATCTTCAGGAGCGATAAGCCGCAAACGCTGCGCGACACAACCAAGATGGCGTATGGTGACTGGATCGTGCTCCGCAACGTCACCATGCTCGACGGCCGCATTGTTATCCGCTCCCCCTGGAAGCCGAAGCCGGAGTACACGGGCGCGCAGCGTGATTCGGCCATTGCGCTGGCGGTCGCAGGCAAGGAGCGGGTGGTGGTCGTGCCTCGCGACACTGGCTACCAGAAGGTCATCGAGTTCCGCTCGATGAACGCCGCGATTCCGTACCTGCGACTCAAACGTCCGGACACGAAGGTTCGTCGACTGGAGATCGCGAAAGCGTCGGTCGTTGCGCTGCCGTTTCATCCGCCGGCTGCCATCGTGAACAACTTCGTCGGCGCGCTCGACTTCACGAGCGACTCGATCTGGTTCAAGGACACGCACGTCTGGATGCCGGGGTCGAAGGCGGCCGGCGACGGACGCTACAACTTCGAGAACAACGACTTCGATCTCGTGCTGCGCGGTCAGCCGATCTCGTTCGCCGACATCCGATTCATCATGCCGCAGATGCCGGCCCGCGGCCAAGGCACGCTGGACTTCCGGCTTCGCTGGCGGGGCGACACGACAACGTACATCGCGCAGAAGGCCGACATTCGCATCGACTCGGCGCGGGCCGGCGGCGACTTCGCCATCTCGATGGTCGGGGACAGTCTGTGGTTCCACGACACAGACGTTCGGTTCTCATCGGTGGACACGCACCTGATCGAGCAGATGGTCCCGGGCTTCGAGATTCCCCGTCATGGAACACTGAGCGGCCACTCGAAACTCGACGGTCCACCGGGGCTTATGCAGGTCGATGGCGACGTGGCGTTCGACGACGCGCGCTATGGCCGGAGCCGAGTGGTCGCGAAGGGTGCGGTGGGCACAACGGGCCGTGGCGTTAGGTTCCGCGATCTGGACGTGACACTCGATCCGATGCAGGTCGGCATGGCGCGGAGTTTCGTGTCGACGCTGCCGATCGCGGGGTCCATCCGCGGATCGGCGCGCCTCAATGGCGAGACCGACCGGCAGCTTCTGGTGCGCACCGACCTCACGCACACCGACGCCGGACTGCGCTCTCGCATCGCCGGTAACGCCACGCTGCGGTTGGGCACGACGCCATGGATGGATGTGGACGCGCGACTCCTTCCGCTATCGCTGGCCGAGGTCGGGAAGTTCGCGCCTGCCGCAGGGCTGCAGGGTGCTGCTGCAGGGCCGGTACGTGCTACGGGCGATCTTCGCAACCTCACGATCGACGCCCGGCTCGCGCTCGCTGGCGGCGGCAACCTCGATGCGCGAGGCACGGTCGATCTCGCGAGCAAGGACAAGGGCTACGATGTCAACGCCCAGATGCGGGTGTTCAACGCGAAGAGTGTCGTGGCGAAGGCGCCGGCGACGTCGCTCACCGCAACGGCGTTCGCACGCGGGCGTGGCGTCGACCCTGCGACGATGCGCGCGGCCTTCGGCGTCAACCTCGCCACGTCCACGATCGACACCGTTGCGATCGACTCGGCACTCGTCCGCGTCTCGGCGGCAAGTGGCATGTTGCACGTCGACACCGCGACCGTCAGCGGACCGCATACGGTGTTTGGCATCGGTGGAACGTTCGGCCTCGCGCCGGGACAGAGCGGCGAGCTGCGATACAGCGCGTTCGTGGACTCGCTCGGCGCGCTCAATCGATTTTTCCCGGCGGCGGATACCGGCCTCGTGACGCCGCGCCCGCGGGGATACTCGCGCGTCGTCGCGGACGCACGCGCCGATTCTGCCGCGGTCGCGCGCGCCACGGAGATCGAGCGACTCGCGACCGGCGCCAACGCGCCTCGCCTGGGACCGATCCCGGCGCCCCCCGTGCCCATCCGCCGCGATTCCACGGCCGGGACCATTCGCGCGGCCGGCGTTGTTCGCGGTGGGATCAAGAGCTTCGACGTGCGCGGTCGCGCCGGGCTGCAGGACGTGGTGTTCCGCGGCAACACGTTGCGTCGCGGGCGATTCGAGTATGCGTGGCTCGGCGCGATGACGCCCAAGTCGTCGGTCGCCGTGGGTGCCTCCCTCGACTCCGCGCGCGCCGGCGGGTTCGCGCTGGACAGCGTGGAGATCCGCTCGTCGTATCATCAGTTGGCAGGCGACGTCGCCCTCGGGATCTTCCAGAAGTCAGGCGAGGAGTACAGCACGGGTGGTGACTTCGTCCTTCACAAGGATCACAACGAGGTCCACCTGCGCAATCTGGCGCTACGGTTCGACAGCACACGCTGGGTCGCGTCGCATCCATCGGCAATTCGCTGGGGATCGGGCGGCGTCTTCGTCGACAAGGTCGAGCTGAAGAACGGCAAGGACGGGCGCGTCTTCGTCAACGGGAACGTCCCGCCGGAGGGCGCCGGCGGACTGGACATCGCGATCGAGAACTTCCAGGCGGCCGATCTCGCGGCGCTGACCCAGACGGACCTGGACTTCCGCGGCCTCATCAGCACGACGGCGCGCATCGAGGGCACCACGCGGGCACCGCGGATCCGCGCGGCGTTAGGCATCGCCGATGCCATGTATGGCGGCACCAGAGTCCCCGACGTGCGCGCCACGGCGACGTACGCGTCACCGGCCCTCATCGCGCACGTCGAGGCAGCGGACAGCGGGCGACGCGTCGCGGTGGTCGATGGCCGAATCCCGATGAACCTCGGTTCGGGGGCGGGCGAGCTCCTGCCGGATGCACCAATCACGATCGATGTCACCTCGGAGGGCCTGCCACTCGACCTCGTGTCTCGGTTTACCGATGCCGTCGACGACGTGCAGGGACGCGCCTTCGGCGTCGTGCGTGTGCGCGGGACGACGCGTCACCCGAATACCGCGGGCGCGTTGGCGTTGCACAACGGGTCGGTGCGACTGGTGGCGACCGGCACGCGCCTAACGAACGTGGCGGCGTCCATCCGGATGCTCGCCGATACGATCATCATTGACTCGATTGCAGCGCGGGCCGGTGGGCGCATCGTCGCGCGAGGTGGGGTCGGCATCAAGACACTCAGTCAGCCGTCATTCGACCTGACGCTCGACGCCGACAATGCTCGTGTACTCGACAACGATCAGGGCACGGTTCGCGCGGACGCGAACCTTCAGGTGAAGGGGCCGTTCGACCGAACAAATATCAGCGGACGCATTGGCGTGCGGAGCGGCGTGATCGTGATCCCCGAGTCGGATCATAAGGAAGTGATCAGCGCGCGTGATCCGGCACTGTACCAGGTCGTCGACACCGCGCGCGTCGATGAATCGACAGTCGGCCTGGTTGGGCAGTCGCCGCTCATGGCGAACCTGCGCATGGACGTGACGCTCGATGTGGCGCGAGACACCTGGGTGCGGACGAGCGCCGCGAACGTGGAGGTCTTCACGCCTCCGGATCGCCCGCTGGTCATCCGGATGGACCGCCGTCGTCAGAGCATCGTGCTCGACGGTGAGGTCACGACGGATCGCGGCGAGTACGAGTTCCTCAGCAAGCGGTTCCAGATTCGCCGAGGGTCGGCGTTGTTCGTCGGGAGCAGAGAGCCCGATCCGAGCCTGCAGATCACTGGCGAGTATGAGGTCCAACTCGCCGCGAGTCAGGCGATCAACATTCGCGTGCAGATTGGGGGAACGTTGAGCCGCCCGCGCCTCGCGCTCGACAGCGACGCGCAGCCGCCGTTGTCGCAGTCGGACCTTCTGAGCTACCTCGCGTTCGGTCGAACGTCGAGCTCGTTGCTCCAGTTCGGCGGGTCGTCGCTCGCCGGGGGTGGCGGCGGGACCGGCCTCGCGGGCACTGGCGCGCAATTCGTGACGCAGCAGCTTGCTGCCGTTGCACTCGGCGTGTTCATCGACCAGTTCGAGAGCTCGGCGCAGCGTTCGCTCGGCGCGGCGTACGTGAACGTGACGCCGGCGGATCTCTATACCGAGCTCGCGCAGAGCGGCCAGATCGCCGGATTCTTCAAAGGGACGCAGGTCGAAGTCGGGAAGTACACCGACCCGAACACGTTCGTCGCAGTGAACGCTCGACTGAGCTCGTTCGCCAGCAACCCGGGTGACCGCGCGGTGCCGGGTATTCGCGTCAACCGGCGGATGGGTAAGGGCTTCGCGCTGGATGCGAGCTTCACGCCGCGGTACGTGCCGCAAACCCCAACGCTCGAGGTCAATGGGGTGGCGCCGAAGAGCACGGGAGTGTTCGGGACGTTTCTCTCGAGAGAATGGAAGTTCTAAGCAACTGCTTGCTGGTAGCTGTCATCCCGAGCGTAGCGAGGGATCGCGATCCTCCCGACCGAGGGCCATCCCCTCTACCGTGACAATCGCGATCCCTCGCCTGGCGGCTCGGGATGACACGCGTTTTTCCGTTGCCCGTCGCCCGTCGCCCGTCGCCAGCCGCCAGCCGCCAGCCGCCAGTCGCCAGTCGCCAAACGAAACCATCCCGGTCGCCAGACTGTCTCACTGTCGTCCAATCCGGCAGAGATCGATACCTATGCGCTACCGTTTGCTTTCTGGTGTCCTCGTAATCGCCGCCACGACCCAAGCGTTTGCACAAAAGTCGCGAAGTGCGGAGCGATGGCTCGACGACTGCCGCAGCGGGCGCTATTCGGGCGACCACGACCGCGAGCAGTACTGCGATGTGCGCGAGCAGACGATTTCCGCCCGCTCGCAGCTCCGTGTCGACGGGCGTGAGAACGGCGGCATCGAGATCATCGGTTCTGACCGAAAGGACATCCTCGTCATCTCGAAGATCCAGACCCAGGCTGGCTCGGAGAGCGACGCGAAGGACATCGCCGGCGAGATACGCATCGACGTGGGCGATGAAATTCGCGCCGAGGGGCCGACGAAACGGTGGCGGTCGTCGTGGTCCGTCAGCTACGAGATTCAGGTGCCGCGCAAGATCAACCTCGACCTCAGCGCGAACAACGGCGGCATCTCCATCGAGAACGTCGACGGCCGGCTGGAGTTCGAGACGACGAACGGCGGCGTCTCGCTGGCGGGCGTGGCCGGTGACGTGCGCGGGTCCACGTCGAACGGAGGCGTCGACGTCGAGCTGACAGGTGACCGGTGGTCCGGCACGGGGCTCGACGTCCGCACAACGAACGGCGGGGTGGAGGTGGCGATCCCGGCGAACTACAACGCGCGGCTCGAGACCGGCACCGTGAACGGCGGGATGGACATCGGCTTTCCAGTCACCATCCAGGGCCGCATCAACCGCCGCCTAACGACTCAGCTTGGCTCCGGCGGTCCGCTCGTCAGGGTCACGACGACCAACGGGGGCGTGACTCTGCGTCGACGCTGATCGGTTCGCGGCGCCGTCACGGGATCGCACCAGCCGTTCCACTCCGCCGGGGATCGGCGCCGGCAACCACCGCACCCCTCCCTAACGAAATCGCCGCACCGTAGCCCATTCGCGGCTCGCCCGCCAGCGAGATCACGTTGAGCGTATAGCCCATCTCGCGGAGACGTCGCATCGTGGCAGGGGCGAAGCCGCCCTCTACGTCGACCACGAGCTCGCGGCGCGCGCCGGTCGCGCGCCCCTGCGGCAGGAATCGCGGAAGCTCGAGCGCCTGCTGCGGTGTCAGACCGAAGTCGAGCACACCGACAAGCGTCTGGTAGACCGCCGACGTGATCCACGCGTTACCCGCCGCCCCCACAGCGAGAACCGGCCGCCGCGCGCTACCCGTGCCCTGAAAGACGATCGTGGGCGCGAGCGTGCTCCCGTGCCTCGCGTACGGGAGTCGCGCTCCGTACTGCGACGGGTCGGTGCCGTACGACGTGAGCTTGTCGTTGTAGATGAACCCGAGGCCGGGCGCGACGTAGAAGTTCCCGCCCCACGTGCCGAGCGTCTGGGTCACGGCGACGACATTGCCGCTGGCATCGGCAACGGTGAACGCCGTCGTGCCTGACGAGTGACAGGCCTCGACCTCGCGCGCATGCCCGGCGACGTTTCCGCACGCGGACCGTCCCTCGAGCGCGAGGTCGACCGAGCCGGCGTCGTCACCGTTTAAGTTGCCGTCCGTTGTCGCCCTGCGATCGGCAGCGCACGCGAGCGTGTCGCCTCGGAACGCGTCGGGCGTGAGCGCGTGTGCGGGGTCGAAGCAGCGCCATCGCACTCGCGCCGTGTCCTTGTTCACGAACGGTTCCACGGTCACCGGCCAGAGCCCCGGATCGGCAATCCTGTTTCGAGTTGATGGCGTGAGCTGCCATGCGGCGATCATGGCGTGGGCGGTTGCGGGATCGAGAGTGTACACGTGTGGCGACTTCCACAGCTCCAACAGGTTGAGCTGCGCCGCGAGCGTCGCGCCGCCCGACACGGGGGGCGCGCTCGAGTAAATGGTGTAGCCGCGGTACGTCGAGGTGACCGGCTCGCGATTGGCCGCGAAGTAGCGCGAGAGGTCGGTGAGCCGCATCGCGTTTCCCTTCCCTCGCAGATCGGTGACGATGCGGCGCGCGACTTCGCCCTTGTAAAACCCGTCGGCGCCGCCCTTCGCGATCTGCTCGAGCGTCCAAGCGAGATCCGCGTTGCGGAGCGTGTCGCCCGCGTGCAGTGGCTCGCCGTTCCGGAAATAGAGCGCGCGGCTCGCCTCGTACTTCGCAAAGTGCTCACGCTCGACGGACAGGGTCGTCGCGAGACCATCGCTCACCACGAACCCGTCCTTCGCCGCCAGTATCGCCGGGGCGAGGAGGTCTGCCCACTTGACCTTCCTGCTGCCGAACTGCCTCCAGGCGGAGTACATGCCCGCCACCGTGCCCGGAACGTTCGCGAGCACGGGGCCATCTTCCGGATAGCGGGCGTCGGTCAGCAGCGCCGCGTTGGCGAGCGTAGCCTCCTCGGGCACACGCGACATGAACTCGATGAGCGCCGGGTGCGCCGCCCCTGTGGTCTGGATGAGCATCTGGCCGTAGCCACCCGGTCCACTGGCGTCGGGTTCGACGACACCTAACGCGAACGAGACGGCGACGGCGGCGTCGACGACGTTGCCTCCCTTCCGCAGGATCTCCAGGCCCGCGGCAGTGGCGACTGGATGCGCGCTCGACACCGCCGCCCGTCCTGACGCGGGCTCACGCAGCGTCGGCCGCTCGCGGAGCATGGCGTAGATGACGTCGTCGAGCGCCGCGTCGGTCGCCGCGGCGAGCGCCTGCGGCCGGTACCGGTCGCTCAGCGCCGACCAGCGCTGTCGGCGCGCCGCAGCGTCGGGCGTGGAGAAGTAGAGCTCCGCCGACCGTGCCCAGACTCGATCGAACGCCTCGGCGTTCCGGTCGCGTCGCGGCCTGTCCGCGGCGACGCGCCGCTCTGCGAGGGCATCATCCGGTGCGTTAGGCACGGCGACGGTCCACAGTCGTCCGGCGGCCCCGAGATTTTCGGCCACGTCGTGATCGGCGACGCGCGCGGGGTCGCCGTTGTACCCCGGGGGGTCGGCTCCGAGCT
>Ga0307406_10002364_pt1 | contig 10263 bp, 10 predicted proteins | sample 322Cmetagenome_3_FD_203706 | JGI IMG/M metagenome (GOLD analysis project Ga0307406, IMG submission 203706) | Maize rhizosphere microbial communities from greenhouse at UC Davis, California, United States - 322HYB-C-2 | ecosystem: Host-associated > Plants > Roots > Rhizosphere > Soil | place... | reverse complement strand
GACACGAATACGTACTCGACCGCCGAGATCGACCGCATCACGCGCGTGGCCTTCAAATTCGCCCGCACCAAGGTGACGAGCGTGGACAAGGCCAACGTCCTGGAGACCAGCCGGCTGTGGCGCGCGACCGTCGAGAAGGTCGCAACCGACTACCCCGACATGCCGCTCGAGCACCTGCTGGTCGACAACGCCGCGATGCAGCTCGTGAGCCGGCCGACCGACTTCGACGTGATCGTCACCGAGAACCTGTTCGGCGACATCCTGAGCGACGAGGCCGCGATGCTCACCGGGTCTCTGGGGATGCTCCCGAGCGCCTCGATCGGGGATGGCAGCGGCCCCGGGCTGTTCGAGCCGGTGCACGGCTCGGCGCCCGACATCGCCGGCACCGGGAAGGCCAACCCGCTGGCCATGCTCGGGTCCGTGGGGATGATGCTGCGCTACGGGCTCGGTCGAGAATCGGAAGCGGCCGGGTTAGACTCGGCCATAGACCGCGCGCTGGCGGAGGGGCTCCGAACGCCCGACCTCGGCGGCGATGCAACCACCGAGGACGCCACCAGGGCGGTCCTCCAGAACCTCTGAAAGGGGGGAGTACGAGTGAACACCGCGGACCTGATCTGGCTCAACGGCGATTTCGTTGCCTGGGAGGACGCGAAGGTACACGTACTCACCCACTCGATGCACTACGGGACGGGCGTCTTCGAGGGCGTCCGCGCCTACGAGACGCCCGACGGCGAGGCGGCGATCTTCCGCCACGACGACCACCTCGACCGGCTCGAGAAGTCGGCGGCGCTCTACTACATGGACATGCCGTACACGCGCGAGCAGTTGCGTGAGGCGACCCACGAGCTGATCGTCCGCAACGGCTTCAAGTCGTGCTACATCCGCCCGCTGGTCTACCGCGGCTACGGCCCGATGGGGCTCGACCCGCTCGACAACCCGGTCGAGGCGATGATCGCCTGCTGGGAGTGGGGCGCCTACCTGGGCGAGGAGGGCAAGCGGGGCGGCATCCGCGCCCATGTGTCCTCGTGGCGGCAGATCTCACCGGACTCGCTGATACCGCACGCGAAGGCCTCGGGGCAGTACCTGAACTCGGTGCTGGCCAAGATCGGGGCCCGCAAGGCGGGCTACGAGGAGGCGATCCTGCTCGACGACAAGGGCAACGTCAGCGAGGGCACCGGGGAGAACATCTTCGTCGTCCGCGACGGCGTGATCGCCACCCCTGGCCATTCGTGCGGGATCCTCGACGGCATCAACCGCCGCTCGGTGGTCGAGATCGCCCATGACCTGGGCTACAAGGTGGTCGAGCGCGACGTCGCCCGGGCCGAGCTGTACCTGGCCGACGAGCTGTTCCTGACCGGCACCGCCGCCGAGCTGACGCCGGTCCGGGAGATCGACGATCACGTGGTCGGCCCGCCCGGCGAGGTCACCCGCGCGATCCAGTCGGTCTTCGAGGACGCGCTGTGCGGACGCGACGAGCGCTACGCCAAGTGGCTCGACCGCGTGCCGGTAGCCTCAAAGGCGTAGCCGCGGCGCGGAATTCGCGCAGTTGCGGCGAATTCTGATGCGATGGCAGACAAGGTCGAGATCTACGACACGACGCTCCGCGACGGGATGCAGGGCGAGGGCATGTCGCTCTCTGTCGACGAGAAGCTGTCGGTGGCGCACGCCCTCGACCGCCTCGGCGTCGATCTGATCGAGGCCGGCTTCCTGGGGTCGAACCCCAAGGACGCCGCGTTCTTCGAGCGCCTGGCCGACGAGCGGTTCGACCACGCGGAGGTCGTGGCGTTCGGGATGACCCGGCGCCGCGACGTCGCCGCGGCCCAGGACGCCGGGCTGCGCCAGATGGCCGAGTCCTGGGTGCCCGTCTGCACGCTGGTGGGCAAGACCTGGGCTCTCCACCTGGAGAAGGTCACGAAGGTCACGCGCGAGGAGAACCTGGCGATGATCGGCGACTCGATCGCGTTCCTCCGCCAGTCGGGCAAGCGCGTGATCTACGACGCCGAGCACTTCTTCGACGCCTACCGCGAGGACGCGGAGTACGCGCTCACCTGCCTCAGGACGGCGGCCGACGCGGGCGCCGAGACGGTCGTCCTGTGCGACACGAACGGCTCGTCGCTGCCGGGCGACATCACGCTGGCCGTCCTGGCCGTCGGCGAACGGCTCGGCGGCCGGGTCAAGATCGGCATCCACACCCACGACGACGCGGGCTGCGCCGTGGCCAACGCGCTGCTTGCCGTGCAGCACGGCGCGCGCCACGTGCAGGGCACCATGAACGGCTACGGCGAGCGCTGCGGCAACGCCAACCTGGTCTCGATCATCCCCGGTCTGCAGCTCAAGCTGGGCTTCGAGTGCGTCACCCCGGATCAGCTGACCACGCTCACCGAGACCGCCCACCTGATCGACGAGATCAACAACTTCACGCCTAACCCCGATCAGCCCTACGTGGGGCGCAACGCGTTCGCGCACAAGGGTGGGATGCACGTGGCCGGCATCCAGGCCGACGCGCGCACGTTCGAGCACATCGACCCCGCCGTCGTGGGCAACGACCGCGCCGTGCTGATCTCCGAGCTGTCGGGCAAGGGCACGGTCCAGGCCCGCGCCGAGCAGCGCGGGGTGGAGGTCGACGAGCAGGCCGCCTCCAGGATCGTCGAGCGGGTCACGGCGCTCGAGCACCAGGGCTTCCACTTCGAGGCGGCCGACGGCTCCTTCGACCTCCTGATCCGCAAGGAGTCCGGCGAGTACGAGCCGCTCTTCCGCCTGGAGTCGTGGCGGGTGATCGTCGAGAAGCGCGAGAACGGCCGCGTCGAGACCGAGGCCACCATCAAGATCTGGGTCGACGGCGAGCGCTACGTCCGCACCGCCGAGGGCAACGGCCCGGTCAACGCACTCGACCGCGCGCTCCGTGCCGCGATCGGCGAGACCTACCCGCACCTGCGCGACATCGAGCTCACCAACTTCAAGGTCCGCATTCTGGACGAGTCGAAGGGCACGGGCGCGATCACCCGCGTTCTGCTGGACGCCGGGGACGGCGTCGAGTCGTGGGGCTCGATCGGCGTCTCCGAGAACATCATCGAGGCGTCGTGGGAGGCGCTCGTCGACTCGCTCGAGGCGGGCATGCTGCCCGGCCGCGCCGAGCACGTGCGCCCGCTGGCCCGCGAGCGCACCCCGATCAAGTGAGACGATCCCGCATGCCCGGCGTCCCGGGCGACGCCAAGAGGGCCGCGGATCGGGCGACTGCCCCGGCGCCCCCGGCGATCCCGGTCGCCCGTCCGGTCCTGGGCGAGCGCGAGGAGCAGCTGCTGCTGGAGACGCTGCGCTCCGGACGGCTGTCGCTGGGGCCGCGGCTGGCCGAGTTCGAGGACGCGTTCGCCGCGCGCCTGGGCGTCGATCACGCCTCCGCCGTGTCGAGCGGCACGGCCGGGCTGCACCTGGCCATCCGCGCGGCCGGCGTGCGCGAGGGCGACGAGGTGATCACGTCGCCGTTCTCGTTCGTTGCCTCCGCGAACGTGATGCTCTACGAGCGCGCGCGGCCGGTGTTCGTGGACATCGACCCGCTGACGCTCAACATCTCGCCCGAGGCCGCGGCCGCCGCGGTGACCGAGCGCACCAGCGGCCTCCTGCCGGTGCACATCTTCGGCTATCCGGCAGACACGCCCGGCTTCGAGCGCCTGGCCGCCGAGCGCGGCCTGTGGCTGGTCGAGGACACCTGCGAGTCGCTGGGGGCGGTGCACGCGGACGGGACGCTCGCGGGCGCGCGCGGCAACCCGGCCGTGTTCGCCTTCTACGCGAACAAGCAGCTGACCACGGGGGAGGGCGGCATGGTGATCTGCCCGTCCGCCGACGTGAAGGCCCGCATCGACTCCGAGCGCAACCAGGGGCGCGCACCCGACATGGGGTGGCTCGACCACGACCGGCTCGGATTCAACTACCGGCTGTCCGACCTGGCCTGCGCTCTGGGCGTGGCGCAGCTCGAGCGCCTGGACGCGGTCCTGGCCGGCCGTGCCCGGGTCGCCGATCTCTACGCGGACGCGCTCGCCGACCTGGAGGACGTCGAGCTGCCGGTCGGCACCGGCCCCGACGGCGCCCGGCGCTCCTGGTTCGTCTACGTGGTCAAGCTCCCGCCGGGCGTCGACCGCGACGGGGCGATCGAGGCGCTGCGGGTGCGCGGCATCGACTCGAAGCCCTATCTGCCGTCGATCCATCTGATGAGCTTCTACCGCGAGCGCTTCGGTCACCGCCAGGGTGAGTTCCCGAACGCCGAGGACGCCTCGCGGCGCTGCCTGGCGCTGCCCTTCTTCCCACAGCTCACCGAGGGCGATGTGGCCCACGTGGCGGATGCGCTGCGCGAGGTCCTGAGTGCCGCGCCTGCGGTCTGAGTGCCAAGTGTTCAGGCAGCCTTGACCGCTTTACGCGCCAGCGTCTAGGTTCGCGCGGAACTCGCCCGCCGCTGAGAAAGGGAGAGCCGTGCCCCTGCCTGATGTCGTCTACGCGCAGGCGTCGCCCACGTCGATGGGCGGCACGTCGCTGTTCGCGACGAAAGCCAGGATCCGCGCGGCCAACGTCCCGTCGTTCTTCGCCACCGCCGCCGTTGTCCGCGATGCGGAGAAGGCCCTGAAGCGCGCAGGCTTCAAGGTCCTCCACGTCGCACCGACGACGATCAACATCGCGGGCCCGCCCGCGCTCTACGAGAAGGTGTTCAAGACCAAGCTCTTCAGCGAGGAGCGCGACGTCGTCAAGCTCATGGGCACGGCCGACAAAGGCACGTTCGTGGAGACCAGGGACACCGAGATGCCCGGTCTCATCGACACCAGCAAGTCGCCGGTCTCGAACCTGGTGGAGGGGGTGGCCATCGAGCGGCCGGTCTACTACATGGCCCCGAACGCCTACCCGCCGCCGAAGGCCTACTGGCACCTGCGCATGCCCGGCGACGTGTCGATGGGGCTCGGCGCCGACACCGTCCACCGCAGGATGGGGTTCACCGGCAAGGGGGTGAAGGTGGTGATGGTCGACTCCGGCTGGTTCGCGCACCCGTACTTCGTCGGCCGCGGCTACCGGGCCTCGGTCGGGCTCGGACCGGGTTCCTTCCAACCGGACCTGGATGGCTCGGGGCACGGGACCGGAGAGTCCGCGAACCTGTACGCGGTCGCTCCGGACGTCGAGTTCACGATGATGAAGATGAGCTTCTTCAACAGCACGGCTGCGTTCAACGCCGCCGTTGCGCTGCAGCCCGACATCATCTCGGTCAGCTGGGGCACCGACGTGGAGAAGCCGCCGCTGGGCGCCGCCGACCGTGCGCTCGCGGCGTCGGTCGCAGCCGCGGTCCAGAGCGGGATCATCGTGGTCGCCGCCGCGGGCAACGGCCAGTTCTCCTTCCCCGGGCAGCATCCCGATGTGATCTCCGCGGGCGGCGTCTACATGAAGGAGAACGGCGACCTGCAGGCGTCGAGCTTCTCCAGCGGGTTCCCCAGCCAGATCTTCTCCCGCCGCAATACGCCCGACGTGTCGGGGCTCGTCGGGATGAAGCCGAACGGCGCCTACATCGCGCTGCCGGTGGAGCCGAACTCCGAGTTCGACGCGGAGTTCGCGGGCGGCTCGCACCCGGACAAGGACGAGACCAAGCCGAACGATGGCTGGGCCATGTTCAGCGGCACGTCCGCGTCGGCGCCGCAGCTGGCCGGGATCTGCGCGCTGATGAAGGAGGCGAAGCCCAACCTCACGCCCAAGGAGGCGCGCGACATCCTCAAGCGGACCGCCCGCGACGTGACGAAGGGCAAGAACGCGATGGGTCACCGCGCCACAGCCGGCCGTGACGTGGCTACCGGCGCCGGCCTGGCCGACGCCAACAAGGCGGTCCAGGCGGCCGCCCGGCGCTAGTGCCGCCGCCGCGCCGGGGACCGCGTCGCACAGCCGACCGGCCGGCGGCGGCGCTGGCCATCCTGCCGGAAGGCCAGTCCGACGCCGAGGTCCGCGAGTTCTTCGAGGGGGCGGGGTTCGAGGTCGGGCCGACCGTTGGCGTGTCGTTGTCGATCGCGGGACCAGAGCGGCTCATGAAGGAGACGTTCCCGGACTTCGACGGGAGGCCCCGCGAGCTGAGCCTGCGCAAGGTGCCGCGCAAGGTCCGCAAGCGGCTCGACTCCGTGGTCGTCGAGCGACCGCCTGACTTCGGGCCGTTCGGGCCGGGCTAGGCGAGCCGCTTCACGTAGGCGATCGCTCCGGGGATGTCGCCGACCGCCTCGGAGCGCCCCGACCGCTGCATCCCGAAGCCCTCGTAGAGCGCCTGGGCACTCAGGTTGCGCTCGGCGGTGTCCAGGGCGACCGCGCGCAGGCCGGCGGCGCGCGCCCGGCGCTCGGCTGCCTCGAGCAGCGCGGTGGCGACGCCGCGGCGGCGGAAGTCAGCGGCGGTGGCCAGCGCGTCGACGTAGATCGCGTCACCCGGGGCGGGCGGGGTCAGCCGCCCGCCCATGCGGAACACCCGCAGGGTCCGGGCCCAGCGCCACGGCGGCGTCCGGGCCAGAGCGAGGCGCAGGAAGGCGCGGGCGCGCGCGTCGCCCTCGGCCACCGGGAACGCGGCCATCGCGCCGGCGACGCGGCCGTCGAGCGCGGCGACCGTCACCACCTCGCGGCTGGCCGAGTTGCCGTCCCGCTCGTAGGCCGCGCGCAGGATCCGCGCGGCCCGGTCACGCCCTCCGGCGAACAGGTCGTACATCCCGCCGGCGGTCTCGTACAGCAGGTCGGCGACGACTTCGGCTTCGTCGTCCGAGGGCGGCCGGACCTCGATCACAGCGCGGCGACCGCCGCGGCCAGGCCGTCCTCGAGCAGCGTCGGGCGCCAGCCCAGCTCGTCCTGCGCCTTGCCCGAGTCGGGTGCGGCATCCCACAGGAAGAACAGCAGCTGGCCCTGGGGCAAGAGCGGCGGCTGGCCCAGCCGGCGGGCGACCGGCTCGCCGATCGCGGCCAGCGCCCTGGCCACGGGCCGCGGCATCGTGGGCGGCACGCGGCCGCGGTGCGCGGTCCGCACGACAGCCTCGGCCAGCCCGCGGAGCGAGACGTGCCGGTCGCTCAGGATGTAGCGCTCGCCGTCCTCGCCCCGCTCGGCCGCCAGCAGGTGGCCCTCCGCCACGCCGTCGACGTAGACGACGCCGCAGCCGCCCGGCGGCAGCGCGGGCACCTTCTTCTCGACGATCGGCTTGATGAACTCCCCGTCCATCGACGCGCTGGCCGCCGGCCCCGGCCCGTAGACGGCGCAGGGGTTGACGACCACGACCTCGAAGCCGTCGCCTCGCGTGGCCAGCACGAGCTGCTCGGCCCGCTGCTTGGAGCGCTCGTAGGCCGTGCCCTTGGGGTAGTCGGCCAACCGGCTCTCGTCGAAGCGCCCGCCGGGCTCGGCGTGAAAGACGTCGATCGTGCTGGTGTGGACCAGGCGCCGGGCACCGGCCGCCCGCGCCGCGAGGGCCACCGCCTCGGCCCCGCGCGCGTTCACCCGGTCGAAGACATCGGGATCCTCGACCCACTGCTCGGGCAGGCCATGGGCGGTGAAGACCAGCTCGCAGCCCGCCACCGCCCGCTCGACCGAGGCGGGGTCCGTGACGTCGCCCTGCACCAGCTCGACGGCGTCCGGCAGGAGCGGCCGGGCGCGGGCGGGGTCGCGGACCAGGGCGCGCACCTGGTCGCCGCGCCGGCCCAGCGCCCGGGCCACGGCGTTGCCGACCTTCCCGGTCGCTCCGGTGACGAGCACTTGCACGGCTCGGAGGTTACGAGCCGGTGCAATCATTCCGCGCGTGCAGCACGCACCCCCACACCTCCGGCCCCGGCCCCATGACGGGATCTCGCGCCGGACCGCCCGCATACTGGGCTGGGGCGGCCTCCTGGCCGCCCTGGTCGGCCCGCTCGTCGTCTGGCGCGAAGCGATCCGCGCCGTGGCCACCGACTTCGTCTGGGACCTGGACTACCTGATCATGGGCTGGACCGGGTACGCGCTGATAGCGGCCGGTCTGTTGTTCATGCTTCCCGTCGTGATCTCGATCGGCCACCACCCGGAGAGCCGGCTGTACCCGCGCAGCCGCAACGCCTACATCGGCTGGGGCATCACGCTCTACCTGCTGGGCTGCGCGATCGCCACCCAGGTCGCTCAGATCACCGCGGGGTTCGCCGCGACGTGAGCTCCCAGCGTTTCGCGTCGCCGCAGGATCCACTGTTCCAGCGGCTGAACTCGTCGATCGCGTTCGACTTCCGGCTCGCTCCCTACGACATAGAGCAGTCGCTGGCGCACGTCAAGATGCTCGCGCTGCAGCGGATCATCGAGCCCGGCGACGCGCGCGAGATCACCCGCGGGCTCGAGGCCGTCCGCGACGAGATCGACAACGACTCGTTCGAGGTCCACCCGGACGACGAGGACATCCACATGGCGATCGAGCGCCGCCTGACGGAGATCGTGGGGCCGGTGGGCGGAAAGCTCCACACAGCGCGCTCGCGCAACGACCAGGTGGCCACCGACGTCGCGCTGTTCGTCCGCGGCCACGCGCTGAACGCCTACGAGCTGCTGACCGACCTGATGGCCACGCTGCTCGACCAGGCCGACCGCCACCTGGACTGGCCGCTGCCGGGCTACACGCACCTCCAGCGCGCCCAGCCCGTGTACCTGTCGCACCACCTGCTGGCGTGGCTGTGGAAGTTCAACCGCGACCGTGCCCGCTTCGACTTCGTGCTCGAGGCCGCCGACGAGCTCCCTCTCGGCTCCGGCGCGCTGGCCGGCGTGAACTTCGAGACCGACCGGTCGGTCGTCGCGGAGGAGCTCGGCTTCTCGCGCGTCTCGCCGAACTCGGTGGACGCCGTGTCGAACCGCGACAGCGTCCTCGACTACCTGGCCGCGGCGTCGACCTGCGCGACGCACCTTTCGCAGCTCGGCGCCGAGATCGTCCTGTGGTCGAGCGAGGAGTTCGGCTTCTGCGAGGTCGACGACGCCTGGGCCTCGGGCTCTTCGATCATGCCGCAGAAGAAGAACCCGGACGCCGCCGAGCTGCTGCGGGCCAAGGCGCCGCGGGTGGTCGGGCACCTGAGCGCGCTGCACGGCGTGATGCACGCGCTGCCGCTCACCTACAACAAGGACCTGCAGGAGGACAAGGAGCACCTTTTCGACGCGGTCGACACCGTCGAGCTGTCGCTGCAGGCGGCCACCGGGATGCTCGGCTCGATCACGTTCCGGCGCGACCGGATGGCTGCCGCAGCCGCCGACGAGTTCCCCGCGGCCACCGACGTGGCCGACGAGCTGGTGCGGCGCGGCGTGCCGTTTCGCGAGTCGCACGGGATCGTCGCCGGGCTGGTGCGCAAGGCGATCGAGCAGGGCAAGCAGCTCTCCGACCTCGACCCGTCCGAGGTCGCGGAGGTCGCGCCGCAGCTGGGCGACGAAGGCCTCGGCCCGGTGTTCGCGGGCGGCTGGCTGGACACGAAGGTCTCGCAGGGCGGCACCGCGCTCGAGCGGGTGAGAGAGCAGCTCGACCGGGCGCGGGCCACGGTCGCCGGGGCCCCGCGGTAGCGGCCCCGTAAGGGTGGCGGTGCCGCGTCAGATAGTGCCCGACCCGCGCGAGCGGGCGTTCTACGACCGGGACGTCCACACCGTCGCCCGCGAGCTGGTGGGCTGCATCGTCCGCCACGGCGAGACCGCGGGGCGGATCGTCGAGACAGAGAGCTACCACCAGTCCGAGCCCGCCTGCCACGCCTACGCCGGCCTCACGCCGCGCACGCAGACGCTGTTCGGGCCGCCCGGGTTCGCCTACGTGTACTTCTCCTACGGCATCCACGCGCTGCTGAACGCGGTGGCCGAGGAGCCCGGGGTGGGGGCCGCCGTCCTGATCCGGGCGATCGAGCCGGTCGAGGGCGTCGACCTGATGCGCGAGCGCCGGGCGGGAATCCGGCGCATGGAGGACCTGGGCAACGGGCCCGGCAAGCTCACCCAGGCGCTGGGCATCGGCCTGGAGCTGAACGGCACGTCGCTGACCGACGGCCCGATAGCGATCGAGCCGCCGCGCGCCGGCGACCCGGAGCCCGACATCGTCCTGGGCGAGCGCATCGGGATAACGAAGGCGGCCGACCTGCCCTGGCGCTTCTGCGACGCGTCAAGCGACTGCGTGAGCAAGCCCTGGCCAGAAGCGATGCGCAAACCGCGAGCGGCCAGCCAGAAACTGCGAGCCGCGAACCGCCAAGAAGGCGCGAGCCGCGAGCGGCGAGCTAGCCGGTCCCGGGCGTAGGCGTCCCGCCGCCACCGCCA
>Ga0307406_10002363_pt1 | contig 10264 bp, 9 predicted proteins | sample 322Cmetagenome_3_FD_203706 | JGI IMG/M metagenome (GOLD analysis project Ga0307406, IMG submission 203706) | Maize rhizosphere microbial communities from greenhouse at UC Davis, California, United States - 322HYB-C-2 | ecosystem: Host-associated > Plants > Roots > Rhizosphere > Soil | place... | reverse complement strand
TTTGTGCCAAGGCAGCGAGCGCGAGGTGATCCGCGGCTCTGTCGAGGATTGCAAGTTCTCCGTTTTCTACATGCGCGGTGATCGGATCATCGCCATCGACTCGGTCAATGCGTCGGGCGATCATATCGTCGGCAGGAAGCTGCTCGGCCACGAGCATTCGGTCTCCGACGATCAGATCCGCGATACCGGTTTCAACCTGCGTTCGCTGATGATGTGACCGCCTGTCGGCGGGGCATTCGAACCACGCCTGTCGATTAGTCCAATGAGACGAAGGATTGTCGGCCCAGCTGGGCGATGGTGCGTTGATCCAATCCCTTTTTGCAGTTCCGGAGGTATACAGTGTCGATCGAGCAGGGAGGCAACGCTCTCATCAAGGGCGGGATGGTGATCGACGGCACGGGCGCGAAGGCTTTCGCCGCCGACGTCCGTGTTCGCGACGGCCGAATTGCCGAAATCGGCGCCGATCTCGATCCGGCCGGGGATGAGGTTTATGACGCCACCGGCTGCTATGTGACGCCCGGCTTCATCGACACGCACACCCATTATGACGGATCGCTGTTCTGGGATCCGACCTTCGACCCCATCGTGCAGCATGGTGTCACGACGCTTCTGATCGGTAATTGCAGTCTGGGCCTCGCCCCGGTGCGCAAGGAGGAGGTGAGCGGTCTCGCCCATCTGTTCAGCTATATCGAGGATCTGCCCCGCGACGTGTTCGAGGCCGAGGTTCCCTGGAACTGGGAGACCTTCCCCGAATATGCGCGCGAAATGCGGTCACGGAAATTCGGCGCCAACGTGGTCGCGCTGGTCAGCCATTCGCTGCTTCGTACCTATGAAATCGGAGCCGATGCCTGGAAACGCGCTTCGACACCCGATGAGGTGTCGCGTATCGCGCTGACCTATGCCGACGCGCTGAAGGCCGGGGCGTTCGGTCTTTCGACATCCCGCTTCGACCGCAGCCCCGCAGGCGATCTGGTCCCCAGTTTCTACAGTGACGCGGCGGAGCTGGAAGCTCTCTTCGCGGTCAGCGCGGAGCATAAGGGCATTGTCCAGATCATTCCGGACATGGCCGATCTGGATGAGCAGGAGGAGGATCTCCGGGAACTTGGTGATTATTCGGCACGCCATGGCGGCGTGCCGGTGATCTCGAACGGGATCTTTCAGCGTCCCGACGATCCGAACTACGCGCCGAGACTGGTCGAGGTCGGCCGCGACATCCAGGCCAAGGGGGGAAATTTCTTCTTCCTGGCTTCGCCGCGCTCGATCGAACTGCTCGTCAATTTCCACCAGTGCATGAACTTCATCTATGTGCCGGCATGGAACGAGGTCGTTCAGCCCGACCTGCCGATCGAGGAAAAGAAGCGGCGGCTGGCCGATCCGTCATGGCGCGAAAAGGCGCGTGCCGACTGGGACGCGGTGAAGGAAGGCTTCCCCAGCGGCGGCATGGCGCGGCTCTTCCGCGTGGTGAAGGTCGGCAAGCCCGAGAACGAGAAATATCTCGGCAGGAATTTCGACATCGTCCTCGACGAGCGCGGCGGCCACACGTCCGACGTGCTCGCGGACTGGGTACTTGAGAACGACTTCGAGGCCGAGTTCGTCTATCCCTTTACCAACACCGATGTCGCCGAGGTCGGCAAGCTCCTCGCCTCCGAAGTCAGCCTGATCAGCGCCAGCGACGCCGGTGCGCATATCGGCATGTTCGATGGGGCGGGGGATGTCACGCTGGTTCTTACCCGCCATGTGCGCGACCGCCACGACATGGAACTTGAGGTCGCGGTCAAGCGGATGACGCAGGATCAGGCCGATCTGCTCGGGCTCGCCGGCCGCGGGACGCTGCGTGTCGGCGCCCATGCGGACATCGCGGTGTTCGACCTCGACGCGCTTCACTGGGAATCCGAGAAGAAGGTTCACGACATCCCGGGGGGACGGCCGCGGTTCCGGCGGCCTGTCGGCGGCTTCCGTTATACCTTCGTGAGCGGCGTCCTGGCCCAGCGCGACGGCGAACTGACCGGCGCCTTACCGGCCCGCTTCCTGGGTGCCGAGGACCGCGTCGCGGCCTGAATCGACAATAGCAGAAAGGGAGATGTCTGATGGGTGCAAATCGTGGCGTCGTCTACCTTGGGCCTAACCAGGTCGAGGTGATGGATATCGGCGATCCGAAGATGGAGACGCCGCAGGGCCGCAAGATCGACCATGGCGTCATTCTGAAGGTCGTTTCGACGAACATCTGCGGCTCCGACCAGCACATGGTGCGGGGCCGGACGACGGCTCCCAAGGGACTAGTCCTGGGGCATGAGATCACCGGCGAAGTGATCGAGGCCGGCAGCGGGGTCGAGTTCCTCAAGAAGGGCGATATCGTCTCGGTTCCGTTCAACGTCGCCTGCGGCCGGTGCCGTACCTGCAAGGAGCAGGCGACCGGCGTCTGCCTCAATACCAACCCCGACCGTGCCGGCGCGGCTTATGGCTATGTCGACATGGGCGGCTGGATCGGCGGGCAGGCGAACTATGTCATGGTGCCCTATGCCGACTTCAATCTGCTGAAATTTCCCGACCGCGATCAAGCGATCGAGAAGATCCGCGACCTTACCTGCCTGTCGGATATTCTGCCGACCGGCTTTCACGGCGCGGTCAATGCCGGCGTGGGCCCCGGTTCGACGGTCTATGTGGCGGGCGCCGGCCCGGTCGGCATGGCCGCGGCGGCATCGTGCGATCTGCTCGGCGCCGCCTGCACGATTGTCGGTGACATGAACAAGGAACGCCTCGCCCATGCCCGGGCGATGGGCTTCCAGACGGTCGACCTCTCCGAACATGCGGATCTCGGCGAACAGATCGCCCAGGTCCTTGGCGTTCCCGAGGTCGATTGCGCGATCGATGCGGTCGGCTTCGAAGCGCGGGGCCATGGGGCGGATTCCGGTCACGAGGCACCGGCCACGGTGCTCAACGCCTTGATGCAGGTAACGCGGGCATCCGGGCGGATCGGCATTCCCGGCCTGTACGTGACCGGCGATCCCGGCGGCGTCGATGAGGCGGCCAAGATCGGCAGCCTGTCGATCCGGTTCGGGCTGGGCTGGGCGAAGAGCCATGCCTTCTTCACCGGGCAGACGCCTGTGGTGAAATATAACCGCCAGCTGATGCAGGCCATTCTCTGGGACCGCATGCCGATCGCCAAGATCGTCAACGTCGATGTCATTTCGCTCGACGAGGCCCCCAAGGGCTATCAGGTCTTCGACAACGGCGCCGCCAAGAAGTTCGTCATCGACCCGAACAACATGGTTCCTAAGGCGGCGTAAGCAGGGGACGCGGAATGTATCGGGCAGCCGTCTTCCATGGGGCAGGAAAACCCCTCGCTGTGGAATGGCTGCCCCATCTTCGGCCATCCGAGGGTCAACTCCTCGTGAAGGTCCATCGCTGCGGCATTTGCGGCAGCGATCTGCACATGACCCAAGGGCATGGCTATACCGTTCCGCCTGGCACGGTGCTGGGTCATGAGTTCACCGGCGAGGTGGTCGAGTCCGGAAAGGGCGAAACCCGCTTTCGTCAGGGTGACGTCGTCGTGGCGATGCCGATTTCCGGCTGCGGGCGCTGTGGCGCCTGTCTCACTGGCGAACCGGCCTATTGCGAGCATATCTCCTACCTTTTCGGCGGCTATGCCGAATATGCTCTGGTCAGCGCGCATACGGCCACGCTGCTGCCCAGCCGTTTGTCGGCCGCCGATGGTGCGCTGACCGAGCCCTTGGCCGTCGCGCTCCACGGTGTCGCGATGGCGGGCATCACGGCGGGGAGCAGGGTCCTGGTTCAGGGCGCGGGGCCCATCGGTCTTGCCGCTCTGTTCTGGGCGCGGCGGCTGGGCGCCGGTCATGTCGACATCGTCGAGGGATCGGCCGCACGGGCCGACATCGCGCTGCGGATGGGCGCCGATGAGGTGTTCCAGCCCGGTGCTGCGCCGGAGCAGGGCTTCGGTCCGGGCGATCCATCGCTCCTCTATGACGTGGTCATCGAATGCGTCGGCCGGCCGGGCATCCTCAGCCAGTCGCTCGCTCATGTCCGCCGACGCGGGACCATCGTGTCGCTGGGCTATTGCTTCCTGGAAGACACGCTCGTGCCCGCGCTCGCCGGCGGGAAAGAGGCACGGTTTCTCTTTCCGCAGCTTTACACCAAGGCGGAGTTCGAATGGGCGCTCTCGGCGCTCGATCGTGGCGCCGTCGAGCCGCGCGAGATGATCACCCAGACCGTGACGCTGGATGCGATGCCCGCTGCATTCGACGCGCTGAGGGGGAATCCCGCGCAGTGCAAGGTCATTGTCTCGCCCTTTGGCGACGGCGTGCCGGCCTCTGCGGCCGGCTGACGACACGGGTAGGATCGAACCGACCGGAGAAGCGCGATCTGCACCGCACGCCGTCAATCGACACGGGCCTCGTCATGTCGACGGTGCCGGAACAATTACATCAGGAGGCGGAGTTGGGACAGGATTTGATGGCGCAGGCCGGGCAGGTCGATGCAGGCACCATCGGTGCGGAAGAGGTGGTCCGATTTCTTCGGGACCGCCGCATCCGCCATATCTTCGGACTGCCCGGATCGTCGCTGGTGTCGCTGCTGGCCAGTCTTGACCGGTCTGATGTCCGGATTGTCCCGACCATCCATGAGTCGGTGGTGATCGCGGCCGCCGACGGATATGCGCGGGCCGCGGGCTTTGCCGCGGCCTATCTCTACATGGTGCCGGGAACGACCAATGGCCTGGCGAACCTCTACAACGCCTGGCGGGACGAGACGCCGATGCTGGTGCTAGCGTCCCAGCAGGATTCGACGATGCGCACCCGCGAAGGCACGATTGGCGAAGGAGACATCATACCCCTGGTCCAGCCATTTACGCGCCATGCCCGCGAGCTGACGGCCGGCATGCCGGTCTATCACCATCTGGCCGCCGCCGCGCGTGCCGCGGCCGGCTATCCATCGGGGCCCGCCTTCGTCTCGCTGCCCGAAGATGTGCTGGAAAGGCCCGCTCCGGTGCGCGATGTGCCGGCCACGGTCCGCCTACCCTCCGGCGCCCCCGATGTCAGCGAACTCGCGGCGCGTCTGGCCAAAGCCAAAAGGCCGCTGCTGGTGGTCGGCGGGCAGGTGCGTCGCTATGGCGGAACGGCCGCGCTCGAGCGCATGGCGGCGAAACATGTGTTCGCCGTTGCCAGCGAGGCGGGGTTCAACGACCGGCTGTCGATCGCGCCCGGCCATGAATGCTGCATAGGCAGCATGACCGGCATTGCCGGTGCCGCCGCCGAACAGCAGGCCGATTTCGTCGCGGTCATCGGCGCCCGTTTCATCGCGGAGGGACATCCCCGCCCGCAGCCCTATTTCCCCGCCGCCGAAATGGTCGTGCATGTCAATGCCGACCCGGCCAAGCTGGAGGAGACCCATGTTGCCAACTGGTCGTGCGCCTGCGATCCGGCCGCTTTTCTGGCGGCATTGGACGCCGCGCTGGCGGAGGCGCCCGACGCGGCGTTAGCACAGGGCCGTCGTGACTTCATCCGCCAATGCCGGTCGGTCCCCCTGCCGGATAACGCCTTTCTGCGGAGCTTGTCCGCCTATGGGCAGGCGCTCGGCGCGGTGCATGACGCGATGGATCGCGGCTGGCTCGTCGACGAAGCGGTCATGGGTTCGGTGGCGCTGATCAACGGTCTCTCGTCGCAGGACGGCCGGCGCTATATGGGCTCGACCGGCGGATCGCTTGGCTGGGCCACCGGAGCCGCCGTCGGCGCGGCGCTCGCTTCGGGCGAGCCGGTAACCTGCGTGCTGGGCGACGGCGCTTTGCGCTTCGGCGTGCATGGTCTGTGGACGGCGGTGGCCGAGCGGCTGCCGATCACCTTCGTCATCGTCGACAATGGCGGCTATGGCTCGACCCGCTATTTCGCGCGCGCCCATGCCGAGCGGGTGAGCGGTCATAACGGCAAACCATCCTATGCCGGCATGGACTTCCGCGAATCCGGATCGACGGTTGAGGATATCCTGCGAGGCTTTGGCGTGGAATGCGGGCCACGGGTGGCGCCCGAGGACGCCCGCCAGGCGGTGGAAGCGGCATGGGCGGCCAGCGCCAATGGCCCCAACGCGGTCGTTATCCAGTTGCCTTTCGGCCCGTGAACGCGCGCCCGAGGCAAGAGGGAGTTCATCTTACGAGCGGCGGTACGGGGGTGTCGCGGCTATTTCATCCGGAAGGGATATCGATATGACGCACAGCGGTTGGCTGGATGGCGATGTGGCATTCATTACCGGGGCCGGATCCGGGCTGGGCCGGGCGCTGGTGGAACGCTTCATCGCCGAGGGAGCGCGCATCGTTGCCCTGGAGGTTTCCCAGGCCAAGGCCGACGCCCTCAAACGGGATTTCGGCGATGCCATCGGCGTGGTCGTCGGTGATGTCCGCTCGCTCGCCGACAATCAGCGCGCGGTTGCCCTGGCGGTGGAAAAATTCGGCAAGCTGGACATCTTGATCGGCAATGCCGGGATCATGGACAACCCGGTCTTGTTGATGGATTTGCCCGGTGATCGCCTAAACGCGGCTTTCGACGAGGTGATGGGTATCAATGTGAAGGGCTATATCCTCGCCGCCTATGCAGCCGCGCCCGAACTTGAAAAGACGCGCGGCAGCATCGTGTTCACCGCCTCCTCCGCGTCGTTCATCCCGGGAGGTGGCGGGATATTCTACACTGCGTCAAAGCATGCCGTGGTCGGCGTCGTGCGCGACCTGGCCTATCAGTTCGCTCCCAACATCCGCGTGAACGGGGTGGGCCCCGGGCCGATGCGCAGCGATTTGCGCGGCAGCAGCGCGCTGGGTGTCCAGGGCGTGACCTTTTCACCGGCATCGGACGAGGTCGCCGCCGGTCTTCGCGAGGTATTCCCGCTCAGCTGCGACGACCCCGCCGAATATACCGGGCTGTTCGTCGCCCTGGCGTCCCGCGGCAACGCTGCGACCACGACCGGTGAAGTTATCAATGCCGCCGACGGCCTTGGCATCCGCGGACATCTGGCGGTGACCGGCGGGCACATGAAACGCCGCCTGGCCGGCGGCTGACCCTTCTCCGGGCGGCAGGATCGCCTTCCGGCGCCAAATCAGGGCCGGCCGCTACAATGTGTGGCCGCCATCCACGGTTACGATCTCTCCCGTCACGAAGCTGGCAAGGTCGGACGCGAGGAACAGGACGACATTTGCGACCTCTTCGGGCTTGCTGAGCCGACCCATCGGGATCCCGGCCAGAAATCGGGCCGATTGGCCGATACCGTATGTTCGCCATTCGAACGGTCACGGTCGGCGATGATGGCGAGGCCTTCACGGGACGACCAGCCTTCGGCGATCGCCCAGCCTATTCCGGACTCTCCACCGGTGATGAGCGCGGTCTTGCCGTGGAAATGCATGATCCGCTCTCCATGTCGCGCGGCTGCATCGGCCGCCAGGACCGGTGCCGTCCGGGATGTGCCGAATCATTTAGCGGTGGGGCGGCGATTCGCGATCCGCTGAACAGACGAGCCCATCCGAACGGACGATGCCGGATGATCCGATGGATCGTCCAATTCGGACGCCGATGACAAAAGTGAGGCGAGGAGAGCGGCGTGCACACCGCGCTTGAAAGGCTTGGGGCGAGGTCCGCCCGTCAAGTGCGCGCCAGCCGCTTGAGCGCGTCGCCATGTGCAAAGTCGCTCGAGTTGACGCGCGAAGTGCCGAAATCCCGGAGGTGATCATGTCTCGTCGTCGTTTTGCGCTCGAGCCCTTGAGCGTGCCTGAGGTGAGCTCCTCTGCGTTGGTCGATCTGGCGTCGCAGGCCGGCTTCGATTTCTTCAGCATGTTCGCCTATTCGCCGACGCCGAAGTTGCAGGCGGACGCGGCCATATCCGATCCGGACGTCCGCCGGGCGATGCAGCTGCGCATGGACGAGACCGGTGTCGGGCTCCTCAATCTCGAATGCTTCAATCTGACGCCCGAGGAAGATCCCCGCAATTTCGCGGCGGCCCTCGAATGCGGCGGCGCGCTCGGTGCAACCCATGCCACGGCGATCGTTTATGAAAATGGCGACCGCAGCGATGCGCTCGCAAAATATCGCCGTCTTTGCGACATGGCGGCCGAGCATGGGATCAGGGTCAACCTCGAATTCTTCGCCATGTGCAAGGCGATCCCCGATCTCGACACCGCGGCGGGTTTCGTGAAGGAGGCTAGCCGCGCCAATGGCGGGATCGTGATGGATCTGCTCCATATCGTCCGGACGAGCGGCGGCATGGCCGGCCTGCGCGCCTTCTCTTCTGAAATGATCGGCACGGTTCAGATCAGTGATGGCCCGCTGGACCGGTCCGGAGTCGATCTGGAAGCGGAAACGGTCGAGCGCGGGATGCCCGGCACCGGCGACTTTCCGATAAGGCAGTTTTGCGAGTGGTTGCCGCCTGATGTGGTGATCGGGCTCGAGGTGCCTCAGATGTCGAAGTTCGGTCGAACATCACCGCTCGATCGCGCGCGGCGGATGATGGAGGGGATCCGGACCGTCCTTGCGTGACGAGGCTCGCCTCCGCGTCGATCCGCATCATGCCCGGTATCGGCTGCCATTTTCATAAGGCGGAACAATGGTTGACGTAACTCAGATATGCTATGCGTCGTGGGACATCGAAGCCACCGCGAAGACCCTTGTGGAGATAGAGCGGGCAGGCCCCTTCTTCTTCGCGGAATTCCCGCTGGGCAGCCTTCAATATCGCGGAGAGAAGGTCGATTATGGCAGGCTGAAGGTCGGATTCGGCTACCGGGGGCGCATGCAGATCGAATTGATCCAGGCACCGGCCGGCATGGCCTCCTGCTATGCCGAGGTGCTGGGCGATGGAAAGCGCGAGGCTTTCCATCATGTCTATATCAAGAGCGATGACGATTATGACGCCATTGTTGAGCGGCATGCCCGGGCCGGGGAGCCGATCGTGTATCATGGCCTTGCTGGCGACGACGGCATCCGTTTCGGATTCATCGATGCGCGCCAGCGGCTCGGCCATTTTGTCGAGGTGCTCGAAACGAACCGCATGGTCGGGAAGGCCGCGGCGATCTACGGCCTCTATGCGAAGATGGAGCAAGCGGCCGTGGACTGGGACGGATCACGGCCTCTGCGGTCCATTGGCGAGCTGGTCTGATTGGGCGGGCTGTGACGGGTGAACCATGGCGATGCGGCTGATCGACGGTGGCGCGTTCACCATGGCAGCCGGCGGCTATTATCCCGAGGAGGGGGTGCCGCGTCGCGTGCGGGTCGATGCGTTCCTGATCGACGAGACACCGGTGACCAACCGCCAGTTCGCGGAGTTCGTCGCTGAAACCGGCCATGTCACGCTTGCCGAACTGCCGCCCGAGGCCGCCGATTATCCGGGTGCGGATCCGACCTTGCTGCACGCGGGATCGTCGCTGTTCGTGCCGACGCCGAGCCCCGTTCCGCTTCACGATCCGTTCCAATGGTGGCGCTTCGCGCTAGGGACCGATTGGCGCCATCCCCATGGGCCGGACAGCGGCATCGAGGGCCTCGGCGATCATCCGGTCGTGCACATCGCCTATGTCGATGCGGAGGCCTATGCCAGCTGGGCGGGCAAGCGGCTGCCCAGCGAGGCCGAATGGGAATATGCGGCGCGCGGGGGTGTCGACGGCACGATCTATCCATGGGGGAATGAGCTCGAACCTGATGGGCATATGCTGGCGAATTATTGGAAGGGCCCGTTTCCCTTCGCTCATGATGCCGACGACATCCACGAACGGACATCGGCGGTGGGGAGTTTTCCGCCGAACGGATTCGGCCTCTACGACATGATCGGCAATGTCTGGGAGTGGACGAGCGACTGGTTCGCGCAGCCGATGATCCCGGACAGGGCCTGTTGCGTGCCGCATAATCCGCGGGGCGGCAGCGAGGAGGCCAGCCGGGAACCGAACGACCCCGGGGCGGCTTTCGGACGCAAGGTCCTCAAGGGCGGATCGCATCTGTGCGCGGAAAGCTATTGCCGGCGCTACCGCCCCGCCGCGCGCTATCCGCAGACGATCGACAGTTCGACCTCGCACATCGGCTTCCGCTGCGCGCGCGACGCTTGATCCAGCGGCCTGTCCTTATCCGGCTTCGGCTTCCCGGAAGGGGGCGACGGTCGGGGTCGACGTCGTGAAGCCGCCGTCGGCGACCAGCGTCTGACCCGTGATGAACCGCGCGGCGGGTGACAGGAGAAAGCAGACCATCGCGGCGATCTCCTCCGGCAGGCCAAGATCGCGAGTCATGTGATGGCGCTT
>Ga0307406_10002361_pt1 | contig 10266 bp, 9 predicted proteins | sample 322Cmetagenome_3_FD_203706 | JGI IMG/M metagenome (GOLD analysis project Ga0307406, IMG submission 203706) | Maize rhizosphere microbial communities from greenhouse at UC Davis, California, United States - 322HYB-C-2 | ecosystem: Host-associated > Plants > Roots > Rhizosphere > Soil | place... | reverse complement strand
AATCCGGGGCTGGTACTGGGGCTCGATCGCGGAGGATCTTGCCGCGGCATGGCGTTTCGCGTCGCGGGTGAAGATTGGGACGAGGTCATCGGCTATCTCAGAGAACGCGAACTGGTGACCAACGTTTATCTGGAGCGTCAGGTTCCGCTGCAGCTTGCAGGCGGGCGCGGGGTTAAGGGCGTCGCCTATGTCGTCGACCGCGCCCACACGCAATATGCCGGTTCGCTGGATACGATGGCTGCGGCGCGTATCGTGCATCAGGCGCAGGGAAAGTCCGGGCCGAACGACGCCTATGTTTTCAACACGCTGGCGCATCTGAAGGAGATGGGCATTCGCGACCAATGGCTGGAAAGCGTGGTTGACGAGGTGGAGCGGCTGCGGGCGGCTTGAGCGGCCACCCTAAGCCGTTGCAGCGTTCTGCTTGCGCAGTTCTTCCAGGCGCTGGAGCGCGGTGGGCGGCAGCGGCAGGTCTGGGTTGCGTTCGGCGGCTTCGATCAGGATTTCGTCGCTGGCGCGTTCCGTCACCTCGATCAGATGCGCGAAGAAGGCATCGGGGTCCATGCCCGGCTCGATCGGCTTCAGGATGCGGACCTTGTAGTGGCCCGGATAGCGCATGGTCGAGCGGCGCGGCCAGAAGAGGCCGGGCTGCATGGCGACAGGGACGACGGGGAGCTGCAGGTCGCGGTACATGCGGGCGATGCCGTATTTGTAGACCGGCTCGGCGCCCGGCGGACGGCGGGTGCCCTCGGGATAGATGATCAGCTGGCGGCCGGTGGCGAGCTCTTCCTTGGTGCGGCGCAGCGCCTCGACCATGACCTTGCCGCGGGCGCCGCGATTGATCGGGATCATCCGCTGCTTCTTGGCGTACCAGCCGAAGAGCGGGATCCACATGAGTTCGCGCTTGAGGATATAGACCGGATCCTTCAACCATGGGAGCAGCGCATAGGTATCCCAGAAGGACTGGTGCTTGGGCGCCAGAATGTAGCCGCCCTCGGGCAGGTTCTCCAGGCCCTCGATCTCGAAGGTGGTGCCGACGATCTTTTCCATCAGCCAGTGGTTGGAGCGCGCCCAGTTCTTCGGCACCCTGTAGGCCGATTTGCGCGGCGCCAGGAAGTAATAGGGCGAGAACACGATCATCCGCAGAATGAGATTGGCGTAGAAGATCGTGTTGAAGAGAACGGAACGCAGGGCGATCATGAAGTTTCCCGAGGCCAGTATCCGCCAGAGCGGCGGCTCAGCCGTCCTACACGATATTCATGCTTATAAAAAGCGCTGAACGGACTCTAGGTGTCGCCTTCGGCGGAGCGCAGGCCGGGGTGGCGGAAGAGACCGGTCAGGTTGCGGGCGCCGGCAAACAGCAGCTTGCCGTATTCGGCCAGCATGACACGCATGGCGTTGGGATCGGTGAACCAGTTGCTGTTCTTCAGGTCGGTGTTGACGACGGGGTAGGGCACGAACTGGGTTTCGGGATCGACATAGGCGAGTTCGGCGAGGCTGCGCGGCATGTGGTAGTTGTTGGTGACGACGAGCACGCTTTTGTAGCCCTTGGCGTGGATCCAGTTGGTCGCTTCCTCGGCGTTGCCGATCGTGTCGAGCGCGTCGTAGCCGATATCGACGCAGCAATCGAAAAGCTCGGGTGCGGCCTGGGTCATCTTGCGGATCTGGGCGCGGGTGGTGGTGGGGTGGACGCCCGAGATCAGCAGGCGCTTGCCTGCACCCTTCTGCAGGAGTTCGACTGCCTGGTCGATGCGCTGGTAGCCGCCGGTCAGGACAACGATGGCGTCGGCATGCGGATCGAGCGGCGGCTTCAGGGTCGTGACCGAATCCGCGAAGAACAGAAAGCCGCCGAAAACCAGGGCGATCGCGAGCACGACGGTGACGCCGCCCCAGCGCAGCATGCGGCGCACGGGGCCACGGCGCGCGGGCTCGCTCTCGGAGCGGGAAAGCTCCGTTTTGGGGCGAATCGGGTCGTGCGACATGCGGCTCATGCTCATGAATCGAAAAATATACGCAGATTAGGGCGGCGAACAGACGCTTTCATGGCAAAATGCAGCCCGTAATCTTAATTCGGAAGGCCGTCGGCGCGGGTGGGATCGGAGCGCAGCGTGTCGATTTCGTAGATGGTGCGCATGACCGTTAGCCGGGCAGTGAAGGTGGTCAGGAGGGCGATGACGATCATCGTCGCGAAGATGCCGGCATAGCCCAGCGCGCCGACCGAAAAGGTGCCGAACAGCGCGGTCGCCTGGTCGGTCTGCGGGGTGGCGAGTGTCCGGCTCTGCAGGAAGCCGGCGCTCATGAAGAAGAAGGCGGCAAGGGCTGAGCCGACGGCCGATCCCTTGAGGCTGATCTTCAGGAAATGCTTCTGGAACTCGTTGGCGACGAATGAGCTCTCGGCGCCGACGAAATGCAGGACTTCGACGATGTGCCTGTTGCCCGAAAGCGCGCCACGGGTGGCGAAGACCACGGTCAGGACCATGGCGGAGAAGACCAGCAGCAGCACGCCGGTGCCGATCATGACAGTTGTATGCGCCATCGAGACGAGGCGGTCGACCCAGGTGCGGTGATCGTCGAGCGAGGATTGCGGAATGCTCTCTTTCAGCATGGCGCGCATCGCATCGAAATCGGGCGGATTGCTCTCGTCGATGGTGATGATGACGAGACGGGGAACGGGCAGTTCCTTGATATCGAGGCCGGTGCCAAGCCAGGGTTCGAGCAGGCGCGCGGTGGCGGCCTCATCGACGATCTGGCCATCCTTGGTGCCGACGAAGGTGAGCGCGATGCGGCGGGCATCATTCAGCGCCTTATCCATGTCGAGGCCGTCGTCCGGCTTGATCTGGATGGTGATCTCGCGAGAGATCTGGCTTTCCCAGCTTGCGGCCGTCGAGCGCACCATCGAGACGCCGCCGAGCGTCAGGCAGGCGAGAAAGGCCATGATCGCGATCACGACCATCAGCGCGTTGCCCTGGATATTGGCGGACGGCAGGATCGGCGCGGTCGGGCGCACCTTCATCTCCGGGCGTTTCTGACCCTTGGAGGCTGCAGGCGCTGCGGGGCGGGCGGTTGGCTCAGTCATGGATGTCGAGGTGCCCTTCCGAGAGGATCATCCGGCGGGCGTCCACCTGGTCCATCAGCGTCAGATCGTGGGTGGCGATCACGACGGCGGTTCCCAGGCGATTGAGTTCGAGGAAGAGGTTCAGGAGACGGCGCGCCATCGGCGGATCGACGTTGGCGGTCGGCTCGTCGGCGAGCAGGATCTCGGGGCGGTCGATGAGGGCGCGGGCGATGGCGGCGCGCTGCTTCTCGCCGCCCGAGAGCACCGGGGGCAGCACGTTTATGCGCTCGCCGAGGCCGACCCATTTCAGGAGCTCCAGCACGTCGGTCTTGTAGGAGCTCTCGTCCTTGCCGCGCACGCGCAACGGCAGCGCCACGTTTTCATAGGTGGTGAGATGATCGAGCAGGCGGAATTCCTGGAAGATGATGCCGACGCGGCGGCGCAGCAGCGGCAGCTCGGTACGGGGAATATCGGAAATGTCGCGCCCGAACATGCGGATCAGCCCGCGGGTCGGCTGCAGCGAGAGAAACAGAAGCCGAAGCAGCGTCGTCTTGCCGGCGCCGGAGGGGCCGGTCAGGAACTGGAAGGATTTCTTCGGGATGTCGAAGGTCAGGTCCCGGAGAATTTCCGGTCCCATTCCATAGCGCAAACCGACATTCTCGAAGTGGATCAACGGGCCGCTCAGTTTCTTGTTGTTTCACCGCATGACTTGTTAACCAGATCGGTTAACAACGGGTAAATTTCGCCGGAAAGACGCCTGTTTGATGGCGGTCTTTGCGAAGCATTAACCAATAAAATTTACGAGTAGAGAGGATTCGTTTCAATGCCCGCCTGTCAGGTCGGCCGTGAAAGCAGTGGATACCGGAAAGGCGGTCGTCATGACATCCTCCTCGTTCAAGCACCAGGCACCCGGGCGGGCCTACGATTTCCTGCCGCCCGATGCCGTGAAGCGCGAGCACCGGCAAAGCCGTCCCGCCGATATCGCCGACGCCGAATTCGTGGTCATCGGCAAGCACCGTGCGCCTGATTTTGCCGATCGCAGTTTCAAGGGCCGCAGCTTCAACGACAACAGCCGGAGTGCCGGTGCTCGGCCGTCGCCGCGTGCAGCGCAAGCAGCGACGGTTCAGGCGCCATCCTTCGTTCAGGCCGCCGAGGCGTGGCTGCAGCAGGCGTCGGCCAAGCATTTTGCCGTGCTTGTCGTGGCCCTCTGCGTCCTCGTCTTCGGTCTGTCCGGCGGGTTCTCCGGCCTCTCTGAATCCAACGCGGCCGTCGATACCGATCCGCTGCACTTTACCCATGTGACGGCGACGCCGCGCGATGCCAATGGCATGCGGGTGCTTCTGATCAACGGCATCATCGACAATGTCAGCGGCACGACGCAGATGGTGCGGCCGATCCGCGCCAACCTCTATGCAGACGAAAAGCTGATCGCCAGCGTGGTAATCAACGCGCCCGCCGACGTGATTTATGGTGGGCAGAGCCGGGGCTTCTCCTCCAGAATACAGTATCCCGGTGGAAAAACGCCCGAGGTTCGGCTCTCCTTCATGCCTTAAGGGCTGTTTCGCGGCGCGGTTTGTGGTAACGGCTTGTGCTTGTTTTCAGGGAGCAAGCCTTCATGCCTGTGGTGCGCGGTAAGAATATCGATCCTCTTTTCACGGCCGAGATGATTGCCGAGCGCAATCATGCCATCGCCAGGGAGATCGCGAAGGGACCGACCAAGGACCTGCTCGTCATCGCCGTCCTCAAGGGCTCGTTCATTTTCGCGGCCGACCTTATCCGCGCGCTGCATGACAGCGGACTTGCGCCCGAGGTCGAGTTCATCACGCTGTCGAGCTACGGCACCGGCACGGTTTCGCAGGGTGTGCGGATCGTCAAGGATATCGACAGCGAGGTAAAGGATCGCGACGTTCTCCTGATCGACGACATTCTCGAATCCGGCCGCACGCTGAAGTTCGCCAAGGAACTGCTCTATGAGCGCGGCGCCCGCAACGTCACCATCGCCGTGCTGCTCGATAAGAGCGTGAAGCGCAAGGAAAAGCTGGAAGCGGATTATGTCGGCTTCGAATGCCCCGACTATTTCGTCGTGGGCTACGGCATGGATGTGGCTTATGCTTTCCGCGAACTGCCTTTCGTGGGCGTGGTCACCGGCGACGCGTAGTCACCTCTCACTTGCACCATTTCAAGACGGGTTGTTAACCATCCCGTCCATCGCCCGGATCATTGCCCTCGGCCGTTTACCACTCGCAAAGGAAAGTCGTGTGATTTGCGGGTAGGGCATGAAACGGAGCAATGCACACCATGGCAAGAATTCTGATTACGGAAGACGAAGATTCCCTGCGTTCTTTCGTAGCCCGCGCTTTGCGCCTCGACGGTCATGAGACCGAAGAAGCGGCTGACGGTGCGGAAGGGCTGGAGAAGCTCAACATCGGCGGCTACGACCTACTGCTGTCGGATATCCGCATGCCCGTGATGGACGGCATCGAGCTCGCGCACCAGGCGAAGTCGGCCTTTCCGGCGCTGAAGATCCTGTTGATGACCGGCTATGCCGAACAGCGCGAACGTGCCGATGACCTCGCTGAGAAGATCGTCGATGTCGTGTCGAAGCCGTTTGCGCTTCCCGATATCCGCAAGGCGGTCGCCCGCGCTCTGGCGGCCTGAGACGGGTCGGCCATGTCATTCAAAGCCGGCGTCCTCGCCGGCTTTTTCAATTCTGCGGCTGAATGAACTTGCCCTCGAAGCGCACGCGAAAATTCCGGCGCTGCGGGTCTTCCTTGAAACAGACGAAGATCAGTTCGATATCTTCGGCATGGTCGCGCTTGTCGAGCAGGCTAAGCGTGACCACGAGCACGCCGTCATAGGCGCGGGTAACCCTGAAGGCGGCGTTTCTGATGTCGTTGGCATCGGGATCCTTGCGGTCGTCGCGGCGCTCATAGACCACCCAGAAAGGGCAGATGTCCCAGGTGGCGCGAAAGATCTCCGTCATTTCGGCCTGGAACTGCTCGGCATGCATGTTCGGGCCCCAGGTCAGCGTCTGCTCACCTTCGTCGGCGACGACGTTCAGATAACCGTCATAGTCATTGCCGTGCTCGGACAAGGCATTGCCGATCATCTCGAATGCCGTGTTTTCGTCGATTACCGTCTTGAAGAGAATTGCCATCGAATCGCTATCGTTCGTCGCCTGCCGCCGCGACATTACGAAGCTTCCGCGGTTCTGGAATAGCCCCATACGGGTGAAAAGCCGCTGTTCGGGGCAGGTTTGAAATCAAGAATATATCCTGCGTCTTATTGAATATCGAGCAGGCGTTCAAGATAGCGCCGTTCCATCTCCTGTGAAGGGTTGTTGCCCAGCTTTTCTCTGATGGCATCGAGGATCTCGCGGGCGCGCTGCACGTCGATCTCGTCGGGCACCTTCACCTGGTCGCCGAAATCGGGACCGTCGGCGCGGCGCGGACGGCCAAGCGGATCGCGGCCGTTCTGGTTGCCCTGGCCGACCTGACCCTGCGGTCCCTGACCCTGACCCTGACCTTGCTGACCCTGCTGAGCCTGCATCATCTGGTTCATCATGTCGCGGGCGCCCTGGCGCAATGCTTCCAGCGCGCGGCCCTGGCCCTGGATGGCCGGCTCGCCGCGGCCTTGGCCGAGCTCGCGGCCGGCGCCTTCCATCTCGCGCTGTGCCTGGCCGAAGCCCTGGCCGGGCTTCATGCCCATCTCGCCGAGGCTCTTTTGCATTTCGCCAAGCTGCTTGCCGAGCTGGTCCTGGCGCTCGCGCAGCTGCTTCAGCGCCTCGCGCAGCTGTTCGGCGGTCATTTCGTCGGAGGGGTTCTGGCCCTGCTGGCCTTGTTGTCCCTGTTGCTGGCCCTGCTGGTTCTGATCACCCTGCTGGCCCTGCTGCTGATCCTGCGGCATGCCGTCATTGTCCATCGGCATGTCGTTCAGAAGCGGGTCGTTCATCCCGAGATCGGGGTTCATGTTGTTGGGGTCGCCGCGCTGCATGCGGTCCTTCAGCTGCTGGTCGAGCTTGAAGGTCTCTTCCATCAGCTTCTGCTGATCGCGCAGGATCTGGCCGAGCTTGTCCATCTGCTGGCGCATCTGGCTGTTGTCCTGGCCCTGCTGCTGCTGGCCGCGCTGCGGGCGGCCGGCCTGCATGTTGTTCATCATCCGCTGCAGTTCCGAAAGCATCTGCTGGGCGGCGTCGCGGTTGCCGGAGCGGGCCAGATTCTCGATCTGGTCCATCATCCGCTCCAGATCCTGCTGGCGGATGACGTTCTGGGCGTTCTGGTTGGGCTGCATCGGCGCATTCTGCATCCGCTGCGCCAGCTCCTTCATGTAGTCCTGCATCGCCTTGCGAAGCTCGTCCATGAGCTTCTTGACCTCGGCGTCAGGCGCATTGCGCTGCAGGGCGTCGGCGAGATTCTGCTGGGCGTTGCGCAGGTTGCGCTCGGCCTGCGAGAGATCGCCGTCCTCCATGCCGATGGCGATTTCCCAGAGATAGTCGGCGGTGTCCTTCAGCGCCTCTTCGCCCTTGGCGAGCTTCATGCGCTGGCGGGCGGACTCGATCAGCAGGTAATTGGTGAGATTGGGGATCGTCTCTTCCGGGCGCAGCGTCAGCGCCTCGTTGAGGGCGATCGCGTCGGGCATCTTGCGGGTATCGAGCGCGAAGGTCTGGCGCTGTTCGGCGACGGCAGCGGCGAGCGGCTCGTTGAAGGGGCGTGCGGGCAGCGTCATCTCGTGCGGCGGGCTGCGACCGGTTTGGCCGGCGGCATCCTTGGCGATCAGCGTGATGCGCACGCGCTTGCCTGCGAGGGGATGCTCGGTCAGGTTCTTGCTGGTCAGCCCCTTGGCGTCGCGAGCGTTGCGGCGCGGAATGTCGAGCTTGTATTCGGGCAGCGGGTAGAGCGGGGTGGCGCTGCTGTCAGCTTCGACAGGCACGATTTCCGCCGTGGCTTCCTGGACGCCGTAATCGTCCTTGATCGTGTAGCCGATCTCCAGAGCGCCGTTGATGGTCGGCTTCGGAAGGCCGTTGAAGGCGATCTCGGGCGCCTTGTCGGGAATGACGTCGAAGGCCCATTTGCGGCCGTTGACCTCAAGCGTGCCGTTCTCCTCGAGCTTCATCAGATGCGTGGAGGCGGTCTGTTGCTGGGTCGGCGCCGTTGCCGGCTGCTGACCCTCGGCGGTTGCGGGCGCAGGTGTCGCTGGTGTTGCTGAAGCGGTAGCGTTCGGCGTGGTAGCGGGGCTTTCCGCGGCGGCGATCTCGATCTTCTCGCCGTCTTCGCGGGCAAAAACCACCTTCTCATCAGCCTTGCCGCCGGAGACGCGCACGGTGAGGTTCGACGACTGCGGAATCTTGATCGCGGCCTGCTCGCTGCCGGTCGCCGTCAGGTAGACGGGGGCGCGGCCGGTATAGGCGGGCGGGGTGACCCAGGCGTCGATGCGCACGGCCGGGTCGCTTGCCTGCGCCTCGGGCCGGGGCTGCAAGGCATCGGCGATCGAGCCGCCATTGGTCGACAGCGAATAGCCGAAAGCGATGACGATCAACAGCGCCGGAGCGGCGCGCAGCGCCCAGCGGTCGTGGGCGGCGATATCGGGCTGTGGGAAGCCGGCGTCCAGCGAGGCGATCTTCTCGGCCATGCGGGTCTGGTGCTCGCGCCACAGCGCGCGGGCGAAGGGGGTATCGAAGGCCGGTTCGTCTTCCTGCACGGCGACGGGCTGGTGCAGCAGGCCGTTGCGCTCTTCCAGCAAACGACCGGCGGCGTCAGCGCCCGGCCAGTGCAGCTTGCGCAAGGGATAGAGCGTTGCCAGCAACCCGAGGCCAAAGCCGAGCAACAGCACGATGCGCAGCCAATCGGGAACGATGCGGAAGACGCCAAACCAGGAGGCGGCGAGATAAAGGGCGAGAAGCGACAGGATCGGAAGCGTCAGCGGCAGCAGCTGTTCGAACAGCAGCACGCATTGCGCCGTCAGGCGCTTTGCCGCGACCAGCCGTGCGAGAGACGGCTTCAGGGCAAAGGCACCTTTCTTCTGGCTGCTGGTGCTGTTCTTCAATCCGGTCTCCGCGATCTGGCGTTAGGGGCAGAGGGCGCTCCGGCGATTGCTGGGCAATTCGCTCCCGACGGAGGATAACAGTCTTTGTGGCGAAGGCGAGGGCAAGCACCGGTTAATGCCGGTTTTTCACCCTCGGTCGCCAAAAAGTGATTGTTACCTTCAGTCCAGCCAGGCAGGGACGCTGTCCAGGGCGATCAGCTCTTCATAGGTCCGGCGCGGGCGGATGACGTGGAAATCGCTGCCCTTGACCAGAACCTCAGGGACGAGAAGGCGGCTGTTGTAGGTGCCGGCCTGCACGGCGCCGTAGGCTCCGGCGGAGCTGACGGCGAAGAGGTCACCCGATTTCGGCATCGCCATTTCGCGGTCGAGCGCCAGGTAGTCGCCGGTCTCGCAAACGGGGCCGACGACATCGGCCTTGATGCGCGGCGCGTTGGCAGCCGAGATCACGACGGGGCGGATCTCGTGCCAGGCCTCGTAGAGTGTCGGGCGGATGAGGTCGTTCATGGCGCCGTCGACGATGACAAAGGTCTTTTCGCCGCCATCCTTTACGTAGAGCACCTCGGTCACGAGGATGCCGGCATTGCCGACGATCAGGCGGCCGGGCTCCATGACGATCTTGCAGCCGAGTTCGCGCAGCTGGTTCTTGACGATCGCGGCATAGGCGTCGGGCAGCGGCGGCGGGTTGTTGTCGTCCTTGTAGGGAATACCGAGGCCGCCGCCGATATCGACATGGTGGATGTCGTGGCCGTCGGCGCGCAGCGTGCTGACCAGCTCGCGCAACAGCTTGAACGCGTCATCGAAGGGCTGCAGCTCGGTGATCTGGCTGCCGATATGCATGTCGATGCCGGTGGCTTCGATACCGGGCAAGGTGGCGGCGCGGGCGTAGACGGCACGGGCGCGTTCCCAGGAAATGCCGAACTTGTTTTCCTTCTTGCCGGTCGAGATCTTGGCGTGCGTGCGTGCGTCGACATCGGGATTGATGCGGAAGGAGACGGGGGCCTTCTTGCCGGCACGCACGGCGCGCTGGTTGAGGATCTCCAGTTCCGGTTCGGATTCGACGTTGAAGCAGTAGATGCCGGCTTCCAGCGCATAATCCATCTCGTGCGGCGTCTTGCCGACGCCGGAGAACATGATGCGGTCGGCGGGAATGCCGGCGGCAAGCGCACGGCGCA
>Ga0307406_10002360_pt1 | contig 10267 bp, 6 predicted proteins | sample 322Cmetagenome_3_FD_203706 | JGI IMG/M metagenome (GOLD analysis project Ga0307406, IMG submission 203706) | Maize rhizosphere microbial communities from greenhouse at UC Davis, California, United States - 322HYB-C-2 | ecosystem: Host-associated > Plants > Roots > Rhizosphere > Soil | place... | reverse complement strand
AAAGCTGGCTCGCGCGGATGGTGAGATCGCCTGCCATGACGAAAGTTCCATTGCCGCGCACGTCGCCATCTTCCGCGACGAGGTTCGTGCGCCCCGTGCCCTGCAAGCTCAAGCTGCCGACGTCAATGTGGCTCGCATCGATGTCCAATGTACCGCTGCCATAAGTGGCAGGAATGATGAACGGAGACCCATTTAAAACGATCGGGCTGGTTTCTTCCGTGGGCAATTGCGGCGGACGGAAGGCCATGCCGAGCGACACGGCGCCTGCTTTCACCGTCAGCGCGGAGTCATTGAAGAGGATGCCTTGATTGCCGACGCTGACCCGACCGCGAGCGCTGATGGTCACTGCACCACTCGTCTTGAGTACGCCACCCAGCGTGAGCGAATCGAAGCCGCCATTCTGGAACGAATCCACGGCAAAGAATCCGTGCCCCGAGCCCAGCGTGCCGGTGACCGTCTGCCCGATGGGATTGTTAGAAAGCGATCCACCAATGACCGGCCCCGACTGGGCGACGGTCAGCGTCACATCGGACGGCGATGGAACATCGGCCGCGCCGTAGAATCGATTCGATGAAACGGAAAGCGTGCCTCCGGTGGCGCTGGCACCGCCGGCGTTGCCGCGTAAGGTGGCGTCCGAGAACAGGAACTGGCCGCCGGTCAGAGTGATCGATCCCGCATTGCTATCCACCTGCACCGGCACGGTCTGCTGAACGCGAGGGCGGTTCGTCAGGCCGGTGTTTGGAATCGAAGTGACCGGGGTCGTGGTGAATGCCGGATCCACGTCGAGGATGCCGCTCGTGCCGGAGACATCGAGCACTGCACCTGCCGCGGCGACAAGGTTGCCGGAGACGCTGATGCTTCCGCCGCCCAGCACGGCGCCGATGCGGCGTCCGTAGGCATCCGGCTTCAAGACCACCGTGCCCGCGGTGGAGAGCACGCTATTGGATCCGAGGAAGGTCGTGGTGACGGCTTGGTTTGGATCGCCGAAGACATTGCCCGAGTTGGAGCTGCCAGAAATGCGAATGCTGCCCGCGGGAGCGAGGATCGAGCCGAGCACGGTAGCGGTGCTGCCTCTCACTTCGACTGATGCTCCGGGATCCGTGCGAATCACCGATCCCTCACCAATGACCACATCACCCCGATGGAACAGGACGCCGGTGGCGGCATCGCGCACACCGTCCGACGTGAAGCTCAGGCTCACCGCCTGGCGCTCGGCGACTTCCGGGTCGCGACCGTGAATGTCGGCATATTCGCCAAGCTGAAGTCCACCGCCGGGAGCATTAGCGACCACGGCCAAGCGTTTCGCGACCGGCGTGAGGAGCGTACCCGGTGCCACGCTGACTGCGGTGAGTCCGGGACCACCGAGCCCTTGGATATTGAACTTGGTAAAGCCGCCTTCACTGAAGAACGCGGGATCGAGATGATAGACTCCGGCAGGGGTGGTATCGCCACCAACTTGAATCGCGCCCGCTTGCAGTGTCAGCGTGCCACCCTTCGCGCCGGAAATACCACGCAGCCTGCCGCCCAGGTGCAAGGTTCCACCAAGGTTCGAGCTGATGCCCGGATCCTTGCCGGTCAGGATGGAGATCGATCCGGCATTGCCATAGCGCCCCTTGCCATCCGAGTTCATCGCATAGCCGCCGGACACATCCACCAGGCTGCCGCTGCCGAGGTCCGCCGAGTAGGCCTCGATGCGGATGCTGCCGCCATGGGGAATCGCTGGCGTCGAATAAGATGAAGCATTGCGATCATCGGTGACGAGTCCCGCGGTGCTCAGCGTCACCCCCTCGGCCAGCGTGAAGATACCGCGACCCGGCCGGATCGGCGGTGCCACCGGCGGATTCTGCGATAGTCCGACTGCCGTATCGTAGGGAGAAGCGTTCAGCGCTGTGAACGATAGCGATCCACCCGCGGCAGTAACGTTGCCGAGGATGTCGATGTTGGATGCTGTTAGAGAAATCGATCCACCTGGCGATGTGGTCAGGTGCTGGCCCTCGGCGACAGTGATGGTGCCGTCTTCGTTCGTCACCACCAGGTTGCCGAATCCGCTTGAGGTCAGCAGATCGGGTGAAAGGAAGACCTCGTTCTTGCGAGACTCCGGAATTCCTGTGGCATTGCCATTGGCATCCAGCGAGAAGTCCGCCACATCCTCCTGCTCCACGCCTTCCTTGAAGACAATATCGAGGCCGTCCGGATAGGTGATGAAATAGTTCGGCGCGAGGTTCTCACGACCGCGGAAGTGCAGCGCCAAGGTCGCGGCATCCGGCAAGTTACTGGATCCGGGTTCGTTGCGGATCTGATTCGCTCCCGCCACCGTGTTGCCACGCAACGACCCATCGAGCACGATCGACGGCGCGGTGATGGTGACCGAACCGGCATTCGCACCTTGGGTGTAGCCTTCCTGATAGCGGGTGCCCGCCGGGGCTAGCGCGCGGTTGAAATTCTCCACCACGCTCCACTTCGAGTGGGCCACGGAAGAGCTGCCAGTGTAGATCCCGGAATACACCTGATCTGGAGTGGCCTGCGAGATGTCGACGATCTGGCCATTGCTGATCACCCGCGTCGTTGCCACAGTGCCACCCTGGAAATTCGTCCAGCCGCCGGACACATCAATGATTGAGCCGTCGCGCACCACCGCCGCATCGCCCGCGGAGATCGAAAGCGTGCCGCCCGCCGTGGTGAGCTGCGCGACATCGCGCTGCACCAATCCCAGGTAGCCGATGAGATCAGCCAAAGGCGTTCCCACCCACTCGCGGCCATCGTAGGTGCCGGTCTGGCCGAGGTCCACGACGATCGTTTCACCGCGCAATTCACCATCACGTTGCACGGGAGCCACGGAGAGCTCCGAGCCACGCAACTCCAGCTCGATGATATTCTGCAACACCGAGGCCATCGCATCGGTGGTCCCGGCAAGATTGATCACGGCACCGTGGTCGATGAAAACCTGACCGCCGGTGGAGACGAAGCTCGAGGTCGGCTGCGTCGACGAATCGAGGAAAGCCCAAGTGCCCGCTTGGATCGAGGTCTTCGCATTCGGCGCGAGAATAATGGAACCTTCGGCGTGGTGGATGTTCTTTCCCTGGAGATTGATCTGCGAACGCAGCGCAAGCTCGGTGCCGATCGAGGTGGCGGTGCTCGTGGTCTCCGGCAGGATGCGGATCACGCTGTCCTCGCCGAGCGTGATGTTCCCGGTGGACTTCCATGCGAAGGCGCTGCCGGTATTCGGGTTCGAGGCGACGAAGCCGGGATTGCTCACGGCGTTGTAGTTCGCCAGCAGGTCGACACGGCCATTGAGCGAGACCGAGGTGGTGCTTTCGATCGCACCATTCTGCGCAATGGTTTTGCCGGTTAGCAACGCGCTGCCACGGGCGATCCCGATCAGGCCGTTGTTCGTCACCGTGCCCGCATACGGAGCAAGTGCGGAAGCCGGGTCCACCACTGCGCCGACGTAAACATCAAGGCCGCGCAGTGAAGGATCAGCCGCATTGTGCGCGACCACACCGACCTGCAAGCCGGCAGCAAGAATGACCTGTCCCGAGGGCGAGGTCAGCGTGCCGTTGTTCGTGACATTGGCTCCGGTCAGGAAGATGCGGCCGCCGTTTCCATCCGCACTGACCGATGTTTTAATCTGCGCACCGGCTTCGACCGTGACATCGCCAATTCGGCCTTGGCTGCCCAGCCCGCTGAAAAGGAAAGCTTGGCTCGGATTGTTAAGCAGGCCGTTCGCGACAAGCTCATCGTTGATCGGCAAGGCGGAAACCGTGAGAGCGCCAGTGTTCACCTGACTGGAGCCACCGAAGATGACGCCGTTCCGGTTGATCACGTAAACTTGGCCCTGCGCCGTGATGGTCCCGAGGATCTGGGTCGGATTGCCGGTCGGATCGTTGACCTTGTTGAAGGCGATCCACTGGTTCGCGCCGGATCCCGCCGCTGATTGATCAAAGGTCAGCGTGGTGTTCTTGCCGACGTTGAAGGTCTCCCAATTCAGCAGTGCCTGTTGGGCGGTCTGCTTGATGGTCACCGTCGTCTCGCTGCCATTGGTCGTCTGGGTCGGCAGCTGCGCGCCCTGCCACCACGAGGCATCGGTTGCCACGTGGCCGTCCACCTGCAAGCCACCGCTGCCGAGACCATTCGGAACGTTCGGGAGAGGTGCTCCAGTGACCGGATGATTGCCGAGGTTGTTCGCACCACCGATCGCGTTGTTGCGCGCGGCAAGCTGCATCGCACGCACCGCGGCAATCGCCTGGGTGGTCCGCGCAAGCGAGTCCTGCGCATTTGTCCGCGCCTGATTCGTCACCGAGGGCGTGGTGCCGCCCGACGGCGTCGCGTTCGCTTGCGGAGGCGCAGTCCCGCCATTGCCACCGCCACGGAGGATGTCCGCATTCGACTGCGACATGAGCACCGACATGCCCAAGGTCATGCGGAAGGCTGTGTTCAGAAGCGAGGTGCGCAGGGTGTGGTCGGTGGTCATGGAGCGTGGGTGTTTCGGGCTGACGGGGACCGTTCCGCGGTGTCACCACCGCGCCTACGGAAAGTCAGGGCCGAACCCGCTTCCGTAGGCGCGTTCGTGAGAACGCGGAAGGACTTGGTGGCGTTACTTTCCTAGTAGCTTTGCGAGCTCGATTTCGTTGATCGCGAGCGGATGATCTTTCAGCAACTTGGCGAGATATTCCTGGCGATTCAGGCGGGCGCGTTCTGCACGGAGTTGCACGGTCAACTGATCACGCACCTGATCCAGCGTGGCAGTGTGCGCTTCCTTCGAGTCGAGCACCTTCAGGATGTGCCAGCCATCGTCCAGCTTCACGGGCTCGGACACCGTGCCTGTCGCCAATTTCGGCAGCTTCTCGCGGATCCCGGGTTGGACCTGTTCTTCGGCGATCCAGCCGATCTCCCCTCCCCGCGCTTTGCTTGTGGCTTCGTCGCTCTCGGCGGAAGCGATCGCGGCGAAGTCGGCATTCTTCTCCTTTAGCTTCTTGGACACTGCATCGAGCTTCGCCTTCGCCTTGTCAGCCGCAGCCTTGTCGGCGTCCTTTGGTAGCGCGACGAAGACCTGCGCCAGCCGGTAAGACTTCGGCACCAGCAGTGACGGCTTCGCCGCTTCATAAGCTGTCTGCAAGTCGCTCTCCGTCGGGAAGTCAGCTGGCACCTTTGCCGCATTCTCCAGGAAGCTCTCGGTCAAAGCGGACTCGCGAGTGCGTACCAGCTTCGCGACGACCTCAGGCTGCTGGTCCCACTTCTGGGCCAATGCTTCCTTCAGCACCAGACGCTGAATCAAAAGAGCGCGGACATACTGGCCAAGTGCGGCCGGATCCTTCGCCAAAGCGGCGTCCTGGCCAGCTTCGAGTCCGGCGATGGCCTCGCGGATTTCGTCAGTCTTCAGTTCGAGATCGCCGATCTTGCCAAGCGTGGCGGTTTCGGCGTGGAGCGCCGCGGTGGTGGTGGCGGCGATGAGTGTGAGCAAGCGGAGTTTCATAGTGGTTCTCGTGGTCGAGTTACGGTTTCTTGGGTGCGGCAAGGCGCTGGTCGAGGATCCGGTCCTGATAGCCTTGGACGTGGTTCTCGATCTCAACCCGGGCATTGCCGATGAAAGGTTCTTTCGCAGCGAGCGACTTCCCGAGCGCGTAGTTCTGGTAGCGGTCGAGGATCTCGTTCGAGACATTGAAGAGCGCGATGTTCTTCCGCTCGCGGTCGGCGACGGTGTTCTTCAAGGACACCACGTCGCCGGCGAGCTTCTCGCGCTCACTATCGCCCTTCTTCGCGGCAGCGGCGGCCGTCTGGTAGGCGGCCTTCCACTTTTCGAGCGCGGCGATGTATTCCACCAAGCGCTTCTCGCGTTCGGCCAAGCGGTTGTTGAGCGTCGCGATGCTCTTATCCGACGTCACCTTGTCGTCGTTCGACTGCTTGGCCAGCGCGGCATTCCGCTTCTCCAGTTCGGCGACCTTGGCCTCAAGTGACTTCGCCTTCTGCTCGGCAGCGATCGACGCGGCCTGCACGGTCGCCGTCTCGCCCTGCGCCGTCCGCAGTTGCAGCGTGGTGTTCTTCAACGCCTCGCGCAGCCGGGCGCTATCGTCCTCCTGGGCGATTCCGGAAAGAGGCAGCATCAAGGCTGTTAGAATGAGAGCTTTCATGATCAGAACTTGGCGTTGATGTCGAATTGCAGCGTGTCCGTGCTAAGCGGCGGGCCGGACACCTCGTCCGAGCTCATCCACTTCACGCCGACCCGGACGCTGGGGGAAACGGCGTAGGCACCCCCGAGGGTGAAGCCCTGCACATTGGTCCCCCCGCCGCCGAAGTCGGAGTCGGTGAAGCCGTCCACGACAGCATCCGACTCGACATAGCGGTAGCCGATGCCCGCCACCCAATCACCCTTCTTGTCCATCGCGGTTTGGCCGAACTGGAAGACGGTGTTCCAAGCCACATCGCCACCGTCGAAGGTGCCCGTGCCCGCTCCAATGCGGTTGTTCACTGCCTTCGGCGCGATCTCATTCGCATCGAACGCGAGGTTCTTCAGGAACTCCCCGGTTAGCGCGAACTTCACCGGATCATACGCATCGTATTCCAGCTTGCCGGTAAGCGCGAGCACCTGGAATGGCGTGGCAAGCCCGTAGTACTGCCATTGGTTCGTAGTTCCGAAGCCGTTGGCTGCGGTCGGGATGATATTGCGCAGTGCCATGTAGGTATTGCCGCGCTGGGCGAAGGACGGGCGAGTCGCATCGGTATTGCCCGCATCGTTCGGCCCGAGCGGCACGAATGGCGTGGAGAGCTCGCCTTCGATGTTCTGGAAGTCATACCAAGCAGCCCCGACCTTCGCCTTCAGGTCCTCTCTGATCTTCCATTCGATACCGACCTGGGCACCGTAGAGCCACTTGTCCTGACTCTCGAATTTCGAGGGCTGGTTCGATGCAAAATTGAGATCCGTATTGAAGACGGGGAACAAGCCTGCAGCTCCAAACGCGGTCACGCGATCGTTCACCCGGGCTTTTCCGCGCAAGGCGAGGCCGTCGAAGCCGAGGTCATCGTCCCACATCACCTCGGTGTTGAAGAACGGATTGTCGAAACGGCCGACGATGGCGGACAATTCGTAGTCCTCCTCCTTGATGGCATCGTAAGCGATGAAGGCGCGGTCGAGCCAGATCTGATACTTCGAGAAATTGCCGCCCGATCCACCGAGCGACTGATTCGGCGAGACCGGCGAATTGCTATCTCCCGTCGCCACGCGCAGGCCACCGGTGAAGCCGTCACCGAGCATGATGTCCGCGCCGAAGCGAGCACGCAGGCGAGCGCGGTTGCGATCCTGATCGACGTTGTATTGCGGCGAGAACAGCGTGCCGGACGTATCGAAGGGCGCCCCGGTATTGATCGCATTGAAGTTCGGGAAGGCACCGGTGTTGTCGTTGCCGTCGCCGAAGAAGATGCCCTCATAACGACCGCGGATGTCGCCGAAGGGCCGGATGCGTGAAGTCCACTCGGGCGCATTCGACCCGCCCCATTTCTCATCGCGGGCTTCGGCCATCAGCTCCTGCTTGATCTCGTCGCGGATGCTATTGCGCACGGTCTGCGGCACATAGTTCACGCTGACCTCACCTTCCTGGCGCGGCGGCGCAGCGGGTACGGCGGCGGCAGCTTGGGCGGCCTGAGCCGACCTGGCTTCAGCCTCAGCCTGTTCGATCAAGGCAAGCCCGTCCTCTTTCTTGATGGTGCCATTCTTCACCAGCAGGGCGACGAGGTTCACCGCCATGTTCGTGGACGGCGGCGGCAATGCCTGCGGTGCCGGTTGCGGTGGAAGCTCGGGCGCTCCGATGTTCGGATCGAAGACCTCGTTGTACTGCTCCTGCGTGGTCGGCGTCGTCACCGGCGGAAGGTCCGGCGGCTCCTCGGCGCGGGTGATCGCAGCTCCCGCGAGGGTTGCGGCGACCGTCGCTAGGATCGGGCGATAGGCGTGCTTGGTGGGCATGGCGGTTACTTGGAAAATAGAAAAATCAGGCGCGCGGCTTGGTGCTCTTGGCGCGGGTCTTCACGACACCGGGCTTGCCGCTTGGCGGAGGCTGCGGAAACAGCACGCCGAGGAAGTCATTGGAAAGGATGCGGTCGATGGATGGATCGCCGGTCGATGGTTCGGGAGTGATCGCGACGACCCGTCCGTCACCGCTCACGCGGACGTTGAGGGTCACATTGTAGGTCGCGTTCTTAAGCGCCGGATGCCGTTGCAACTCTGCCTGCAAGGTAGTGCTGACACCGCGAAGGAAGGCCGCGCGGGCGCTGCCGGTGCCACCACCTCGGCCGCCACCGCCCGGGCGACCATTGCCCTTGCTGGAGAGGTTGAAGTCGCTGGATCCATTGCCAGTGATGCTGGTGCCCAGGGCCTCATCGGGTGGTTCATCCGGACCAGGTTGTTCCGGCTCGGCTGGTTCGACGGGTTCTTGCTCCGCCAATTCCTCCGGCTCCGGTTCGGGTGCCTTCTCAGGTTCCGGCGGCGGGGGTGGGGGAGGCGGTGGCGGTGGAGGAAGCGGCGTGACGGCCACGATCTCTGCGGGCTTTGGCTTCTTCTTCGCCGTTTCTGACTTTCCGCAACCAGAGCCCATCGCCAACAAGGCCAAGAGGATCACTCCACTGGCGACGCGGTTCATCTTTCCAAGGAGGAGGGCACTCATGACTTCGGGGGTTGGGTGGCGAGACCGATCTTGGTGATCTTGAGCCGGGCGAGAACGTCGAGGACGTCCATGATCACCTCATACTGGGTGGCGCGGTTGCCGCGAACCACGGTGGGAAGATCGGGAGTGGTGGACTTCAGTGAAGCCAGACGCCGCTCGAGTTCACCGATTGTGACCAGCTCGCGGTTCAGCTCGATCTTGCCGTTGTCATCGATCAGAATGGCCTGGACCTTCGGCGAGTTCGGATTCGCCGCCGCGGGGCTCTTGCTCGCACTCGGCAGCTGCACCTTCATGCCCTGCACCGAGGCCGTGGTCATGATGATGAAGATCAACAGCAGCACCAGGTAGAGGTCCACCATCGGCGTGACGTTGATGTCGTCGTAATCTTTCCCGTCGTCAGCTTGCATGGTGGGTTTTAACGTGAGGTCTCTGCAGCGAGACCGATGTTGTCGATGCCCACGCGCCCGAGCACCTCGAGCACGTCCATGATTCCCTGATACTGGCTCTTGCGATCACCGCGAACGACGACCGGCAGGTCCTTCGTCGAGGCCTTCAAGCTGCTGAGCTTGGTCTCCAGCTCGGCAAGGCTCACAGGGTAGGTATTGAGAGCGATCTTGCCCTCGGTGTTCACGGTGATGGCTTGCATCTTCCGCTGCGACAGGTCCACCGCCGCCGCCGACTTTGGCAGCTGCACCTTCATCCCTTGCACCCCGGCGGTGGTGAGGATGATGAAGATCAACAGCAGCACCAGGTAGAGGTCCACCATCGGCGTGACGTTGATGTCGTCGTAGGACTTGTCGTCGGCGGAAGCCATGGCGTCAGGCGGCCTTGTCGTTGTTAGGAGCGTAGGGCGAAGACTCCCCCGCCGGCGGATAGAACTCGGCCATCTTCGCGACGAACTCGTCGATGAAGACGTGCATGTCGCTGGTGGTTTCCTTGATGCGGCTGTTCAGGTAGCTGTACATGAACAGCGCGGGGATCGCGACGACCAGGCCCGCCACGGTGGCAAGCAATGCGGAAGCGATGCCGGGCGCGATCGAGTTCACGTCGACTTCACCGCTCTTCGAGATGATGGCGAAGGTGATCATCACCCCGACCACGGTGCCGAGCAGTCCGACATACGGACCACCAGCGATGCTGATCGTCAGGTAGACGAGGCCCTTGGTCAGGCGATGGGTCTCGCGGACCAGCCCACGATCAAGCGCGGCGCGCACCGCTTGGATCGAGCGACCGGAAAGCCCCTTCGTGCGATCCTTGTCGCGGTCCAGGCGATGTCGGATCTCCTTCGAGCCGATGTGATAAATCTGATAAAGGGGCGACCGCTTGATCAGGTCGCGGGTGCGATCATCCGCCGCTCCTCCCTCCAAGGAGCTGATGCCAGCGGGATCATTGTGGTCCAGCGCCGTGAGATCCGCGGAAAGCTCCTCCCATTGCTGGAGGAATGCCCGGGTCGCCTTCTGGACGGTATTGAGGTAGTTGAATTTCTGCACCGCGACGGTCCAGCCGATCACGATCATGATCACGCAGACGCCGATGGCGATCCAGCCATCGAACATCATGTTCTTCGCGATGTCGCCGAAGAGCATCACGTGCTCCATCGCACCGCTGTGCTCGCC
>Ga0307406_10002359_pt1 | contig 10270 bp, 7 predicted proteins | sample 322Cmetagenome_3_FD_203706 | JGI IMG/M metagenome (GOLD analysis project Ga0307406, IMG submission 203706) | Maize rhizosphere microbial communities from greenhouse at UC Davis, California, United States - 322HYB-C-2 | ecosystem: Host-associated > Plants > Roots > Rhizosphere > Soil | place... | reverse complement strand
GCCGCGAGCAGCTTCTCCTTGAGGCCACCGATCGCGAGCACGCGGCCGCGCAGCGTGACCTCGCCCGTCATCGCGAGGTCCTGACGAACGGGGACCTTCATGAGCGCGCTGCACACGGCCGTGACCATGGTGACGCCCGCGCTCGGCCCGTCCTTGCGCACGAAGTCGGGGAAGTGCACGTGCACGTCGACCTTCTGGTACGCGTCGCTCGAGAGCCCGAGCCGCTCGAGGTGCGAGCGCACGTAACTCATCGCGGCCTGCGCGCTCTCCTCCATGCCCTTCTCGATGAGGCCCGTCACCACGAGTTTGCCCTTGCCCGGCAGGACCACGGCCTCGGCGGGCAGGAGATCGCCGCCGACGCTGGTCACCGCGAGGCCGTTCACGAGGCCAACCTCGTCCTTCTCGGCGCGCTTGCCGAGCCGGTACTTGGGCACGCCGAGGAACTTCGGGATGCTCTTGGCGGTGATCTCGATGGGTTTTTCTTTGCCCTCGTTCACCACCCTGCGGGCGACCTTGCGGCAGACGCTGGCGATCTCACGCTCGAGGGAGCGCACGCCGCTCTCCTTCGTGTAGTGGTGGATGATCGTCCGGACCGCGCCCTCGTTGAAGGTCATGTTCACGTCCTCGAGCCCGCACTCCTTGCGCTGGCGCGGGACGAGGTACTTCAGCGAGATGTTGAGCTTCTCGAACTCGGTGTAGCCGGAGAGCTGGATGATCTCCATGCGGTCCTGCAGCGGCACCGGGATGCCGCCGAGGGTGTTCGCCGTCGTGATGAACATGACGTCGGAGAGGTCGTAATCGAGGTCGAGGTAGTGGTCGTTGAACGCGTGGTTCTGCTCGGGATCGAGGACCTCGAGCAGCGCCGCCGCGGGGTCGCCGCGGAAGTCGGTCGACATCTTGTCGACCTCGTCGAGCAGGAAGACGGGGTTGTTCGTCCCGGCCTTCTTGAGGCTCTGGATGAGCTTGCCCGGAAGCGCGCCGATGTACGTGCGGCGGTGGCCGCGAATCTCGGCCTCGTCGCGGACGCCGCCGAGCGAGAGGCGAACGAACCTGCGTCCCGTCGCGCGCGCGATGCTCTTCGCGAGGCTCGTCTTGCCGACGCCGGGAGGACCCACGAAGCAGAGCACCGGGCCCTTGAGTTTCTTCGTGAGCGCCTGGACCGCGAGGTACTCGAGGATGCGCTCCTTGATCTTGCGCAGGCCGTAGTGGTCCTCGTCGAGGATCTTCTCCGCCTCGACGAGGTCGAAGCGCTCCTCGCTCTTCTCGTACCAGGGCAGGTCGAGGATCCAGTCGATGTAGTTGCGCACGACGGTCGCTTCCGCGCTCGTCGGGTGCATCATCTTGAGCTTCTTGAGCTCTTTCTTGACCTTCGCGGTGGCTTCTTTGCTCATCCGCTTGGTCTTCAAAGCTTCTTCGATCTCTTGGATCTCGTTCTTGAACTCGTCGCGCTCGCCGCCGCCCAGCTCCTTCTGGATGGCCTGCATCTGCTCGTTCAGGTAGTACTCCTTCTGCGTCTTCTCCATCTGCTTCTTGACGCGGGAGCGGATCTTCTTCTCTACCTGAAGGATCTCGATTTCGGCCTGCATCAGCTCGATGAGGCGCTCGAGCCGCTGCTTCGGATCGTCCGTCTCGAGCAGGCTCTGGCGATCGGCGAGCTTGATCGTCGGCAGGTTCGCGACGATGGCGTCGGCGAGGCGCGAGGCGTCGTCGATGGCCTGCACGGCCATCAGGACCTCGGGCTGGATCTTCTTGTTGAGCTTTACGTAGACCTCGAAGGTGCTCTGCACGCTCCGCATGAGCGCCTCGACCTCGACGCTCGCGGCGGCCTTCTCGGGGAGCTCCTCGTACTCGACGAGGAAGAAGGCGTCCGACTGGACGAACTTCTTGATCTTCGCGCGGCGCTTGCCCTCGATGAGCACCTTCACCGTGCCGTCGGGCAGGCGGAGGAGCTGCATGATCACGCCGACGGATCCCACGGCGAAGATGTCCTCGGCCGTCGGGTCGTTCGTCTTGGCGTTACGCTGGGCCGCGAGGAAAATCTCCTTGCCCCGGTTCATCGCCTCGTCGAGCGCGGCAATCGAGCGCTCACGGCCGACGAAAAGCTGAGAGACCATGTAAGGAAAGACGATGATGTCCCTGAGCGGCAGGAGGGGTGCGACCCCGCGCTCCGGGGCGGACTTGCCGCGTTCGCTCTCGTTCTTGAAGAACATCCGACGTCTTTCTCGCCCCGGCGCGCGGCCGGGGCAAACGGGCCTACGGGTGATCGCTCGCTCGTGAGGACGAGGGAGCTTTTGCGAGGAAGAGGATTGGAGTGGGGGGAGGAGATCCTCCCCCGGCGCTAAGCGAGCTCCGCTTCTTTCTGGTAAACAATCAGCGGAGCTTCGTGCTTGAGGATGACGTCCTCGCTGACGACGACCTCTTTCACGCCCGCGCGCGAGGGGACGTCGTACATGATGTCGAGCATCGCCGCTTCGAGGATGGCCCGCAGGCCACGCGCGCCGCTGTTGCGGTCGAGCGCCTGGCGCGCGACCGCGGTGAGCGCGCCCTTCGTGAACTTGAGCTTCACGCCGTCCATCTCGAGCAGCTTCTGGTACTGCTTCACGAGGCTGTTCTTCGGCTTCGTGAGGATGTCGATGAGCGCATCCTCGTTCAGCTCGTGCAGCGTCGCGATGATGGGCAAACGGCCGATGAACTCGGGGATCAGGCCGAACTTGAGGAGATCCTCGGGCTGGACCTGCGAGAGCAAGTCGCCGAGCTTGAACTCCTTCTTCGACCGGATCTCGGCGCCGAACCCGAGCGTGTTTTGCCCGACGCGGCGCTGGATGATCTGATCGAGCCCCACGAAGGCGCCGCCGCAGATGAACAGGATGTTCGTCGTGTCCACCTGCAGGAAATCCTGCTGCGGGTGCTTGCGGCCGCCCTTCGGCGGGACGTTGGCGATCGTGCCCTCGATGATCTTCAGGAGCGCCTGCTGCACGCCCTCGCCCGAGACGTCACGCGTGATGCTCGGGTTGTCGCTCTTCCTGCTGATCTTGTCGATCTCGTCGATGTAGACGATGCCGCGCTGGGCGCGCTCCACGTCGTGATCGGCGTTCTGCAGGAGCTGGACGATGATGTTTTCGACGTCCTCACCGACGTAGCCCGCTTCGGTGAGCGTCGTGGCGTCGGCGATCGCGAAGGGCACGTTGATGATCTTCGCGAGCGTCTGCGCGAGCAGCGTCTTGCCGGAGCCCGTGGGGCCGAGCAAAAGGATGTTCGACTTCTGCAGCTCGACGTCGTCCGAGTGCACCCGGCTGTCGATGCGCTTGTAGTGGTTGTGCACCGCGACCGAGAGGACCTTCTTCGCTCGGTGCTGCCCGACCACGTACTCGTCGAGGATGGCCTTGATGTCGGCCGGCTTGGGGATCGGGGCAGAGCCGGCGTACGGCTCGTCCTTCTCGACCTCCTCGGCAATGATGTCGTTGCAGAGCCCGATGCACTCGTCGCAGATGTACACCGTCGGCCCAGCGATGAGCTTCTTCACTTCCTTCTGCGATTTGCCGCAAAAGGAGCAGCTCAGATTGCCGTTCGAGTGATCGTCCCGCCTTCGCTCCACTTCGCCTCTCGCCTCTCTCGCCTCGCCGGGGCCCGGCGTCGAAACTGCTCCGGGCCCTTGAATTCGAGCATCCCCGGTGTCCGCAGCGGCGTACACCGAGGCGCTCGACGACGAAAACGATTGCTGAAAATCCGCGTTTTTCCAGCGTATCGCCGTGAGCGGATTCTAGTCCCCTACCCTGTGACCCGCAAGTTAACGCTCGTGCTTCGCGCGCTCGGTCGCCGCCCGTCCCTACAACCATCGGCGACACGAGCCGTGCATTTCATGCACCTCGGGGCGCATTGACCTCACCGCAAGCCCCACCCGCGGCGATGTCTGACGCGCTTGGACGGATTGATTTCGTCCAAGGCGCGTCCCTCCCCTCGTCCTCGCTGCCGTTCACGAGCCCCCCAATTACAGCCCGGTCCGCGTGCTCCCAGCCCGAGCGCCCGCCTTCGTGCAGGCGGGCGTCGCGACCCTGCTTCACAGAGCCTGAGGGGTGCCCTTGATGCGCTTCGGCAAGACCTCGTCGATGAGGCCGTACTCCTTGGCCTGATTGGCGCTCAGGTAGAAATCTCGCTCGATGTCCTTGGCGAGCTCCTCGCGATTCTTGCTCGTCGCGTCGGCGAGGATGTCGATCAAGGTCTCTTTCATCTTCTTGATCTCACGCGCCTGGATCTCGATGTCCGTCGCCTGGCCACGCGCGCCGCCGAGGGGCTGATGGATCATCATGCGCGCGTGCGGCAGCGCGTACCGGCGGCCCCTGTGGCCCGCCGCGAGCAGCACCGCGCCCATCGACGCGGCCTGACCGATGCACATCGTCGAGACCGGGCAACGGACGTACTGCATCGTGTCGTACATCGCGAGACCACTCGTCACGATGCCACCAGGGCTGTTGATGTAGACCTGGATGTCCTTGTCCGGATCCTCGCTCTCGAGGAACAGGAACTGCGCGATGACGGCGTTCGCCACGAAGTCATCGATCTCGGTCCCGATGAAGACGATCCGGTCCTTGAGCAGGCGGCTGAAGATGTTCCACTCACGCTCGCCGCGGTGGGTCACCTCGGTGACCGTGGGCAGGACATACCCCTGCTCCCGGAGCGTGGTGAGGCCCGACGCCCGGTCGCGTTCCACCGAATCGTGGTCCCGCTCGAGAAACTCCATCGCCTGCTTACGTGTCTCGACTCGTCGGATCATCCAGGGCTCCGCTGTGGTTCGGCAAAAGGGTGCCGGGAGGCCCTAGTCGTGAGCCAGAAGCCTGCCGTTCGCAAGCCCGAACCGAGAGGTTCGTGTGAAGAAATGCGGCGGCCGAGCGTGAGGCATTTTCCCGCTTCGGCCCGCAAATTTCGTTCGAGCTGAGAGAAGGCCGCGAGCCTGGAGAGTGGCCGCGTGACGTGAAGACGAAAACGGGCGCGCTGGTGACACCAGCACGCCCGCTCGTGAGGACCGCGATCGTTCGCGGAGGCCGTCAGGCTTCCGTGATCTTCGAGGCGGCCTCGATGAGGTCGAGGATCTTGTCCTCCAGGATCATGCCGATCAGCATCTCCTGCTTCTTCGGATCCCGGTACTCGGCCTTGACCTTGGCGACGTTCTTGCCCGTCTGCTCGGCCAGCTCCTCGTACCCCTTGTCGATGTCCTGCGGCGTGACCTGGACCGTCTTCGCCTTGGCGATCTCCGCCATGAGCAAGCCCGCGCGGACCTTCGTCTCGGCGTCGGCGTGCACGCGCGCGCGAATCTCGGGCGTCATCTCGAGGCGCTGGCCCTGGCGGCGCGCCGCCGTGACGAGCTCGCGCTCCGTGAGCTGCGCCTGCTGCTCGACGAGCGAGGGAGGCACCGGGATCGGGTTCGCCCGGCAGAGCTCGAAGACGAGCTTCTCGGCGACGGAGTCGGTCGCCTTCTGCTTGAGCTCCTTCTCGATCTTCGCCGAGAGCGCAGCACGCATGGCCTCGAGGTTCTCGTGGCCCACGTCCTTCGCGAACTCGTCGTCGACCTCGGGGAAGTTCCGCTCGCGGACCTCCTTCAGCGTGACGTGGAACGTGCCCGTCTTGCCGCGGAGGGTCTCGTTCGTGTGGCGCTCGGAGAAGCTGACCGTGGCGTCCTTGGCCTCGCCGACGCTCAGGCCGGTGAGGATGTCCTCGATCTCCTTGAAGATCTGGCCGCTGCCGATCTCGGTCTCGATCTCCTGCTCCTTCGCGTCACGGGACTTGCCGTCGACGTCGAGGGTGAAGGCGATACGGACGAGGTCGCCGGCCTTGGCCGGGCGCTCGGGCTCGGGCGCGGCGAGGGTCGCGTGCTCGCGGCGGAGACGGGCGACCTCGGCGTCGATCATGTCGGCCGTGACCTCGGTCTTCGGCCGGCTGACCTCGAAGCCCTCCCACTTCACCTCGGCGATGTCGGGGCGGACCTCGAAACGCGCCTTGTAGGAGAAGGCCTCCTCGGGGCGCAACTCGACGGGGGCGATGTCGGGCTGCGAGAGGGGCTGCACCTGCTGCGCGGCGAGGGCACGGTTGAGCGTGGTGTCGACCAGCCGGCGGGCGACGTCCGCGTGGATGCTGCCCGAGTACAGATGGGCGAGCACGTGACGCGGCGCCTTGCCTTGGCGGAAGCCCCTCACGCGGGCGGAGCGCTGGAGGTTGGCGTAGGCCTTGTCCACCTCGGTGCGAACCTGCTCGGCAGGGATCTCGACCTTGAGCTCGACGAGGACCGGGGAGAGCTTTTCGACGGTGACTTGCATGGGCGTTCGCTTGAAGGAACGGCGCCATGCCATGCACGCGGAGAGGGGTCAAGCGAGGGCGAGTTTGGAAGCAAAAAAAGAGCCCCGACGGAGAGGCGCCGTCGGGGCTCTGGTGAAGGTCGAGCACCCAGGAGGTCCTGGCGAGACGTAGGGCTCGGCCCCCCGATACCTCCGATGCCGCAGGGCTTCGGGCGTATCGGGGGACGGAGGCCCGCTCGCGGCGGGCCCCCAGCCTCAGAAGTCGCGCATGGACGCGAAGGGATCGTCGTCCTGGTCGACCTCGAGCTCCTCCTCGAAGGAGGTATCCTCGACGATGTCCTCCAGGCTGAGGTTGACGCGGGTGCCCGCGCGGATGATCTCGCGCTCGAACTCGGCGAAGTTCTGGAAGCTCTTCGGCAGCGGCATGGCTCTCTCCTCGGCAGCGCGGGTTCGGCAGCCCGCGCGAATCGGCTCAGGTCGTTCGGCGGTCGGGGTTCGGGAAAAGCGAGAGGACGCGGGCACTCGCGGAAGGGCTCGGCGCAGACCAGAAGGCCCGCGCGAGCACGCGGTCACACGCGGTCGACACGTGGTGGGTGGAAAGGGCACTCGCGAGCCGAAGCCCACGCGCCCCGGCGCGCCTCGGGCCCCCCGAGCGGCGCGACGTCGTCGTCGTCGTTTTGCTTGTCCTACATGCACCCACAGCGAGCGACATGTGCGCCACTGTAAAGACTGGTGAGTCAAGGGCCAAAAAATCGTGATCGACGCGCCCTCGACGGGGGGGCGAGGGTCGTGTAAGCAGCCGCTACCCACGGGATCGTCCCCCGGGACGGACGACCCTACCGAGCGCCCTCAGGCGCGGCGTTCCCGGCACATTTCATGGCCCCCTCGCCCCTCATCTATGCCGTCGCCAACCAGAAGGGCGGCGTCGGCAAAACGACGACCTCGGTGAACCTGGCCGCGAGCCTCGCCGCTGCCGAGAAGCGGACGCTGCTCGTGGACTGCGATCCGCAGGGCAACGCCTCGAGCGGGGTCGGCGTGCGCCGGCCCAACATCGAGCGCTCGCTCTACGACGTGCTCATCGGACAATCGACGCTGCGCGAGGCGGTGATGTCGACGTCGGTGCCGCGGCTCGACGTGGTGCCAGCGACGCAGGACCTCGTGGCTGCAGAAATCGAGCTCGTGGACGCGCCCGACCGCGCGACGAAGCTCCGGGACGCGCTCCGGCCGCACACCGCAGGCTACGAGTACGTGATCCTCGACTGCCCGCCGAGCCTGGGGCTGCTCACGCTGAACGCGCTGGTGGCCGCGCACCGGGTGCTCGTGCCGCTGCAGTGCGAGTACTACGCGCTGGAGGGGCTGACGTACCTGATGGCGACGATCGACCGCGTGAAGGCGGCCTTCAACCCGGACCTCGGCGTGGAGGGGATCGTGCTGACGATGTACGACGGGCGGACCTCGCTGACGCACCAGGTCGCCGACGAGGTGAAGGGCCACTTCAAGGTCTTCGACTCGATCATCCCGCGCAACGTGAAGCTCTCCGAGGCGCCGTCGCACGGAAAGCCGGTGCTGCTCTACGACGCCTCGTCGAAGGGAGCGCAGGGCTACCTGAGCCTGGCGCGCGAGATCCTCGAGGTGAACCGGCCGAAAGGCAAAGCCGCGAGGCCGAGGCCATGAGCACGGACCCGAAAAACGCGCCGCGCCGCGCCCTCGGACGTGGGCTCGACGCGCTTTTGCCCGCCGCCGCGCCGCCCTCGCCGTCCGGCGCGTCGTACGGGGACAAGAGCGTGTTCCTGTGCCCGATCGAGCGCATCGGGCCGCAGCCGGGGCAGCCGCGGCAACACTTCGACGACGAGGCGCTCGAGGAGCTCACGGCGTCGATCCGGGAGCACGGGATCCTCGAGCCGATCGTCGTGCGAAGGGCGCAGGCGGGCGCCGACAAGTACGAGATCATCGCGGGCGAGCGGAGGTGGCGCGCAGCGCAGCGCGCGGGCCTGAAGGACGTGCTCGTCGTGGTGAAGGACGTCTCGCCGAAGGACGCCTTCGAGCTCGCGCTCGTGGAGAACGTGCAGCGCGAGGACCTGAACCCGATCGAGCTCGCCGAAGCGTTCGACCGGCTGCTGCGGGAACACGGCTACACGCAGGAGTCACTCGCGGACCGCGTGGGCAAGAACCGCTCGACGGTGGCGAACAGCCTGCGGCTCCTGAAGCTGCCGCAACGCGTGCGCTCGATGGTGATCGGCGGCGACCTCAGCGAGGGCCACGCGCGCGCGCTGCTCGGCGCGCCCGACGACAAGGCGATGGAAGAGATCGCCGACAAGGCCCTGCGTGGTCGGCTGCCGGTGCGGAAGGTGGAAGAGCTCGTGCGCACCTCGCGTGGCCCGAAGGAGGGCGGCGGGGGCAAAGGCCCGAAGGCCGAGGGGCCCGCAGCGAAGTCGCCAGGGGTGAAGGACCTCGAGGCGCGGCTCATGCGAAAGCTCGGCGCGAAGGTCGAGGTCCGCGACAAGGACGGGCGCGGCGAGATCGCCGTGGCGTACGGGTCGCTCGACGAGCTCGATCGGCTGCTCGCGCTTCTCGGCGCGTGAAGCCTCGGGCGTAAGGCCCGTCGCTTGCGGTGTCCGCCCGGTCGCCGCACCATCCCTGCGTGCCGAACGTCGTGCCCGCGCTCGCGATGTTCTTCGGGCTGATGGTGCTCGCGGGCTTCGTGCCGCAGCCCCTCACGCCAGCGACGCTCCTGGCCGCGAAGGCGGCGCCGCCGTGGGCCCTCGCGCTCGTCGCAGCCGTGGCGGCGGCGCTCGCGGCGCTCGTGGATCACCGGATCGTGCGGGGGACGTTCCAGATCCAGAAGCTCGCGGAGATCCGGCAAAAGCCGCTGTTCCAGCGCGCCGAGGGGTGGGTGAAGGTCGCGCCGTTCCTGACGACGACGGCGTTCGCGGCGCTGCCGCTGCCGTTCATCATCGTGCGTGTGCTCATGCCACTCTCGGGCTACTCGGCGCTGCGATACGCCGTGGCCGTGGGGCTCGGGCGAGCGCCACGCATCTACGTGATCGCGACGGTGGGCAAGGAGTTCGACATCCCGACGGAGCTCCTCGTCGGGGCGATCGCGCTCGGCGCGCTCGTGTCGCTCGCGGCGTACGTGCAGCAGCGGCGCGCGCCTCGCGCTTGAGGGGCGGGATCAGCGTTTGTTGATCGCCTTGAGCTCGCGGAGCTTGTCCTTGGCGGCCTTGCCGATCGGCGAGTCCTTGCCGAGCTCCACGGCCTTGCCCATGGAGAACTCCGCGCTTTGCGGCTTCTGGAGCGCGAGCTGCGCGAGGCCCATGTAGTAGTACCCCGCGGCGTAGTCGGGCTTCACCTTGACGGAGGCCTCGTAGTCGGCGAGCGCGCCGGCCTCGTCGCCGAGCTCGTGCTTGCAGGTGCCGCGGCGGACGAACCACTCGGGATCCGTGCCCTTGAGCTTGATCGCGCGGTCGAACGCGGCCACGCAGTCGCCGAACGCCTTGCCGTAGCCGAGCATGCGGCCGACCGTCACGAGCATCGCGGGATCGTCCTTCGTGCCCTCGAGGACCTTCTTCAGGTGCGGAACGGCCTTCTCGTGTTGTTTCGCCTCGGCGAGCATCGAGGCGTACTCGAAGCGCACCTCGACGGAGTCGGCCTTCGTGATGGCCGTGTCGTAAGCCTTCGAGGCGCCCTCGACGTCGCCCTTGAGGCCAAGCGCGTAGCCGAGGTTCCGGAGCATGCCGACGTCGCCGGGCGTCTTTTCGAGCGCGGCGCGGAGGTACTTGATGGCGTCGTCGGCGCGCGGCGGGCTCGTCGAGAGGTAGATCGCCGCGAGGTTCTGCGCGGCCGCAGCGAGCCCGGGTTTGCGCTCGAGCGCGGCGAGGTACGACTTCTCGGCGCCGGCGAGGTCGTTCTCCTTTTCGAGCACGAGGCCCATGTACGCGTGTGCTTCGGCGTTGTCCGGCGAGGCCTTGAGCGCGCGCTCGAGG
>Ga0307406_10002355_pt1 | contig 10273 bp, 7 predicted proteins | sample 322Cmetagenome_3_FD_203706 | JGI IMG/M metagenome (GOLD analysis project Ga0307406, IMG submission 203706) | Maize rhizosphere microbial communities from greenhouse at UC Davis, California, United States - 322HYB-C-2 | ecosystem: Host-associated > Plants > Roots > Rhizosphere > Soil | place... | reverse complement strand
TCGACCGGCACGGGGTTCGAGACGGTCATCTACTAGCGAAAGAGCCGCGCCCTGCCCCGCGCGCAGCCGCTCACCGAGGCACATCGCCAGGCCTGCCCACCGCGGTGCTACGCTCGCCCTCATGGACGAGTACACGCCCGAGATGCTCGCGATGCTGGAGCGCCAGCGCGAGCACTTCGCGAGCGATGATCACGTCCGGCGCGAGGTCGAGGTCTGGAAGGACAGCACGCCCGAGGAACGGCTCGCAGAGCTCGCGGAGATGTGCGCCGCCGGCGACTTCTTCCTGTCCCGCATGGATCCGCGGCAGCTCGAGCTCGTGCTTCGGCCGGAGCCGCTCCCCGAGGACACGATCGCGATCCTGATGGCGTTGCGGAACTCCGGCCGATGAACGCCTTCGAGCTCTCCGAGCACATCGCGAAGCGGCTCGATGAAGATGGCCTGCCCTACGCGATCGGCGGTGCGCTCGCGCTGACCGCGTGGACGTTGCCGCGCGACACCAAGGACGTCGACATCTCCATCTTCGTCGCCGAGCACGAGTTGCCGCGCGCCATCGACGCGCTCGAGCGTGCAGGCGTCATGATCGATCGCGCAGACGCTGAGCGGTCCGTGGCGAGGATCGGCATGTTCACGGGGCGCGCCGGCAGGACCCTGGTCGACGTGTTCATCAGCCGTCACCCTCACTTCCTCGAGATGCAGCAGCGCCGCCACAAGCTGCGCACTCCCTCGGGCGCAGAGCTGTGGTTCGTCTCCGCCGAGGATCTCTGCATCATGAAGCTGATCTACGGGCGATCGAAAGACGTCCCGGATCTCGAGCGGATGTTCGCGGCGCTACCGCTGGATCTCGCATACGTGCGCGCCTGGCTGACGAAGATGGCTCCGGCGGGCGACCGCCGGTTCGCGCTGCTGGACGACCTCGAGCGCCGGTTCGCCGCTCGCGGCTAAATTCGAGCTCGCGCTCGATGAACCACCGCGAGGGACTCAGTGGCCCAGGGCAGCCCTGCGCGCGGCCTGGAGCTCGTCGCCAGGCTTCCAGGCTGGCATCTGGTCTGGACCGGCCCGGCGGGGACGCGCGAGCGCACGGGCGCAGCGCTTCGATGACGCCCTGTTGGCTACCACGCACGCCGAGGCGTTTGCCGACTGAACGGCGCCTCCGCCCCATACCGAGTGCACCGGCGCCGACTTCGCTCCCACTGCGCTCGACCCGGACCTGTGCCGCAGAGCTGGCACCTGCACACCGCGCTGAAGTCGCCGACAGCGTCGTTAGACGACGGGTTGGTGGCTTCCGGCAGCTGGTGGGGGCATCGCGGCGCTGGCCATCGAGCCGCGCAGCGACGCTCTCTGGCTCCCGGTCGTCAGACACCGGCCCTATCCTGTTCGCCATGCCGAGTGGCTCAGGGAGTGGCACGAAGCGCGTTGGATCGCCGGCACTCAGCCCGACGCTCCGCGGCTTCTTGAACGATTGGCAGCCGCGTCAGCGTCGGACGCTAGGGATGCTGAACGCCGTGCTCGTCCGACTGCAGGCGGTGGTGAACGTACATCCCGAGTGGGCAGAGTACGATCTGCTCACCCACTTGCTCGCTGCGCTGCACCTGGTTATCGAGAATGATCGGCTGACCGGTGGTCACACGGAGGAGCAAATCGCGGACGAGCTGGCCGGTCTCGTCGCCCAGGAGCATCCCGAGGACCCGCCTACGGTGCATCGCGCCATCGCGGAGGCGGTGGTGGACGTCCTCACGAACGCGCGCAACCGCCGACTTCGGTTACGTGACCGGTACATGCACGCCGTGGAGGGCGCGGTCGAGCATCGCGAGCAGAGCTTCGCTTTCGTGCGCGCGGTTGGCGACGAAGATGCACCGCAGCCGACGCTGCGCGCCACCCCCGAAGCCGTGAATGTCTTCCAGAACCTCTACCAGTTTGATCCCTCGGATCGCGCCGCCGCCGAGCGCTACCGGTCGCAGCGGATGCTCCAGCGCGCCGAGTACGATGAGGTTCTGAGCTCGGTCGAGCGCCGCGCGACGTCTGTCCATGGCCTCCGTGGCGAGCTCGAGGCGCTCATTCGTCAAATCGGCTACAACGTGCGCGACGTCGACTATGTCTCCGACATCATCCCGCGCCTCGACGAGGTTCTCGAGGTCGTCTCCGAGCAGGTCGAGGCCGAGGAGAAGTTTGCCGATGCAGTCGCGGACCTGACCCACCACGCGGCGCCGGACCTGGCGCGCTTGCAACGAATCAGGGGTGGGCTGCGGACGCTGATCTCGGCGCTCGGACAGCTACAATCCGCCGCGCTTGCGATGCGGCGGCGCTTCGAGGCCGAGCAGGACCGTCAACTCTTCACCTTCCGACGCATCACGATCAATCCACAAGCCCAACTCCTGGAGCCGCTCCTGGGCGCGCCACCAGCGGTGGCGTTCGACGTGCTCGCCGCTCCCCTGGCCGTATGGCTCGGACCTCGCCCGCCTGCGGTCCTACATTTCGGAGCCGTCGTGGCGCGTTCGATTCCGGTCGAACGGGTGGTCGCCGCCAAGAATCGCGTGGATCCCTTCGATCTGGGAGAACGGAGAGCCGAGGATGAGACAGTCACGCCGGCCCTCCTGGCCGGCATCACTGCCATCCTCGACGCGCTCGATCGACCGATGCGGCTGTCCGAGCTCCTCGCGCTCGCGGAGACCGCGCAGCTGCCCCAGGACGTCGCGCGACGTCTGCCGTGGGCGCTGGCGGTCACGATCGCCAACGCGTACGGGTACACCGGCTCGGGCCGGGACACTCCGCTCGTCCTTCGTGGTTTCAACCACGACCGGCTCGTGGTTGTGTCGGACCAGACGCCGCTTCCCGACAACGGCTTCGTCGTCGGCGACGATGTACTCGTCGTCCCGCGCCGGAGCGGTACCCCGTGACGAACGTCGACGCCACCTCGGACATCGGGCGTCTGCTCGCCTTCGCCCTCGATGTCACGTCGGCTCCGGGCGGGAGCGGTGCCGGCGGTGATTACGCGCGCCTCGTCGAGCGGTACCGAGAGGACGCTGCATTCCGCGCCATGTTCGACAGCGTACTCGAGGGCGCAGGCTGCGAGGTGGCCGCTGCGGACAGCAGCGTCGGCCTCGTCATCCGGACTCGCGCCGATGGCCCCTGGGCATGGCCCGCGCGCTCCGTCGACCTGCCGTGGAACCGGAGCTTCGAGGAGCCTCAACCGAGAGCGGCGCGAGCGCTCGTCGTACTGGCGTTGCTCGCGTTCGTCGCGCCATCCGCGGCCGACATGGACGACCTTCTCTCGGACCCCGCGATCGTCCTCCCGCCGATCGGGGTACGGGAGCTCGAGCAGTTCATCCGCGACTTCTGCGCCCAGCACGAAGCGCGGAGCTCCGACCCGGCCGGCGACGAGTCCACGCGCCCACTGTGGTGGCACTGGATGCAGCTGCCCACCGACGCCCCCACCGCGAAGCGTATCTCGCGCAGCACCACGACCTACATCGTGCATGACGTGCTGTCGTTCCTGCAGTCCGCCGGGTGGCTCATCGACACGACCCCGAACCGAGCCTCCGCCGACAAGCGCTACCGGCCTCGACGCCGCCTGCTCCATCACTATCGAGATCTCCTCGTTGACGACGTGTTCACGGCGCTTCGGAGGTACGCTCAGGAACGCTCGCTGGCGCCTGCGGACGAGTCGGGAGCGGACGGCTGATATGGGCCCGATCACGGGGATCCGGATCGTCAACTTGCGCGTCCGCGACAAGGTCGCGTATCCCGACGTCACGCTCGATCTTGTCGGGCGCCAGGCCGACCACATTGTCGTCGGCCTCGAGAACGGCGGTGGCAAGTCCACCCTCCTGGGCGCCGTCTATCACGTGTTCGTCCCCGAGGCCGACGAGTTCCTGCCGCGACGGGCTCAGCGACGTCAGGGCAAGCAAGGCGAACCGAAGAAGCTCGAGGACTACGTGCCCGGCGGGGATCCCACCCACTTCATCGTCGAGATCGACGCCCCGACGCCCGACGGCACGCTTCCCCTGGGAGGCGGACCGCGGCTTCTGATAGGGGCGTGCCTGTGGAAGCCAGCGGGCGCACCCCCGACCGCGCAAGCCGACGAGTTCTTCTGGTCGGCGCGGGGTGTCACTCCGCGGCTTGCGCTGAAGGCGTTCGAGCTGCGTGGTTCGAGTGGCCGCCTCCTCGATCACGCGGAGTTCCGCGCGCGCATGAAGCAGCTCCGCTCCGAGCTACCGGCGGCGCAGGTGGCAATCGAGGAGGGCAAGGGTGCCTGGCAGCGCCATCTCCGGGATCTCGGGATCGATGTCGAGTACGTTCGCCAGTTCCTCCTGCGCATGAACGAGGACGAAGGCGCCGCGGACCGCGTCTTCACGTACGCATCCTCGCGGGCCTTCTTGAATAGCCTAGTGGGTGTCGTCGGCGATCCCGCGTCGATCGCTCAGTTGAAGAACCGGCTTGTCGAGACATCCGAGGACGCGGCTGCCGTCGCAATCGACCGGCGCCGCGTGTCGCTGCTCGAAGCGATGGTCGCGCAGCTCGGCCCGCTCGCGCGGACGATCGGTGAGCTGACCGCCCGGCTCGGTGAGCGCGATACGACGGTCACTCGTCTCCTCGCAACGCGAGCTCGCGTCGACGAGCATCTCAAGAACGCGAGGCGGGCCGCTGAGGAATGCTCGGCTCGCAAGGGGCGCCTCGAACGTGCATTGATTGAAGCGCGCAGCGCATATAGCGACATTCATGCGCGCTACGTCCAGGCGCGGCTACAGGTCGCGCAGCTAGAGGCGCGCGCCGCGCGCGCCGCGGTGGACCATGCCGGCGCCGAGCGCGAACGCGCTCGCACCCGTGAGCGCACGGCGCTGGCCGCTTCCTTGCTGGCCGATCGGCGCACCGCCGATGCGCGGATTCGCGAACTCGACGAGCTCCTCGCGACGCGCGCCCTCGAAGCCGAACCCATCCGGCTGGCGCTTGCGTCCGCGATCCGCGCGTTTAATGAACGCTTGACTGCCGATCGCGATGAGGCTGAGCGCCAGGCTGCGACGCTCACGACTGCGATCGAGCTGGCGTCGAAGGAATACCAGCAGGCGAACGACGAACGCTCGCGCGCGGAGGCTGCGCTCGCTGCACTCGCAGTCGAACGCGCGTCGCTCGGCCGCGAAGATGGCGACATCGTGCGGCAGCTGACGGCGGCGATCGCCGCCGGGGCTCTCGAGTCGATGGACCAGGATGCATCTCACGCCGCGCGCGATGCAAGGACACGCGCTTCCGCAGCGAGCGCTCGGGCCGAGGAGCTCGAGGCGCAGCGCCTGCGCGCCGATGGTGTTCTCGCGAGACTCCATGCTCGCAGCAATGAACTCGCCGAGGCCACCGGCCGTGCCGAGCTGAGCGTCCGGCAAGCGCAACGCGAGCTCGATCGCGCGTTGGTAGCCACCCGTGCGCTCGAGGATGCGGTCGTGACCTCCGGGTTCGTCGAATCGAGCAGCGTCTCGCTCGACGCGGACTCCGAGGCGCTCATCGCGCGCCTGGGAGAGGTGAGCGACGCCGCACGCCGCAAGCAAGGCAGCGCGGCAGTCGCGTCGGCCGCCGCCCGTCGTGCCGCCACATGGCTAGCGGATCGCCAGCGGCTCCCCCCGCGCGGAGACGTGGAGCGACTCTGCGACGCGGCCCAGGCGAAGCGGTTGGGCGCGCATCCCGGCTGGAGCTATCTCGCGACGCTGCCCCCTGAGGTCGCCACATCATTCGCGGCCGCCCATCCCGGCCTCGCTGACGGCGTGATCGTCAACGTTCCGGAGGATCTCGACGCGGTCGTCGAGCTCGTTGCGAGCGCTCGGGATAGCCTCGATGGACCGATCGTGGTGGGCCCAGCGGCCGCGTTCGAGAGCACCCATCCGCGTGACGCGCGTATGACGGTCGTGCTGCCCCATGATGCTTACTGGTCGCGGATTGCCGCGCTCGACATCACGGACGCTCGGTCCGCCGAGGCCGTTCGATGGGACGAGGAGTACGTCACCGCCTCCGCTCACGGCGATGCCGCGACGTCCTTGCGCGAACGGATCGTTGCGTGGATCCGCGAGGTCGGTCCCGGCGGGCTCGACGCTCGTACCGCTACGCTTGCGGGCGAGCAAGCCGGCGCCACCCAGATCGCCCAGGAACGCGCGTCCGTCGCGGACACGATCGCGGACGAGACGGAGGCACGACACGACGTGGAGACCCGACGCGATGAAGCGAAGAGCGAGGCCGCCCGATCCATCGCGCAGGCGGAGCGGCTCGATACGCTCCACGTGCACCAGATGCGGCGCAGAGAGATTGACACGCGTCGTACCGCCGCTGCACAGGAGGAGGTCGCGGCCGCAGCCACGCGCGACGCCGCGCTTGCGCATGCCAGCGACGCCGAGGCGCGGCGGTCGGCGGGAGAAGCGCGGCGCGTGGCGCTGGGCGTGGCGATCGGGGCACTTCAGGAGCAGCGCCGCGAGCTCGCATCCTTGGCGGCCGTGGTCCTTCGACCGGATGATCCCATTGCCGCAGCCGATGCCGCGGCCGATCGTCAGCTTCTCGCTGAGCACATACGCGATCGCGATGCGAGGTGGCGAGGAGCCGTCAGCGATCCTCAGCTGCGATCGCAGCTCGACACCCTGCGCTCCGAAGTCCGCGAACTCGAGCGCAAGCTGCGTGACTACGAAGACGTCGCCGCGCCTGCTCGGTCGCTGCTCAAGGCGGCCCCTTCGCGCGCGGCCGACGACTACCGTCGCGACACAGATGCCGCCCGACGTGATGTCGAGTCGCTGGGCGAGCGGATCGGCGAGCTGAAGGCGAAGGCTGACCAGCTCGATGCCGTGGTCGGGACGATCAAGGAGGAGCTCCGCACCGTACGCCGCCCGGCGGAGCTCACGGCCGAGGAACGCACCGACGATCTCGCGACTGCGCGGGCCATTCGCGACGACCTCCTGCGCCGGCGCGACGACGCGATGAACGTTCGAACGGCGCGCGAGGGGGACCTGGCGACCGCGGAGGCAGACGAAGAGCGTGCTGCCGGACGCGTCGAGTTACTGACGCCGGTGCCACCGCGCCTTCTCGCCGGCCTTCGGGCGCTGGTCCGCGGCACTCCGCTGATCCCTGCCCTCGACGTCCTGGAGCAGTCTACACCGTTCGACGTCACCGCGATCCTCGCCGACCCCGAGCTCCCGGAGTGCTTGGCAACCATCGTGCGGACGTACGAGGCAGCCCTCGTGCTGGACTCCGATGGACACGGTATGGCACGAGCCCTAGCTGACCTCGACGCCGAAGTAAACCGTCTCGAGAAACGCCTCATCGACCTCGAAGCTGCAGCGACGGCGCGTCTCGACACCACCGAGGCGCTGCTTCGCGATTCATCAGACGATGTCGTAAAGAACGACCGCATGATCCAGATGTTCCGGGCGGCACCTCGGCGTGCCTTGACCGAGCTCGCCGTCCAGCATCATGGCGACGTGGTGCAACGTCTCGAAGCCACGAGACACCACGTCGGCACGTTCGACGCTCGCCTGCAAGCGCTCGGCGAGACCATCTACGCCACCGTCGCCGATCTTCTGCGCGAGGTTCGCCAAACCGTCCGCGACTCTCAGCTACCGAACACACCCGCGATGGGTCGATGGGCGGGCTCCGAGCTGCTCAAGCTCGGAGGCCTCGACACGCTCAAGGTCGACGAGAAGAAGGCTGCGATCACCGCGACCTTACGCGGCTGGTTCGATCCAGCTCAACTCGAGAACCGATCGCGCCGGTTCGATGGCGACGAGGTGGTGCATGAGCTTCTGCGCGCGGTGTCACCGCAGTTCACGGCCCGCATCCTGATCCCCTCGGACCCGCTCGACCCCGAGCACATGCCGGTCGATCACCTCGCGCGGGAGACGTCCGGCGGGGAAGGTGTGGCCGTCGCGTTGATCATGGCATCGCTCCTCGCATCGAGACGGGCGTCGATGCGCGGCCACCGACGGACGACGCTGATGCTCGACAATCCGTTCGCGAAGGTGACCAAGCCCGAGTTCCTCCGTCTGGCGCGCGACGTGGCGACGGAGCTCCGTGTCCAGTTGGTCCTGTTCACCGGCATCCGCGACGTCGCCGCGCTCGCCGTGTTCCCGCAACTCACGCAGCTCCGGGTCTCACGCCGGCAGAACGCAAATTTCGTCGTCCCGTACGAGATTTCGGACGAGCGTCTGCAGCCGCTGCTCCGCGATGGCACGCTGTACGTTTCGCCCATGGAACGCAGCGCCGCCCAGCACGGCGACGCCCCAGGGACATGGCCGCTCATGTCCGCCGTCACCGTCATCAATCGCGGCGCGCTGGACGATCCGACATGACGCCGACCACCAGCATTCCGATCGCCAGTGATGAGGTCGTCGATGCCTTCGCGACGGCCATCGTCCAGACCGGCTCGGTCGCGCTCGCGCTCGACACGCTCCTGACGCTGTGGGACGCGGTCGATCCCGGGTGGGCGGCCACAACGGGCGGCCGTCTGCGGCTCGCCGATGCACTACACCGCCTGGAGAGCGCCAGCGTCCTCAGGCTACCGTCGGCGCGTGGCCCGTGCTGGGATCCTGCGCTACCGCGCCTGCCCACGAAGATCTCGATTCCGATGAACCGCCGCGCTCGCGGCCGCGTCCTCGATCCTGCGGCGGAGCTGTGGGTGCCGGCGCTAGACTGGGCCGCGAGCTGGATGCGCTCGACCCGTCCCCCGCAGCGGCTGCGCGCTTCGCTCGTCGCGATCAACCGCTGGCTCGCGGCGCGGACCGGCAGTGCACCCGAACCGATCAGTCGCGAAGAGCGTTCGCTGGAGATCTTCGACGACGAGAAGCACCTCGCCCCGCTGACCGGATCGGTGCTATTCGCCCCGGGCCGCGTCACACTCGAGCTCCTCGCCTGCGACCCGCCGCTCGGAGGCGTGCGGGTCGCACGCCTCGCGGAGATGGGCCCAGTGCTCGTGCTCGAGAACAAGGCCAGCTTCGACTCGGCGTGGCGCGCCCTGCGCAATCGCGCGGCGGCAGGCGGCCGGCCGAGCTACGCGGCGCTGGTCTTCGGCGGCGGTGACCAAGCATCCACGCTGGTGCCCGACCTGTTAGCGCTGGAAGGGCTCATCGGTGTCCGGCCAACGATGCTCGACTATGCCGGCGACGTGGACGTGGCCGGGATCGCCGCTGCTGCCGCGTTCCTCGATGCCGCTCACGCTACAGGAACGGCGGCGCGCCCTGCCCATGCCATTTGGGAGGCGCTTGCTGCCGCCTCGCCAGTCGGGGAGGATCTCACTGGAGACGCCGAGGAGCGACGTGATGCGATGGCCGCGGCTGTCCGCCTCGGCCTGCCGGACGCGGTAGCTAACCGCCTGCGCGAGGGCGTGCGTGTCCCGCAGGAACGCCTGACGCGCCTGACGTTCGCCCAGACCATTTGGTGGGAACCGGCTCCGCGCTGAGGCCCCGCTTCATCGAGAGTGGCTCGCACTGCGCCCAATATCGCCGAGCCGTAATCGCGAACGATTTTGATCCGAGGAGGAGACCTTTCCCCGTCACGCCCGGCAAAGTGATCCAGATCTGTGATCTCAGTTTTCGTCGGCAGTGGCAGTCCGACTCCACACTCGAAACCTCCGGCTTCACATGAGATTCAGGAGGCCAGTACCAATTGATCATGTCTTCGCGTTCCAATGCGCGCCAATTCCCGTTGAGTTCGCTAACTCGTGCTATTGGGCCGTGGTCGCGACGCACTTAACTCCCTTCGAGTTCAGCGAACAGACAAAGTAGATCGCGGCACGGCCTGAGACTATCGAAAGACCGAGTTTCGGACGCCGCGCATGATCGTGCACTTCAGCGATCGAGTCTAAAGCGCAACCTCTTGTAATGTTACCGTTACAGCGATTTGCCACGCATTGGCACTCGGTTACATCAGCTGTGCAAGCCGGCAAAAGATCGCGCACCGGCGGCGATACCGCACCAATGGGCGCGCCTGGCGGCGGCGCGATGGCCACAGCGGAAGGAGGCTTCGCGCGAGACGCGAGACGCGAGACGCGAGACGCGAGGGGCGCGGGGGTTACAGGCCGAGCTGCTTGGCGACGATGATCTTCATGATCTCGTTGGTGCCGGCGAATATCCGCTGCACGCGGGCGTCCATGAAGGCGCGGGTCACCGGGTACTCGAGCATGTAGCCGTACCCGCCGAAGAACTGGAGGCAGGTGTCGATCACCTCCTGGCAGGTGTCGGTGATCCAGAACTTGGCGATCGAGCACTCCTTGACGAGGTACTTGCCGGCGACGTGCTCGGCGATGACCTTGTCGACG
>Ga0307406_10002351_pt1 | contig 10277 bp, 8 predicted proteins | sample 322Cmetagenome_3_FD_203706 | JGI IMG/M metagenome (GOLD analysis project Ga0307406, IMG submission 203706) | Maize rhizosphere microbial communities from greenhouse at UC Davis, California, United States - 322HYB-C-2 | ecosystem: Host-associated > Plants > Roots > Rhizosphere > Soil | place... | reverse complement strand
TCCGAGGACCCCGGCCCATTGCGCGGCGTGCCCGTCACCGGAGAGTTCTGCCGCCACCCGATCGGAAGCGCTCTTCCCGGCACGCACCGTGGCCGGATCGAGGGAATCCAGAGCGCGGACGAGTGCGTCCTCCGTGAAGTCGTCCGTGACGATGCCGAGATCATGACGGCGGGTGAGATCGGCCATCTCGGCCGAGGGGCCGACGATCACCGCGAGCCGCGCCTGAACGAAATCGAAGAACTTGTTGGGCAGGGCCAGCTCCCCGTTCTCGGTCGTCGGCGGCAGGACGAAGACACCGACATCGCATCGGTTCAATGTGGGCACCAGCGTGTCCCGCGGCACGGGCGCATGCAGGGATACCCGCTCACCCGCCTCCTCCGCGAGGTGCGCGAGCTCGTCGTGGAACCGGACGTCGTTCGGCACGAGGTAGAGATCGAGGGTCACGTCGGTCTTCGTGCGCGTCACCCCGCGGACGAGCTGGCGGAGTCCTCTGCCGGGCTGAGCATTGCCGCTGTGCACGAGCCGGATCGGCTCGCCCACCGTGCCCGGCGACAGATCGAGAGAGGGCCCGGCGTTCGTGATGACCTCCGGGTCGAGCCCGAGCCGGCGATACCGCTCGGCGATCATCGGCGACACGGCCGAGGAGGTCGTCGTGAAGGGGACCACCCGCCGGAGGAGCCAGTCCAGGTATCGCTGCTGCCGCCGCGCCTCCGCGGTACCGTCGTCGTACACGAGACCGGGGAAGTACTCGTGCAGATCCACATGCATCGGCACCGCTCCCACGACCGGATGGACGGCAAGTGCGGCATCCGCGTTGTTCGCGATGACGGCGTCGAACCGCCGCCCGCGCAGGACGCGACGCGCTTCCCGGACGTACGGGATACGGCGATGCGTCCATCCGAAGACGTCTCGCTCGCGGGCGAGCGCGTCGACCTGCTGCATCACGCGGTTCGTAGGGTAGGTGCCGGCCGGATCGAGTTCGATGTGCTCCACATCGGGGTGCGGCGCTGGTCCGAACGAGCACGTCGTCACGGAGTGCTGCTCGACCGCCGCCATCACCTGCTTGATGGCCCGGGGATCCTTCGAGATGTCGGTGAACGAGGCCACCAGGACCGAGGCGGTCACGAGCGCCGACCTTCCTTTTCGATGATCGACGCGACCGCATCCGCCCAGACGCCGACCTGGGATTCGGAGGAGAGGGCATGCGACGCCGTGTCTGCAGCCCGCTTCGCCCGATCGACGACGTCGACGGTCAACCCGTCGAGCACGCGACGGATGCTCTCCTCCGTGAAGTCGTCGGTGACGACGCCGAGATCGTGCTCCCTGACGATGCGCGCCATCTCCAGCGACGGACCGACGATGATCGCGAGGCGCGCCTGGACGAAGTCGAAGAACTTGTTGGGCAGCGCCAGGGAGTTGTTCTCGCTGGTCGGAGGCAGCACGTGAATGCCGACGTCGTAGCCGTTGAGCGTCTCCACCAGCTCGCCCTGGCTGACGGGCTCGAGGATCCGGATCCGGTCGCCCAGGGAGTCGGCGAGCTCCGCCACCGCGGCGAGCTCGACCTGATTGTGCGTCATGAGGTACAGATCGAGAGAGACATCGGCGGAAGAGGCGGCCACCGCGCGCATGATCTCACCGAGGCCGCGATCGCGGAACGGATTGCCGCTGTGGACGAAGCGGATCGGTCGGCCCGTCGGCCGCACGGGCAGATCGCGCCGGTGCGTGGCGTTTGTCACGACGCCAGGGGTCACACCGAACTCGGCGTATCGGTGGGCGATCTCGGCTCCGACCGTCGTCGACGACGCCGCGGCGGCGCAGTGGGTGCGGACCAGCCAGGTCCAGTACCGGCGCTGGCGTTCGCCCAGACGATCGTCCGGCTGCGGAAGACCGGGGAAGAACTCGTGGAGGTCGGCGTGCACCCGGGTCGGGCCGACGATCGAACCGGCGACACCGACGGCGTCGGCGTCGTTGGCGATTGCCGCATCGAATCGGCGCCCGGCGAGCTTCTTCCTCGCCTGCCTGACGATCGGCGTCTGCCGGTACGACCAGGCGAACCACTCGCGCTCCCTGGCCACGTCGTCGATGAGGTTCCCGACTCGACCGCGGTGCGGCGTCCAGGCCTCGTCGAGCTCGATGTGCGTGACGTCGGGGTGCGGCACAGGCCCCGGCGAGCACGTCGTGACCTCGTAGTCGGCGGCGAAGAGGCGCACCTGCTTCATGACCCGTGGGTCGACGCTGATGTCGAAGAACGACAGGATCAGCAGCCGGGGACGTGGCTGGGGTCGGGACATGGATCGTGCTCCTTCGAAAGTCGCAACCATCCTCGCACGGCGCATTTCGCGCCCGTGCGATGCGACGCTCGTCAGTCCGCGAACCGGCGGGCGGCGTCGGGGAACACGCGTGCCGGCACGCCGCGGAGAACGCTGTACGGAGGAGCGACCGTGTTCTCGGTGACGACCGCTCCGGCGGCGATGACGCTGTGGTGGCCGATGTCCGCGCCCATGAGGACCACGGCGTTCGCACCGATGTGCACGTGGCCGCCGATCCGACTCGACGCGCGCTGGATGTCTCGGGCGCGCTCGCTGACGCAGCGCTCGACCGTGGAGTGCGTGTAGATCTGCACACCGGCGGAGATGTCGCAGCCGTCGTCGATCACGAGTCCGCCGCTGCCGTCGATGACCGTGAACGCGCCGATCCAGACGCCGTCGCCGATCTCGGGCTCGCCGACGATCCAAGCGTGCGGATTGAATCTGTTGGTGGGGAGGCCGTGCCACGCGGGCACCTCCTGGTTCGGCGACTCAGCGGGCTCTCTCACGGTTCGGCGCACCTCCATCCCATATGATACTTAGCAGTCTGCCCGCTTCCGTGATGCCACGGGAGCTCGATAACGAGAGAACTCGAAATCCATGTCTGTGCGTTCAAAATCCATCCTTGTCACCGGCGGCGCCGGCTTCATCGGGAGCCACCTGGTCGATCGACTCATCCGTGACGAGCCCCGACGGATCACCGTCGTCGACAACTTCTTCCTCGGCAGCATGGAGAACCTCACGGCCGCGCAGGCCGCGCGCCCGGACATCGACGTCATCCGGCTCGACGCCTCCGACCTCGCCGCCATGCAGGACGTCGTGACGACGCACGAGATCGACACGGTGTTCGACCTCGCCGTCATCCCGCTGCCGACCTCTCTGACCTACCCGGCCTGGACGGTCCAGACGAACGTCGGCATCGCCACGACGTTCTGCGAGATCGCCCGTCGCGGACTCGTGGAGCGCCTGATCCACGTCTCCAGCTCGGAGGCCTACGGCTCTGCCCGTTACATCCCGATGGACGAGGGGCACCCGCACGACGCGATCACCCCGTATGCGGCGAGCAAGTCCGCCGCGGACCACATCATCGAGTCATACGTGCAGACGTTCGGGATCGACGCCACCGTGATCCGGCCCTTCAACAACATCGGTCCTCGCCAGAACCCCGGCTCCTACGCCGGCATCGTGCCGATCATCGTCCGCCGCGTGCTCGACGGCGAGCCGATCGAGATCTTCGGCGACGGCGAGCAGACCCGCGACTTCATCTTCGTCAAGGACAGCGCCGACCTGATCGCCCAGGTCCACGACTCCGACGAGTGCCGTGGCAAGGTGCTGAACCTCGCCACCGGCGTCGAGACCTCGGTCAACGAGCTCGTCTCGCGCATCCTCGGTCTGATGGGACGTCCCGACCACCCGGTCATCCACACGGAGGAGCGCCCCGGCGACGTCCGCCGCCACCTCGCCGACGTGTCGCAGCTCGAGTCGCTCCTGGGTCACCAGTCGCCGCGCCTCACCGACGACGCGCTCGGCCAGACCGTCGAGTGGTACACCTCGGTCCTGTCATGAGGCTCAACATCCCGCTGACCGGCGCCCCGGAGGTCGACGCGGTCCGCGAGGTCATCGAGTCCGGCTACCTGACGCAGGGTGCGAAGACGGCGGCGTTCGAGGAGGCGGTGCGCGGATACACGGCCGCCCGCCATGCCGCGGCCGTCAGCTCTGCCACGACGGGTCTGCATCTCGCCCTCGTCGCTCTGGGCGTCCAACCGGGAGACGAAGTCGTGATCCCGGGCTTCAGCTTCCCGGCGACGGCGAACGCCGTGATCCAGCAGGGTGCCACGCCTGTGTTCGTCGACATCGACGAGGCGACGTTCAACCTCGACCCCGCACTCCTCGACGCGGCCGTCACCGACCGAACCCGCGCCATCATGCCGGTGCACGCCTTCGGGCTCTGCGCGGACATGGACGCCATCAACGCCGTCGCCGCACGGCACGACCTGCCGGTGCTGGAGGACGCTGCCTGCGCGCTCGGCGGCACGTACGGGGGGCGCCACGCCGGCACCCTCGGCACCGCCGGCGTCTACTCGTTCCACCCCCGCAAGATCATCACGACCGCCGAGGGCGGGATGATCACGACCGACGACGACGATCTCGCGGAGCGCATCGCCGTGCTTCGTGCGCACGGCGCCGTCCGCGGCGAGCTGTACATGGAGTTCGTCGAGGCGGGCTTCAACTACCGGCTCAGCGACGTCCACGCGGCCATCGGCCTCGCCCAGATGACCCGCATCGACGACATCGTCTCCGGCCGCCGGCGCGCGGCATCCGAGCTTACGAGCCGCATCTCCGGCATCGAGGGGGTGCAGGTCCCAACGGAACCCGCAGGCACCGCGCACACCTTCCAGTCGTACGTCGTCCTCCTCGACGACCGCATCGACCGCGACGAGGTCATCCGCCGCATGCGCACGCGCGACATCGAGACGACGCTGGGGACGTACGGCATGCACCTGCAGCCGTACTTCCGCGAGCGGTTCGGCATCCCTGACGAAGCGCTCCCGCACACGACCCGCGCGCACCATCAGGCACTCACCCTGCCCCTGTATCCGCAACTGACCGAGGACGACATGGATGCGATCGCCGACGCGCTGCGGCTGAGCATCGAGGAGAGCCCGACGCGATGACCCGACCTGACGTCACGATCGTCGACTACGGCGTGGGGAACCTCGGCTCGCTGCGCAACGCGCTGGCCAAGGTCGGTCGCTCCTCCGAGGTGACCAGCGACCCGCAGACCGTCGTCGACGCCGCACGCATCATCCTCCCCGGCGTCGGCTCCTTCGACCACGCGGTCGACCGACTGACGGAGACCGGCCTCGGCGAGGCCGTCGTGACGGCGGCGCGCGACAAGCGCACACCTCTGGCGGGCGTGTGCCTCGGCATGCAGCTGATCATGGACGGCAGCGACGAGGGCGAGCGGCCAGGGCTGGGGCTGATCCCCGGACGGGCCCATCGCTTCCCCGAGGAGTTCGACGGCTCGCGCCTGCTCGTCCCGCACATGGGATGGAGCGCAGCCGTCGCGGCGAAGCCGTCGCGACTCGCGCCGTCCCTGGGCGACGGCGGACGGTTCTACTTCGTCCATTCCTACGCCGTCACCCCCGATGACGAAGCGGATGTCCTCACGTGGACCGAGTACGGCGAGCGCTACGCGTCGTCCGTGGAGCGCGACAACGTGATCGGGATCCAGTTCCACCCCGAGAAGAGCCACCGCTTCGGACTCGCGCTTCTCGGCGAGTTCGCGGTGGCGGAGGCCTGATGCACGTCTATCCCCGGCTGATCCCCGTCCTGCTCCTCGAGGGCGACCGCCTCGTGAAGACCAAGGGCTTCGAAGATCCCCGCTACGTCGGCGACCCGGTCAACGTCATCAGCATCTTCAACGACCTCGAGGTCGATGAACTGGTGATCCTCGACATCGGCGCGGCGAAGAGCAGGGTCCCGGCGCGGATGGAGCTCCTGAACCGGATCGCCACCGAGGCGTTCATCCCGCTCGCCTACGGCGGCGGCGTCGAGACCGCTGCGCAGGCGCAGGCGATCATCGCCGCGGGCTTCGAGAAGATCATCGTCAACACGGCGCTGATCACGCACCCCGATGCCGTCCGCGAGATGGTCCGCGCCCTCGGCTCGCAGGCGATCGTCGCGAGTCTCGACGTGCGCGGCACCGAGGACGGCTACGTCGTCCACACCGGCGGAGGAGCGGATGCCGCGGCCCTCACGGTCGACGAGTGGGTCGCACTGGCCACCGACGTCGGGGTCGGCGAGATCCTCGTCACGAACATCGACCACGAGGGCACCCGCGAGGGCATCGACCTCGACCTCGTCCGTGCGGTGGCAGCGACGGCGGCCGTCCCGGTGATCGCCCACGGCGGCGTGGGCGGACGCGGCGACCTCGTCGCACCGATCGAGCATGCTGGTGCGTCGGCCGTCGCCGCCGGCACCGCGTTCGTGATGCAGTCCGGGCGCGAGAGCGTGCTCATCAACTACCCGACGCGTCCGCAGATCGACGCGCTCTTCGGCCACCTCTTCGACGGGCGCGGGGAACCCATCGCCGCGCAGCAGTTCGGCCGCGAGTTCGATGCGGCCACGTCCGATGAGTTCCTGAGCTCGCCGAACGTGTGCCGCCGATGCATCATCACCTCCGACGTGCCCGGCGCAGCCTTCGACGCCGACGGCGTCTGCTACTACTGCCACCTGCACGACTCGCTCGACAAGCAGTACCCGATCGGGGTCGAGAGCGAGAAGGCGCTCGACAAGTTCGTCGCCGAGCTCAAGGCCGCAGGCCGCGGCAAGAAGTACGACTGCATCATGGGGGTGAGCGGCGGAACCGATTCGTCGTACCTCGCCCACCTGCTGGTGAAGAAGGGCGTGCGCCCGCTCGCCGTGCACTTCGACAACACCTGGAACTCCCCTACCGCGACGTCGAACATCTTCGCCGTGCTCGACAAGCTCGGGGTCGACCTCGAGACCTACGTCGTGGACAACGCGGAGTACGACGACATCTACCGCTCCTTCATGCTCGCGGGTGTCAAGGACATCGAGGCTCCGACCGACATCGGCTTCATGGGCGTGCTGTATCGCGCCGCCGAGAAGCACGGCATCCGCCACATCGTCGAGGGCCACTCGTTCCGCACCGAGGGCATCTCCCCCATGGGCTGGCTGTACATGGACGGCGGCTACATCAAGGGCGTCCACAAGCGCTTCGGCACGGTGCCGATGAAGACCTATCCGAACCTCGACTTCGCGAACTTCGTCAAGTGGTCGGCGTTCAGCCGGATCCAGCGCACCCGCCCGCTCTACTGGATCGACTACAACAAGGAAGACGCGAAGCGCTTCCTCGCCGACGAGTACGGCTGGCAGTGGTACGGCGGCCACCACCTGGAGAACCGCTTCACCGCGTTCTACCACACGTACTTCCTGCCGACCCGTTTCGGGATCAACTTCCGTCAGATCGAGCTCTCCGCGCTGGTGCGCTCGGGGCAGATGGACCGGAGGCTCGCTGCCGCGCAGTTCATCGAGCCGCGCCACGGCGACCCCGAGCTCATCGCGATGGTGAAGAAGCGCATCGGCTTCGACGACGCGGGCTTCGAGCACATCATGACGATGCCGAAGAAGGACTACACGGACTACCCGACGTACAAGCGGCGGTTCGAGCTGCTCCGTCCGTTCTTCTGGCTCATGTGGAAGCTCGACCGCGTGCCGAAGAGCTTCTACGTGAAGTTCTGCATCCCGCGACGGAAGAAGCGATGAGCGACAGCGCGACCCTGATCTTCCGAAGGCAGAAGGTGCTGCTGCGCATCTGCTTCTGGCTGTTCAGACCGTTCGCGCTGTTCGCCAGGCGCATCGAGTGGGTGGTCGGCCCGGAGGACATCGCGCTGATGGCGACTCACATCGCCGCCGCGCTCCCCGGGAGCTACACCGCGATCCACCTCCGCAATCCCTTCTACACCGTGGACTACGACGCGGTGGTGCAGAAGCCCTCGAACTTCCTCGGCGGACGGATCGCGACTCTCCGCAGGCTCTACGGAGGCCCGATCCTCCTGGCATGGCTGGTCAATCGTGCGCGCGGGTTCATCTACGTCGGCGGTCAGGGGTTCCTCGCCAGTCACCATGACGAGCGCGAGTTCGAGTTCGCGTTCATCCGACGGCATGGCCGTCGCATCGTCTGCTACTTCACGGGCAACGACATCCGCTCTCCCCGCCTCATGACCGAACGCGCCGAGCGGACGGGTCGACCGAACCTCGGATCGATCATCGCCACGATCGATCCGGTGTTCGCGAGCGCGGAGTACGACGAGGCCCGCCGGCTCCGCGCCGAGGTCTCCGAGCGTCATGCGGACACCGTCTTCAACGCCCGCGAGGACCAGCTCTCCTATCTGCGGCGCCCGACGCTGCCCTTCCGCTACTTCCAGCCGGACGAGGAATTCACGGCGGCCACGGATCGGTTCGACGCGATCGAGCGGATCGTCGTCATCCACGCACCGTCTAATCCGCTTCTGAAGGGCACGGATCGCGTGCGCGAGGTCATGGAACGCGTGTGCGCCGAGCATCCCGAAGTCGAGTACCGCGAGCTGACCGGCGTGCCTCACGCCGAGGTGCTGGCGTCTCTCGACACTGCGCACATCGCGCTGAACGAGTTCTACTCGTCGATGCCGGGGGTCTTCGGCGTCGAGGCGATGGCACGGCGGTGCGTCCTCGTGACGAGCGCGCGCTCGGCCGATGAGCCGGATCTCGGGCCGGAGGCGGATGCGGCCTGGGTGAACGCCGATGTCGACACGTTGTACGACGTCGTCAGCCGGCTGGTGAGCGATCCGGGCGCCCTCGGCGCGCAGTCCGCGCGGGGGTGGCGATGGGCGAAGGACAATGCCTCCGCCTCCGCCTCGCGTCGCGCGATCGCCGCGCTGCTCGGAAGGAAAGACGCGCAGGAGCCGGCATGAACCGCAACCGACTCCCCCGCTGGATCAACGCCCTGATCGACCGCATCGCGGACGCCCCGATGAGCCCCATCGGACGTCTCGCGGCGCGCCAGTACGGGCAGCCGGCACCGGTCGGGTCGGTCCCCGTCACGAGCTTCGACGACCTCCCGTTCCGGGTCCTCATCTCGCCGGTGAACTACTCCGGGCAGGCGCGCGCCTGGGCCCGGGCGCTGGAGACGAGCAGCCGGAGCATCTCGGCACGGAACACGGCGATCGAGGTCGCGGGAGGGTTCTCCTTCGACGCGGACGTGATCGTCCCCCTCTCGACCTACCACAACGACGCCGACTGGCAGCGCCGCGAGTTCGCCGCGGCCGAGGGCGCCACCCATGTGCTGATCGAGGCCGAGGAGCCCCCGTTCGGAAGGCTCTTCGGACGATCCGTCACGGCGCAGGCCCGTGCGCTCGGCGAGCACGGCGTGAACGTCGCCTACATGGCGCACGGGACGGACGTGCGCCTGCCTTCTCGACACCGTCAGGCGAACGCATGGTCGTTCTACAACGACGAATCGATCTACGTGCCCCGCATCGAGACCCTGGCCGCACGCAACATCGCTCTCGTCGAGGAGAGCGGCCGCCCGCACTTCGTCTCGACGCCCGATCTGCTGCTCGATCTGCCGCACGCGCACTGGTGCCCTGTGGTCGTCGACGTCCGCCGCTGGGCCGGCCCGCGCGAGGAACGCCGGGAGGGACGGCCCCTCCGCGTCGCGCACGCCCCGTCCGTGTCAGCGATCAAGGGCACGCCGTTGATCCTGCCGGTGCTGGAGAAGCTGTCCGCGGAGGGCGCTATCGAGGTCGATCTCGTCAGCGGCGTCCCTTCCGCCCAGATGCCTCAGGTCTTCGCGAACGCCGACGTGGTGATCGATCAGCTGCGGATCGGGTCGTACGGTGTCGCCGCCGTCGAAGCGATGGCGTCGGGATGCGTCGTCGTGGGCCATGTCGCGGAAGGGGTCCGCGAGCTCATCGCCGCGCAGACGGGCGCCCGCCTGCCGATCGTCGAGGCGACGGCGGATATCATCGAAGACGTACTCCGCGCCCTCGCTGACCGGCGGAGTCTCGACGACCTGCGCGACGAGGGACGCGATTTCGTGAATCGCGTGCACGACGGCGGATTGTCCGCCCGGGTGCTGACCGATCACTGGATCGATCCCCCCGCCCAGGAACGAAAGGCGCCCACTGATGAATCCGCTCGCTGAGCGCGCGTGGCGCCTCGTTCCCAAGCCCCTTCAGGATGCGATCGCCGCCGGCGTGGACCGGCTTCAGGGGGCGACGGTGCCCTCCCCTCCTCTCCCCGATCTGACGAAGCCCTACCGGCTGCTCATCGGACCGGTCAACTACGCAGGACAGGGGTATCGCTGGGCACGGGCCGCCGAGTCGAGCGGTCTCGTCTCGGCGCGCAACTACGTCCACACCGGCAACAACCCCTTCGGCTATGCCGCTGACCACCTCGTCACCT
>Ga0307406_10002350_pt1 | contig 10281 bp, 8 predicted proteins | sample 322Cmetagenome_3_FD_203706 | JGI IMG/M metagenome (GOLD analysis project Ga0307406, IMG submission 203706) | Maize rhizosphere microbial communities from greenhouse at UC Davis, California, United States - 322HYB-C-2 | ecosystem: Host-associated > Plants > Roots > Rhizosphere > Soil | place... | reverse complement strand
TGCGCATGAACTGCTCCGGCAAGCACGCAGCGATGCTTCGCGCCTGCGTCGCCACCGGATGGTCCACCGACGGCTACCTGGATCCCTCGCATCCGCTGCAATCCCACATCCGCGAGGTGGTCGAGAGGCTCTCCGGCGAGAAGATCGCGCACACGGCGATCGACGGCTGCGGGGCCCCCGTGCACGCGCTGACGCTCATCGGCCTCGCCCGCGCCATCCACCGGATCGGCACGGCGTCGGATCGGTCGCCGTTCGCTCTGCACCGCGTCGCCGGATCCCTGGTGCGGGCCGTCCGCGAGAACCCGTGGACGATCGAGGGCCCTGGTCGACCCGACACGATCGCGATCGAGAAGCTCGGTGTCTTCACCAAGGGCGGCGCAGAGGGCGTGATGGTGATGGTCGCTCCGAACGGCACCACCGTGGCGCTGAAGATGCTCGACGGCACCCCGCGCGCTTCGACCATCGTGGCCGCGACCCTGCTCTCCCGCGCAGGCGGGCTGAGTGATGCCGACGTCGCGGAGCTCCACTCCGCTCTTCCGCTCGATGTCCTCGGCGGAGGCGCCGTGGTCGGCAGCATCCGCCCGGGCAGCGGCATCTGACGCTCTCTCCCAGCCACGGGCTCACTCACCCCGGCGCGAGCGCCGGAACGATGACACGGCGTGGTGACCCGGCGCCGCGCACCGACCACGCTCGGCCGGCGTGCGGATGCGCGAAGGGCGGCAGTTCTCGGACACCCGCGAGCTGACGCAGATCCGCCGGCTGCTCCGCGCGGACGAGGACCTCCCCCGTCGCGCGGACTCCCTGCCACATCGACCAGCTGCGTTGCCAGGTCTCGGCATCCGCAACGAAGATGCACGGGACGTGCGGCCGCAGTCTCTCCGCACCCGGGAGAAGCACTTCGCAGTCCGGGTGAGCCGCCTGCAAGCGCGCCACGATGTCGGGGGCGCCGGTGCTCACCACCGCCGAGATGCTCGCCGCGGGACTCCACGCCGGCGGCGACGGCTCGACCGGGATGACGACGGCATCCTCCTCGACCCATGCGAACTGCATCTCACGCCCGCCGAGGACCGCTCGGCCGGGGACGCGGTCGCGGATGAACCCGGACGGTTCTCCCCCGGCCGCGATGTGCTCGACCCGACTCGCCATCCGCAGCAGGGCCCGTCGCGGAAGCGCATCGAGAAGACGACCCACCGGGCCGGCCGCACGCGCGGCGGTCATCACGATGGTCGCGCCGCCCGCCCGCAGGATCCGCTCCCAGTGCTGGGCGAACTGCTGCGCATGCTCGGGTGGCAGTCCGGCGAGAAGGCCGTCCAGGTCGTCGCACAGCACCACCGGCGGCAGCGGTTCGCTGCCGGTCGACCAGGCCGCGACCAGGTCCCACATTCGCTCGGCATCGCGCGGCACCCATCGCGCATCCGTGCGCTGCGCGGAGATCAGCCGCAGAGCCGCGGTGCGTCCGGAACCCGGCGCGCCCAGGATCGCGATACCCCGTTCCACCCCGCAGTCCAGCAGCTCGAGAGGCTGTGACTGCTGCTCCGGTGCGTCGGATCGTCCCAGGATGGCTGTCCCCGCCGGCACAGGCGGTGCGTCGTGCGTGAGTTCTCGGAGGGGGACGCTTCCGGGCAGCGCGGGAAGCCAGGGGCTGCGTGGCCGCTCGAGGGCAGCCCATCGCATACCGACCTGCCGCAGATCCGCCGCGCCGGTGAGAGCGACGCGCAGCGCGACCGGCGCGTGATCCTCCGGACGGCGAACCAGCGCGACTCCCCGCGAGCCGGCTCCGCCCGGGATCTCCGACGCGGCGTCGGTCCCGATCACGAGCCTGCTGTCAGCGGCGTCTCCGACCCGCAGACTGATCCGCAGCGGACAGTTCGCGGCGAGGGCGTCACGGACGACACCGGCAGCGCGCTGCGTGCCCAGGATGAGGTGCATGCCCAGCGCTCGACCGCGGGCGGCGACGTCGGTGAAGACGGCGCCGAGGTCCGGGTGCTCCTGCAGAAGAGCCGCGAACTCGTCGACGACGATGATCAGCCGAGGCATCGACACGTCTCGCACGTCCCTGGCGCCCGCAGCCGCGAGCACCCCTTCCCGATGCCGCAGCTCCGCGGTCAGGCTCGAGACGCCCCGTCGCGCCCCGTCGTCGTCCAGATCGGTGATGACGGCGGCCACCTGCCGGAGCTCGCGCAGCGGCTCGAAGGCGGTGCCGCCCTTGAAGTCCGCGAGAACGAACGTCACGCGATCGGGGCCGTTGGCCTCGGCGATCGCCGTCACCCAGGTCACGAGGAGCTCGCTCTTGCCTGTCCCCGTCGTGCCGGTGACGATCGCGTGCGGTCCGTCGTCCACGATGTCGACCACGATGTCCTCGTGGGCGCTCCGCCCGATGACCGCAGGGAGTCCACCGATGCTCTGCGACTGCCCGAGCTCGCGCATGGCGACGGCCTGCGGAAGCGCGTCGGCGTCGCCGTGCTCCTCCTTGCACTCCCGGGCGATCACCTGCGCCTGCGCGAGCGAGAGGCATTCCACGGCTACTTCCACGATTCCTCGTGGCGTCCTCAGCGTCGCAGCTCCCGGTTCCTCGACGTCGAGCACGGTCGTCACGCCGTCGGGCACCTCACCTCCCGCGTCTGTGAGCCAGATCACGGCGTCGGCATCGATCCGGGTTCCTCCCGACGCGGCGACGCCGACACGGAATCCGCTCCGTCGTGCACGCACGGCGTGCGGCAGGGCATCGAGTCCCCACCGCGCGAGATCCTCACCGACAAGCGAGAGCTGGGCGGCGCTGAACCGCAGACACAGCTGCACGGCGACTGCGCGAGCGACCGCGGCGACCAGAACCTCCGGTCCTCGCAGACAGACGCCGCGCCCGAGAGCCACCGTGAGCGGCGCATCGTCCAGCGATGCCGACCGCACACGGAAGTCGCGCACACGCGCATCGTCGCCCCCGCCGCTGCAGCGAATGCCGCTCGGCACCCTCCCCTTGCCCACCACGAGAACGGTCTTCTCGTCCGGCGGATGTGCGTCACGGAGCGGCCGGCGCGTCAGGCACGACGCGGCATCCGGTTCCTGGAGCCACCGCGCGGCGCGCTCCTCGCGCTGCCGGCGCTCCAGCTCGGCCTCAGCCTCCGCCCATCCCGCCTCGGTCTCTGCGTCGTTGCGGCGCCGGTCTCGTCGTCTGCTCCGAGCTCCGTCGGCGAGCGACGCCACGAGCATCAGCGGACCGAGCGCAGCGAAGCAGAGAGCGTACAGCGAACCGGTGACCAGCCAGAGCACCAATCCGGCGGCGATGGGCACGATCGCCGCCATGAAGGGCAACGAGGGGCGACGCGGCTCCGGGGACGCAGCGGGGAGAGCGATCGGAAAGGAGTCCATGCTCCTCAGTGCACAGCATGCGGCCTCCGCAAAGGGCGCTGTCCACAGGAGCGGGGCGGCTACTCCGTGTCCTCGTCCGTTGTGGAGGGCGACTCGTCCGCATCGCCCACCTGAACGATGACGAGCGTGACATTGTCGCGTCCACCGTTCTCCAGGGCCGCGGCGAGCATCGCATCGACGGCGTCGGCGGGGTCGGCGTTCTCGCGCAGGAAGTGCTGGATCCCGTAGTCGGTCAGCTCCTTCGTGAGCCCGTCCGAGCAGATGACGAAGCGGTCGCCCGCTCGCACATCGATCGTGAGATAGTCCGGCGGAGTGAGCTCGCTCGCACCGACGGCGCGCGTGATCACGTTGCTGTAGGGGTGGCCCTCGGCCTCCTCCGGGCTGAGCTTGCCCGCCGTGATGAGCTCCTGGACGACCGAGTGGTCAGTGGTGACCTGCACCAGGCGGTCGTCACGGAGCAGATAGACCCGGGAATCGCCGATGTTCAGCGAGACCCACTGCGGCTCATCGCCGTCGACGTCGAGGAAGACGCCGGTGAGCGTGGTGCCGGTGCCCTCGTCGGTGGTCTCCGGGTGGTCGGCGATGTCGGCGACGGCCAGTTCGAGCGCGTTCTCGATCGCGGCCCTGTCGACCTCGCCGGACTCGACCATCGCCTCGAGCCTCGCGACCGTGCTGCGGCTGGCGATCTCTCCCCCGGCATGACCACCCATGCCGTCGGCGACGATGAACAGCGGGTACTCCGCCAGGAACGCATCCTGGTTCGTCTCACGGCGACGGCCCAGATCGGTGACGCCGGCCCACGAGAGCAGCAGCGGGCGCCCTGCGATCGTGATGCTGCGCGTCTTCGTCGTCTCAGCCACGTGCTGCCTCCGATGGACCTGCGGCTGATCGGGCGAGCGCAGGATACTCACACATCGTAGTGGAACTCCGGTTCCCGACTCACACTCGCGCCCCCGGGTCCTCGGGCAGCGGGAACATCCCGTCGATGGTCTCGAGGTCGGCGGCGTCCGGTCGCCACGCATCGCCGGCGAGGGCGTTCGCCTCGACCTGAGCCGCAGAGGTGGCCCCGGCGATGACGCTCGACACGACCGGATTCGAGAGGAGCCAGCCGAACGACGCCTGCAGCATCGTGATGCCGCGATCGTCGCAGAACGCGCGGAACTCGTCGATGGCATCCCACGGCGCGTTCTCCCACACGTGGCGACGGCTCGACATGATGCGACTCGACGCCGGACCGCCGTCACGGGTGAACTTGCCCGTCAGCAGACCGTTGTGCAGCGGGAAGAACGGGAAGAACCCGAGTCCGTACCGTTCGACGGCAGGGAGCACTTCCCGTTCGGCGGCACGTGCGAGCAGCGAGTAGTGGTTCTGCGCCGAGATGAAACGCCCGGTCGACCGCTGGCGCGAGGTGAACTCCGCCTCGGCGATCTGCCAGCCGGAGAAGTTCGAGTGCCCGTAGTAGCGGATCTTGCCTTCGCGGACCAGCTCGTCGAGGGCATCCGTCGTCTCCGCGATCGGTGTCTCGGGATCGGGCAGATGCAGCTGGTAGAGATCGATCCAGTCCGTGCGCAATCGGCGCAGGGACTCCTCGACAGCACGACGGACGTAACGGCGCGAACCGCGGCCGGCCGGGAAGTCGTAGCCCATGTCGCGTTCCTGACCGAACTTCGTCGCGAGCACGACGCGGTCGCGGCGGCCTTCGAGCGCCTCGCCCATCAGGGACTCGCTCGCGCCGGGGACAGCGCCGTACATGTCGGCGGTGTCGAGCAACGTGATCCCGTGGGCTATCGCCGCGTCGAGGACCTCGCGAGTGCCGGACAGCGTCTCCGTCGCGGTCCCCGCACGCCCGAAGTTGTTGCAGCCGAGACCGGTGGCCGATACGAGGAGACCGGAGGCGCCCACCCGGCGCTGCGACATGACCATGATCTCCACGTTAGTCCCCGCATCGGGACGATCGGCGCGGCCCGCGGAGGGAACGGCACAGGGCCCCGACCGAAGTCGAGGGCCCTGTGTCAGACGATCACGCGGGAGGCTGCGTGGGATCGGACGGCGGCGCAGGCGGAGCTGCCGGCGGCGCGGTCGGAGGTGCCGGCGGAGTCGCCGGCGGAGCTGCCGGCGGTGCCGGCGGTGTCGTGGGCTGCACCGGGGGCACAGGTGCCCCGGTCGCCGGCGCGGCAGGAGCAGCCGGCGGAGCGTAGCCGGGCTGTGCCGGAGGCGCGTAACCCGGCTGTGCGGGCGGAGCATATCCGGGCTGCGCCGGAGGCGCGTAACCCTGCGGAGCGGCGCCGTAACCCTGCTGAGGAGCGGCGGCGGCCGGCTGGACGGGGATGCCGTCCCACACCGTGCGGTCGCCAAGGAAGCCGTTGCCCGCCCAGGAGGCCGGCTGGATGTTCGGGTTCCAGCGCGACTTGTCGAACGCGTTGATGCCGAGCCAGACGATGCTCAGGAAGAAGTAGAGCACGACCCAGACCGCATCCTTCTGCAGCTTGAGGCCGACGCGCCACGCGGCGATCACAGACAGCACGGCCAACGCGATCGAGAAGACGAAGCCGATCCCGATCCAGCTGAGGAGCGCGGCGCCACCGATGCCGTAGAGCACGAGCCACGGGCTCAGGTCACCGAGCTTGAAGAAGACCATCGAGTTGTAGACGGGCACCCAGGCGCGCCACTTGCCCTGCACTCCGGCCTTCTCGAAGATCTTCATGAGGAAGAGAGAGCTCAGTACATAGCCGGCGATCGCGATCAGGAAGATCACGAAGGAATATGCGAGGAGCAGGCCGACATAGCCAGCTCCGTAGTCGTCGTAATCCATGAGACTCACATTCTTTGGTCTCGGGAGACGGCTTTCGCCCCCCGCAACGAAGCGACCGCCTCGCATTGGACATGGTAGCGGTGCGCATGAGGGCGGGCAACGAACCACGCGGGAGAGATCTACCGGAAGTCACGCGGCGTCACTCGGCGACGACGAGCTCCAGAACGCCGGCGTCCGCGGTGTCGCGAAGCACGACGCCGTTCTTCTCCGCCCAGCCCCGCAGGCCGCGCAGCGACGCGATGCGCGGCCGGTCCTCGGCCAACGCCCGCACGAGCAGACCCTTGGACTTCTTGTTGAAGTGGTTGAGCGCCCTGCCGTGCTCCGTCACCACCCGGACGTACGAGGAGGGAACGGATGCCGGGACGGGCCCGAGGGCGACATACGCCTCACTCCGCAGGTCGAGCACGAAGGCCGGCTCGGACTGCGCGATGGCGGATGAAGTGGCCTCCGCCCAGTGCCGCCGGAGGGCCGGAAGACCGGGCACCGAGGTCCCCGCGGAGAGCCGGTACATGGGCAGCGCATCCAGGGCCCCGATCGGACCGAGCGGCGCGCTGTGGATCCACACGTGCTCGCCGAGCCAGCGACGAGATGCCGCCGACAGCGTGGCGGCATCCAACGCGTCGAACAGCACACCCGTGTAGCGGTCGACCGCCGGCATGGTGGGCGCCGTCCGCAGCGTCCGATTGTGCTCCACGTCGCCGACCTGACGGTCGCTGAGCTTCAGGACCCTGCGCGCGGCCTCCTCGTCAGCCGCCAGATCGATCAGCGCGTCGAGAGCGGCGGACCGGTGCGCGTGCAGTTCGGGAAGGGCCAGCGAGGTGAGCGCGAGCGGTGCGCCGTCGCCGCCCGGACGCTTGGTCTCGGACGGTGGGAGCAGGATCTTCATGGGACCTCGGAGACAGACACGTCCGCCCCGGACCGCCGACGCTCACGAGTGAGCGCGGGACGGTCCGGGGCGGACGAGTGGAACAGAACTGCTAGGCGATGAGAGCCGCGTTGCCGGCGACGATGGTCAGGGTGTCGCCCTCCATGGAGAGGAACCCGTCCTGCGCGTTGGCCAGCACCTTGGTGCCGTCGGTCTGGGTGATCCGGACCTGGCCCTCGGCGAGGATGGCCAGCACCGGCTCGTGGCCGGTCATGAAGCCGATCTCGCCCTCGACGGTCTTGGCGACCACGAGGCTCGCCTCTCCCGTCCAGACCTCCGCGTCGGCGGAGACGAGGCTGACGTGCAGCGCCATGGTCAGCCGTTCTCCTTCTGGATCTTCGCCCACTGCTCTTCGACGTCGTTGATGCCACCGACGTTGAAGAAGGCCTGCTCGGCGACGTGGTCGAAGTCACCGCGGGTGATCGCATCGAACGACTCGATGGTCTCCTTCAGCGGGACGGTCGAACCCTCGACTCCGGTGAACTTCTTCGCCATGTAGGTGTTCTGCGAGAGGAACTGCTGGATACGACGCGCACGCGACACGACGATCTTGTCTTCCTCGGAGAGCTCGTCGACACCGAGGATGGCGATGATCTCCTGCAGCTCCTTGTTCTTCTGGAGGATCTGCTTGACGGTGGTCGCGACGCGGTAGTGGTCCTCGCCCAAGTACCGGGGGTCCATGATCCGCGACGTCGAGGTCAGCGGGTCGATGGCCGGGTACAGACCCTTCGACGCGATCTCACGAGAGAGCTCGGTCGTGGCGTCGAGGTGGGCGAAGGTGGTCGCCGGAGCCGGGTCGGTGTAGTCGTCGGCCGGCACGTAGATCGCCTGCAGCGAGGTGATCGAGTGACCGCGCGTCGAGGTGATGCGCTCCTGGAGCACACCCATCTCGTCGGCGAGGTTCGGCTGGTAACCCACCGCGGACGGCATGCGGCCGAGAAGCGTGGAGACCTCGGAACCCGCCTGCGTGAAGCGGAAGATGTTGTCGATGAAGAGCAGCACGTCCTGCTTCTGCACGTCGCGGAAGTACTCCGCCATCGTCAGAGCCGACAGGGCGACGCGCAGACGCGTTCCCGGCGGCTCGTCCATCTGGCCGAACACGAGGGCCGTCTTGTCGAAGACACCCGCTTCTTCCATCTCGTGGATCAGGTCGTTGCCCTCACGGGTGCGCTCACCGACACCGGCGAACACCGACACACCACCGTGATCCTGCGCGACGCGCTGGATCATCTCCTGGATGAGGACGGTCTTTCCGACACCGGCGCCACCGAACAGACCGATCTTTCCACCCAGCACGTACGGCGTGAGGAGGTCGATCGACTTGATGCCGGTCTCGAACATGGTGGTCTTCGACTCGAGCTGATCGAAGTTCGGGGCCTTGCGGTGGATGGGCCACCGCTCCGTGACCTCGATCGTCTCACCGGGCTCGAGGTTCAGGACCTCTCCGATGACGTTGAAGACCTTGCCCTTGGTGACGTCACCGACGGGGACCGAGATGGCCTCTCCGGTGTCGCGCACCTCCTGACCGCGGACGATGCCGTCGGTCGGCTTGAGGGCGATGGCGCGAACGAGGTCGTCGCCGAGGTGCTGCGCGACCTCGAGCGTGATCTCGACGGAGGAGTCGCCGATCACGATCGTGGTCTTCAGTGCGTTGTAGATGTCGGGGATCGAGTCGTGCGGGAACTCGATGTCGACAACCGGACCGTTGACGCGCGCGACGCGCCCGACGACCGCGGTCGCCGGCTGGTCAGCCGTGGCGGTGGGGGTCATTTTCGTCTCTCTCCTGATGGTCTATTTGCTCGACGAGAGCGCGTCGGCGCCGCCGACGATCTCTGCGATCTGCTGCGTGATCTCCGCCTGACGCGCGTTGTTGCGCAGACGGGTGTAGTCGGTGATGAGCTTGTCGGCGTTGTCGCTGGCGGACTTCATCGCCTTCTGCGTCGCGGCCTGCTTGGCGGCCGACGACTGCAGGAGGGCGTTGAAGACGCGGCTCTGGATGTACACCGGCAGGATCGCGTCCAGCACGGTCTCGGCATCCGGCTCGAATTCGTAGAGCGGATAGACGGTGTTCCCGGCTTCCGACTCGTCTGCTTCCGAGATCTCCAGCGGGAGCAGGCGCACGGACTCCGGCGACTGCGTCATCATGCTGACGAAACGGTTGTACACGAGGTGGATCTCGTCGACGCCGCCCTCGTCCGCACCGCGGGAGAAGTCCTCGAGAAGCTTCTGCGAGATCTCCTCCGCCGTGTGGAACGACGGGGTGTCGGTATCGCCGGTCCACTCCGCTGCCGCCGCGATGCGACGGAACTGGAAGTAGCCGACGGCCTTGCGACCGACGAGGTAGAACACCGGCTCCTTGCCCTGCTCGCGCAGGAGCTCGGCCACCTCGAGACCCTCACGGAGGATCTGCGAGTTGAAGGCTCCGGCCAGACCGCGGTCCGAGGAGAAGATCACGACCGCGGAGCGGTGGATCGTCTCGGGCTCACGGGTGAGCGGGTGATCGACGTTCGAGTGCGTCGCGACGGCCGACACGGCCCTCGTCACGGCCCGCGCGAAGGGAGTGGACGCCTTGACGCGTGCCATCGCCTTCTGGATGCGCGAAGCCGCGATGAGTTCCATCGCCTTCGTGATCTTCTTGGTCGTCTGAGCAGAAGAGATCTTCTGCTTGTAGACCCTGAGTTGAGCGCCCATATGTCAGTACCCCGCGCAGTTACGCGCGACGACCCTTGACGATCTTCTCCTGGTTGACGTCCTCAGCCTCAGCTGCAGCGTGCTCCTCGTGGCCGGGGGCGCCGATGGCGTGACCCTTGCCGCCCTGGAACTCCAGGAGGAAGTTGTCCGTCTGCTTGTCGAGCTCTGCGACCGTGTCGTCATCCAGCACGTTGGTCTCGCGCAGCGTGTCGAGCACCTTGGTGTTGCGACGCAGGTAGTCGAGCAGCTCGCGCTCGAAGCGCAGCACGTCCTCGACCTCGATCGAGTCGAGCTTGCCGTTCGTTCCGGCCCAGATCGACACGACCTGCTCCTCGACGGGGTACGGCGAGTACTGCGGCTGCTTGAGCAGCTCGGTCAGACGGGCACCGCGCGACAGCTGGCGGCGCGAGGCGGCGTCGAGGTCCGACGCGAACATCGCGAACGCCTCGAGCGAGCGGTACTGCGCCAGCTCCAGCTTCAACGTTCC